>Ga0326728_10003283_pt1 | contig 50765 bp, 48 predicted proteins | sample MB3enrmetagenome_FD_207602 | JGI IMG/M metagenome (GOLD analysis project Ga0326728, IMG submission 207602) | Lab enriched peat soil microbial communities from McLean, Ithaca, NY, United States - MB31MN | ecosystem: Environmental > Terrestrial > Soil > Wetlands > Peat | place: USA: New York... | reverse complement strand
TCGACTTTCGACTCCGCAAGAATCGGGTTGCCTGGCGCTCCTCCGTCAACGATGATGGGGCCAGGAGGGAAAATGCAAACCAACGCAGACGATTACCGTCGAATTGAGAAAGCCATCGAGTTTCTAGCGGAGAACTATCACCAACAGCCGAGGTTGGACGAAGTGGCACGCAGTGTTAACCTCAGCGAGTTTCACTTCCAACGGCTCTTTCGCCGATGGGCGGGCATCAGCCCCAAGCGCCTGGTGCAGTTTTTGACCTTGGAACACGCCAAGCAAGCCTTGGAAGAGTCACGCAGCGTGCTGGACGCCGCCTACGATGCCGGCTTGTCCAGTCCCAGCCGGCTGCACGACCTTTTTGTGACCACGGAGGCCATGACCCCCGGTGAGTTCAAGGCCAAAGGCGCAGGCCTCGAGATCACCTACGGATATCATCCCAGTCCGTTCGGCGAATGCCTTCTCGCCGTCACGGAGCGCGGAATTTGCGGACTGGGCTTTGTGCGGGAAGGGGACCGGAAGCAAGCGCTCGAAGATTTCAAGCAAAGATGGCCGGCGGCGGAGTTCCGGGAGAATCCGGAAAAGACCCGCAGTTATATGGACGGGATCTTTAATGCCAAAAAAAGGAATGGCGCGCATCCCCTAAAACTGCTGCTGATGGGTACCAACTTCCAGATCAAGGTTTGGGAGGCCCTGCTGAGAATCCCCTCGGGCTCGGTGGTGTCTTACGAAGATCTGGCGCGCCGGTTGGGCAAGCCCGCAGCCGCGCGAGCGGTGGGCGGCGCCGTGGGGCAAAACCCCATCTCCTTTCTAATCCCTTGCCACCGGGCCATCCGCAAGATGGGGATCACAGGCGATTATCATTGGGGAGCGGCGCGCAAGAAGGCCATCCTGGCCTGGGAAGCCGCTCGCCAAAGCAGGGAAGCGGAGTAAAACATGGCTGCCCCGCCCTTGATGCTTGATGCCGGCACGCGCGCCGAACTTTGGCGCAAGCTGACGGAGGCGATTGAAACCTACGCTGCGAAGCTGGAGAACAGCCGGGTCACGCCGCCGCTCGATCCCGCGAAGCTGCGCGCCTCGCTCGCCCGCTTCGATTTTTCCGCCCCCGTGGGCGCTTTCGACGCCTTCGATTTTCTGGTCGAAGGTCTTTGGAAGTATCAAACCCACACGCCGCATCCCCGCTATTACGGGCTCTTCAACCCCGCGCCAACGACCATGGGCATCGCCGGGGACGCGCTGGCGGCCGCCTTTAATCCCCAGCTTGCCGCATGGAGCCACAGCCCGCTGGCCATCGAAATCGAACAGCACCTGGTGCGCGCCTTCGGGGCCCGATTCGGCTATGACCCCGCCCGCACCGATGGTACTTTTGCTTCCGGCGGCATGGAGGCCAATCACACGGCGGTGCTCACCGCTTTGGTTCAGAAGTTTCCGGAATTCTCTAGCCGCGGCCTGCGGGCGCTGGCCGCTCAGCCCGTTCTCTACGTTTCCACGGAGGCGCATCATTCCTTGTTGAAGGCGGCTCGATTGTGCGGGCTGGGGACGGACGCCGTGCATGAGATCCCGGCCGGCGGCGACCTTCGCATGGATGCGGAAGCGCTGGCCTCGGGAATCGCCCGGGACCGTGCCCAAGGCTTCGCGCCCTTCCTGGTGGTGTCCACGGCGGGCACCACCAGCGCGGGGGCCATCGACCCTCTGCCTGCCATCGCCGAAGTGGCCGAGCGGGAAGAGCTCTGGCTGCATGTAGACGCGGCGTGGGGCGGGGCGGCGGCGCTGGTCCCGGAGCTGCGTCCTCTGCTCGAGGGCATCGAGCGCGCCGACTCGATTACCTTCGACGCGCACAAGTGGCTCTCGGTGCCGATGGGGGCAGGAGTTTACATAACACGTCATGTAGACATACTTAAGACTACTTTCAGTATTGCCCAAACCTATATGCCACGCGAGGCGGCAGGATTGGATGTAATCGATCCCTACACGCATTCGATGCAGTGGTCGCGCCGCGCCATCGGCCTGAAGGTGTTTCTCTCCCTGGCGGTGGCGGGTTGGGAAGGCTACGCCACGGCCATCCGCCACATGGTGGCCATGGGCGCGCTCTTGCGGGAGCAGCTTGAGGCCTCAGGCTGGCAGGTGGTCAACAAAACGCCTTTGCCCGTCTGCTGCTTCGTGGACCAGCGGCACGCCGAAGGCCGCTCCGAGGACTACCTGCACAAAATCGCTATGCAAGTCGTCGGCTCCGGAAAAGCCTGGATTTCAACCACCCGCCTGGCGGGCTCGATGCCCGTGCTTCGCGCCTGCATCACGAACTACCGGACAAACGCCGACGATATTGCAGCCTTAGTCGGCGCCCTCGAGGAGGCTCGAACGGCGCTCAACGTGTGACATCTTGCCGCCGCTGGCTACCAGATGATTTCGATTCCGGCGGTGGTCATTCTTTGGTCGCGGCTGACAAGCGGAAGACCAAGACGCAAAGCTGTTGCCGCTATGATTCGGTCTGGCATGTCAGGCACTGCATCCCTGGGGATCTGTTTTATAAACATTGCGGTGTCGACATCCAAGGGCGCGACTCTCAACGCCATGCTCTGAGTGTCGAAGGCCATCATCAATCTATCGAGCGCCGCCATGGGAAGGCGGCATTTTTCGACAAGATAGATGATCTCCACGAGGCAGATCGAGGGAACGAAGACCGGTTCACCAGATTGCAGGGCGCGTTCGATGGCGTACAGCGCGTTGGAAGAGAGGCTGGGAGACTTCAGGAGGTACCAGACGGCAGCATGGGTGTCTAGGACCGCCGCCACTAGAAGGACTCCCGGGGAAAAGTACCCCACATCTCACGACGTGCGTCGGCGATATCCTTTTCGCTGATCTCGACACCGAGGTCTGCCCAAAGCCCATACAGACTCTTGAGCGGCTGATTGGCGCCCTTCTTTTCGCGCAGAGACTCTACGAAGGCAAGAACCTCTTTCTTCCGGTCAAGAGGCAAGTCCCTGAGCTTCTCTACGACCAATTCTTCGATGCTCATCGTCGCCGTCCTCCCTAGCTGTCCTTGTCCAAAGCTTACCACAAGAAAACACTACTTGCTCAGTCGCGGGGAATCTGCGAACATTTCCAATTCAGCGCAAAGCCTCGGTGCTGGCCGAAAGGTCAGCGCTGCGGCAGGGCAGCAGCCTAAACACCCTGGAGGAAGAAATGCCACTTGATCCAAAGCACTGTAGCCGTATCATCACCGACGGTCGAGACCGCGCAGGCGCGCGAGCCATGCTCAAGGCCATCGGATTTACGGACGCCGACTTGGCCAAGCCGATCGTGGGAATTGCGAACACCTGGATCGAGACGATGCCTTGCAATTTCCACCTGCGAGAGTTGGCGGCAAAGGTGAAAGAGGGCGTGCGCGCGGCGGGTGGAACGCCCATGGAGTTCAACACCATCGCCATTTCGGATGGCGTGACCATGGGCACGGAAGGCATGAAGGCCTCACTGGTGAGCCGGGAAGTCATCGCGGACTCGATCGAACTGCTGGGGCGCGGCCACATGTTTGACGCCATGGTGGCTTTGGTGGGATGCGACAAGACGATTCCGGGCGGCGCCATGGCCTTGATCCGCCTCAACGTGCCGAGCGTTCTTCTTTACGGCGGAGCGATTGCCGCGGGACGGTTTCAGGGCCACGACGTTACGATCGGAGACGTCTATGAAGCGGTCGGCGCGCACGCCGCCGGGAAGATGACCGACGCGGAGCTCAAGGATCTCGAGGACCATGCTTGCCCCGGAGCCGGCGCTTGCGGAGGCCAATTCACGGCCAACACCATGTCCACGGTGATGGAATTCATCGGGCTCTCGCCCATGGGCGGCAACAGCGTACCCGCCCTTGACCCGCGGAAGAATGAAGTTGCCTACCGCGCCGGCCAGTTGGTAATGGATCAGCTTCGTCGCGGCGTGCGCCCGCTCGATGTCCTGACGCGGAAGGCGTTCGAGAACGCGATTGCCAGCGTGGCGGCGACCGGTGGTTCGACAAACTCCGTGCTCCACTTGCTGGCCATGGCGCGCGAGGCTCAAGTCCCGCTCACGATTGAAGACTTTGACGCCATCAGTTCGCGCACACCAATCATTGCCGATCTGAAACCCGCTGGACGCTACGTCGCCGTGGACGTGCATCGTGCCGGCGGCATCCCCTTGATTGCCAAAAAGCTCTTGGATGCCGGACTTATCGATGGGTCGCAGATGACCCCCAGCGGGCGGACCATCGCGGAGGAAGTCCGGTCTGTTATTGAGACGCCGGGACAGGACGTGGTGAGGTCTGTCTCCGATCCGATAAAGAAGACCGGCGGGCTCGTTATCCTGAAAGGGAACCTTGCGCCGGAAGGCTGCGTGATTAAGGTGGCGGGCTACGAGAAGACCTACCATCGCGGGCCTGCTCGCGTTTTCGATTGCGAAGAAGACGCCATGCGCGCTGTGATCGGAAAGAGCATCCACGCGGGCGACGTAGTGGTTATCCGCTACGAAGGCCCACGCGGCGGCCCAGGTATGCGCGAGATGCTGGGCGTGACGGGAGCGATTGTGGGTGAGGGGCTGGGCGAGTCTGTAGGCCTGCTTACCGACGGACGTTTCAGCGGCGCCACTCATGGACTAATGGCTGGGCACGTGGCTCCGGAGGCTGCGCGCGGTGGTCCCATCGCGGCTGTCGCCAATGGCGACGTAGTCGTGTTCGATATCGAAAAGCGCCGCTTGGATGTCGAGCTTTCCGATGCGGAGATCCAGAAGAGATTGGCCAACTGGCATGAGCCCGAGCCGCGATACAAGTCCGGCGTCTTTGCCAAGTACGCCGCGCTGGTTTCCTCCGCGTCCGAGGGAGCCATTACGCGGGCACGCTGATTGCCGATGGTTGATTGTCGATTGCCGATTGTCGAATGCTGATTGTGGCTCTGTCATTCTGAGCGCAGCGAAGAATCCCTGCAGTTATTCGCACCGGTCCTGCAATACAACTGCGGAGATTCTTCGCTTCGCTCAGAATGACACCTAGAGCAGGAGAGGTCCGTTTCAATCGTCAATCGCCATTCGGCGATAACGGCAGGGGCACGCCTTTCTGGGATGTCCAAGCTTTCAGGTAATCCGCGAACACATATTCGATTCCGACGGTTTTAAGCGCCGTGGGCAGGATCTCGTTCAACATCCGATACTCTTTCCCCGCGCGCTCGCAATTCTCGTTGATGAACTCCTGAAGCAGTTTCACCGCGCCCGGTTCATTGCCGGCCTTAATCTGCCTCAGAGCCTCGGCTTCCACGGCCGCCTGGCGGTCCATTTCCCACCGTTCGGTCTGGTCGAACACGCCCCGGACGGTCGGCGCCAAGGCGCGGTAATTCAGGTCGCAAAGCAGCTTGACGCGATTGGCCCACCACCACGGCGCATCGCCTGCATACGTGCTGCTGCCTGCCGCGTAGGAATTCGGAAGCCTCGGGCCGTGCATGTAGAAGGGCTTGAACACGTTGCAGCAGGGATTGGAGAAGCTCGCCCAGTAAACCTGGCGCAGGAGCGGCGGCATCTCGGCCCGCAGGTGCGCCACGACCGACGCCGCCGTATGGTAGGGCGAGTGTGCGTTATCGTGCATGCAGGGTGTGGGCCAAAAGGTTTCCGCGGCTCCCCAGCGCGGCTCCGCGACGGTCCCCTCCAGATGGCTGCGGCTGATTTGCATCATGCTGGCGGGGGTGACGTGCGCAAAGTCCCTGCGCAGGCAAGCCAGGGTCATATTGCGGCGGATCTGCATATTACCGGCGTTGCTCGAGTCCTTCCGCCAGTAGTCGCCGTAGTCGCGGGCGAAGTTGAACTCCGTCGCGGACTTCGTCCAACCCATTTCTATCGCGTGCTGCACAAGCTTCGGGTGCGCTTCATCCCAGTCCCTCTCGATGGAATAAACATTGGAAATGGAATAGACCCCGTGCTGGATTGACTTGGCCGCCCAGTATCTGCCCGCGGTCTCAAGCACCCAGGCCTGTTCCGGGTCGGCGATGATGAAGCTGTTATGATAATTGGCTTTCCCCCACTCGCCGGGGCGTTCGCAGTCGCCGCTCTGGCCGTACTTCTCGAGCAGGTCAATCATCACGTGCATGGCTTCGTAGGCCGTTTTGCCCCGCTCCAGGCCAAGCCGGACAAGATCCATGCCCAATAGCCCGTCGCCCCACTGCATCGGCTCTTTGGACCAGACGGCTTCGTTACCGATCGCCACGCCGTACTCGTTCATGCCGTGCTCGTAGCCAAACGCCCACCAGATCTTCGATCCGATGTGTTCGTAAGTTTCGGCGACTTGCGGGATTTCGATGTACGTACACTTTACTCTTTCGCTTGGGTCGTGCTGCTGGCGGAGAACCTGCACCAGGGGCTGGGCCTCCATGGGCGGGCGGTCGCTATTCTTGCAGAGAATCACCGAGTGGTCTCCGGTGGCGTCCCGCACGGCCACCCAGGTATCGCAGGGGCGGGCGCTGGTTACGAAGCCGGTCAGGCAACTGCACGCCACGACTCCCAGAATGACTGTAAAGCGGTTTGAGTTCATACCCTGTCTCCTGAAACGGTCCGGCACAACCTCTCCAGGGACGGCTTGCCGTCCACCGTTTTACTCCGCGAGAGTGAGAACAGACTATTAGGGCGGAAACGGTGTGTCAAGGTAGAATGCTGGATGGGGCGCGAATCTCTGTTCTGCTCGAGTGGCAGGTCGCCGGGAATGAGAACAATTCCACAGGCTAATCTTCTGGCCATCACCCTTCTATGCGTTGCCTCCATCTGTGGAACGGCAATACCGGCCCAGGGGGCTGCAAAGCCGGAGCGAACGGAAAACCAGCAGTTGGCCGTTCAGGGGATGAGCAAACTCATGGACGGCGACTTCGACGCTGCCGCGGAAGCTTTCCGCCGAATCCAGAAGTCCGACCCCGACTCGCCTCTGGGCTATCTTTTCGAAGCCGACGAGAACTGGTGGAAGATCTACCTGACCGAGGGTGATCTGGTTGACCCGGACGTTTTCGAAGCCCGCACGGAAGCCGTCACTCCTTACGACAGTGACTTTGCGCGGGCAATTGACCTTGCCATCACCAAAGCCGAGGCGCGAATTAAGGCGCATCAGGATGAGGCGTTCAACTACTTCTGTGAGGGCCTGGCCTACGGACTGCGCTCCCAGTTGGAAGCCTTGCGCGACCATGCCCTGGCCACCGCGCGGGCGGGCAAGCGGCTGCGCAATCTCTCTCTTACCGCGCTGAAACTCGATCCCAACCTCAACGACGCCTGGTTTGGAGTCGGACTTTACAATTACTTCGTGGATACTCTTCCCACCTATGTGAAGATGCTGCGCTTCTTGATTCTGCTGCCGGGCGGCAACCGGGTCGAGGGTCTTCGCCAGATGCGCGTGGCTATGGATAAGGGGCAACTCGTCCCCGCGGAGGCGAAATTCCACCTCGCCAAGAACTACTGCCGCGCCTTCGATCGGCAGTACGCCGCGTCTCTCGAGCTATTCCGTCAGATGCAGCAGCAATATCCTCATAATCCGCTCTGGGACTTGCTCACCGGAAGCACTGAGTTGCGCCTGGGTAATGTCAAGGACGGCGAGGCGCTCTACCGGCAGGTCATCAACGAAACCGCCCATCCGCGATCGGACTTGTGGAAGCCCCTCCACCAGCAGGCTGAGAAGGCTCTGGCGCGCAGGTCAGGACGATAACGGCTCGCGAGAATCAGGACTTTCGGGAGGCGCGAGCAAATTCGCATCTGTCATCCTGAGCATTGACAGCCGCAGTGGCTGCCCTTGCAGGATGACAACCTTGCTAACTCAACTGCTGCGTCTGCTCGTGGGCGTGGTAGGAGCTGCGGACCAGGGGGCCGGACTCGACGTGGCGGATGCCCAGGCGGCGGCCTTCCTGCTTGAGAGCGGAAAACTCTTGCGGAGAATAGAAGCGCGCCACCGGCAACTGTTCGCCGGAGGGGCGCAGATACTGGCCAATCGTGACGATGTCAACTCCTACGCCACTCAAATCCTTCAGCACCGCCAGCATTTCTTCAAACGTCTCACCCAGTCCCACCATGAGGCCTGACTTGGTGGGGATGGAAGGCGCGATTTCGCGCGAGCGGCGGAGGAGTCGCAAGGAGCGCTCGTACCGCGATCCTCGCCGTGCCACCGGATAAAGGCGCGGGACCGTTTCGAGGTTGTGGTTCAGGACGTCAGGCCGGGCGCGCAAGACAATCTCCAGCGCTCCATCAGACCCTCGGAAGTCAGGAATCAAAACTTCCACTTGGCAGTCGACCAACCGCTGGCGCAGGGCTGCAATCGTGCCGGCAAAGATCGTGGCTCCCCCATCTTTCAAATCGTCCCGGTCAACGGAAGTTACCACGACATACTTCAATCCCATCTGCGAGGCGGCTTGGGCCACTCGTGCAGGTTCTTCCCAGTCCAACTCGCCCTGCGGCAGGCCCTTGGGCACGGCGCAAAAGCCGCAGCGGCGAGTGCACAGATCGCCCAGAATCATGAAGGTGGCGGTTCGATGTGCCCAACACTCCCCGACGTTCGGGCAGCGGGCGCTTTCGCACACCGTGTGCAATCCCAGCCCGCGCATCAATTGCTTTAGCTCAAAGTAGTTCTCCCCTGTCGGAACGCGCACTTTCAACCATTCCGGCTTGCGCGCCGGGGCGCGATCTGGGGCAATGTGAACTAACTCACTCATGCTTTTATTCCCGGCTACTTCCCACTCGCATTCCCTGCCTGAAAGTGGGCGGCCAGCGCCACTCTTGCCGATGACGAGTTCAGCGACGCGGGAGCCTTCGCGTTAGTGTGATTCCCAGTCGCCAGCAAGTTCCCGCCGCCACCGAAGTGGTGCCACCTGCCATCCCCTGCATACGCCACGCGCGCCAATGTTCGAGCGCTCGACCGAGGAGAAGCGGCCTTCGCATCCGCCGCGACCGCGGCATTCTCGCCGAACCGGTGCCATCTGCCGTCTGCGACGAAAGCGTTGTGCGCCGGAGGAGGATCGTCGTTTGGAGCGTAAGCAGACGAGGCGGGCGGTTCGGCAGGATCACCTACGTACGGGCTATAGGCATACGGGTCGTAGCCGGACGCGCCGTAGCCATTGGGATAGCAGGGATAAGGCGCGTAAGGATCGTCACACCCGTAGTCCGGATTATAGGGATAATCGTAGTCGCCAAAGTACGGTCCGGGCCAATAGGACCAGGGATAGAATCCAAATCCGAAGTAGGGCCAACCGAATCCACCCCAACCCCAGCCTCGACCCCAGCCTCGACCCCAGCCTCGACCCCAGCCCCTGCCATTCCACCCGTTCCCTCTGCCGTAGCCGCCGAAGCCTCCCCGAAAACCGCCATACCCTCTGCTGAAGCCCCGGCCGCCATAGCCGTGAAAGCCACCACCACCACGGAAGCCCCCACTGTGGAACCCGCCGCCACCATGGAACCCGCCGCCACCCCCGTGAAAGCCGCCTCCGCCCCCACCGTGGCCGCCAAAGCCACGTCCTTGAGCACAGGGGCACGCGGCCAAAGCCAAAGACAGCAACAAAACTATATTGAGTTTGCCCATAAGCACCCCCGTCTAAAGCCTAGCACGCGTGAGGCGAATGTGCAAACGCGCCACAGCACTTAGCCGTACTCCGTCCGGGAGTTCTTGAAGGGCCGCCAGATCAGATCGGGACATGGTTAGCCGCGCCCCGATCAAACTGAAGAATCACACCGAAGGGTCCGTCAGCTATGGAATCCGTCATGGGGGAGGCGGCGGTCTCCAGGCTGGGTCCGTACCTGTGCCCGTAGGCCCCCACCGATCCCAACTTGAGTTTTTGGCAGGAGAGGCGCTCGGCATTCCGCCGTGCATCTTGAGTCGAAGGAGAAGGCGTCAGATCGAGGATTAGCCGGCAAGCCTTAAAGTACGCAGAATGGAACAGGGGCGAGCTAATTGGTTTTAACATCCCAAGTGCGCCACATCCAAGTAGTAAGTCCGACAGACGCCGCGTGCCAGGAGGACGGACTCCCAGCCGCGGATCGCGACTTCACACTCCAGAACTCCTCACTATCTACGTTCGGGACTTCCTTGAGTTTCACCATAATCAGATCAAAGTGCTCGGAATCAACCCGGGACAAACCCTCAGGGAGAGAGGCATAGGCACGAACTTCGTGCCCTTCCCGGCGAAGACTCGCAGCGCGAGCCGCGAGATCTGTTGCATCATCGTCGATGAGCAGGATTTTCCCTCTGCTGATATTCTCGAGATCCTTCTCCGCGGTGAAGTACATTTCTCCCGCTTGCATGGCTCACCTTTCGATTCCCGCCAAATCGCAGCCTCGCATCGGGCGACGAACCCACTAACTCACTTTTGCGAGGCGCCGGCTGTTGTTGCCAAGGGCCGCCCTGGTCTGGTTGAAACATAGCCTCCGGCTTTCCTTCTGCGCGGGGCTTTGATGAATTCAGAATCGTCGTCTGGCTCTTTTGTAGCAACGAGGGCAGCAAGCATCATAACGATAATGACCACTAGGCTATAAACACCCACCTGAGAATCCCCTTTCCAGCGATTTGAGCCCGGACTGTCACTTAGATGCGCAACCCGGGCACGAGGTTTATTACATCCCCCGGCAGCGGTTTTCACTTCGTTTACAAACGGCACGATGCGCGCCGTTTGCTCTCCGTACCACTTCGCCATATACATTCTCCCGCCGCGCCCAGAGAATGCGCAATCCCATGGAACCCCTGAGTTGATGTCAACTAACGCGTAAGGGTCCTTAGGGGTTTTGTCCTAGAAGTTTACTAGTCTATATGGGGAATAACGGTATATGGGCTGCCCTGGCTTTCCGCTACCATTGTGGTTCAAGTGGGCCTATACTTGCTCCGACTAAATCAGTCACCCGCAGGCGGGTTTTTTGACCGCTTTCGGGCAAAACGTCTTAGTCCGACGTTGAGACGGCGACAATGCCCCCCGCAAGTTTGCGAGACCCGCCCGTAGCGGCGAGTTCCCCCGTCGACTGATGGACGACCTGGTTGCGTGGAGATGCCTCCGCGTCTCTCGAGGAGCTACGATGCCCGACCAAATTCGAGTGGACATCTCCCCGACCCCGAGTCCGCCCTTGCGCGCCTTGATCCTCGAAGATGATCCCTGGGATGCTGAACTGGTGCTCGTGACGCTGCGCCGCGCCACTCCTGGCTTACAGGCTGAAGTCTTGAACTCTTCTGCGCTCTTTAAGCAGCGCCTCGAGGAATCTGAATTCGACATCATTGTTGCCGATTACAACCTGGGTGGCTGGACCGCGCTGGACGCGTTGGAGATTCTGCGGCAATCCGGAAAATCGATACCCCTGGTGGTGGTCACCGGAGCTTTGGGCGACGAGGCGGCCGTCGAGTGCGTTCGGCAAGGCGCCGCCGACTACGTTCTCAAGGATCGGTTGGAGCGGGTGCCCATTGCAGTCGATCGCGCCGTGCGCCGCAAGGTTTATCTTGACGAAGTTGCTCGACGGCAGGAGCAGATCCGCCGCGCCAAAGAGGAGTGGGAGCTAACCTTCAACACCGTCCCGGACCCGGTGCTGCTCCTGGATGACCAGTATCGAATTCGCTACGCCAACCGCGCCACGGCAACGCTTGCGGGGGTGGAGCTGGAAGAGCTGAACGGTAAAACCTGTTACGAGGCGCTGCATGGTTTAACCCATCCTCATCCGGATTGTCCGCGTCCTTGCATGGTGGAGACGGGCCGCGAGCAGCGGGTGGACTTGGTGGACAAAAAGCTGGGCAGAGTTTTTGAAACCACCACCACACCACTCTTCGAGCCTTCCGGAAAAATGCGCGGCTCCATCGAAGTCTTACATGAGATAACCGAGCGGAAACAAGCGGAAGATTCTCTGCGTCAACTCTCCTCTCAATTGCTTGTTGCACTGGATGAGGAGCGGCGGCGGATCGCTCAGGATCTTCACGACAGCACGGCCCAGAACCTGGCCGCTCTTTCCATGAACCTGGCCCGCTTGGAAATTCAGGTCGATTGCCTTGATCCTGCAAGCCGCATCATTGTATCGGAAAGTATTGAGCTTGCTAATCGCTGCATGCAGGAGATTCGGGATTTCTCCTACCTCTTACACCCTCCCACGCTGGAAGAATATGGCCTGGCCCCTGCACTCAAAGGTTATGTGGAAGGTTTTGCCCGCCGTACCGGAATCCAGGTGAATGTCGATTTGCCCCAGAATTTACGCCGCTTGCCTCGGGAAGCAGAAACGGCGCTCTTCCGCATCGTGCAGGAATGCCTTGCCAACATTCAACGGCACTCAGGAAGCCCGGTAGCGAAGATCCGGATCAGGCGTCAACCGGATTCCCTGATCTTGGAAGTTGAAGATGAAGGCCGTGGGTTTCAGCCTGCCCCCCCTAAAGACGGAAGCATGGGATCGCGCATCGGTCTGGGCCTCAAGGGAATGAAGGAGCGAGTTCGACTCCTGGGAGGATGCCTCGAGATAAACTCCAGCAGCCACGGCACAATCATCCGGGCAGGCTTGCCGATTCCGGAGGCGATCCGATGAAGACCGTGCGCATACTGTTGGCCGACGACCACGAGGTCGTCCGTCAAGGCCTGCGAAGATTGTTGGAGGCCCGGCCGGGGTGGGAGATCTGCGGGGAAGCCGGAACCGGAAGGGAGGCCGTGGAGAAAGCCAGCCAGCTCAAACCCGACGTCGTCGTGCTCGACTACAGCATGCCGGGGTTGAATGGAGCCGAGGCCACGCGCCAGATTATTCAACGAGTTCCTCGCGCCGAGGTTTTGATCCTCACTATGCACAGTTCCGAGGACTTGATCCGGGGGGCGCTGGAGGCCGGCGCTCGCGCCTACGTCCTGAAATCTGATGCCGGCCGGGACTTGATCTCGGCTGTCCACGCCCTGGTCGAGCACAAGGCATTCCTCTCCTCGGGCGCCTCCGGGCCGGTGCTGGACAGTTATCTTCGAGGCGCCCAGCCATCCGCCTCGCAGCACGTACTGACCCCGCGCGAGCGCGAGATCCTCCAGTTGGTCGCTGAGGGTCGGAGTAACAAGGAAATCGCGACGACTTTGAAGATCAGTACGAAGACCGTGGAAACCCACCGCGCCAACCTGATGCACAAGCTCGGACTGACTTCGGTCGGCGCGCTGGTGCGTTACGCCGTCCGTAATCAAATCATCGAGCCTTAATCATCCGCACGTCTTTTTGCACTGTCATTCCGAGCGAAGCGAGGAATCTCGCCCTGATCTTCGTCGGGTCATCCAACCCGTGGCAGAGCGAGATTCTTCGCTTCGCTCAGAATGACAGCGCATTTCAGAGCAGACATCTCGGAACTGCCAGTGCGCAGGTCCCTGCTGTTTCGGCAGTCTCTTCCGCTGTCTCTGGGGTTTTGAATCTTGAATCTGGATTCCGGCCGAGCGCCGCGCCGGCGGCTCACTCCGGTTGGTATTTGAATGCGTTGGTGGGCGGAGTCTGATTTACTACCAGCCAATAAAGCCCTAACTGTTTGATGATTTCCCGAAACTGCGCAAAATCGACTGGCTTCTGTATGTAGCTGTTGACTCCAAGTTGGTAGCCATTGATCATGTCCCGCTCTTCCCGGGAAGAAGTCATAATCACAACGGGAATAGCTTTGGTCCGCGCGTCGCTTTTAATAAGGCGGAGCACTTCCAGCCCATCCAGCTTGGGCAGCTTCAGGTCCAGCAGGACCAGGCGAGGAGGATTGTCAAACCCGCGATGGTTGTGCTCGCCCCGGCAAAACAGGTAGTCGAGCGCTTCTTCGCCGTCGTGCGCGACGTAGATCCGATTGGCCAGGTTGTTCGTGCGAAGCGCGTAGATGGCCAGTTCCTCGTCGGCCGCATTGTCTTCCACCAGCAGTATTTCGATTTCGATTGAATTCACTCAACACCTCGAGGCTAAAAGTCATTCTACTCTATGGTGCATCGGCGAGGAACTCTTGTATTTCAGTGAGCACTTTCTTAAACATCGCCTCCGTGAGACGGCCGGTTTGCGTATTCTGCTGGCTGGGATGGTAGGAGCAGAACAGACGGGGCAGGCCGTCCGGCAAGCTGAAACTGGCGCCGTGCGAGAACTGGAATTTGGAGCGGGAAGGGAAAGCCTCGTGCCCCAAGGCCGCCACGCGCAGGTAGGCTTCAAACGCGATTCTGCCCAGCACCAGTACGGCACGCACTCGCTTGAGCAGGCGTAACTCCGCCTCCAGGTGCGGCTGGCAGTTGCGAGCCTCGGAAGGCAGCGGCTTGTTCTTGGGAGGCGCGCAGCGCAAGGAGGCCGTAATGTAGCAGTTCCGAAGTTCGAGGCCGTCGTCCCGGGCGACGGAAGTGCTCTGGTTCGCAAAGCCGGCCTCATAAAGCCTCTGGTATAGGAAATCCCCGGAGCGGTCGCCCGTGAACATCCTTCCCGTGCGGTTGGCGCCGTGCGCAGCGGGGGCAAGTCCGAGGATCAGCAATTCGGCGTTCGGATCACCCCAGCTCGGAACTGGCTTCCCCCAGTATTCCCATTGCCGGTACATGCGGCGCTTGGCTTGGGCGACTTCGCGGCAGTGGCGCACCAGCCGGGGACATCTTGTGCAGGCAATGACCTGCTGTTGAAGCAGTTCGAGTTGGCGCACATTGTCCATTAGTAAAGCGGAGATTCTCCCTTCGCGAATCTCTTTGCGAATTGTGTCATCTAATCTCTTTTGGCAGGAACCGAGGCCAGCTTGCCAAATTGAGCAACGTCATTCCCACGAATGCGGGATCCAGTGCTTAGGTTAGCATGGAATCCCCCTTTGGCAGCAATGACCGTCGCTGGCTAGTGGTACAGTTTGAGGATGTAGCGGCGAGTTTAGCTCGCCAAATGGCGGCGTAAAGCCGCCTCTACCTCAAAACGATACCACTGCCCGCCGCTGGATGGCATGGCCAAGGGGGGCAGCCTGCTGAGTAAAGTGAGGAGAGGAAAATGAAAGACATCTTGTATGTGCAGCAGGACAACTGGTGCGAGGTGGAGTCAAGCTCCAAGCCTGTCTTGGTGGATTTCTGGGCGGAATGGTGCCCACCCTGCCGCATGCTGGCCCCGACCTTCGAAAAACTGGCCGCCAACTACGGCGACCAGATCATCTTCGCCAAGGTTAACGTGGACGAGTTACCGGAAGTGGCTGGCCAGTACGGCATCCGGTCCATTCCTACCTTGCTGCTTTTGCGCGATGGGGAAGTCTTGGAGGAACTCGTCGGCGCTCGCCCCTACCAGGACCTGGCCGGTGTCCTGGACCGGCATCTCGCCTCAGCCGACAAGTGCGCTGAAAAGTCCGCCGAAAAGTCGGCTGAACCGTCTTCGCCGCGCGTCTCTCGCATGGTGAATTGACATCCCGAACCAATCCGCTTCCGCAGGCGGCGCATACACGGTTGTTCATGGCTGCGCCCCTTCGCTCCGTCAAGTCCGCGTCCCCGGAATCGAGAAACGAAAAAGCTTGACAGCGAACACCTAAAATGATAGCCTAGCAATTGATGTCAGGCTGCTCTGCCAGTAACGCCGGGGTTCCGGGGACGACATTCTGTTCTTCGATGCGTGTAGGGCAAACCCTGGCTCCTCCAACCGCACCTCCAACCGAGGGATGGTGGTTGCCGGCGTTTTATCATGCCGTCAGCAACTCAAATCCAGGGAACAAAGCGAGAATGTCTATGAAAACAAAGGAGCGCTGCGGAAAGAGGAGCGCCGGCGTAGCGCTCACCTCCAGGTCAGCAGGCCGGGAGCCCAAGAATGCCGACCTGAAAGTCGGCGCTACGGAATTCAGGGAACAAAGCGAGAATGTCTATGAAAACAAAGGAGCGCTGCAGAATGGCCAGGATGGTTGTCCGTATGTTATAGTAAACACAGCACTTATACTTACAATGTCGCCATGTAGCTGAAACACAAGCACTTAATGCTCAGTCCCCCGTCGGTATAACCCCTGCCGCTTCCATCATCAGAACCACCGTCCGTTCCGGCGCGCGGGTGCGATGCACGACGCCTTTCGGAACCGTGAATCCCTGCTTGGGCAACAACTCAACCGTCCGGTCTTCCAGGTCGATCAAGAAACGCCCCTCGACTACGTAGAAGAACTCGTCTTCCCGGTCGTGCTTGTGCCAGTGGAACTCCCCCTGCAGAATGCCCAGCCGCACCACGGACTCGTTCACCCGGCAAAGGGTTTGGTTATACCAAGGCTCCTTGCAGGTATCGACCAGCCCCTGCACATCGACGAGTTCCAACGGGCCGAACCGTGGCTGTAAGTTTATGGAGTACTTGGTATCGGTGCTCATGCCATCCTCCTGGTTCATGTTCGCCCAGGGATTGGCGCCGCCCTACTTTTTCGGCGCCCACTTCACGAAGAAATCCCGGATGCTTTCGTAGCTCATGCTGCGGGCATTGGAGAACTGGCCCTGGTCCATCGCATAGAGGACGTTGCCGCCGGGGTCGAGCACCGCCAGGGTGGGAATGCCGTGGGCGAGGGGTACGCGGTACTTCGCGGCGATGTCCTTGTTCTTGTTGAACCGGCCCACATCGATTTTCACCACCTCATAATTCGAGGCAATCAGAGCAGCCAATTCATCCTTGTGCATCTGCGCATTCAGAGCCCGGCAATCGCCGCACCAGTTGGCGCCGAAGACAAGGACGACGTTCTTCTGTGCTTTCGCGGCCTCAGCGATCGCCGAGGCGACTTGTTGATGTGCGTCCGCGCTCTCGTCGTAAGGCGGCTGGTCAGCGGCGAACAGCGCGCCGGCCAGGAAAACAAGGGGCACGAGTTTCAAGAGATGCTTGGCGGCCATCATGATGTCTCCTTTAGCTTCCATAATACCCGAAATCGGGTCAGTTGTAGCCACACTTGACGCGCCACCCGCGCAAGCTCAAGGAGGAGTGGGGTTGCGTGGTCAATCACAAATCACAAATCGGCAATCGCAAATGATGGAGGGAGTGTGATAGCATCGCCAAGTCAGGGAGGGCGGTTCGACCCCAAAAGTCGCCCAGGAGTGAAGCCCTTGAACGAACCCTACGCCCGGCAACCCGCGTCCCGATTCCATTTCGAGCAGGTCCTCTACGAAAAGAAAGACGGAGTGGCTCGTGTCACGCTGAACCGCCCGGAAGTCTACAACGCCTTCTCTGCGCAAAGTCTGCGGGAGATGGTTGACGCGTTCCGCGACGCCTCCTGGGACGATTCCGTGGCCGTGGTGGTTTTGACGGGAGCGGGCGACAAGGCATTCTGTTCCGGCAATGACGCCAACGAGTTTTCCGAGCAGTTTCTGCGCCGCCCGCGAAACTTCTGGAAATACCAAGGCCTGCTGTTTGACGCCTTGGAGCTTTTCCGCCACATCGGAAAGCCCACCGTGGCCCGCCTGAACGGTGTGGTGGCCGGGGCGGGCAACGGTTGGAACCTGGCCGCCGACCTCGCGATCGCTGCCGATCACGTACGCTTCATTCAGGTCGGCACGCGCGTGGGTCTGGTGGAGGCCTGGGGAACCACCCAGTGGCTTCCCTTGGTGGTGGGTGAGCGGCGAGCGCGCGAGATGCTGCTGAAAGGCGATGAGATCACTGCCGAGCAGGCCCTCAATTGGGGGCTGGTGAACGAGGTGGTGCCCTTCAAGCAACTGGACCGCGCCGTGAATGCGCTCACCGCCCGCCTGATCCAAAACCTGCCGGAGTGCGCCCGCTATACTCGTCAGCAACTGGGCTTCTGGAAGGATCTGCCCTGGACCATGACCGCCGGGCACGCGCGCGATTGGCTGGCCGTCCATGCGACGGCCTGGGAGCCGTACGAGGGCATACAGGCTTTTATCGATAAGCGCCCCGCGGATCACAAGTCCATTCGCGCTCGCGCCGCCGGCGGTAAATCCAGCGAATTCCTCTGGGGCGCGCCCACCAAAGCCTGCGAGAACTGCGGCGCCAAAGGAATACCGGAAGGTTTCGATTACTGCGGCAAGTGCGGCAACAGGTTAGAGTGACCCGCGGGCCATGCTGAGATTTCCGGTATGACGTGCTTGTAGCATCCCTCAAGTCGTTGTGGTAGGATGTCTCAAGTAATATGCCTTATTGCGAGAACCCCAATAGAATCATTCTCTATGGGGTCGCGGACTGATTGAACCGAAAGGAAAGTTTTGTATGTCAGGGCATTCGAAATGGGCAACAATTAAACACAAGAAGGGCGCCTTAGACGCCAAGCGGGGAAAGATCTTCACCAAGATCATCAAGGAAATCACCATCGCAGCCAGGATCGCGGGTGGGGACCCGGACGCGAATCCGCGCCTGCGTACCGCCATTGCCGCCGCCAAAGCGGAGAACATGCCGGCGGACAACATCAAGCGGGCTCTTCAGAAGGGTACGGGCGAACTTCCCGGCGCCGCTTACGAGGAAGTGGTCTACGAAGGCTACGGGCCGGGCGGCGTGGCGATGCTGCTGGAAGTCACGACGGATAATAAGAACCGCACCCTCTCTGAAATCCGTCACGTCTTCGCCAAGCATGGTGGTAACTTGGGGGAGCACGGATCCGTGGGCTGGATGTTCACCAAGCGAGGCTACATTGTCGTGGAGAAGGGGAAAGCCAGCGAAGAGACGCTGCTGGAACTGGTAACGGATGCGGGCGCCGACGATATGAACGATGACGGCAGCAACTGGGAAGTTTTTTCACCTCCCGGCCGGCTGCCCCAGGTGGTGGACCGCCTCAAGACGGCGCAGATCACGCCCGCGGCCGCGGAAGTCTCGATGATCCCCCAAACCTACGTCAAGCTGACTGGCAGACAGGCGGACCAGATGCTCCGGCTCATGGAAGAACTCGAAGACCACGACGATGTTCAGCACGTCTTCGCGAACTTCGACATCGAGGAAGCGGAGCTCCACGCCCTCACCCAGGCGAAATGATGGTGATGCTTTCTCGGAGAATCAGGGTTCTCCTTCCTTTCCTCAGCCTTGTCCTCGCGGCAGGCAGCCATCCTGCCGCGATGTTCCCCCAGGGTGCCGGTATTCCCGCCAAGCTGATCTATTCCCGGACGTTCAAGGGCAGTACCCCCGAATATATTGCAATCCGCCTGGACGCCACGGGTTCCGGTACTTACGAAGGACGAAAACTGGACGAGTCCCAGGCCCAGGGCCCTCGCCCCTTTCAGCTTTCCTCCGGCACCACGGAACGAATCTTCGCGCTGGCCGGGCAGCTTCACGACTTCCGGGGCATTCAACTCGAGAGCCATAAGAAAGTGGCAAACCTGGGAGAGAAGTCTTTCACCTACCAGCAGGGCGGCGCCCTGAATCGAGTGGCTTTCAACTACACGGAGAACCGAACCGCGCGGGACCTGGTGGACGTGTTTGAAGCGATCGGTATGGTTGAACAGCACGTTGCAGCGCTTGAATTTGAGATGAAGTATGATCCTCTTAATCTCTCCCAGGAGCTTCTACAGATCCAGGCTGAACTCAAGGATAAAACCTTGACCGACCTCCAGATGCTCGTTCCCACACTTGAAAAGATTGCTCATGGCCCGCGCTTTCTCCATCTGGCGCAAGCTCGTGCGCAAGAGATCATCGATCAGGTTCAACCCGGCCAGTAACGGTAGAACCGAAATTCGAAACTCGAAACTGGAAATTGGAAAATAGAAATTGGAAACTGGAGCATCGAAAATCGAATGTCCGAGGCTAGAACACGATACCAGGACGGGGAAACCAGAATCCGAAGTTCATCGGTTTTTTCAGCGCCTGGGGGCTTCAGCCCTCCTGCCGGCTCCCGTTTACCAGTTTCTATTTTCCATTTTCCAGTTTCGAATTTCCGTTCCTGGCAACCCAGCGGCTGCCTGCTTCGTCTAGATTGGTGTAGGATGTGAGTGGCCCCTGAAAGCTCGGGGAGGTGGTCCATGACACCCAAGATACAGTCGGTCGCAAGGGTTCTGCTGGGGTTGGGTGCAGCGGTTTGGCTGGGAGCTGCGGCAGCCCCAGGTCAAACTCACTCTCATGCTCGCGTGGTTCGTCTCAGTTTTGTCGAGGGCCAAGTCACGGTTCAGCGGCCAGGAGATACAGACTGGACCGAGGCGCCGATGAACACTCCTCTTGAGGAAGGGTTCAAGCTTTCGACGGCGGAGGGCAGCTTTGCCGAAGTCGAATTCGAAAATGACTCGACCGCCCGGCTAGGCCAATCGTCCTTGCTTGAATTCACCCAACTTGCGCTGGCTCCCGATGGAAGCAAGATCGACCATCTCACGCTGAATGCCGGGTATGCGACCTTCAGTGTGGCCCCGGAGGGGCAAGACACTTACGAAATAGCGACGGCGGATACCACCCTCACTCCGCGCGGCAAGTCGCTTTTCCGGGTTGATGTCGATTCGTCGGAGGAGCGCGTCGAAGTCTTTAACGGCTTTGTGGACGTCTCGAGCGCGCTCGGTTCATGGTCGCTGGCCAAGGACTGCGTGCTCGATCTGAGCCCTGGGGCCGAGCAGCCTGCCCAGATCTCGGAGGGCATCACGAAAGACGATTGGGATCACTGGGTGAAGGACCGGGAGAATCAAGCCCAAGCCGCCTCGAGCGCCCTTTCGCCCATCGGCTATACCAGTGACGGTAGCGACGACGTTTACGGCTGGGCGGATTTGGCGAACTACGGAAACTGGTCGGACATTTCAGGCTACGGATACGGATGGGTCCCCACAGTCGATGCGGGCTGGTATCCCTTCTCCCAGGGCTTGTGGTGCTGGTATCCCGGTTATGGGTACGTCTGGATTTCCGGCGAGCCGTGGGGCTGGCTGCCCTATCACTTCGGCGGATGGGAATTCATACCGGGCATGGGCTGGGTGTGGTTTCCGGGGAACTTTGGTCCTTGGTCACCCGGATCAGTTAACTGGTACGGCGGCCCGGGATGGATCGGGTGGACGCCGCGTCACGGCTTACCAAGGCCAGGCAGCGCTAATCCTTGCCCGCAAGGGCGAACCTGCGGAACTGCTATAAGCGTCGGTTCACTCAAGCATGGACGGCCGGTGCATCCCGGAACTTCGCTCCAGGTGGCTCTTACCTCTGGCAACAGAATAGAGAAGCCGGATATTCCGCCGGCTCGGGAAGCCCTGCACCCGGGTCGCGTCGTGGCGTCTACCTCGCAGCTTACCAATGCCAAGGTGTCCATCGCCGGTCCGCGTAGCGCGAGCTTTGGGCTGCCAGGCACAAGCACGAAGTCGCCGGCTCCGGGACCTGACTCGGTTGCAGGCATAACCGTTATCCTGGGCAGCTCGACAACAGGGTCTCCTGCTCGGCACGCAGCACCCGGGCCGCACGCAGGAATAGTCTATGACCCTGCAACCGGGCGCTACGTGAACAATCCCCGCCCGTCCTCAGCAGCCACGCCAGGGACAGACGGAGTACCGGCTCGGCCGGTGTATTCAGTTCAGGGAGGTGGGGCGTCGCAGACCGGCCAGCCTGCGCCCGGATCGCAAATGGGCCGGCCTTCGCCCTCGAGTGATGGCTCGGCTTGGCGGCCCCAGTCTTCTCCTGGCTCCGGTTCCGGCTCGGCCGTGCCGCCTCGGACCGGAGGCGCAACGACTGGCGGGAGATCAACCGGAGGTAACGCCCCCTCGGGCGGCGGTGCCAAGACTGGCTCGACCGGCGGTGGCGGGACCGGCGGCGGTTCTCATTCCGGCGGTGGCGGGTCAGGTGGCAGCCCTCATCCTAGCGGCGGCGGAAGCGCAGGGGGCGGCCACCACTAAGAACCTCCGTCATGCCTTCTTCAAGGGCTCCTTGAGGCGCAGCACCATGTACTCTTCGCTTAGGTACGTGTCACCGATCTTGAGCGCCTTGGCTTCGACCCCGAATGTCTCGAACCCGAGCGACCGGTAGAGCTTCCTCGCTACGGCCAGGCGGGAGGAGACGCTGAGGTTCACCTGCTCCAGTCCCGGCAGCTTCTTGAGGCGCTTGAGCAGCGCCAAGAGCAGCCTCGCGCCGAGGCCCTTGCCCCGGCAATTCGCCCGCACATAGACGCCCCAGATCCGCCCTTTGTGCCTCGTCTTCAAGTGTCTCTCACGGAAGAAGCCTGCCATGCCAACCAGTTCTCCCTGGAAAAACGCGCCCATCACAAGGCTGGAGTTGTTCGTCCGGCGCAAGCGCGCGGCGCCCCGCTCGCGAGCCATCGCCCGGTGCTCCTCGGCCGACTCGATGAACGATTGCGGCTCCCGCTCGAGCGCTTCGAGCCGTAGATTCCAATACGCCTCTCGGTCGCGTTGCGTCAGGACGCGGATCTTAACGTCACTCGTCATTCCGCTATTCTAGCCGAAGATGCGGCGCTAACCAGGATAGAAGACGGTAGGCGATTTTTTCACTTGCAATTCGCTTTTTATTCGCCTATCATCGCAACCAGAGCGATGAAAGTGTGATGTCGCAGCGGCGTTTACGTTTTACGCCGTCAGCCGAGAATTGGGGAAGACGATTTTCGGATTTCGATTTTCGAGTTTCGATCAGGTGGGGTGCGAACATGGCTCTGACGCGTCGGCAGAAACAGGTCTTTGATTTCCTCGTCGATTTTATCAATCACCAAGGATACTCGCCGAGTTTTGAGGAGATCGGCAAAGGTCTGGGGTTGTCGTCGCTCGCGACGGTGCACAAGCATATGCAGACCCTCGAAAAAAAGGGGTTCATCCGCCGCAGCTACAACCAGAGCCGCTCCGTGGAGGTTGTGGCCGTGCCGGGTTCGGTGCCCTTTGCCAAGACGGCGGTCCGTCCCTTCGGACGAAGAAAGGCCGCGGCGACAACCGAGCCGCGGGCCGCCGCCGGTTCGGACGGGGCGGACGCTCTGCCGATGCCCGCTACGATCTTGGGCAGCATGGAATTCCCGCTCCTGGGGCGAATCGCCGCCGGCCAGCCCGTGGAAGCTGTCCCCAACCCTGAGACCTTCTCCTTTGGCGATTTCACGGCCGGCCGGGGAAGCCTCTTCGTGCTGCGGGTCAAAGGCGATTCGATGATCGACGACCACATCTGCAACGGAGATTACATCCTGGTGGAAGGAACCCAGACGGCAGACAACGGCGAAATCGTGGTGGCTCTCATCGAGGGCACCGACGCTACCCTCAAGCGCTTTTATCGCGCCCCTAACGGCAAAGTCCGACTCCAGCCCGCCAACGCCCAAATGGACCCCATCATCGTCTCCGCCCGCGAGGTGAAGATTCAGGGCAAGGTGGTTGGGGTGCTGCGCAAGTACTGACACTCTTGTAGGGGCGGCCCTTGCGGCCGGCCCAGTGCAACCATCCAAGTCGCCTCTACGACCTGTCGCCAATTCATTGACATTTCGTCCCTTCCAGGCTTAACATCGCATTTACTTTTGGTTGCGCGAAGTCAGGGCTTCTGAATTCCCGCCCAATTGGGGTTATGTTCCAATCTCTGGTCATCACACTCCGCGAAGGTGTCGAGGCGGCGCTTATCATCGGCATCGTTCTAGGCTGTCTCAAGAAGACCGGCCGCGAGGGCTGGAGCCGGATTGTCGCCTGGGGTGTCCTGGCGGCGGTCGTGGCGAGCCTCGCTGCGGCGTATCTGGTGCACCGTCTTGAGGTTGGCGAGGATGCTTACGAAGGCTGGCTGATGCTGGTGGGGGCTGTTTTCGTAGCCTCGATGGTGGTCTGGATGTGGCGCACCGGCAAGCGAATGAAGCAGGAGATCGAGACCAAGCTTCAGGACCTCTATCGGGAACCTTCCCGGGCTGCCGCGGCGGGCCTTTTCCTCTTCGTCTTCCTGATGGTCTTTCGCGAAGGCATCGAGACGGTGCTTTTTCTGGCGGCGGTTTCGCTGCGCACCAGCGAGTTGCTGAACTTCATGGGCGGGCTAATCGGGCTCGGTTTAGCCATCGCCCTGGGGATTGCCTTTTTCAAGGGCAGCGTGAAGGTTGACCTGAGAAAGTTCTTCTCGGTCACCAGCCTGGTGCTCCTAGTGGTTGCGGCGCAGTTGCTGGTCTCCGGCGTGCACGAACTCTCCGAGGCGCAGGTTCTCCCTTCCAGCCGCCGCGAGATGGCGTTAGTCGGCCCCATCGTCAACAACGATGCCTTCTTCTTTGTGGTGATCGTGGCCCTGGCCTTATTTCTCATCATCGCCCAGAGCATTTCCTCTGCCGGCCCGCGCAGCCCGGAGATCAACGCCCGGCCTGCGCCGGAGCGCCGTAAGCTCCTGGCTCGACGGCAGCGCGAGCGCTTCTGGAAACTTTTGGGCGCCGGCGTCAGCCTGCTGATCATGGTTTTAATCTGCTCTCAGTTCATCTACTCGTTGACGGCTCACGCTATGACGCCACCCGAGCAGGTGTCGATTGTAAACGGCGAAGTGCAGATTCCCACCGCTGAGCTCACGGACCATAAGCTCCACCGGTACGCGCTGGCGGTGGGCGGCAAGGAGGTGCGGATCATCGCCATTCTCGATGCCTCGGACACGGTTCGCGCCGCTTTGGACGCCTGCGCGATTTGCGGCAGCCAGGGCTACTACCAGGACGGCAAGAATGTGATCTGCCGTAATTGCGCCGCTGCGGTTTATGTGCCCACGATCGGCTTGGCTGGCGGGTGCAACCCTATTCACATCGACTACCGCGTGGAGGGCGACACGATTCGCATTGCGGCGCCCTCCCTTGACGCCGCGGTGAAGTACTTCCGCTGAAAATGCTGGTTAGAATCCTTCTTGAATCCCTGGCGCGGCGCCGACGGCGCAAGCTGCTGAGTGCCCTGGCGATTGCGCTGGGCATCGCCGCGGCAGCGACCGAGGGCATCCTCTCGCTTGATATCGGAGACAAGATCAGCCGCGAACTGCGTTCGTATGGGGCCAACCTTTCGATAACTCCAGCGGCCGATAGCCTTGCCATCAGCATCGGCGGTGTTGACTACCGGCCCGCAGGGAGCGGCGCATTCATTCCCGAAGATGAGCTGGCCAAACTCAAGAAGATTTTCTGGCGGAATAACATCGTCGCCTTCACGCCCTTCCTTTATGTTCCCGCGAAAGTGGATGACCAAAACGCCATACTGATCGGAACCTGGTTCGAGAAGTCCCTGCGAGTCGACAAGTTCGAGGTATTCGCAACCGGGTTGAAAAAGCTGCATCCTTCCTGGAAGGTCGAAGGCGAGTGGCCCGATGATGAGAGCGGCGCCGGGGTCTTGGTGGGTCGCCGGTTGGCGGCGAGGCTTCGCTTACACGCTGGCAGCACGATCACACTGTCCTGTAGGGGCGCCCCTTGTGGGCGTCCCGACTTGGCGGGCACAAGGCCCGCCCCTACTACACCGCAACGCGGGCAGGATGCCCGCGCCACAGCAGGCAAGACAGCCGCGCTACATTTTGAAGTGCGCGGCATCCTAGAGACCGGCGGGGCAGAGGACAACCAAGTGCTGGCGCCGCTGGCCTTGGCGCAGCGGTTGTCGGGGCTCGGGGGAAAAGTGCGGCGGGTTGAGGTCAGCGCCTTGACCAAACCCGAGGATGCTTTTGCTCGTTCCGACCTGAGCAAGCTCAGCCCGGAGGAACTGGACCGGTGGTACTGCACTCCTTATGCGAGTTCGATTGCGTACCAGATTCAGCAGGCAATTCCGGAAGCCCAAGTGAATACCATCTACCAGGTAGCCGATACGGAAGGGAAGATACTGAACCGGGTGGGAATCCTGATGGGTGTCCTGGCCTTGGCAGCGCTGCTTGCCGCCGGGCTGGCCGTGGCTTCCATGATGCTGGCTACGGCCCTCGAGCGGCGCCGAGAGATCGGGTTGTTCAAGTCATTGGGCGCTACCGATGCGCGGGTGGCGGCGCTGCTGCTTCTGGAAGCCGGGGTGTTGGGCCTGGTGGGGGGAATCGCGGGATATCTGCTGGGCAGTGTGCTGGCGTGGCGAGTGGCGCTGGTGGTTTTCGGCGTTCCGGCAGGCGTACATCTGGTGATGCTCCCGGTTTGCCTCGGCTTGGCCTTGGCCGTCACGTTGGCCGGCAGCGTGTTCCCCCTCGGCCGAGCCTTAAAAGTGTCGCCGGCGGTAGTGCTACGAGACTAGCCCCAGTCAACAGCCCTCTCCGAGGGGAGAGGGTGTCGCGCTGCCGGCGCTTTCACCAGCCGGAGCGCGTCGGGTGAGGGGGTAATTCCGCGAATAAGAGACCGGGCCAAGCCTCCAACGGTGGAGGCGAAACCAAGGACAATTCAAATGGCAAATGGCAAAATTCAAATGGCAAACGGTTTGCGATTTGGCGAATTCCAAATTGCAAACCATTTGAATTTTGCCATTTGCCATTTGCCATTTGAATTCGCTATTTCCTTAACCAACGGAAGGGACCCCTCACCCGTCCCGCGACGGCTGATGAAGGCGCCGTCGCGGGACACCCTCTCCCCAGGGGAGAGGGCAGTCTCCGGCAGACCCGGCCCCTCATCAGGAAATGGACCCAAGCGTGGCGCTCCGCTCCGTCTATGGTGGCGGGCGTTATCCGTCAAACGTCCCCAGGCCGTCCTGGCGCTCATCTCCTTGCTGGTAGGCGCGGCGGTGATGTCGATGCTGCTCAATCTGTACGGGGGTGTCCGTCGCAAGATGACGCAAGAGTTTCGCGGCTATGGGGCGAACGTGATACTCGCGCCGGGCGCCTCTGCTTCATTCACTCTAACCGGCGACTTGGCTTCTTCCCCCAGGCCCTGTCATCCTGAGCGGAGCGAAGGATCTCTGCAGTTCGCCGCCGTTGCGAGTGCGAACGGCAACTGCGGGGAATCTTCGCCCACAAAAGGCAGTGGGCTCAGAATGACAAGCTTGGATTCTTTTGATTCCCCGGCTGACGCGAGCAATCGGGCTTGGGGAAACACGATGGACCAAGCCATAGTGAACTCGGTCCATCAACTTGCCGGGAAGGATCGGGGTGTCACGGCGCTGCCGGTGCTTTATGCCGTGGTGCGCCTCGAACGTATTCCTCCTAACCCCAGCTTGCCGGATTTCGTGAATGTCGTGGCCGTCGGAACGGACTTGCAGGCGATGATCCGGATGAACCCGGGTTGGCGCGAAAGCAAGGCGAGCGACGTCTCCGGGTCGTCTTTGCAGTTGCCGTGCGTGGTTGGCGCGCGCATTGCCTCGCGCCTTCGAGTCGCGGCGGGCGACACGATCCACCTCGTTCCGTTGGCCTCATCGAACGCCGGAGGCGCCAAAACCGCCGTCGGTTGCCGCCTTGCGTCAGTGCTCAGCACTGGCTCATCGGAAGAGGACCAGGTTTTTCTTCCCCTCGACGAACTTCAAAGGGTTGTGGGGATGTTGACCCGGATCAGCCTGGTGCAGCTCAGGCTCGACGGCGATACGCGAGAAATCGAAAGTTCAATTCACGAACTGTCGAAAGCGCTTCCCGGGGTGGACGTGCGTCCCATTCGCCAGATTGTCTTCTCCGAAGGGAGAGTCCTGGGCGTCATTCGATGGTTTCTCCTGGCGCTGACGGCCCTGATTCTCATTATCATCGTGATATGCCTTACGGCGACGATGACGGCTATCGCGCTCGAACGGCGCAAAGACATCGGCGTAATGAAGGCCCTCGGGGCAACCGATTTGACAGTGATGAGGCTATTTCTGGCGGAAGGCGCAACTCTGGGAGTAACCGGAGGCTGCCTGGGCTTTGTCCTCGGCAGTGCCTGGGCGTTTGGGCTTGCCCACCGCCTTTTCGGGGTTACGCTCAGCTTGATTTGGTGGACTCTGCCCTTGGTTTGTGGCCTCGCCACGCTGCTGGCACTTGCAGCCGCAGTGTTTCTGGTCGGCGTGGTGAGGGCAACTCAACCTGCGGCAGTTCTGAAGGGAGAGTAGCGGGTTGGCATTTATTGAGGTCAAAGATCTGAGCAAGAAATACGGCGATTCCGTGGAAGCGCTGCGGGGCGTGGCTTTCAGCGTGGAGAAGGGAGAGTGGATCGCCGTCATGGGCCCCTCCGGCTCCGGCAAGAGCACTCTCCTTAATATCCTCGGCTGCCTCGACTCACCTACCAGCGGGCGCGTTTCGATTGACGGCTGCGAATTGTCGAGCCTGCGCTCGAGTGAACTCGCCCGTTTCCGCGCGGAGAAGGTCGGTTTCATTTTTCAGCAGTTCCATCTGGTCCCGTACCTCACCGCGGTCGAGAACGTGATGCTGGCCCAGTATTTTCACAGCCTCGCCGATGAGCAGGAAGCTGCGGAAGCCTTGCGCGGCGTCGGTCTGGCAGATCGACTGCGGCATCTTCCTTCTCAACTCTCGGGCGGCGAACAGCAGCGCGTCTGCGTGGCGCGGGCGCTGATCAACCAACCCAACCTGATCCTGGCCGATGAGCCGACCGGCAACCTGGACGAGGTGAACGAGACCTTGGTCCTGGGATTACTCACGGAACTGCACCGCGAGGGCCACACCATCGTCATGGTGACTCACGACGCGGAAGTCGGTCGCAGAGCGGAGCGTCACATCGAATTGCATCATGGCCGCTTGGCCGCGTCTTCGCTTCTGCCCGCGGTCGAGGCTGAACGGGCTGACAACCTTCTCAAAGCCATCTGGCACTCCCAGGAAGACACCGGGAAGCGCGTCGTGAGCGCCGGGGAGGTGCCGGAATTCATGCCCAACCGGGCCACCTTCCTGCGCATGGCGCAGGAAGGACTGATCCGTGTCGAGAACGGCGAAATCTCTTTCACCCAACTTGGAGAGCCGCGGGCTAGACAAGCCCTCCGGCGCCACCGCCTCGCCGAACGCTTGCTTCATGATACCTTCGACATCGATAACGACGTGGTGGACGAGCACGCTTTGCGAATCGAACATACCCTGAGTCCTCAGGTCACTGAGAAGATCTGCGTCTTCCTCGCGCATCCTCGCACCTGCCCGCATGGCTCCCCGATCCCGCCCGGCGCCTGCTGCCACAGAGAGTAGAAGCGAAACAAGCTCCCTCTTCCCCCAGACTGGCCTGAACTAATAGCCCTCTCCCCTGGGGAGAGGGCATTAGGCATTACGTGGGACGAGTGAGGTACTCCTTCCCGATATGTTCACTACGCACGTCACCGCTCGTCTGGAAACCGGCGCAGACTCCGTCAGGCAATCGACAATCGACCATCGGCAATCCTATTGCCCCGGTGCGATTTCAGTGAGACTCAGCGTGAGAAGCGCCTTGCAGGAGACACAGAAGTACGCCGGTTCTTGGGTGTCAACAATGGCGAACACCTTGGCTTCGCCACAGCGCGCGCACGGAGCTGTGGGGCTGGAAGGTTCGGGTTCGGGCGGCAGCACGAACGGATCCGGCAATTCACCTACCTTGGTGGTTTCGAGTTCGAACGTCGTATAGCAGTTGTTGCAGACATGGTTGAAACAACACGTTGGCTGGCAGGAATAAAGAACATCCTTCGACCCGCATTGAGGGCAGGCAATGGAAATGGGGGAAAGCCGCATCGCTCCTCAGAATGGCGCAGCGCGGCTGGCGCTGTCAAGCTGGACGACTTCACGCGGAGACCGCCCCGACCTTCTCAATGAAGATGTCGTTCAGGGGCGGTTCGACCAGTTCGAAGCGGCTGATGCGCACGTCGCGCTGCACCGCCGCCTTGAGAATTTCCTGGGGATCCGCACCCGGCTTGAGCCGTGCTTCTACGACTGCTCCAAAGTGATTCACGTTTTGCAGCAGTCCGGTAGATTCCAGAAACTCGTCGTCTCCGGAGTATTCGATCCGCAAAGTGTTTTTCCCGTATGACTGCTTGATGGCGCGCAGTTCTCCACTCAGGACATTGCAGCCCTTGTTGACCAGGCAGATGGCGTCGCACATCATCTCCACCTGCTCCATCCGATGCGTGGAAAGAATGATGGTTGAACCTTGTTCGCGCAACTCCAGCATGATGTCTTTGATCAAGGATGCATTCACCGGGTCGAGGCCGGCGAAAGGCTCATCCAGAATAAGCAGCGCAGGCTTGTGAATGACCGTGGCGATAAACTGGACCTTCTGCTGCATTCCTTTGGAAAGGTCCTGAACCTTCTTGTCCGCCCACTCGGACAATTCCAGGCGCTCGAGCCACGACCGGGCGCGCTTCATGGCCTCCCCCTCGGACAGTCCTTTTAAGGCGCCCAGGAACCGCAGGTGTTCTCCCACCTTCATTTTGGCGTAGAGGCCCCGTTCTTCGGGGAGGTAGCCGATACGATCCTGGCTGCGTTCGCTGGCGGGCTCACCAAGCACGTGGATCGATCCTTCGTCAGGAATCAGCACCTGCATGATCATGCGTAGCGAGGTAGTCTTACCGGCGCCGTTTGGGCCCAACAGTCCGAACACAGCGCCTTCCCTGATTCGCAGGCTCAGATGATTGACCGCCGTCAGCGTGTCAAAGCGCTTGGTGACTCCCTCGAAAACCACTGCATCCATGGATGAACCCATCCTGCCTGCGGAAACTTAAAGAGCTTATCCCGCGCATGCTTTCGCGGCCGGCTTTTCGGTGACTCCTGTGGTGTTGGCGATGATCATATTGTAGGCGAAGCGGATATATGTTTGTAGCATTAAACCGGACTGGGGCGCAACGCCAAAACACGTTGTACGAACTTATTTCCCGGGAGTAAGATAAGCGACTGCGGTTTTTGCAGTTCACTAAGGGAGAAGCGTGCGCCATGCGAGATGTGGTGATTATTGGTTCAGGGTGCGCCGGATTGACGGCGGCGATTTATTCCGCCCGCGCCAATTTGAAGCCCCTGGTTATCCGCGGCCTCGAGGCCGGCGGACAATTGACCTTGACGACTTTGGTGGAAAACTTCCCCGGCTTTCCCAAAGGCGTGCAAGGCCCGGAGCTGATCGAATTGATGGAGAAACAGGCCTCCGTGTTTGGCGCCGAGTTCAAGGACGGCCATGTCACTCGGGTTGACCTCTCCCGGCGCCCCTTCGTGCTTGAGGCGGAAGGGGAGACGATCGAGACGCGCACGCTGATTATTGCTTCCGGCGCTTCGGCAAGGCTGCTGGGGCTCGACTCGGAGCGCAAGCTGCTTGGCCATGGCGTCTCCACCTGCGCGACCTGCGACGGGTACTTTTATCGCGGCAAAGAGGTGGTGGTGGTGGGCGGCGGCGACACGGCCGCGGAAGATGCGCTGTTTCTCACCCGCTACGCCGATCAAGTGAACGTTGTTCACCGCCGCGACCAGCTACGCGCCTCCAAGATTATGCAGGACCGGCTCTTCCGGAACCCGAAGGTCAAGTTTGTCTGGAACTCGCTGGTGTCGGATGTGCTGGACGTGGAGCGAGGCGAGGTGACGGGAATCAAGCTCAAGGACGCGAAGACCGGAGACGAAACAATCAAGCACTGCGACGGGGTGTTCATCGGGATCGGCCACTCGCCCAACACGTCATTATTCCGAGGGCAGCTCGAGATGAACGAAACGGGCTATTTGATTACGCACGACGGAAGCAAAACCAATGTGCCCGGCGTCTTCGCCGCGGGGGACGTCCAGGACCACATTTATCGCCAAGCCATCACTGCCGCCGGCTCCGGTTGCATGGCGGCCATGGACGCGGAACGGTTTTTGGAAGCGGAACACTGAAAAAGCAGGTTTCGGGTGTCAGGTTTCAGGTGTCAGAGAGGTAACCAATTCTAAATTCTAAATTATAAATTCTGAATTGAGCCGCCATAAGGGCAAAGTGCGGCGAGTACGACAGCAGAACCCGCAACTCACAATTTACTATTTATAATTTACAATTCACCATTGATAGTGCCCCTTCTCGCTGATCTGCATCACCTAAAACCTGCCTCCTGGAACCTACATTCATGCTTCGTCCTATCCTGATTTATCTTTCACAGAAACAAACCCCTAAGAAAATCCTCACCGGCCACGCCTTGGGACGCCGCATGGCGGCGCGGTTCATCGCCGGAGAAGAGTTGGAAGCGGCGCTCGCCGTGATCCGGCGGCTGAACGCCGAGGGCTTTATGGTGACGCTCGACCTGCTGGGGGAGAGCGTTGAGGAAGCTGCGGAGGCGGAAGCGGCTTGCCAGGCCTACGTCCGGCTGCTCGACCGGTTGGCGGCGGAAGGGTTGAATTCCCACGTGTCCGTCAAGCTGACGCAACTCGGTCTGGCAATCGACGAAGAACTGGCGTGCCGCCATTTGAGCGTGATCTGCGAATGCGCCGCCCGCCACCACAACTTCGTGCGCGTGGATATGGAGGGCTCGGCTTTCACGGAATCGACGCTGCGGGTTTTCCGGGCCGTCGATGCGCCTCGCGACGTGGTGGGCGTTGTCATTCAGTCGTATCTTTACCGAAGCGAGAAAGACGTGGAGGAGCTGTTGAAGTGCGGGGCGCGGATACGCCTGGTCAAAGGGGCTTACGACGAGCCTCGGGAGATTGCCTTTCGCCGCAAGAAGGATGTGGACGCAAACTTCTCGCGGCTAATGGCCATGATGCTCTCAAGCGGACTCTATCACGCCATTGCCACGCACGATGCACGCCTTATTGCCGAGACGCGGGACTACGCGCGCGCGCACCACATCCCCCCCGACCGCTACGAGTTCCAGTTGTTGTACGGAATTCGGCGCGATTTGCAGCGCGACCTGCTCCGCCAGGGCGAGCGCGTGCGCCTTTACGTTCCCTTCGGGCATCAGTGGTACTCGTACTTCATGCGCCGCCTGGCGGAACGGCCGGCGAACATGCTGTTCTTGCTTCGCAATCTCTTCCGGGCGTGACGAAGTTGTCAGTTTTCAGTCATCAGTTATCAGTCGTCCGGCCTTCAGCTATCAGCCGTCAGCTCTCAGCGAGCGACATATAGGTCGGCGGCACTCCCCCCTTGGCTCAGGGTCCCAGAAAGTCAAAAGCTGTCATCCTGAGCGAAGCGAAGGATCTCGGTAGTTGTAGTTTCAACGAACTGCAGAGATCCTTCGTCGCTTGTGCTCCTCAGGATGACAGGCTTATGCGTTTTTGAGCGTCCTGCTAACCCATGCCAAGTTGTTTTCTTGCCGCATCGCTCAGCCGGCTGATGTTCCAGGGCGGGTCCCACACCACCTGAACGTTGGCGGATTTCACCCCTTCGATCTTTGCTACTCGCTCCCGAACCTGTTCGCTGATGAAGCTGTGTGCGGGGCAGCCCCGTGCCGTCAGGGTCATCACCACATTGACGTTGTCATCGTCCACCTTCACGTCGTAAATCAATCCCAGGTCCACCAGATTGACCGGGATTTCCGGGTCGTAGCAATTGCGCAATACTTCATAGACTTGCTCGTTGGTTACCATTTCGTAGCCTCGTTGAGGGCCTTCGCCCCAGCTCGGATTGTAACCTTGATCGCTCCCGCCACAAACCAGTTTCTTTCGCCACCTCCCTCATGCCTCGCGTGTCGAGGCTCTTCCCAACCGGCTGTGTTATAATTTTGTTATACCGAGGGAGGCGACCATGATTACGACCATTCGACGGTTGGGAAACTCGCGGGGAATCATCATTCCCAAGCTGATGCTGAAGGAGGCCGGTTTGGAGGAGGAGGCCGAGATCGCGCTCGAACGAGGCGCTATCGTTCTCCGCAAGCCGCGCCGCAACCCCCGCCAAGGCTGGGTGGAAGCCAGCCGCAAATTGGCGGAAGCTGGGGACGACAAGCTCGTTTGGCCGGAGTTCGGAAACCGGGATGACGGACACCTGCAATGGTAGCTCGCGGAGAAGTGTGGCTGGTCACGCTCGATCCCTCGGTCGGCAGCGAGATCCGCAAGACCAGGCCCTGCCTGATCGTCTCGCCGCCGGAAATGCACGACTACTTGCGCACGGTGATTGTGGCTCCCATGACTACCGGAGCCAGGACGGCGCCTTATCGCATTGCAGTTACTTTTCAAGGAAAGCGTGGGCTGATTTTTCTGGACCAGCTCCGCACGCTGGACAAATTCCGGCTCGTCAAACGACTGGGAAACATCAGCTCCGCAGTTTTGGCTTCGACGCTGAAAACCCTGCAACAGGTGTTTGCATGAGGATGGCTGGAGCACAAGCCTCTGGGCTTGCAATCTTCGTGGCCAAGACTGGACGATAAAGGCGTTTTCTCCTCAATGGGCAGATGCGCTATAATCTGTCGAGACTCAAAATGACGACTGCAGCGGGACACCGATACATCGTTAATGACAATGAGATCCTCGGCGGCGAGCCGATCATCCTCGGCACTCGCACGCCGGTTCGCGCGATTGTCGAGACCTGGCGGTTGGGCGTTGCCGCAGAAGAGATTCCCAGCGCGTTGCCGCATCTGACTCTGGCACAGGTTTTCGATGCTCTGAGTTACTATAGCGACCACCAGGAAGAAATCAACGCTCACATCGAACGGAACCGGATTCCCGCCCACAAAATTCACCCCCTGGTGTCCAGTCGTTGAACCATCTCTTCATCGACTTCTATCTAGAGGAAGACGTAAACGTGCTTATTGCGGACTTGGTGCGCGCCAGAGGCTTTCGGGTGTTGACCACGCAAGCGGCAGGACAGGTCGGGGCGACCGATGAGAACCAGTTGGCTTTTGCTACTAGTCAAGGGAAAGCGATTCTGACGCACAACCGGGTGCACTTCGAGGCTCTGGCGACGAGATATTTTGAGGAAAAGCAGGCACACTCCGGAATCATTATCGCGGTTCGCCGGCACCCGAAAGAATTATCTCGACGCGTTCTTATTCTCCTCGATTCTGTGACCGCGGATGAGATCGAGAACAAAATACTGTTCATCTGACTCCAGACAGGCATAGGAGCTCCAGGCCTCCTACTGAATTTCCTTTCCTCTGATTCGCCGCCAGCATATACAATGAGGGCCCGATATGCAATCCATCTTGCGGGGGCGGTTCGCGAACCGCCCCTACCGAGAGTGGATTCGGTTCGAAGTGGCGATAGCATCTCAAGGTAGGAGCGGTTATGCCCCGATTCTTGATCTCTGTACGGAACTTATTCCTTTTGATGATATTGGCGATATGCCCTCTCTGCGGCTCGGGCTTCAAGGCAGGTGTTGTGAAAGTAGATATCACACCTCCGGCGGGCCTGCCCATGTATGGTTACTTCGATCGCACGCAGCCTGCCACGGGAACGTTGGACCCGCTTTATGCGCGGGTTGTGGTGCTCGAAGTGGAGGGGAAACGATTGGCGCTGGTTACGCTTGACCTGGGGCGCGTTTTCGGGCCCGCCTCTCTCGCCAGCTTGCGGGAGCGACTGGCCAAAACCAGCCGGATTTCGTTACTGCTTATCACCGCTTCGCATACCCACTCGGGGCCCAACATCGTGGACGAATATCCCTCCCACCGCCCGCCATCCTGGGAGACTACCGACCTCGACAAGATCGCCGGTGCTGTTGCCGAGGCCTGCGCACACCTCACGGAAGCGCGGTTAGGAACGGGATACGGGCGCGCCTACATCGGCTATAACCGCCGCCGCGTGTTTCCCGACGGCACGGTGAGCATGTTCTGGACGAACCCGGACAAGATACCGACATCGCCCGTTGATCCCACGGTCTCGGTGCTGCGCATTGATACGGCTGCGGGCAAGCCGCTCGCGGTGCTGGTGAATTACGCCTGCCACCCGGTCGTCTTCGGCCCGGACAATCTCGAGTATTCGGCCGATTACGTGGGCGTGATGGCGCGGACCGTCGAGGAAGCAGTGGGCGGCGCGAGCGGCGGCTCTCCGCTGTGCCTCTTCCTGCAAGGGGGGGACGGCGACATAAACCCCTATTACGCCACGACCCCTCTCGCCGACGGCGCGGTCAAGAAGCGGGATTGGACCGGCGAGCAACTGGGCGCGGAAGCGGCGCGCGTGGCGACCACGATCAACACGGTCTCTGCCACCCAGCCCAACTTGCAGTTTACCGAGGACATGATGACTTTCGCCGTCCGCTGGGACGCGCAGAAATTCCGCCAAGGGATGCTGGCAACCTACGGACAGAGGGTTTACGAGGACCACGCCGACCTTCTCGACAACGACAATCCGCGGCGCGAACTGTCCGTGCCGGTGACCACGGTCCTGATCAACCGGACGATTGCCTTGGTGGGCTTGCCGGGAGAGCCTTTTGTGGACTTTCAAATCAATTGGCGCAGCCGCTGCCCGGTCCGTGACGCGTTCTTCGTAGGATACGCCAACGGCTACCTGGACTATTTCCCCACCCTACGAGCCGCCGCGGAGGGAGGCTACGGCGGCGCGGACTCCGACACCTACATCGCCGTCGGGGCAGGCGAGCGCATGCTCGACCAGGCCCTAATACGGGTTTACGAAATGCTAGGCCGGCTGGTTGATGTGCCCGAAGACCTGAAGAAATAGCGGCAGGGGCGCGTCGCTGGCCTACCGCGGACCAAGGCCATTTTGAAGGAGGATCACAATGCTTACTGATTTGCAAAAAAAGACCGCACAGGCGGTGGTGAACATCTTCGAAACCGGGAATCCTCGAGGGCTTTATGGCAGTGTCACCTTAATTCCCGGTGACACAGGCCACTTGACTTACGGTCGCTCCCAGACCACGCTGGCCAGTGGGAATTTGTACCTCCTGATCAAAGCCTACTGCGCGGCGCCCGGTGCGCAATTCGCCCCAGCGCTCAATCCCGATCTTCCTCGGCTTGCAGCCCGCGACACTTCTCTGGACACGGACATGGCCTTCCGAGGCTTATTGCATGCGGCAGGCGACGACCCTGTCATGTGTGCCGTTCAAGACCAGTTCTTCGACCGGGTTTACTGGAACCCCAGCGTGCAGGATGCGACCAATGCCGCGGTGAATTCCGCGCTTGGAACCAACGTCGTTTACGACAGCCATATTCAAGGCGCTTGGGCGATCATCCGAAACATCACCAACACCAATCATGGTTCCGCGACCCAAATTGGCGAGCAGGCTTGGATCAGCGCCTACGTCAGCGAACGAAGGAACTGGCTGGCAAACCATCCCAACCCGGCCTTGCACCCGACGGTGTACAGGATGGATGCTTTTCTACAACTCATCAGCAACGGAACCTGGGACTTGCCTCTGCCTCTGACCGTTCGAGGCATCTTGATCACAGAAGATGTCTTGTCAGGCAGCGTGCCACTGCGCCCCTCGGCCCACGCCGCGACTGAAGGAACGCTCCAGCTCGAGACGCCCCCGATGCAAGGTGATGGCGTGACAGCCCTTCAGCAAGCTCTGGTGAACGCCGGATTCCCGGTCACCGTCGACGGAAACTTCGGGACAAGCACGGACGCGGCAGTCAGACAATTCCAACAGCAGAAAGGCCTGACCGTTGACGGCATCGTGGGCCCGGCAACGCGCTCCGCACTGGGCCTCTAGTGTTTGGCGCCGATCAGACATTGTGTAGGGGTAGGGCTTGCCCTACCCCCGTTAATTGGGGGACGGCAAGCCGTCCCCCTACAAGATAATGGAAACCCTTGGCAGTCCGCGCATAAAGGCGTATCTTCGAGGGCTCGAAACTGCGCTGACGGGCGCGTCTATGGGCGCCGGGCACGTCGAGCACCCCGAGGATTGCAAATATGCGAGGCATCGTAAAGTTAATTGTTATTTTGGTATTATGTGTTTCAGCGAGTTCTGCATCCGGCAAGGTGGTGGTGTTGTGGCAAGACGGATTTCCTACCCTTGAAAGTCAGCCCGTGCCTCAGGAGGCCTTGCGCAAGGCTCTGGACGGCATGCAGCCCGAGTTTGTGAGTCTCAATGAGCTGAACCAGATAGAAACCTGGGGTGACGTCGAGTTGCTGGTTCTTCCTTACGGCTCTGCGGTTCCAAGTCAAGACTGGTCCGCAATCAAGAGATACCTCGAAACGGGCGGGAACCTGCTGGTGCTGGGAGGCCGGCCTCTTACGATCCCGGTGTGGAGCGAGGGGGACCGGTTCGTCGCGGGGCCGCCTGAAACCGCGTATTCTCGCGCGATCGGCATCGAACACACCTACGAGGCGCCGCTGGCGGCCGGCCTCGAATTCGGGTGGAAAGACGCCACTCTTTCCGGCGGTGACGTTCTGGCGAAGCGGGTCTTTGTGATCGAGGGGGTCAGCCGCGGGCTGGGTTACCTCCAGGACTCCGCCGGCGAGCGCGTGGCGGCGCCGGTCGTGGCGACCGACTTCGGCAGCCTTGAGGGAGAGGCGGAGGCTAAACTGGGCTCGCGGGTCGTGATGCTCAACTTCGAACCTGAGCCAGGCTACTGGGCCTCGCCGGAAGCTGTGACGGTGCTGCGGGAAGCCGCTGAGTACGCCCGCCAGGGCGCAACGGCCTTTCGCGTCGAAATGCAAAACGCTACGCTGCTGGCAGGGGAGATCCCGCAGCTTGTGGTCCGGCTGACGAATCTTCGCAAGCAGCGATTGGGCGAGACGCAATCGGGAAGAGTGGCAATCGAGTTGCTTCGCGACGGCCAGGTTCTCGCCACGCGACAGGTGGACTGCGGCGGCGAGACGGTGGCCTCCTTGGTCGCATTTGAGGACCAGAAGGCGCTGCCCCCAGGACTTTACGAAGTCCGTGCCACCTATGAGGACAGCGGTAAGCCTCGCGAGTTCTATCGAACCGGCTTCTGGGTCAGGGATGACGCGCTCTTGCACTCCGCGCCCCACTATGGCGTGAAGGCTGATTTCTTGACTCGAGACGGCGCGTCCTTTTTCCCCTTCGGCACCAACTATTTCACCACTGAGCATTACGGCTGGGGGTTTCACGGCGCCGGCAACGCCTGGGTGTGGGAGCGCGACTTTGCCGACATGGAACGGCACGGCGTCAGCTTCATTCGCACCGGCGTATGGCTCGATCATGTGGAGATCTTCGACGGCACGACCGGTCAGGTGAAAGAGCGCTTTCTGCGCAACCTGGAGGCCTTTCTGCTTTCTGCGGCGCGGCATCGCATTCATGTCAATTTCACTTTCTGCGCCTTCGACCCGCAGACCATCATGCGCCATCCCGGCGAGGAATCGTTCTTGACCGGCCCGGGCTCCAACCCTTACACCGATCCCGTCGCCCTACGCGCCCAGCAGAATTACATGCTCTCCATCGTCCGGCGCTTCACGGACGTTCCGCACCTGAGCTGGGACCTGATCAATGAGCCGAGTTTTTCGAACCCGAAGCGGTTGTGGCGCGGCAATACCCCCAACAACGATCCGACCGAGCTTGCCGCCTGGCGCGTCTGGCTGAAAGGGAAATACGTGCAGCTTGATGCGCTGGCGCGCGCCTGGAACGTGACGCCCGAGGAGTTGGGCAGCTTCCAGGCCGTTCCCCTGCCGCGGCAGGACGACCTGGCGCATGAGCGCTATGGCAATCCTCGATTGGTCCGGGCCGTTGATTACAACCTGTTCGCGCAGGAGATGTTTCGCCGCTGGGTGGGCAAGATGGTGGCGGCCATCCGCTCCACGGGCAGCCGTCAACTGGTGGACGTGGGCATAGACGAGGGCGGAGTCACCGACCGTGTGCTCAACCAGTTCTTTGCCGACGCCGGCGTGGACTTCACGGTCAACCACACCTACTGGCGCGATGACGCTTTGCTCTGGGATTCGGTGGTCGCGAAGCGCGTGGGCGTTCCGAACTTCGTAGGCGAGACGGGCTACCAGCCGGTCTGGCGGCCGGATGGGGAGCAGCGCTACGACGAGTTGACGGCCCTGGGCCTCGTCGAGCGCAAGTGGGCGCTGGGCTTTGCCGCCGCCAACAGCGGCTCGCTGCAATGGGAGTGGGGATTGGGCGGCGACTTCGGCATGAAGCGCAGTGATGGTTCAGACAAGATCTGGGAAGACGTGATGCGCGCCATGGGCAAGTTCGCCGCCGAGGCTGCGCCACAGGCCATCGGGCTGAAACTGCCGGAGGTCGCCTTGGTGCTGCCGCAGTCCCTGCAACTTTCGGTGTTCAACTCTACGGCTCTCGAGGCCCAGCAAAACTGCGTTCGGGCACTCTACCAATACGCGCGCTCTTCGGCCTATGCCGTCGGCGAGTATCAGATTCAGTCGCTGGGCAACCCCAAGCTCATTTTGCTTCCTTCCCCGTGGACGCTCAGCGAGTCAACTTGGCAGGCGATCCTCGCAAAAGTCCGCGACGGCGCCACGCTGCTGGTCACTGGCAGTTTTGACAACGATGAGCATTTCCACGCCGCGGCCCGCGCCAAAGAGTTGGGGCTCGACCTGAGTTCCGCCATCCTGGCTCGGCGCGAGAATCCCATCTCCTGGCCGGGTGGCAAAGGCTTGCTGAGTTATTCAGGTGAGAAGACGACATTCCTGGAACAGGCTGTCCTCCCTCACGATCAGACTTTTCTCGAGAAGGCGCTGGGCAAGGGCCGAGTCCTGGTTGTGACCCTGCCACTCGAGCTGAACGACAATTTCAAGGTCGTCGGCGACGTCTACCGCTACGCTTTGCAATGCGCCCACGTGGCGGAGGCTTATTCCACCCAGACCAGCGATCCCGGCATGCTCATCTGCCCCACCCAGTTCGAACACGCCACGCTCTATGTGCTGACCTCGGAATCCACATCGCCCGAAATATCCTTCCGCGATAGCCGGAGCGGGAAAGCTTTTGCTGGCAAGCTCGATCCTGGCCGTGCGGCATTATTGCTGGTCAGCGATAAAGGAGAGTTGCTAGCAAGTTACAACTGGCATTAGCGCCGCAGGCTGTCATCCCCAGCCCATCGCTTGTCATTCTGAGCGAAGCGAAGAATCTCCGCATGCACAACAACCCGGTGAAGCGAGGGTTGGCGAAGCAGCCCGGGGATTGGCCGTGGTCGAGTTGGAGGTTCTATTCTCTGCAAGACACTTCGCGGTTGGGAATTGGGGGATTACTTTGTGGACGTGTGGCCGTCGCCGCCCTGGCCCTGGATGAAGCGATCGACGGTAGCTATGAGTGAGGCGAGCGCGGCCTGCGTGATGGCGATTAGGTCGTCATTGCGGCGGATGGCAGCCCAAACTTCGGCGCGTTCCTTCTCGAAGCGCAGGTCAGAGCGGCGCCGGAGTTCTTCCGTAACAACCTGGCTGTCGTTGATCGCTGCCAACTGCCGTTCGATCTTCTCGAATCGTTCTTCGGGTGTCACACGCGTTCCTCCCCGTGAGTTTGATTATCCGTGACGGCTCCCGGAAAAGCAAGCTGGTAGCGCAGAGTCCCAGTGTCGCCAATCTCTTGACTCCATTGCAATAAAGATTTATTTTTGCATTATTCTCAGCTTTTCCCACTCTCTCATTTTCATTTGATAGCCTGGAAGATGGGGGACTATCGGCAGTCGGCCTTCGACACCCCGTACGGGCACGCCATGGCGTGCCCCTACAGAAAGGAAACAGACATGGAAGATTCAAATGCTAACCAGGCGACAAGCCCATCGCCCATCACCAATTGCCCATCGCCAACGGCCAGGCGCTCCGGCGGCCCGCGCACCGCAGAGGGCAAGCGGCGCTCGTGCCGGAACGCCCGCAGGCACGGCCTCTACACGGACGAGCGGTTCTTGCGTGGGGCCACAGACAAGCTGTCAAAGCCCCGAAGGGGCGACCTAACATAGCCCAGGCCAACGGCCTGGGTGGACGGGCGGTTGGCCAACCCGAGCCCTGAACGGGCGACATACCGCACCCGAAATGAGCGCGCCCCTGCAGGGCTTGGAGCAGGAATTGATATTACGCTGCTCACCCACCCAGGCCGTTGGCCTGGGCTATGTTAGGTCGCCCCTTCGGGGCTGAAAGGGGCAGGCGAACGGCTGTGGCAAGTCCAACGAACTCGAGCAACACGCAATTCGGACACTGCGAACCGTCCTTGTCAATGTCGCGCTAGGGCCTTAGAATGGAAACTGTCGGCCATGCGCGCACTGCGCAGTGGTCGCACTAAGTTATGGGAAGCTTTTTACAACTCGCTTTAGGCAAGGTCATCGGTACCAAAAACGAGCGCGAATTGAAGCGCCTCAGCGAGCGCGTGGTGGAAATCAATGCGCTCGAAGCTGATATGCAGGGCTTAAAGGATGCTGATTTTCCGATCCGGACGGCACGGCTCAAGGAGCGGATTGCGAACGGCGAGCCCCTGGACAATCTGTTGCCGGAAGCTTTTGCGGTCTGCCGCGAAGCGGGACGGCGCACCATTAATATGCGCCATTTCGACGTGCAACTGATCGGCGGCATGGTCCTGCACGAGGGCAAGATCGCCGAAATGAAGACCGGCGAGGGCAAAACTCTCGTGGCCACCCTGCCCGTCTACTTGAACGCGCTGGAGGGAAAGGGCGTCCACGTGGTGACGGTGAACGATTACCTGGCCAGGCGCGACGCGGGCTGGATGGGCCCGATCTACCGGCTCTTGGGCCTGAGTGTGGGCGTGATTGTCCACGATCTCGAGGATGACGAGCGCCGCGCCGCCTACGGTTCCGACGTCACCTACGGCACCAATAACGAGTTTGGGTTCGACTACCTGCGCGATAACATGAAGTTCGATCTCGTGGATTACGTGCAGCGCGTGCACCACTACGCGATTGTCGACGAAGTCGATTCCATCCTGATTGACGAGGCGCGTACTCCGCTTATTATTTCCGGCTCCTCCGACGAGTCCACGGACAAGTACTACCGAATCGACAAGGTCATTCCCCGCCTCCAGCCTGGCACTGATTTCGAGGTGGACGAGAAGATGAAGCAGGCCACCTTCACGGACTCCGGCAACGCCAAGGCGGAAAAGCTGCTGGGCCTGGAAAACCTTTATGACCCCTCCAACACGGAGTATGTCCACCATTTGCAACAGGCCCTGAAGGCCCACACCCTTTTCAAGCTGGACCGCGATTACGTGGTCAAAGAGGGTGAGGTCATTATCGTGGACGAGTTCACCGGCCGTCTGATGCCGGGGCGGCGTTGGAGCGATGGGCTTCACCAGGCCATTGAAGCTAAAGAAGGCGTCAAGATCGAGAAGGAAAACCAGACGCTGGCCACCATCACCTTTCAGAACTACTTCCGCATGTATAACAAGCTTGCCGGGATGACCGGGACGGCGGAGACGGAAGCGGCGGAATTCGAAAAGATTTATGAACTCGAAATCGTCGTCGTCCCAACCAACCAGCCGCTCATCCGGCACGAGTTTCCGGACGTGGTCTATCGGACCGAGCGAGAGAAGTTCAACGCTTCGATCGAGGAAATCAAGGAGTATCACCTGCGCGGCCAGCCGGTGCTGGTGGGCAGCATCGCCATTGAGAAGTCGGAGAGGCTGAGCGCGGCACTGAAGAAGGCCGGCGTCGCCCCGCAACGGCTCCAGGAATTGGCGCGCCCAGCGGGCCTGGACGGCCCCAAGCTGCGCATCTGGGCGGAGCAACTTGCAGGATCGCACCATGGGCCGGCCGTGGACTGGTTGGTGCGTGCGGGAGTTCCGGCCACCGCAATTCGCAAGATGCTGAGCGAGGACCGCTACAAGTCAATGCTGGCGGGCGGCAACGGAACGCGCAGCGCTTTTCTTCAGGCCGTCCTGAAGCGGGCTCCCAAGGATTACCACGCCCATCAGCTTCCCGCCGTCGACGATGCTTCCGCGGAACGAATTGCAGCACTCTTCCAGCATACTGAGGAGAAACACCTGCCGGTCCTGGATTACCTGATTGAAATCCGGTGTCCTCTCACGCGCCTTGCGGACGTGCTGGCCATGAAGGAGGTAAAACACAACATCCTGAATGCCAAGCAGCACGAGCGCGAAGCGCACATCGTGGCGCAGGCCGGCCGGGAGGGGGCCATAACGGTTTCCACCAATATGGCCGGACGCGGCACGGATATCGTGCTGGGCGGGAACCCGGAGTCCATGGCGCGGGAGGAATTCCGCAAGTCGCCCGAGAAGTACCGCGAACAGGGAATCAGTCCTGAGCCGCCCGATCGCCCGCCGGAAGGCTCCGCAGACGAGATCTATCGAGCTTACGTCGAGGAGTACTCGAAGTGGCGGGAACAGTGGAGCAGCTTCATCAGCCGCTTTAAAACCGTAACCGATGTCGAGCACGAGCACGTGGTGGAACTGGGCGGGCTGCACATCCTGGGCACCGAGCGGCACGAAGCGCGGCGCATCGACAATCAGTTGCGCGGCCGCGCCGGGCGCCAGGGCGATCCGGGCTCCTCGCGATTTTATCTCTCGCTCGAAGATGACCTGATGCGCATCTTCGCGAAGGATTGGGTCTCAAAGTTTATGGAGCGCCTGGGCATGGAAGAAGGCGTCGCCATCGAGTCGAGAATGATCTCGAAGCGCATCCAGGCCGCGCAAAAGGCCGTGGAGGCGCAGAACTTCGAATCGCGCAAGCACCTGCTCGAGTACGACGACGTGATGAACAAGCAGCGCGAGACCATCTACGGCCTGCGTCGTCAACTGCTGGAAGGAAAACAACTGGAGGGACAAGACCAGAAGGAATACATCCTGGGGATCTGCGACCGCATGGTGGATTGGCTGGTGGGCGAGTTTTGTCCCAAGTCTCAAAATCCCGACCAATGGAATCTGAACGGCTTGCGTACGGAATTTTGGACCCGGTTGGGAATCGACCTCCGCCAGCATGATCTGAAGAAGTATGATCCTAAGACACTCGACCAACTCGCCGACGAACTGAAGCAGTTGGCCCGCCAGCGGTACGCTGAGCGGGAGGCGGTCTGGAGCGCGGAACGCATGCGCTTCCATGAACGCATGATCATGCTCCAGATCGTGGACGCGCAGTGGAAAGACCACCTTCTGACCATGGACCACTTGAAGGAGGGCATTGGCCTGCGCGGTTACGGCCAACGTGACCCGCTGGTTGAGTACAAGCGCGAATCCTACGAGATGTTTGCAAGCCTGATGGACAGGATCGAAGACGAAACCCTGCGCTTCCTCTTCCTCATGAAGACCCCGGACGAACAGGAGGAAATGATCCGTCAGTACCAGCGGCGCAAACGGCGCGAGCAGGCCGAGATGCAGATGGTGGGCGGCGGAGGCGCGGAGAAGCCCCAGCAGGTCATCCGCCGTGAGAAAATTGGACGCAACGACCCCTGCCCATGCGGGAGTGGCAAGAAATACAAGAAGTGCCACGGCGCTCCCAATACCCCTCCCGCCGGCGGCCAGAAGGCGTCAGGATCCGGAAAACCGACCGGACCGCCTCCTGGCTCTTAAGTAGTCTTTTCTCGATCGCAACACAACCCGAGCACCGAGGGCCGTCCATGAGCGAAGAGATCCAAGAGCTACACGAACACGCGGAAGAAGCTCACCACGATCCGAGTCTTGTTCCGGTTACACTATCGATGGCGATCCTTGCCGTCGTACTGGCTGCCATCACGCTTCTCAGCCATCGCGCCCATACCGAGGAATTGCTTCTGCAAAGCAAAGCCACCGATCAGTGGGCATATTTCCAGGCCAAGAACATCCGCCGTCACACCTACGAGCTGTTTCTGGACTTACTTTCGGTCACTAATCCGAGGGACGCGGAGGGAGCAGAGAAGCTCAAAGCGAAGTATAGCGACGAAATCAAACGCTACATGGGCGATCTGAACGACATCCAAGCTGAGGCTCAACAGTTCGAACGGGAAGTCCTGACCCAACAACACAAGGCCGACCGGTTTGACCTCGGAGAAGTCTGCTTGGAAGTCGCACTGGTCTTGGTCTCACTCACCTTGTTGACGAGGCGGAAACTTTTCTGGCAACTGGGGTTGCTGGCGGGGCTAATCGGCTTGGCCGTTGCGACGTCGGGGTTATGGGCGAAATAACTCCCTCCTGCTGTGTTCCCTCGATCGGTACTAGGCTAGACAGCGGGCCGGTCCAGGAAAGACTGGAAGCGTTGGAGCACTTGATCTCCCCCAATCTCCATGACGTCATTGTGCCCGGCGCCCTCGACGGGAAAGAAGAACTTGGGTTCACGAGCCGCGGTGAAGAGCCGTTGCCCCATGGAGAACGGGACGGTTTCGTCGCGCGTCCCATGGACGATTAAGATGGGCGCTTGAACCTGCCGAATCTTGGCCAGCGAGTCGAATCGGCTCTTGGGGATGTATTCGAAGAGCGGGATGCGGAACGTGCGCCGTGCCATGTCACGGACTGACGTGAAGGAGCTCTGCACGATCAGCCCGCCGCACTCGCGTCGCGAGGCGAGATCGATGGCCACCGCCCCGCCCAGCGAATGACCAAAGACGATGATGTTCTTGGGCCGGACGTGACGGACCTGGACCAGGTAGTCGTAAGCGGCATCGGCATCGCGATAGACGCCCGTTTCGTTCGGCGAACCCTCGCTCCTCCCGTAGCCCCGGTAGTCCACCGCGAGCACATTGACTCCGAGACGCGAATAGAATATGGCCTGCCCCAGCCCATGCCCGATGTTCTCAGCATTGCCGTGAAACCACAGAAGCGCTTTCTGCGAGCCGGGACTCGGCAGGTACCACGCGTTCAACCGGATGTTGTCCTGGGTGGTCAGCCAGACATCTTCTACCGGTAGCGGGAATGCGTGTGCTGGGATAAATCCTTCCGGAAAGCGCGGCGGGAAGTAAATGAAGGAATTCTCGAAGTAGCGGATGGCTGCGGCAGCCAAGAGAAGCACCGCCACAACTCCAATCGCCAGCGTCATGGCAAGCCTCTTCAGGCGCCGTACCCACCCGATCTTCATCATCCTGTGTGAGGTTAACCCTTTGTCGAAAACGGCCCTCTTCCCAAGAGCGAGGGTGGCCCGCGGCAGCGATTTTACGAGCCGTCGCGGGCCGGGTGAGAAATCGGTTTCACAACGTCAGACGATCCGGGGGACGGCAAGCCGTCCCCCTACGTGCGGTTCTGCGCGAACTCACTGATTGTCATCGCCCCCGCCTTCGCCCGGTGTGATCACCACGTAGCCCCCGTTGCCCTGACGGTTGATGCGGAGCAGCGTCTGACCCTTTGCCTCTGCGGCCCAGCGATTAAAGTCCTCAACTGTGTTGACCGCATGGCGGTTGATGCTTTCAATAACATCACCTTGTTGCACGGTTTGAGCTGCTGGGCTATTGGGGTCAACCTCTGTGATCACAACGCCTCGAACGTCGGCTGGCAAGCCCAACTGATCGCGGAGGTCGGGAGTGAGGTTGCGGACCGTGATTCCGCGCAGCGCTCCTTCCGATGGCGCCTGGCCCGTTCCGACCGTGGCCGGCAGGTTGGCAGGCCGCTCACCCAAGGTCACGCGGATGGTGAGTGGTTGGCCGTCCCGGAGGATGTCCAGCGTCGCCTCGCTTCCGGGATTCATATCCGTGACCATGGCAGTCAGTTGATTCGAGTCTTCGACGGTCAGGCCGTTGAGCTTCCGGATTACGTCGCCATTCTTGAGGCCGGCCTTGTCGGCAGGTCCACCCTTGGTGACGTCGTCCACGAGCGCGCCTGCCAGGTCCGGAACCTTGAACTGCTTAGCTAAGGCCTCGGTCAGGACCCCGATCTTCACACCCAGATACCCTCGCGATACCTTGCCTGTTTTGATCAGGTCTCCCATGACATGCTTGGCGGTGTTGGAGGGAATAGCAAAACCGATTCCGATGAAGCTGCCCTCCCCGCCGGGCCCGCCGCTTCCGGGAATGATCGCCGTGTTGATCCCGATCACCTGACCGCGCACGTTCACCAGCGCCCCGCCGGAATTGCCGGGATTGATGGCGGCGTCCGTTTGGATGAAGTCTTCGAACTTGTTGCTTCCGGGCTCAGAGAGCGACCGACCCAACGCGCTCACGCTTCCGCGCGTGACGGTGAAATACTGCCCGAACGGATTCCCGAACGCCATGACGATGTCGCCGACCTTCATCATTCCAGAGTCGCCGAAGGGCGCGACAGGAAAGTTCGATCCGTTGATTTTGATCACCGCAATATCGGTCTGTGGATCGGCGCCCACCACTTTGCCCTTCAGGATTCGCTTATCCGAGAGCCGGACCTCGATCTCAGATGCTTTGGCCACCACGTGGTTATTGGTGACGATGTAACCGTCTCCCGAAACGATCACGCCGCTTCCTAACGCGTGCTCTCGCTGCTCGCGAGGAATATTAAACTGCGGCATCATGTTGCCGAAGAACTGGCGGAACAAGGGGTCCATCATGAATGGCGACTGTTGCACCTTGATGACTTGCGTCGATTGGATGGCTACGATCGCGGGTGTGACCGTCTCCGCGATTCGCTCGTAAGCCTTATTCTGACGCTCCAAAGTCTCGATCTCCGGTCCATCCAATCCCGCACCCCCGGCCAGGGCGAATTGCGGGAAAACATGATGCCCTTCGTAAAGCAGTCCTGACATGGCCAGGCATACCACACCAATGAAGGTGAGACTTAACCCTAGTAAATTCTCGCGTAGGAATTTTCTTGTTTCAGCGCGCATAGAACTATCCTCCTTACAATTTCTCCTGGAATATTTGACGTGGCCCCTTCGCAGTGGTTACCAACGCTCCCACAGAACGGCCACACTTGGCCCGACGATTGAGAGATTCTGGGATAGACCTGCTGCCCACGGTGGTTCCGGCCCATTAACTAGTTTGATGCAGTACAATCCCTTCGCGTTTTACGGTTCCGATATATTATAGCCTGACTCACTCGGGGATTGAAACGTGCCAAGCCCGAGTTGCGCCTGATCGAACGGTGTGAAAGATCAGAATGTAGTCGCGGCCGGCCGCCCCCAAGTCGGTCGCGGGTGCCTGCTGGGCACCCGTAAGGGAGTAGGCATGAGAGCCTTCGGCAGAGATAGAGCATTCTTGTATGTACTTTTTGTCCTCACCCTTTCCCCTTTCCATTGCTCCTTCTCAGCGCAGAGCAGTGGAACTGTCACGGCCGGCATTCTCCAGCCCGTCGTAGATGCCCAGGGGCACGTGGTTCGATCCTCTGCGCCGGACGGCATAACCTACCCGGTGTTTCGTCTGGCCGAGGAATCGGCGCTGGTACGACAAGTTCGAACGCTGCTGGAAACCAGCTTCGCGCAGAGGGTGTTGAGGCTGGACCGCTATGCTCGTAATCTTCTTTTGCGCGAGCCCGGCAGGGGCGACGAACAGCGCTTGAAGGAGCCGATGTATTTGCTTCTTTCCGGGGAAGAGGGTGGGTATGCCCGCTACGGCTTCTGGCTCGAAGACGCGCGTGGCGGCAGGCGTTTGGTTTGGGCGGGCTATGTGGACTTGGTAGTCGATGAGGAAGGCATCGCGGACGGGAATTTAGAGGAGATCTTCTCACATGAACTGGGGCATCTCATCTTGAAATCACTCCTGGGCGACATCAATTCCGGCCCTTCACGCAAGATGCACCAGAGTATGACCGTGACTGACTACCCCACCGCTTTCGATGAAGGCTACGCCGAGCATTTCCAGCCCTTGGTTCGCGACGCCACTGGTAACGCCTATCTTCGGGAGCTAAGCAGGGGGGCGACGCCGACCGACTTGAACCTGCTGTGGCTGAGCAGGCTGGACCAGCAGTTGCGCACCGAGGGCGTGAAGCGGAATCTGTTTGTTCACCGCAGGGCACTGCCCGCCATGGCGCTGCAACCGGACCCTGACCGTTACCAGCTCTTTCTTGACGGCGAAACCTCCATGGATTTCCTCCCGGATGAATTCAAGAACGCACAAGAGATGATGAGCTGTGAGGGCGTGATCGCCACGCTGTTTTATCGTTTGGTGAATGACGAGCGCCTGCGCAACCTTTACCGAGAGGAAGCTTTCTACAGGCAGTTTCTGAGTCCGGCAGTAACCAGCGCGGAAATCAGGAAGGAGGTCCCCCCCTATGAGAACGTGAATTTGAAGCTCTTTGCGGCCATGCGGAGAGTGGGCTTGGAATCAGCCCACGCCCGATTGCCTCTGATGATCCGAATCGTCAACGCCTACGCGAGCCTTTTCCCCGATGAGGCCGAGGAAGTTTACGGAGTTTTTCTCAAGACCACGTATGGAGTGACCGCCTCGCAGGAACTTGCCGTTGCCTTTGAGCGCGCCGCCGCTGCCGGCCGAATTGGCGACATCGACGCGTTCCGCCAGCGGTCCGGCGCCGCCTTTCCCCTGCTTCGTAAGACGATCAACGAAGTGGCTCATGGCAAACTGCCAGTCGACGCAAATCTGGGGCCGGAGTTATGGTTGCTGAATTCGAATTTCAAGATAGCGCCTGCCGCGTGGGAGCGCGAACGGACCGAGTCGCTCACGCTGAACCTCAACACTGCCGCCGAACCCGAACTGATGACGTTGCCCGGGGTGGATCTGGCTGTCGCCCGCCGGATCGTGGCCGAGCGGCGGTCGCACGGCTTTTATAGGAGCCTGGACGAGTTGCGCACTGCCGCAGGGCTATCGCCGGCTCTCTATGAGTCCTTGGTCGGAATGAGCGCGCAAATGGAACTCCAGAAGCAATACACCCGCCCTTAGAGCGGCAGCGGAATACCGGGACTTGCAAAACGAGGAGTGAACTCGACAGCCTCTAGCTTCGAGGTTGCGGAGACTGCACTGAGGATCCCCGTCGCTGCAGCGCGTTGTCAACGGCGGACCGCACGACATAGGTGAAGTCCGGTATTGACATCGGAGAAACAATGAAGTCGAAGGCGCCGCGCTGAACGGATTCCAAGTAGAGAGCCATATCCACGACATCAGAGACCACGATCACGCTGGCATGTGATGGAGCCGCCGCGGCTGAAACGATGATGTCCTCCCACGACCCATCGGGAAGCCGGGGATCAACGAGAACCAAATGAGGCGGCTGGCGTCCCCATAGGCTTTCGTGGGCTTCGCGACAAGTCCTCACGCTGTGGGTTTTGATGTCCTGGGCTTCAAGGGCGCGGCGGATGAATCCCATGGGTTCCGGACGGTCGTGCACGAGTAGCGCCGTAATCGTTTGCTGCATGGTGAAAGCCTCTCGGGACTAGTCTCGCGCCATGCTGTTAAGCCAATGTGAAGGATGCTTAAAGGTTTAGCGAAAACTCTGTTAAGGTAGGGCTTCGGCGCCTTAGGCAAGGGCGGGCTTCGGAACGGCCTGGTCAGCGGACGCCAAGCCATTCCCCTACGCAGCCGGCAGAAGGACGGTGAACACCGAACCTTTCCCTAATTGACTTTCCACAGTGATCCGTCCGCGCATTCGATCCACAATGTGTTTAACGATCGAGAGCCCCAGGCCA
>Ga0326728_10003281_pt1 | contig 50789 bp, 46 predicted proteins | sample MB3enrmetagenome_FD_207602 | JGI IMG/M metagenome (GOLD analysis project Ga0326728, IMG submission 207602) | Lab enriched peat soil microbial communities from McLean, Ithaca, NY, United States - MB31MN | ecosystem: Environmental > Terrestrial > Soil > Wetlands > Peat | place: USA: New York... | reverse complement strand
CTTCATCGGCGGCGAATTGAAGGCTGTCCTGAAAAGCATGCGGCTGCACTCCAAGATGATTGCCGGTGCGGAAACAATTGGCGGCAGGCTCCATGACCCAGTTGATGTTGCAGCCGATTAGGTCGAGTAACTCGCGGCCCATCATGGTGATCTCGGCGGTATCGATTCCATAAGGACAGAAGACTGAGCAGCGCCGGCACTCGGTGCACTGATAGAAGTAATAGAACCATTCCTTGATAACGTCCTCAGTCAGGCCGCGCGCGCCCACGAGCGCGCCAAAAAGCCGGCCCGTGAGCGTGAAATAACGGCGATAGACCGAGCGCATCAGTTCGGCGCGTAGAACAGGCATGTTTTTGGGATCGCCAGAGCCGACATAGAAATGACACTTGTCGGCGCATGCGCCACAGTGCACGCAGATTTCCAGGAATAGACGGAAAGACCGGTACTTCAGCAATCGCTCTTTCATGCCTGCAAGAACGATTTGTTTCCAGTTGGGCGGAAGCTTCCAATCGGCATCGAAAGGCTGCCAGGCGCGCGGGTTGGGCAGGCCGAGATAGGCAATGTTTTTCGCCGCCGCGCTGTAACAGAACGTCCCTTTGCGAAAGTCGGCCTTAGCGCCGCGCCAATCGCCTTGGGGACGTATCTGTTCAATCGCGATTAGTTTGTCCGGCATCCTCAGCCTCAAGCGGAAGTATCGCGGCTTTCAGTTTGTCCGCGAACTCGTGCTCCCACTCCGCATAGGAGTGGGTTTTCACTGGATAATTCCAGGGGTTGACGTGGCGCGAACTGCGATTGTTGTTGGCGAGATTGCGCGTGGGGCTGAGAAAAACTCCGCCCATGTGCATGAGCTTGCTGAACGGAAAATATGCAGCCAACGCGCTGACCAGGAGTAAGTGGACCAGAAACATCGAAGTAAGAGCGCTGGTAACTGCTGGACGGAAGACGGCCAATCCGAGGGCAAACTGCTTGATCGCGGCCACGTCCACCCGGTACACGAAGCGCAGGAGCAGGCCGGAAGTCACGGTTCCCAGCAGAAGAAAAAGGGCCAGATAATCGGTCGGCAGAGATATGTAGCGGACAATCGGGTCACGAAACCGCCGTGCCAGCAAATAGAGCAGCGCGCCCAGGATGGCCACATCGGAGATATAGAGCGCGGGAATTCCAACTCGAAAAACGCCATCCAGTCTTTCGATGGCGCTAACGAAACCTGGGACCGGCTGGACAAAGAGACGCAGATGCCGAAGCAGAATTACCAGTAGCGACCAGTGAAACGCCAGAGCGCCCAGCCACAAAAATCCGTCTTCGGCGAGGACAAGCCGCCGATCGTGCAGCCGCGCGCGATGGTTGCGGAACAGAGAACGGAACAGGAGAATTTCCAGGGACATGCGGCGGAATGCGCCCCAGCCAGTGCTGGGGTTGTCGAGCGATGCGGACTTGATCCAGGGCAGCGAGATTTGCTGGCCGCAAGTGGTGGGAATGCGAAACGGCACAGGGGTCCACGCCCAGCGCAGCACACGGTAACAGAAGCCAACGAGGAATAGCGCGAAGGCGGCAAAGGGAACGAACACGGTCAGCAAGACCAGGCCGGGATGCGTGTGTCCAGCCAACACGGCGAACCCAGCGATGGCGAGAACGGCGAACAGCGGGGGAAGCGCCTTCATACGGGCCTCCGCGCATGGATGCGTTGTTGCACATGGCTCGCGCGTTGCACTTCGTTCGCCCGGATTCGATCAAGTTGTTCGCGGCATTGTGTGTGCTTGTCGGCCGCCATGCGTGCGAGCCGGTCGAGACTATCCTCGTCGATCCTGCTATAAAAGACTGCCGAGTTTTGTCCGGAAGACAACTCCCGGAGAATAGGCTTCAGCAGAGATACGAATCGCACGGCATCGCCGGGCACAGACCCTTGCACCACCAAGAGCCGGACGATTGGGTCGAGGGCGGAATCGATTTCGGTTGCATCCATCGCGCCGAATAGCTCGCGCAGTAGCTGCGACAGGCTGCGGCGCAACGTAGCGCCGACTGGATTGCGAAAGAGGTCCGGCTCTTTACTCAACAGAGCCGCTGCGAGATGCGGATAAGATTCCGCCGTTCGCTCAACCCACAGCTCCGAGATGTGGTTGGCCTCGTTCGCGTCCATTGGATTTCTACACGCAGCCCGTGGGTTTCGGCAGCCCGGCGAGCTTGCACGCACCCTTCGCCGGCCCAGATGGAAATAGCTTGTAGATCTCGCTCAGCTTGTGGCCGGTTTCCTTGCAGAGCTTGCGAATCATGGGCGCGATCCCGAATTCCACGTAGTAATTGCGGATGTAATGAATGACCTTCCAGTGTTCCTCGGTCAGATCGGCGATGGCTTCGGAAGCGGCAAAGTCCTTGGCGACCTCCTGGTTCCAGCATTCCGGTTCCTGCAAAAAACCGTCTTCATCCACTTCATAACTTCTTCCTGCGACTTCGAATGTTGGCACAGTTACTCTCCTTAGTTGTTATTAACTCAGTTCGATATATCCGCTCGGACATGCGTCGGCGCACTTCTTGCAGCCGTTGCAAACTTCGAGCTTGATCTTGCAATGGCTGCCTTTCGGCAGCCTGACAAAACAGTTGTTACTGCAGTACATCCAGCAGGTTTCGCAATCCATGCACATGCCGCACGACATGCAGCGCTTGGCTTCTTCGAGCACTTCGGCTTCCGTTAAGCCGAGCTCGACTTCGGTGTCGAATTCGCGCTCGGCGGCCGAAACCCGCTGCGCTTTGTGCCGCGGTGCCGCCGGATACCAATCAAGCCTTAGCTTCTCGATGGGGACGGCGGGCAATGCGGGCCGCAGCTCCAATTCGCGTCCCTGAAAATGCGCGTCGATGGCTTCCGCTGCCAAGCGGCCCTGGGCAATGGCAAGGGTGGCGATACCAAGTCCAGCGCCATCGCCGCCGGCGAAGATTCCGTCAACGGCGGTCCTGCCCCAATCGTCAGTCCTGATCCAGCCGTTGCCGTTGGGCAGGGTCTCCAGCCCATGAAAATCGGGCGCCTGGCTGATGGCCACGATGACGCAGGATGCTTCCAATTCGAATTCGCTGCCGGGCTGCGGCACGGGGCGCGGACGGCCCGAGGAATCCGGTTCGCCAAGGTTCATGCGAATCGCGCGTACGCCCACAGCGCGTCCGTTCTGCCGCAGGATTTCCAGCGGCGCGGCCAGAAACTCAATCTTCACGCCTTCTTCGAGCGCGCCTTCGATTTCGGACTTGATGGCCGGCATTTCGTCGCGCGTGCGGCGATAGAGGAGAGTGACCTCGGCGCCGAGCCGCTTGCTGACGCGGGCGGCGTCAATGGCGGTGTCGCCTCCGCCGATCACGATCGCTTGGTTTCTGACGCCGGCTTTTTCTCCGCGATTGAACAGATTGAGAAACTCGGTCCCGCTGAAAACGTTGGTCGCGTCTTCGCCGGGCACCTGGAGCTTGATGCCTTTCTGCGCGCCAATGCCGGCGAATACGACTGCAAAGTCCTGGCGGAGTTGCTCCAGCGAAATGTCTCTGCCCACGGCGTAATTGCACTTCAGCTCGATGCCGATTTCGAGAATGCGCTGAATCTCCGCATCCAGCACAGCGCGCGGCAGGCGATATTTCGGGATGCCGTAGCGCAGCATTCCTCCCGCTTGTGGGAACGCTTCGAACACGGTGACGGGGTATCCGCGACGCGCGAGCTGATAGGCGCAGGACAGGCCCGCCGGGCCCGCGCCAATGACGGCAACTTTTTCTGTGCGGGATTGAACCGCGAGCCGCGTGAGCTTCAGTTTGTTAGCAATCCCAAAATCGCCAATCGCGCGCTCGATCGCATTGAAGGCCACCGCTCCATCCTTGGCGCTGCGGTTGCATGCCACTTCGCAAGGGTGAGGACAGATTCTTCCCATGACCGCGGGAAAAGGATTGCGCTCGACGATACGATGCCATGCGCGTTCGAAGGCCTGTTCCTGAGTCAAACCGTAGTCTTTGGCTTGCGCGAGGAGCACCATAAGCTCGCGGATTTCGTTACCGTTGGGGCAGCCCGAGGCGCAGGGTGGTGCCTTCGCCACAAAGCGAGGACGCAGCGGGCTGATCTCGCCAGCCGGCGCCGCGCTTCGAATCACGGGTTTCTTAACTTCCTTGAACAGTCCCATCAGCCCGCTTCCTCGCAAGGGGAGGATCCGAAATTGGCTTCAATAGCGAACGTGCGCCGACCGCGCGTAGGTCAATGACGCGTGTTTGAAATCGTCGATGTGATAACGCGTGAACTCGAACCCGGTCAGTTTGAAAAAACGCGGCCAGCCGATGCGTTCGATCCACTCGCCCACGCGTTCGTATTTGCGCGCGTGGTTCGCGTACACATCCACAATTTTCACCACGGCCTCAACCACCTCGGGCCAGCGCGGAGGATTATTGGGGAGAAACGGAATCGCCAGCTTGGAAAACTGCGGCGCGCTCCGCGCATTGCTTACCTTGCCTCCCACCCAGATCGATAAACCGTCGTTCTCCGCATCGTTCATGGGCATGGCCGGGCATACGGTGTAGCAATTGCCGCAATACATGCACTGTTGCTCGACCACGGCGACCGAATTTTTGCCGTCGACCATCGCCGGACGAATCGCTCCGGTTGGACAGGCGGCGATCAGCGTCGGCACCTCGCACACCTTGGGCAGCGTGCCATGTTGGATCTTCGGAGGCAGGCGGTGGATGCCGAGAATGGCGATGTCGGAACAATGCACGGCGCCGCACATATTCAGGCAGCAAGCCACCGCGATGCGTAATTTCGCCGGCAAGTCTTCGTGCGTGAAGCGGTTGTAAACCGCATCCATCACGCACTTGACCAGCCCCGAAGCGTCGGTCGCCGAGGAATGGCAGTGGATCCATCCCTGGGTATGCACGATGTTACTGATGGCGTTGTTCGTGCCACCCACCGGATATCCGAGCGCGATCAGCTCTTGCTTCAGCGGTTCGATGCGGGCCGGATCGTCCAGCAAAAATTCGAGATTGTTGCGGCTGGTGAAGCGCAAATATCCGCCAGAATATTTGTCGGCCAAATCGGCGAAGATGCGCAGCGTCTGTACGCTCAACAAACGCGGCGTGCCTGCGCGCACCGTGTAGATGCGGTCGCCCGATTCCGCCACATGGCATAAGACGCCGGGGGCCAGGTTCTCGTGGTACTTCCACTGCCCGTAATTCTTCTTGATCAGCGGATGCAGATATTTTTCGTAATGCGGCGGTCCGATGTCGGTAAGCCGAGGTTCGGATGTGGCGCTCATTTCTCACCGTCCTTCGCAGCCTGAAAGTAGATGTAGGGATTGTCGCGGGGCGCGGAAACCATTTCCGGCACGGGATCGAGGCCGATGCCGTCGAGGAACGCGGCCAGACCCACGCGCTGGATCAGCTCGCCAACCCGCTCCCGGCTCTTGCCATATTCGTCCCAGAAATCCCAGATGCGGCGGATCAACTCCTGTAAAGTTTCCATGAGTTCCTCCGCCGGCACGAAGGGAACCAGCACGGAGGAGAGCAGCGCGCCCTGCATGATGGGCGCCTTGCCGCCGATCATGACGACCGCTCCGCGCTCTTTGCCTGGGCGCAACGCTTTGGGCATGACGTTGATGCAGTGCATGCAGCGCACGCATTCGTGGTTTTCAATGCCGAGTTTGCGGCCATCCCACGTCATGCACTTGCTGGGGCAGAGATCGCAAACGTCCTTCTGGATGTTGAGGCCATCGGACGCGTATTTGGTCACGGCGCTCTCGTCCACCTGGATCTCGTCCTTCCAGGTGCCGATGATGGAAAGATCGGCGCGGGCGATGGCCGCCACGCAATCGTTCGGGCAGGCGGCGCATTTGACTTTGAACTTGTATGGGAAGGGCGGACGATGCATCTCGTCCTGGTAGGCCATGGTCAGGTCGTAACACAGTTTCATCGCGTCGTAACACGCCCATTCGCAGCGGGCCATGCCGACGCAGCAAGAAGGCGTGCGAAACGCCGATCCGGAGCCGCCCAGATCGAAACCGGCCTGGGTCAGCTCTTGAAACGTGGGCTCGAGTTCAGCGGTGCCGGTGCCCAGCAGAATGAGGTCGCCGGTGGACCCGTGCATGTTGGTGAGCCCGGAACCGTGGCGCTCCCAAATGTCGCAGAGGGCGCGAATGGAGTCGCTGGTGTAGAACCATCCCGCGGGCTGGTTGACGCGGAGAGTGTGGAACTGGGCGACGTTGGGAAACTGCTCGCCGGCATCGCTGTAGCGCCCAATGACGCCTCCTCCGTAACCGAGCACGCCCACCAGACCGCCGTGTTTCCAATGGCCTTTCTTTTCCTGGTAGGAAAGTTCCAGTTGCCTTAGCAAGTCGACGGAGCGATCGCTGGTCCCGGCGGCGGATTTGATCTCCTTTACGAAGCTTGGCCAGGGGCCTTTTTCCAGTTCGTCCAGCATCTCGGTCTTCGGCTTCTTACAGTTGTCGTTGGCCATCGGCTAGCTCCTTGTTCGTGGGGGAATCGGGCCTGAGTTGCAAGCGCCCGCGGGACGGAAAGGGAACAACATCTTGTCCATAAGATTACTAGGAATAGCCGCTGCCGGTATGTGATTATGATCACAGTGCGCGGTGACTGCGCCGAAGGATCGCCGGGAAAATGACCCGCGGACGGCGCGCTGGGTGCGCCGTTTGGGATATCATGGCCTCGTTCGACCTGATTGAAAACGCGGGGGTTACATGGTTTTTCCGATCATGGTCCGGCTCGAAGGCCGGAAGTGCCTGGTGGTGGGCGCGGGACGCGTGGCGGCGTCGAAAGCGGCTGGCTTGCTGAACCAAGGCGCCGAGGTCGTTGTCGTCGCCCCAAAAGCAGTCGCCTGGATTCGCCAGAAAGCGCGGTCGGGCAAGCTGGTATGGCGCCGCCGGCCATTTTCGTCCGGCGATGTAAGAGGCGCGTTCCTAGTGGTCGCGGCGACGAATTCCGCTGCAACCAATGGTGCGGTGTTTCGCGCCTGCCAGGCTCGGGGCGTGCTCTGCAACGTAGTTGACGATCCCGAGCGCTGCGACTTTTTTTATCCTGCCGTGGTGCATCGCGGGCCGCTGCAGATTGCCATCTCTACCGCCGGAAGCAGTCCTGCCTTGGCGTCGCGCTTGCGCCGGGAATTGGAGCGGCAATTCGGGCCGGAGTGGAAGCCATTTGTGGAGCACATCGGAAAACTTAGGCAACAACTCCTGCGTACGGACATGCCTCTGCACAAGAAACGTGAGCAAGCGGCGGAATTCGCCAGCCAGAAGGCGTTCCAGAAATTCCGGCGGCAAGGGGCGCGCGCAGATCGCCGCACCACGTAGTTGGCTGTTGCGGGGCCGGCTGAGTTGGCGGCTGTCACTGCATGAACGCCTAACTCTTTGGGCCGAATGCAACTTTAGTGTTTCCCTCCCGATGTACGTCCTTTTGTACGAGCTGGTTATCTTGTGTGCAAGAGGGAGCGAGCCGAGAATGAGAATCGGTTCACAGTTAGCCAACTTAGACGAAGCTCATGAGAATCCTTATTGTGGAAGACGATGTGGCACTTTCTAGTTTTATCCGGAAGGGGCTGGAAGCGGAACATCATGCGGTGGATGTCGCCAACGAAGGAAACCAGGGCCGCGCGATGGCGATGGAGTTCGACTACGATCTGGTGGTGCTTGACCTCAACCTGCCTGGGGTTGACGGGCTGTCGGTCCTGAAAAATTTGCGGCAGCGCAAGGCGAACTTGCCGGTGATGATTCTCACCGCACGCAGCCGGGTCGAAGACCGCGTGCAGTGCCTCGATTCGGGAGCGGACGACTACATGGTGAAGCCTTTCTCCTATCTCGAATTGTCGGCGCGGGCGCGGGCGTTATTGCGCCGCAGCCGCCTGCCATCGGAATCGGTGCTCACCGTGCGCGACCTTTGTCTGGATCGCGTGGAACGCAAAGTGGCGCGCGCCGGACGTCCCATTGAATTGACGACCAAGGAATTCGCGCTGCTCGAATACCTGATGCGCAATGCCGGGCGCCGGTTGACGCGGGCGATGATCATCGAACACGTCTGGAACCTGACCTTCGATTCGACGACGAACGTGGTGGACGTTTACATCAACTACCTGCGCCGCAAAGTGGATGACGGCTTCACGCCATGCTTGATCCGTACGGTCCGCGGTGTGGGATATCAGATGAGTCCCGACGGCATACCGGCATGAGCGCGAGTCCGCATTCTTTCCCTGGAGTCCCGCGAAGTCCGGACGTGCTCGGCGAATTGCTGCACTCGCTGAGCCAGCCGCTGACCGGCTTGCGCTGTTCGCTTGAACTGTCGCTCGAACTTTCTCTCGACCGCGCGCTCGATGAAATCGCGGAACAGCAGCAGGAAAGTGTTTCGGCAGCCCTGCAACAGACCGAGAAAGTGATTGGCATGATCCAGTTGATGCGCGAGTATTTAGACGCCGAGCAGCCCGAGCCGGTAGCTAGTCCAGCCGAATTGGCGCCGGCGATGCGGAGTGTGGTCGAAGAATTGGCGACCATCGCGGAGGTGCGCGGCATTCAGTTGCGGCTGGTAGGCACTTGCAGGGCAACGCTGCCGGTGCGGGAGCCGCAGCTACGGCTGGCTTTGCAATATTTGATTGCGACGACGATCGAGGCGCAACCGGCGGGCGGAAGAGTCACGCTTCTGTTGGGGGAGGGCCCGGCGGGAGCGGTGCTGCGGGCGGAAGGCGAACGCAGTGTTCGCGAGTTTGATTCTTGCGCGCCGGATTCTCGTGCGCCGAATTCTCGAGATCAAGACCAGGGCGCAACCATGCCGCCGGCGGAACGCGATCCGGCCAGTGCAACAAACTCATCGGCATCGGTATCGATATCAGTATCAACGCTGCGCAGGGTGAGGTTGGCGATTGCCAGCCGAGTGCTCGAAGCCGCCGGAGCGTCGCTTGTGTTCGGCGACAGCGATTCTGCCGGGTTCGTTCTGCGCATTCCGCATTAGCATTCAGCACTCAACCCTCTGAAATTTACCCTTGGCCACTTGCGCGGTTTTTGGTGGGACCGGGTTGACGGAATGCCGATTGCTGGATGCTGGCCTCAGTCGTTCATGAGTGCGCGTGCGGACTTTGCGCGGGGTTCTTACCGGGCGCTGGCTTGGCTTTTGCGATCTTCACATCGAAGCTGACCGGCAACTGTTTCGGCGGGTAGCAGGATGAGTTATCGCAGGCCTGATATTTTAAGGTTCCGCGAACTACGTATTTGCCGGGTGTCACGGATTGCAGCGGGCGCACCTGCACATCCACCTTGAAATCTCCGGTGTAGACGTTGAGCTTCTCGTCGGGAGAGAAAGCAAAATTCAAATCCTGGCCTTCGGGGTAAGTGGTTTTAGAAATTACGATGTCGGTGGTGGCTTCAACCTTGAGCACGGTCGGAATCAGGAACTCCGACTTGGGGCGGTTGGAATTGATGTGATAACCGCTGGCAACGCGGAACAAAAGCGGAACGGTGGCCGCTTTACCCTGCACGGCGGTCACCACGGGAGCGGGCGCCATCTGCACAGCGAGGCCTTTCGGGCCGAGGTCATCCTGCGCCCAAGTCCACGCAGAGAAGAAGAAAAGCGCGCTCGCGAGAAGTGTTTTCAATTTCAATCTCATTGCCGGTCCCAGCCTCCAGAGTATTCCGAGTTCCAGTGCGGTTCGCAGTTAGTTCTGCGCTTGTGTTGCCTGGCCCATGGCCTGTTTGATGTGATCGACGAAAACGCTGCGGCTCTGCAAGCCGAATTCTCGGGCGATGAGTTTACCGTCGCGCTCCACAAAAAACGAGACCGGCAAAACACCGACGCCGCCGTAGCTGTCCCCAACCGAATCCTTGCCGAGCAATACGGGATAGTTCATCGACATTTCCTTGGCAAATTTGGCGATCTCATCGGTGCTGGCGTCGTCCATGGCGACGCCGACGATCTGAAATCCTTGCGGGCCGTATTCTTTTTGCAGTTCGACAAACCACGGTATTTCGACCTTGCAGGGGCCGCAATACGTCGCCCAGAAATTGAGCAGCACGGCTTTGCCGCGGAAATCGGAGAGCTTCATGTTCTTGCCGTCGAGTGTCTGCAATTCGAAATCGGGCGCCAAATTGCCGATGAGTTGTCCGTGTGCGGGGCCATTCGCCCTATTTTTGTGGGCAATGCGAATGCCGACGAACAACATGGCCGCAACGATAAGAGCGATGAAAAACAGGACCTGAGGACTTCTTTTCACTGGCAACCTCGGCGGTTAAAGCCGCTTGTGTGGCGAGTTCTAACGGCACGGCTGAAGCCGTGCCCCTTCAAAACAAGTTTCTTCACAGCGCGAAGCGATTCAAAAACGAGAAATAGCCGGAGATGAGAGCAAACCGTCCTATCACCAGCAAAATTCCCAATGCGATCAGCAACACGCCGCTCGCAACTTCCACGGCGTGCATGTGGAATTTAAAGCGATTGTAAAACTTTAGAAAACGTTCGATGCCGAGTGAAGTCAGCAGGAAAGGCACGGCCAGTCCGGCGGAGTAGATGGCGAGAAGGAAAATGCCTTTCCAAACTGTGTCCTGCGCGGCGGCGAATCCGAGCACGACGGCGAGGATGGGGCCGACGCACGGCGTCCATCCAAAAGCGAAAGCGAACCCGATTACGAACGCGCCCCACGCGGAAGAACTGCCTTTGAGGCCATGCATGCGGGTGTCGGCCAGCAAATATTTAATTTGAAAAATGCCGGTCAGGTGAAGACCGAAGAGAATGATGACCGCTCCGGCGATGCGGGCGAGCAGCGATTTGTATTGCGCGAGATCGCGCCCAGCGTGATGAAGACGATGCTGAAGCCAACGATAAACGCGGCGGAGTTGAACATCACCTTGCGGAAGAGCTCGCCTTCTTTTGTCTTTAGTTGCTCGACGCCTGCGCCAGAGATGAGGGAAATGTATCCGGGAACGAGAGGAAGAACGCACGGAGATAAGAACGAAATCAGGCCCGCAACGAAGGCTGCGAGCGGCAACGGCAAACTTGTCATATTTTCCTATTGTAGCGATCGCAAAAGATTTTGCACTCGTATCTGAAGCGGACTGCGGCAAACGTCACAACAATTTCGTCAGCAATATTAGACGATCTCACCCGATGTTCGTTATCGCGAACTGGGCTTTGGTGGCTGATGCAAGGTGGGTGAGTCCTTGAGCGGCGCAGGGGGCGCGGTAGGCGCCATAGTTTCGGGAGGGGCCTCCGTCAGCACCTTTCGAATAAATCCGGGCGGCACGGTTGCGGTGAGAACGGCGCGATCTCCGGCCTGTTCGACTTTGAGGCTGTCGAAGAACGTTTTCACATCCGCATCGGTGCCCTGTGCGCCGACGCTGCCCTCGGCGGCGTGGAAAAGGCTGAGAAAGGCGGAGGTCTTTTCGGTGATGGCCTGCGCGTCCTCCTCGCTGCCGGTGAATGCTTCCGCCCGCAGGTGAAGAGCGCGGAGATAGCGGGCGGAAATCACGGCGACCGCGGGCTTCGGAAAGAGCAGGCTCCAAGTGCCCAGTCCGCCCATGGAATACATTTCGGGCTGCACCCGCAGAATCGCAAACGAGATACTCGCCAGCGGAACTTTACGATAGTACTTGCGCAGCAGCGAGGGTCCGGCAAACGGCGAGGCCAGTTTGCGGGAGCGGTCGAGAATGCCGCGAATCACGCTGGGGTCGGGATGGTTCGAAGCGGCGACGCTGTCATACGAAAGAATGGCAACGCGGACCGTGCGGCCTTCGAGCGGAATGTTGTAAATGTCGAAGCCGCGGTAATCGTCAATGGAAGAAGACAGCTTTTTGAGGTACGCAGTCAGCCGGCTGGAATCGAACTTGCCGGCGAAGACTTCGGAGAAGCGAGGTTCTGAAGCCGATCCGCCGGTGCCGTTGCCCCAACTTTGTGGATAGTGTATGGCGAAGGCAGCCTCGTCGAGATCGCGCTCGAACTGAATGCCCGTCTCCTCGACAAACTTCTGGTATTCGGGCTCGCGCGAGACCGGCGGCAGTGGGCCGGCGGCGTTGAAGGTCCGGATCCACGACAAGTTGAAGTAGAAGAAGCCGTCTGCGCCCGGTAGCAAGCGCGCCGCTTCCGGCGGAGCTTGTTTGCGCAGGGCTACGATCAACGCGACGGCGGCCACGATCAGCAAAACGGTCAGAGGAATGAGGAGGCGGCGTCGAATGCGCATCGATTTCGGTAGGTACACGGCTCATCCGCTGGGAACAGTAGGTGAGCCTGCTAATGATAGCACCGGTGGGCGTGCGATTTCGTTCCCGTAGGCGTTTGTCCGGGACTCCAGTTGACGCCGGTCTCTGCCGCGCTTAGGATATTCGTTCGACTTCATGTGCAATGGAGTCCCGTGAGGCGCGACGTTGGCGTCACGGCAGGCATCGATCATGGACAAGAAGAAACTAGAGACGTTCAGAAAAAGGCTGGAAACCCGGCGGCAGGAACTGCGCCAAATGGTGACCCGCAATCAACAGGACGGCCGCACCGTCGACGATGAGGCCACGCAGGATGTCGCCGATCGCGCCGCCAGTTCCTACAACAAGGAATTCCTTTTCAGTCAGAGCAACAGCGACCGGCAGTTGCTCAACATGGTCGATAGCGCGCTCGCCCGCATCCGCGAAGGCAGCTTTGGAGAATGTGTCTCCTGCGGCAAGGAGATCAACGCCAAGCGCCTAGAAGCCGTGCCTTGGACCCGCCACTGCATCGCGTGCCAGGAAAAAGCCGAGAAGGGCCAGCTCGAAACTGCGTAATAGAATATTGGCGCGGACACTTCTGTCCGCGCTAAACTCCGCAGCCGGCCCGAAGCACGCGTACCTAGAGTCAATCCCTTGCGATGATGCCGGGCAACGGCGGATTTGCTTTTGACGCTCTGGAAATCCGCCTGTTAGACTGAGAGTTTATCAGCCTACTCTTAAAGCGAAGAAGGAACCCTGTGCGCGCAGAAACCCGGCATCAAATGAAACAAGACCGCTTCAGCAAGGTCACCATCGAGGCAGCGGAGAACGCCGCCCACTGGAGCGAGGAGCACAAGTCGAAACTCATTGTCATTGCGATTGCGGTTGCCGTCATTGCAGCCATTGCGTTTGGCGGTTGGTACTACATCAACACGCAGGACGAAAAGGCGAGCGCCGAGCTTTCGACGGCGGTCCGCACATTTGAAACGCCGGTGCGTCCGGCGGGAATGCCGCCGCAAGCGGGGTACGACACCTTCGCGTCGATGGAGGAGCGGGCCACGGCGGCGCGCAAGCAGTTCCAGGTCATCGTCGACAAGTATCCGCACACTCACACCGCCGACATGGCGCGCTATTTCGTGGGATTGGCCTCGGCGCAGCTCAACGACAACGCGGCCGCGGAGCGCAATCTGCAGGAAGCGGCCGGCTCGTCGAACGGCGACCTGGCGGCATTAGGCAAGTTCGCGCTGGCTTCGGTTTATCGTGGAGAGAACAAGGACACGCAGGCCGTCGACCTTTATAAGCAGTTGATTGACAAGCCTACGACCGTCGTCAGCAAAGCGACGGCGCAGCTCGAACTCGGTGGGTTCTACGAGTCGCAGAAGAAGCCAGACGAGGCTAAGAGGATTTACGACCAGGTGCAAAAAGAGAATCCATCCAGCGAGGCGGCGTCGGTGGCGCAGCGGCGGGCCGCGGCGCTCAAGCAGTAATTCTCAAGCCGTCGTTTGGGGGTTGTTTCCTAGGCGCTCGCGAAGCGGCGCAGACATGCGACGAGCCGCTCGCAATCTTCCGCCGTGTTGTAGACGTGCGGCGTCACGCGAATTGAGCTGCCACGCACGCTGACGAATACTTTTTCTTGTGCAAACATTTCCGGGAGTTCCTTCGGAATCGCCGTTTTCCTCCGCAGAGCCAAATAGTGTGATGCACGCAGCGGTTCGGCGGGCGCGGAAAAACCCATCTCCGCCGCGGCCTCTGCCAATCGCCGGTTGAACGTACCCGCCGTTTCGGAAATCTCTGCGACTTTCCACTCCAGCAACTGCTTCATAGCGCGGACCGCAGCGGGCAACAGCGCGAAATTCGAACGTTCGCCCATGTCGAATCGCCGCGCGCCAGCGTCGTAATTCTCGGTGTACAGGAGGTTTGCGAAATCGCGTGCGTTGGCGCGCTGGATCCAATTTTCCTCCAGCGGCATTCCGTTCTGCCATTTTGGGGCAACATAGAGAAGTCCAAGGGAATAGGGCCCGAGCAGCCGTTTGTAGCTGGCGGCGACGGCGAAATCCGGCTGCACGTCGCGCACACTGAACGGTAGCGCACCAAGCGATTGCGTCAGATCGAGCGCCAGCGCTATGCCATTCTTTCGGCACGCTTCGCCGATGCGAATCAGGTCAAGCCTGCCGCCGCTCGTCCACTGCACATGAGGCAGCGCGGCGATGGCCACATCGGAGGTCAACGAATTCAGGACGGCAGCGGTCCAGTCCTCATCTTCAGGCCAGGCGACGATTTTCAGCGCAGCGCCGGCTTCCTCTGCCCGCCGCTGCCACGGATAGTAGTTCGACGGAAACTGCTCGGCGAGCACGAGAATTCTCTGGCCTTTTATGACCGGCAAATTTCTTGCGGCGCTGGCGATGCCATAGCTGGCTGAGGAAACGATGGCGACGCAGTCGGCCGAACAGTCGAGCAGTTGCGCGGTGGTTGTGCGGAATTGGTCTGAGCCCGTAAAGAATTTGTCGGAAGTGATCTCCCAGGGGCGCGCTTTGCGGGCAAGCCCCGCGATTCCGGCCTCCAGCGCCGGCTTCATCAGCGGCGACATGTAGGCGCAATTCAGGTAGGCAACGTCGTCGGGAATGTCGAAGAGATGGCGCTGGCAGGGAAGCATAGGCTAGTCTGTGGCAATCAGTCTACCAAGATCGGAGGGATTGCCGGCAATGGGTCGAGTGAGAATGAGTCGAATAGGATTTCAGATCGCATGCGTATCGTTATCGGTCCTCGCGGCAGTTTGCGCGGCGGCGCAAACTGGCAGCGCCGCGAGTGCCCAACCGTCCCTCGCTTTCGCGCGGGCTGAAAGATTGAAACGCGGAATCAACGCCAGCGAGTGGTTCGCGCAGGTCTATGACAAGCGCGGCTATACGCCGGAACATTTTCAAGCCTGGACGACCGCCGAAGACATTGCGCGGATCAAGTCGATGGGCTTCGATCACGTGCGCGTGACCGTGAATCCGCTGCCGATGTTCAACTCACGCGAGCCCAATAAGATTCCGGCGGAGTATCTTGCGTCTCTCGACGCGGCCGTGAAGATGGTCCTCGATCACGGCCTGGCGGTCGTGATCGCGCTCGATCCGGAGAGCGATTTCAAGGCACGCCTGGCCAAGGACGACGACTTCGCCGAGCGCCTCGCCGATTTCTGGCGAGCGCTGGCAGGGCATTACTCGACGTGGGACGCAGACCGCGTGTTTCTGGAAATTTTGAATGAGCCCGAGATCGAGGACCGTTATCGCTGGCTGGGTGTGCAAATGAAGCTGGCGGCGGCAATCCGCGAGGGCGCGCCCGCGCACACGATCATTGCGGCGGGAGCGCGCTGGTCGAATGACGACGAGCTGATTTTTCAGGAGCCGCTGCGCGATCCCAACGTCATTTACAACTTTCATTTTTTACGAGCCGCTCCTCTTCACGCATCAGGGCGCGACCTGGGGCGCGTATTACTGGCATTGGCTGCGGGGCGTGAGATATCCGTCGGCTCCGGAGCCGGCGGAGCGCGCGGCGGCGCTGGCGCCAAGTGAAGTCGACCGTTTGCAGGTGGTCCGCTATGGCCACGAGCGCTGGGACGCCACCCGCATCGAATCGGAAATTAAGCAAGCGGCGGAGTGGGCGAGAAAGCGCGGCGTTCCGCTGGTGTGCAACGAGTTTGGCGTCTATAGGGAGTATGCCGATCCGCGGGATCGCGCGGCTTGGTTACACGATGTGCGGACGGCGCTCGAACGCAATGGCATTGGCTGGGCCCTGTGGGACTATTCAGGATCGTTCGGCGTGGTCGCGAAGAAAGACGGGAAAGCCGTGGTGGATGACGACGCCTTGCGAGCTCTGGGGATGAAATAGCGCGGCGCGGCGTAGAATGGACTCTTCCGCTCGAGACCGGGAGCGCGTTTCCGCCGCGTCCATGGTGTCAGATCGCTCGCAGCGTGCGCACGACCTCTTCGATCTTATTCTCCTGAAACAAGCGAATGGCGGCGATGCCCGCCGCTCCGGCGTACAAGCACGATGCGGCGTTTTGCATCGTGACGCCGCCGAGAGCGAGGACCGGGACCTTCGCGCGGCAGGCTTCGCGCAAGGCGGCGAGGCCCGCCGGTGGCATGGCTTTCTTCAAAAATAATGGAGCGTCTTTTTTCTCAAACACCGGAGCGAACACGGCGAAGTCGGCGCCCTCGGATTGGGCGCTGAAGACGTCCTCGGCAGTGTGGCAAGAAGCGGCCACTAGAAAGTGGCCAGTGGCCGGTGGCCAGAGGGCGGAAAGTTCCGCCACACGGCGCACTTCATCGGGTGGGATATCGTCTGAACGAAGATGGACACCGTCGAAACCCGCAGCCAGAGCGACATCCGTGCAAGAGTTGATCAAGAGCCGCGTCGCTATGGAATTCTCACGTACCGCTGCGACCACCTCCCGCGCCAACGTTTCCAGTTCGCGCGTGCTGAGATCTTTCTCGCGGAGTTGGATGTAGTCGACGCCAGCCCGCGCGGCTTCGGCGACTTTCGCGAGCAGGGCGCGGCGGCGGGCTGGTTCGTCGCCCGGAAATTCGCCTCGCCCGGTGATGTAATAGAGAAGGCAGCGGTGCGCCATCAGCTCTCAGCGTACTACGAGAACGCGTTCATTTTTTATCGACGTTGGCGGGTGGCGTGGGCGCCGCGGCTGCCGGGCCTTCCACACTGGGCTGCGGGACGGTGAACAACTGCAAATTCTCCGCTTTCCAGCGCATCGCAGCGTAAATGCGATTGCGTCCGCTGGGGTGGTCGAAAAAGATAAATTCTTCGATCGGGCCGGGATTCATCTTGCGGTATTCGCCGAGATGGATCGCCGCCTGGGCAAATCCGTCGGGCTGCCGGGCCGTGTTCAGTCCGAACATGTCGGCTTCGTGTTCCTCGGTGCGGGTAGCTGTATTGTCGATGGGAGTAAGGACGAAACCCCAAATGGAAACCAGCAGCACCACCAGTGGAAGCACCGCCGTGTCGCCCACGCCTCGAATCTGCCACTTCTCGCCCCAGCGTTGGAGCGCCCAGCCGAGTCCATAGTACAGGCAGGCAAACATGAGCACCGTTTCGATCGCGGCGAACATAATGCCCTTGTAGATGTGGTTCATCACGTAGTGGCCCATCTCGTGTCCCATGACCGCCTGGATTTCTTCCGGCGATCCGCGGCGCAAGAGGTTGTCATTGAGTGTGATGCGCATGGTATGTGCGAAGCCGCTGACGTTGGCGCTCATGCGCGTCGTCTGCCGCGAGGCATCCATGGTGTACACATCTTTCGCGGGGATACCGTTGGCCCGCGCCATGCTTAAAATAGGCTCGACAATCTTCGGATCGTCAAGGCGCGTGACTTTGTTGAAGATGGGAACGATGTAGACCGGCGCGATCAGCGCGGTAAAGGTCGAGAATAAAATGGTCACCACCGCGCCCCAGATCCACCAGGTTCGCGGCAGGCGTCGCACAACGCCGAACAGCAGCATCACCAGCAGGCCGCCCAGCACCAGTCCCACGCCGAGCCCTTTCATCTGATCTCCCATCCAGGGGCCAAAGGTTTGCGTGGCCAGCCCGTACTTGTGTTCGCGGAAATAACCTTCGTAAACCGTGATTGGGAAAGTGAGGATGCTCGTGAGAATAAGGTATTGCAGCCAGTACACGAACGTATGTACCGGCTTGAAGCGAGTAACACGCTCCGCCAGATCACGCATACGGGCGGACCAGCGCAGATTCAGCAACAGCAGCGCGACTACCACTCCATAGAGAAAGTCCCAAAGAATCATCCAGTAGCCGCCCTCGAAATAAGCGTTGGAGCGGGCCGTCTTGCCGGCGGGAATCTGCGCCAGATAAGCGTTGGTGGCCGCCGTGGCATCGAAGTGCGGCGAGGCCTGCGCCTCCGCCGGCACCTGAATCACGGAGGGCATCTGGTTGGCCGCTGGTGGTTGAGCGAGAGCAAACGCCATGCAGAAAAAAATCACACAACAGAGTGCTACAGCCAAGCGCGTTCGTGAAGGCATCTTCTTCGTCTCCTGAAACACTATCACGCAGGAGTGTATACGAAGCCGGGGTGGCGTGAGTTCGATTGGTTGAGACCGGGCTTGCCCCGTTTTGTTGAGGGCGGAGAGAAACGTGACAGGAAACGCGGCAGGAGACGCGGCAAGCCGCGTCTCGACGGGAAGCCGGTTGCCAGGGGCCGAAATTTGAGCGCGCACTTCGAGATCGCGCTACGGCCGCGTCTTCGCAATCTCCGGGACGGCCGCTTCCCCAGCGCGCTTCGGTTGTTGCGGGCCTAGATGGTACTTGGCCAGTCCTTCTTTCAAAAACTCGAAACTTTCTTCCGGCGAATCCGACATGTGGAACAGTCCGAGGTCCTCGGGCGAGATCACGCCGGCGTCGACCATGGCCTCGAAATTGACGATCTTCTTCCAATACTCGCTGCCATAGACGACGACGACAATCTTTTTGGCCAGCTTCTCCGTTTGCGCAAGGGTGAGGATCTCAAAAAGTTCGTCGAGCGTGCCGAAGCCGCCGGGAAAGATCACCAGCGCTTTGGCCAGATACGCGAACCAGAATTTCCGCATGAAAAAATAATGGAACTCGAAATTGAGCGAAGGCGAGATGTAAGGGTTGGGATTCTGCTCGAAGGGCAGGTTGATGTTGAGGCCAATGGTTTTTCCTCCGGCCTCGTGCGCGCCGAGATTCGCGGCTTCCATAATGCCCGGGCCGCCGCCGGTGGTGACGACAAAGCGATGGCGCTTGGCCGGAATCTGGCTCGACCATTCGGTGAGCAGGAAGGCCAGCCGGCGCGCGTCTTCATAGTAGCGGGCCATGTCGACGCCGGCCTCGGCGCGCTTCATATCCTCGGCTTGCTGCGCCGGAGAAACCTGAGCGCCGTTGCCGCGGACTTCGGTCAGGCACTTCGTGGCGTGGTCGCGGCTCTGGATGCGGGCGGAGCCGAAGAACACGACCGTGTCCTGGATCTGCTCCCGCCGGAAGCGCGAGAGCGGCTCGCTGTATTCGGACAGCAGCCGCAGAATTCTGCCGTCGGGACTGTTGAGAAACGGTTCGTTCTGATAGGCGAGTAAAGCGGGCTTGGTCTTTGGATCGGTCATAGGTTGAGTTATCGAGACATTGCATCCGTACTGAGATTTGTAATTTGTGATTTGTAATTGGTAATTTAAGCCCGTTCGGTGCGCAGGAGCTTCTTGGTTTTGAATTACAAATTACCAATTACCAATTACAAATTACCCCTCAATTGTTCATTCTTCTTCCCGGTACTGGATCGCCTCCCAGAATCCTATCCACACATTGAGCGCGCCCAGCCCGGTCGCAACGCCGCGCGTGAAGCCGCTTCCGACCACGGCGCGTAGCGCGGGATACGGCATGAGCAGAGGGTTGTCCGACCACTCCGGACGCCAGGGCACAATCACGAGCATCATCCCAAGCGTCGCGCATAAAAACACGAACAGAAGCACTCCGATGCGGCGGAGCCATAAGCGCGCGAACGAAGGCGAGGGTTCGGAGACGGGAATTGGAGCGAGCGGGGCCGATGTTTCCGCCGGAGGCTTGAGTTCCCCGACACTGATGGAGTCGCTGGCAAAGGGTGGCTTGGGGTCGGAAATCATTTCGCGCGTCGTTGCGGTGGGGAACACGGGGTGGGCGCGGGACAGCCTTGCATCCCGACCCGGATTCCGCACCCACTTTGTGCATTCTACGACTTCAGGGCCTGAATGCGCTCGGCCACGTCGCGATAATCGATGTTCGCTCCGTACACGTTGGTGAAATGACGCAGCGCAGCGGGCTTGTCCATGGCGGTTTCGCAGGCCGACCCCAGTTCATAATTGATGGCCATGCGCGATTCTTCATCCAGTCCGGCGATGTTCAGCGCCTTTTCATACCAGCGGATGGCAGCTTCCGGAACTCCCTTATCGAGGAAGCACTGCGCCAGCCAGGTGTAGGTCTGGACGGGCTGCGCAAACGCCTTGCCGCGATCGATCGCGGTGCAAACTTTTTGCAATTCGGCAATGGCTTCGTCGAGCAAGCCCATTTCGCGGAAGGCAACGCCCAAGTTGTAATGCGTTTCCGGATCGTCGTCGCCCGCAACCACCTCTTCTTCGAGTTCCCGTTTCAACTCGCCGAACATCTCCGAAAGATCGACGCTGTCGGAAGCATGCATGGCCTGCGCTCCTGCGCCCAACGGGCGTACGGGAGCGGGGCTGTAGCTCATGGCCGGAGTGGCTGCGGCTGCGGCGCCGCCCGCCGCGGCTGCGATCGCGGGCATGGCCGCCGGGGCAGCCGGAGTTTCAAGGTTGACGTTGGCCACAGGCTCAGGTTCGAGCGTTCTGGATGCAGCCGTTGCTGCCGCCGCTGGCCAGTTCGATAACGGCTGGGTTGCCGGAAGCGGCATGACCGGATGTTCGACCACCGGTGAAGAAATGGCCGCCGCCGGTGCTTGCGGGAATGATTCGCCGAGCGAAGCTTCCAGGTCCGCGACCAAGGCAGTCAGCTCGCTTGCCTCGGCATGCGCGGGTTCTCGATGCGTGGCACCAGCCAGCGCGGCTTCTGCGAGAGCATGGTCGGCGTAGGCCGGTTCAGGATTGGGTTCCACCGGACCATCATCGTCAATTGCATCGCCAATTGCATCGTCCAATGCGTCGTGAGCTGCGGCGTGAGTTTCGCTGCCGGTCTCGTGGCGGTACCCGGCCATCGGAGCGGGCGACGTTGCGATCTCCGGTTCCTGCCCGGTCTCAATTTCAATTTCGAAATCCGCGGGCTCGTCGGCGTCAATCTCCGCGATTTCGGGCTCGGACTCCGCCGCCGGTTGAGCGGAGGATTCGAGGGCGGCGCGCAACGGATCGAGAATGCTGGCATCGCTGGTCAAGGTTTCGAGCTTCTCGATCCCGGCGCGGGCCTGGTCCGTCATGAAGTGATCGAGATAGAAACGGACTTCTTCGACTGTCTCCGCAATCTCGGGATTGTTGGAATCGTCGGTTTCGCCTGCGGCGGCAGGCGGCAGTTCCGCGACCGGAGCCGGTTCGTCGACGGAAAGGGAATTCTCCCACTCCGAGGAAAGGTCAGACGACAGATCGTGGCCGGAGGGAAGATCGTGCGTATCGTAAGGAAGATCGTGCGTGTGGGAAGGCGCGTGTGCCGTCATTTCCTGGACGGCGAATTCCGGATGCGCGGCCTCGGCGGTTTCGCCATTGGCAGCCGTGTCCGCAGCCATCGGCCATGGCGCGTGCGGGGCCGCTGCAGCTGCGGTACTGGCCGCGCGCCGAGCGGCGGCCGGTGGAGCGGCGCTCGCCGGAGTAGCAGCTGTTGATGCGGTAATCGGCGATGCGCCAGCCAAGGGCGCGGCTTCCGCATTCTGCTCAAAGCGGCCGGCCACTTCTCCGTAGCGATCGGCTTCTTCCGGATAGCCCGCATCGCGATACACGCTCTCCAGCGTGCGGCAGCAAACGGCGGCTTCCGTAAATCGCTGGTAGCGGGTATGGAGCGCGAGCAGGCGCTGGTTCAAGCGCGCGTCGCAAGGCGCCTGGGGCAGGGCCCCGAGCAGCGGCACGACCGCCTTCTCCGGCAGATTGTAGGAAAGGAACAGGTCCGCATCGGTGACCGCAAAGCGCACTGCCGCCGCGACGTCGTCGGGATAAAACTGATCGACGACCGGCGCCGTCGCTTCCAGCTCCTCGACGATGACCGTCCCTTCTTCGGCGGTGATTCCAACCGTGGGCGACGATTCCTCCAAGCGCTCCACCATCTGCCGATAGTTCTGCATGTGCATCGGGTTCTGGGGTTCGGTAGTGGCCAGCAACTGGTACAGGTCGCGTGCGCGTTCCAGGTTCCCGTCCTTGACCGAGGCGTGCGCCAGCAGTTCGGTGACTTCGTTGACGTGCGTGCTCTCGCCGGCTTTGTTGAGCAGCAGCAACAGCTCGTCCAGCGCCCCCGCATCGTCGCGCACGTGGCCGATCATGGAATGCAGGCTGGCCAGCAGTTTGGTCGATTCGGTCGCCAGCAGGCGATCGGCATGACGGGTGTAAACCTCGAGCGCTTCGCGATGCTGTCCGAGGCGGACGTAACCCTCCACCAGCAGAAACAGCCCTTCGGGATCGTTGTGCACCGTGAGCAGCTTATAGGCGATCGCGGGCGACTTCGTCAAGTCTCCGATTTGCAGGTGCGCCTTCAGCAGATCGCGCAAACCATCGGGATGCGAATCGATGTCGGAAGCCTTCTCCAGGTACTCAATAGCGTGCTTCGGATCGTCGCTCTCCAGGGCGGCCTTCCCGCGCAGCAGCAAAACGTAGCTGTTGCTGGGGTCGAGCGCCAGCAACCGCTTCAAAATATCTTCGGCTGCGGCCAGCGATCCGCGCGAGCGCAACGATTCCGCCGCCGCGCTGAAAAGTTCCCACGCCTCTTTCTTTTTTCCCAGCCGGACATAAACTTCTGCGAGCTTGACCCGCATGGGCACGTTTTCCGGGTCCATTTCGAGGACCTTCTGGAAAAGGCGTATCGCTTGTTCGAGCTCGCCATGCTTCATGAAGTCTTCGGCGATTTGCAGATACTGGGCGCGGGCGTCGTTGAACAGCCCCTGCTGGGTGTAGAGTTCCGCCAGTTTCAGAGATCCTTCCACGCTGGGCTGCAGCTTGGCGATCTTCTTGTACATGGCGATGCCCTTGACCGTGAAGCCCTGCGCGGCATACGCATCGCCCACCGTCTTGAAGCACTCGATGGCTTTGGCGCTGTCGCCGAGCCGCGAATAGAGGTCGCCGATCGTGTTGTTGACCGTAAGATCGTTCGGATCGCTCTTGAGAATTTTGTCGTACTCAGCAATGGCGTTCTGCAGCTTGCCCTGCTGGACAAACTTCTCCGCGGCGCTGAGCGCCTTCTGTTTACTAAAGCCAAAACCAAACGCCATAAAATATGCGGACTCCAGCCTTATTCCCGCCGCGCGCCCGCGTTTTCTCGAGCGTCGCCGAACGGGCCCAACTCTCGCCGGGAGATTCCCAGACGAGCCCCCGCGACCGGGATCACGGAGTAAGGTAATTGTAAGGCCGAGTACTCTCCATCCGATGGTTACTGACGATTACCGGGGCTTACCGAAAGGGCGTGTACGTCCGGTTGCGGAAAATCCGAGCTTCCAGCCTCCAGAATGGGAGAAGCTCGGCGTTGAGGATCGAACTGCTACTTCCCGCGCTTTTCCATCGGCACAAATTCCCGCGTCTCATGCCCAATCCACACCTGCCGCGGGCGGGCGATTTTCTGTTCCGGGTCGGTCAGCATTTCCTGCCACTGTGCCAGCCATCCCACGGTGCGCGGAATCGCGAACAGCACGGTAAACATCTCCGGCTTGAAGCCCATCGCCTGGTACATGATGCCGGAGTAGAAATCGACGTTGGGATAGAGCTTGCGCTGCACGAAATAATCGTCTTCGAGGGCGATGCGCTCCAGCTCTAGCGCAATCTCCAGCCGGGCGTTGCGTCCGGTGACTTCGAACACACGGTCGGCGGCCCGTTTGATCAGGTTGGCCCGCGGATCGTAGTTCTTGTATACGCGGTGCCCAAAGCCCATCAGCTTGCCTTTGCCGTCCTTGACCTTCTTGACGTAAGCCGGAACATTGTCCTTGGTGCCGATCTCGTCCAACATGCGCAGCACTTCTTCGTTCGCTCCGCCGTGCAGCGGTCCCGATAAAGCGGAAGCGGCCGACGCTGTGGCCAGATAAGGATCGGCGTGCGCACTGCCTATTGCCCGCATCGCGTTGGTGCTGCAGTTCTGCTCGTGATCGGCGTGCAAAATAAACAGGATGTCGAGCGCCCGCGCAATCACCGGATTGGCCGCGTACTTCGGTTCGACCATCTTCCACAGCATGTTCATGAAATTTTCCGTGTAGGTCAGGTCGTTGTCGGGGTACACATACGGAAATCCCACGCTGTGCCGGTACGACATGGCCGCGATCGACGGCATCTTGCCGATCAGGCGCTTGATTTGCAGCAAGCGGCTGGCGGGATCATGTATGTTTTTCGAATCCGGATACACGGTCGAGAGCGCCGCCACCGTGCTCACCAGCATCGCCATGGGGTGCGCGTTGTAGCGGAAGTTCTCCATGAACTTCTTCGTAGTTTCGTGCAGCATGGTGTGGTGCGTGATCTCATTGACCCAATCGTCGAGCTGGCTTTTCGTGGGCAGTTCGCCGAAATGGAGCAGGTAGGAAACTTCGAGATGCGTACAGTGCTCGGCGAGCACCTCGATGGGATAACCGCGGTAGCGCAGGATTCCCCGGTCGCCGTCGATGTAGGTGATCGCGCTCCGGCACGACGCCGTATTCACGAAGGCGGGGTCGTAGGTCATCAAGCCAAAATCTTCGGGGCCAGTTTTGATTTTGCGCAGGTCTATTGCGCGAATGGTTCCTTTTTCTATGGGCAGCGTGTAGCTCTGCCCGGTGCGGTTATCGGTGATCGTCAAGGTGTCCTGTGGCATCAAATCCCTCCAGAGAATAATGACGGCGAAAGTATTGAAACGGGAGAAATGCGCCCGCACCCCAATCAAGGTTTACCTGCGAACTCCCCAGCAAGTCAAGTCATGCTATCAGCAAAGGGAGCCGATTGCGTAATCGGCGGCGAATTCCGGCTCTGGCCCACTGCCCAGCCATTACTCAGGTACTCACTCGGCTGGCGAAAAAAATGCGACAATGGACTTAGCGGCCGCAACTCCACAATTTACGTAACTTTACAGGGAAATTTTCCCCATAATCTTACGCAACATTGTACGCAACCCGGGAGCCTGTCCGCGTCTCTAATCGTTATAGTCTTTGCCTGATGCCGGTGACCCAAATTCCGTCTCGCGATCCCTTGTCCCGCGATCCCTTATCTCGCGATCCAGCGACTCCCGCCGAACCGCCGGAGCAGCGCGATCTGTTCGAAGCGCAGCACTGGGAGACGGCCTACCGCGGCTTCAATCCCGACGATGTTCCGCACCTTCTCATTCAGTTGCAGGACGATCTTTCGCGGGCGCGCAAGCGCGAAGCGCTGTGGCTGTCCGTCATACTCCACTTGTTCGTGGTCCTGCTGCTGTGGAACAGCGAGAAGTTGATGACGATCCTCACCCACCGGACGGTGGAGCTGGCGGTTCGGACGGATGCGAACCGGGGGAAAGACGCGACCTTCTTGGAGCTGCCGCCGGACGCGCAGAAGCTGACGCGGCGTCCGGATGCCAAGGTGATTTCGGACAAAGACCGCATCGCGACCAGCAAAGCGCCACAGATCAACCGCGAAGACTTGAAGAGGATTCTGGAAAGCACGCGTCCGGGGCGGCCAGGCGAGAACGCGCCGCCGGCGCAGGGCCAAGCCGCCGAGAACCAGCAGCCGCCAGCGCCACAGCAGAGCTCGGGATTCGCGACGCCGCCGAGCGATCAGACCGCGCGTTTGCAGACGCCTCCGCAACCCAAGCTGCAGCCGAATTTCAATGCTGCCATGACGCCGGGCTCGGCCATCCAACAAGCACTCCAGGCCACGGCCGCCAACCGCGGGCGCAACGGCGGTTCTGGAGAAGCGGGTTATTACGGGAGCCCGGGCCGGAGCGGAGCCAAGGCGCTGGATCAGGCGGAAATCCTCACCGACACGATGGGCGTTGATTTTGGCCCTTATCTGACGCGGGTTGTGCAAATTGTGAAGCAGAACTGGTACAACCTGATGCCGCCGTCGGTGTATCCGCCGATCTTAAAACAGGGCAAGCTGGCACTTGAATTCGTCATTTTGAAGGACGGCAAAGTCAGCGACATGGCAATTCGCACCTCGTCCGGCGACGTGCCTCTCGACCGGGCCGCGTGGGCCAGCATCACCGCCTCCACCCCGTTCCCGCCGCTGCCCAAAGAATTTCCCGGCAAACTCCTCGGCCTGCGCTTCTATTATTTCTACAATCTCGAACCCGGCGCCGACTTGAAGTGATCGCAGCCGTTCGATCTCCCGTAGAGATGCGGCACGCCCGCGTCTCTACTTCACATACTCAGGCGCTTCGCCTTTCGACCAGGGATCGTAGGTAGCCACGAACTGCACACGCTCCGGCCGCCTCATCGGGCCGGAGGCAAACTGGAATCAGGTGCGCGAATGGCCTGAATTCGCTACTATTAAGATGTTCGCGGTGCAATGCGCATCCAACCTAAACTATGAAGATTCAACGACTGTCGCCGCTCTCCGTTGTACCGGGTCGGGTTCTGCCGGCTCTGGTTTTACCCACTCTGGTTCTGCTGTGTATGGTGCTCCTCGCGCTGCCGGTTTTCGCGCAGGACCCGCCCGAGGCTCTCCGTCCGCCCAAGGGCGCGCAAATGGCCATCGTGGTTTTCGAGGACATGCAATGCCCGCAGTGCGGTCACTTGGCGCCGCTGCTGGCGCAGGCCTCGCACGACTACAAGATTCCCCTGGTGCAGCACGACTTTCCGCTGCCGATGCATAACTGGTCGTTCGAGGCCGCCGTGTTCGCGCGCTACTTCGATACCCATTCCAAGGAGGTCGGAAACGACTTTCGCGCCGCTGTGTTCGCGCATCAGCTGGAAATCGTACCGCAGAATTTGCGCGCATTTGCCGAGAAGTTTGCCGCCGAGCACAAGATTACTTTGCCATTTGTGGTAGATCCGGATGGCAAGCTGGCGGCCCTGGTGACGGCCGACAGAGAGGTGGGCAAGAGCCTGAATATTGTACATACACCGACCATCTGGGTGGTCAGCAGCAAGCGTGGCGGCAGGCCTTACGTCGAGGTGGAGGATCCTCAGACCAAACTTTTTGCGTTGATCGACGCGATGAAGAAGGAGCAGGAGCCGCCCACAAAAAACGTCTCTCATCCCCACGTCCCGTAGAGACGCGTCTCGCCGCGTCTCCACTGCTTCTCCGCTGTGTCTCAGAAGACTGGACAATCCCCGTCTCAAGAAGCTGTGGTGCAAGTGGGATTTGTATCAGGGTGTGCCTTTAGGTTAGTCATACCGTAAGTGCCGTGTTATGAATGCGCCTTTAGGCGCTGGTTCTGGGCGCTGGACTTTCACCACAGGCTGCGAACCCAGGCCACAAGATCGTACTCCAGTAATATCGACAATCGTCGGACATCGCATTACGCTATACAAAGCGGCTGTACAGAGCCCAGGCCTGCCCGCCGCGGAAGGATATTGTAGTTATGGCTCAAACTCCGCCGCAAGATCCGGAACTTTCATCGCGTCTGAAAAAGACCAACGAAGAACTCAAGAACCTGCAAGATTCGGTGAAAACCGGAATGATCAATGTGAAAGTTCTCATGGACTTCCGCAACGCCGCCGAACGGGCGCGGCAAGCCAGTGCAGCCGTGCAGCAATGGTTGGAGACGCAAGGGAAAGGAAACGATCCCTACAAGCTGATGCCGCAGGTCATGCGCCAGCGAGTGGAAATGGCGACCCAACTCGTTAGGGACGTCACACGCGACCTGGAGACCTTGGACGTGGACTACGACACACCCGGGCTTCCTGAATTCAACGAGGCGGTGCGTACCCTGGTGGAACGGTTGAACAGGCTCTTTCCCCAACGTTGGTAGCGGGTGGTTGGCCGGCAACCCTTGCCTTCCCGGGTTATGTCAGGGTTGCCCGTGATCCGCCCGAAGGAGTCTTGCCGTCCTGTCAAACCCACGCGGCAATCCGCTCCGACAGTAGAAGGCAAGCACGTCTCGGGAGTAGGATGTTTTCGGCTTCCGATGCGCCCCACGCCGATCATCACCGGGCTCCAGTTGGCGGCTCTCCCCGTTGTCTTTTTAGGACTGCTGCTATGGCTGTCTGGCGATTGGCGCTGGGTGGAGGGCTGGATCTTCGGTATCTGGTGGGTATCCTTCTTTGCCGCCATGCTCTTGTGGCTTCGCTCCAGGGACCCTGCGCTGTGGGCCGAGCGCTTCCGCATGCCCGGCAGCGGCGGTGAATCGCGCTACGATTTGGTTATCTTCATCGGGATAAAAGTGTGTGGTCTGGCTTTGATCGTTGTGCCGCCGCTGGATGTGCGCTTCGGTTGGACACCCCGCCTGCCGCTGTGGTGCGAAGTAGGCGGAGGCATCCTGCTCCTCGGCGGTACTTTTCCCTTCTTCCGCGCCTTCACCGATAACACCTTTGCGTCGCCGCTGGTGCGTATTCAGACCGAGCGCGGCCAGCACGTCATTGATACCGGCGTCTACGGCTTCGTTCGCCACCCCATGTATCTTGGGGCAAGTCTAGTGTTCATTGGTGGCGCGTTGCTGCTCGGCTCCATTTCCGGCCTTCTCTTGGCCCTTGCCATGGCCGGGGTGCTCGTTGTGCGCATCTTTCTCGAGGAGAAGCTGTTGGCACGCGATCTGGAGGGCTACAAGGAATATCTCCAAAAGGTGCGTTACCGGTTGCTACCACACGTCTGGTGATCGCCCCGTCAATGGATTTCCGCTCTCGATCAGGCAGGTGTTGGCAGTATCCAACTCACTGGGTAGATAGTCGGCTTTTCGGAAGTCACATTGGCCGCTTGGGGTTGATCTTGGACCACTTGGAAATAATTCGGCTGCTCGTGCCAAATGTTTTTCACAAAACAGCTTATATTTCGCCATTCATTCGCCTAGATCATCGCGTTTCAACAGCGCTCAATCGAGGTTCGCAAACGGCACACATAGAACAAATTAAAATCATCGTAATTCCAAAGAGTTCAACATGCGCCGCAATCTGCTTTGGGACCAGGGGGTCGGAGATTCAAATCCTCTCTCCCCGATCAATGTTTTCAAGCACATAGTCCTTCCAGTTGCAGGCCGCCAGGTATTAGCCCAGGTGGTCTACGTCAAAGAGCCGCAAAAACATTGGTTTTCTCGCGATGGCCGAGTGCAGGCACCGTCTCAATATCATCTACAAATGAAAACCGCCATTACCTTCCAGGCGCTAGTTTCTGATTGGGCCGTGATCCGGTTGGACGTTCGCGATGGTGGTGTACGTGACGTGGCTCACAGACCACCGTTCAGCTTCTCCGATAATATGGTCACCGGCATGAAAGAAATGGAGCTCAGCAGACTCGGTCGAGGAAGAGAACATATCTCGCATTTGCGTCGCGGCCTTAGCGGCAAGTTGGCCCGTGACTTGGTTGACATCGGGAAGTTCTGGATATCCCTCGGCGTTTCAATCCTCAAATTGAGCTTCCGCACTGATACTCCGCGATTTGCACATCCCACATATCACCCTCGACACCCTTCTGAACCCTGGAGGCACGATGCCTAGTTTTGTTATCGCAAATAAGTGCGACGGATGTAAGGCGCTCGACAAGACCGCCTGCCAGTATATCTGCCCCAACGACCTCATGGCGCTGAACCCCGAGATTATGAAGGCATACAACCGCGATCCCTCGATGTGCTGGGAGTGCTACAACTGCGTGAAAATCTGTCCCACGCAGGCCATCGAAGTCCGCGGATATGCCGATTTCGTTCCCTTGGGTGCCAGCGTGACTCCAATGCGGAGCACCGAGGACATCCTGTGGACCGTGCAATTCCGCAACAAGGACATCCGGCCCAAGCGTTTCAAGTTCCCCATCCGACGAGGCGTGCCGGAGGGTAAAGCCCAGCCCTTCGATCTTTACCCGACCGCCGACGCCGATCTCAACAGTCCCACATTGATGGGTGAGCCTGCGGGTCTGAACACGGAAGTTGGACGGGTGAAGCTCGACAAGGTGCCCACACTGTAGATGTTTCAGAATTCGGAAGTTCCAAGGAGAATGCGAACATGGCGGATTTCAAGACCGTAGTCGTCCAAACCGACTTACTCATCTGCGGAGGAGGCATGGCTGCCTGCGGCGCGGCCGTCGAAGCCAGTTACTGGGCCCGCCAGCACGGTCTAAAGGTAACATTGGTCGACAAGGCGGCGATGGAGCGATCCGGGGCCGTTGCCATGGGGCTGTCGGCCATCAATATGTATGTGGACCTCAATGGTGGCAAGAACACTTTGAAAGATTATGTCGACTACGTTCGCAACGATTTGATGGGGATCACACGCGAGGACCTCGTCGCCAACATCGCGCGCCACGTCGACTCCACGGTCCACATGTTTGAAAAGTGGGGCCTTCCCATCTGGAAGGACAACGAAGGCAAGTACGTGCACGAAGGCCGCTGGCAGTTGATGATCAACGGTGAGTCGTACAAGGTCATCGTGGCGGAAGCGGCCAAGAACGCGCTGGCCGAAACCGGCGGGCAATACTATGAAAGGGTATTCCTGACCCATCCGCTGATGGATGGCGACCGGTGCGTGGGCGCAATCGGGTTCAGCAATCGCGAGAACACCGTGTACGTATTCGAGGCCAAGGCCACGCTGGTGGCCATGGGCGGCGCCGTGCATATTTTCAAACCCCGCTCCACGGGAGAAGGGTTCGGCCGTTCCTGGTATCCGCCGTTCAACTCGGGCGCGAGCGCGTTCTTCACGATCTACGCTGGGGCAGAGATGACATGCCAGGAAGTCCGCTTCATCCCGGTGCGCTTCAAAGACGCTTACGGCCCGGTGGGTGCGTGGTTTCTGTTATTCAAAGCTGTCGCAACCAACGCGGCGGGCCAGGACTACATGGCGGAGAACGCCGCCGAGCTCGACAAATGGGGACCCTACGGCCACGTCAAGCCCGTGCCCGCCAACCTGCGCAACTGGCTCATGATGATCGATGTGATGGACGGCAAGGGGCCGATCTACATGCAGACGGCGGACGCCATCCAGCGCATTGCAAAAGAATCGCCAGACGAGAAAACGGCGAAAAAGAAACTCAAGGAACTCGAATCGGAAGCGTGGGAAGATTTCCTCGACATGACCATCGCGCAGGCCGTCCTCTGGGCCGCAACCAATGTCGAACCCGAGGTCAACCCATCCGAGATCATGGCGTGCGAACCTTATTTTATTGGCTCCCACTCCGGTGCTTCCGGCGCTTGGGTTTCTGGCCCCGCGGATTTGCAAGACGATGCGACCAAGTCGGATTACTTCTGGGGATACCCCAACATGACCACCATCGCTGGCCTCTTCGCTGCCGGCGATGCGTCCGGAGCATCGAGCCACAAGTTCTCCTCGGGCTCGTTCACCGAGGGGCGCATTGCGGCCAAAGGCGCAATCTCCTACGTCGTCGATCACAACACAGCTCCGAAGGTTGATCCAGCACTGATCGAAACTCTGAGGGCCGAGATCCTCAAACCCCTCGATGTGTTCCAGTCCAATCGAGCCAACACCACGGATCCAGATATCAACCCCGCCTATCTTCGTCCCAAGCAGTTTATGTACCGCCTGCAGAAGATCATGGACGAGTACGCGGGTGGCGTTTCGAGCCAGTTCAAGACCAGCGGCAAGCTCCTGGAAAAGGGCATGGAGCTTCTGGCATTCCTGAGGACGGACTCTGCGCTTTTGGCCGCCGAGAACTCGCACGAGCTGATGCGTTGCTGGGAGAGCGTCCATCGCATGCACCAGGCCGAAGCCCACGTGCAGTCCCTGTACTTCCGCGAGGAGACACGGTGGCCTGGATACTATTTCCGCACCGATCATCCGTCCATCGACAACAAAGACTGGCTGGCTTTCTGCAATTGCATCTTCGATCGAGCCACCGGCCAGTGGAAGATGATCAAGCGGCCGGTGAAGTACCTCACTGGCAATGTGTCTGGTAGAACTGCACAATGAAGGATCCGCTCCCACCTCGTCCGTGCTGTGGGCAGCCATCGCAAGGTGCTCCGTCCGCCCTACGAGGCGAATCCGATCCCAGTGCGTCTTTGGAGACGAACTGGTTGACAGTAAATAATCCCTTCCCCTTCTCGTGTCAGCCGAATCTGGATTGCTCGCGCACATGTTGCCGGGGCGCCATTCTTCTTACTCCTTACGACGTGCTGCGCTTGAAAAAGCGCCTCGGAATGCCCTCGGGCGATTTTCTGAGGGAGTACGCACAGATCGGCGTTCAGGGGCAGGCTTCCATTCCTTCGTTGTTCTTGCGCCCAAACGACGAGGGTGTCTGCGGATTCCTGGGCGAACAAGGCTGCACCGTCTACTCCGACCGTCCGTGGGCATGCCGCCTCTATCCGCTCGGTTTTGCCGTCTGCAAGGATCCCGAGAGCGGCCAAGCGGAGCGGCGGTACTTTCTTGTGGCGCAACCACAGGGCTGCTCCAATGCTGTAACGCCCGGGCAGACGATCCGTCAGTGGCTGGATACACAAGAGACCGAAGCCTACGAGCGCTGGGGCGCGCAATTCAAGGAAATCGTTCTTCACGAGGGAATGAAGCGGCCCGAGGGCTTGTCCCCGATGAAAACGGAGATGTGGTTCACCGCATGTTATGACCTGGACCGGTTCCGGGAGTTCGTCTTCGGCAGCACGCTGCTGCAGCGGTTTGTAGTTGACGACGACCTGGTCGAGGAGATGCGTTACGACGACGAAGGGCTCATGCGGTTCGCTCTCCAATGGCTGCGATTCAGCCTCTTGGGTGAGCGGACGGTGCAGATGAGAACGAGCGCCGTCGAGGCCTACATCGCTCGCGCATCGAAGAACAATGACCAGCCCGCGTCCGAGCCGGAGTGACATGACTCAACCGACCATGATCCAACCGACCATGACTCAACCGAACATGAGCACATGCGAGAGCCGTGGCACCGTGATGGTCGTGGGCGGCGGAATCACGGGAATCACCGCGGCCATCGAGGCCTCCGAGGCCGGTTGCGACGTCGTCCTCGTCGAGCGCAGCGCTTACCTCGGTGGGCGCGTGGCGCGCATGCATCAGTACTTTCCGAAACTCTGTCCACCGTTGTGCGGTCTCGAAATCAACCTTCGGCGAATTCGCACCAGCACGCGCATCCGATGTCTTACCTTGTCGGAAGTGGCCGAGGTGCGGGCCGAGGTGCGGACGGACGTGAGATCGCAAGACGGTCGCCATCGCGTAACGGTCGAGCAGCAGCCCCGCTTCGTCAATGAACGCTGCACCGCCTGCGGAGATTGCGTTGCGGTCTGCCCCGAATCGTGCCCCGACGCATTCAACTACGGCATGGGATCAACCCGCTCCATATATCTTCCCAGCGACTTGGCTTGGCCCTTTCGATACACAATCGATCCCGCAACCTGTCTCGGCGAATCGTGCGGCAAGTGCGTAGCGGCTTGCTCTTATGACGCCATCGACCTGCAGATGACCCCACTGCGCACCGAGTATGAGGTTCAAGCGATCATCTGGGCCACGGGATGGAACCCCTTCGATGCCAGTGTGGTCGAGGGGTTGAACGCTCACGCCAACATGATTTCCAACGTGCAAATGGAACGCCTCGCGGCCCCCTCTGGCCCCACAAAAGGCCGTATCGTCCGCCCTTCGGATGGCAAGGAGATCGAAAGCATTGCCTTCGTTCAATGTGCCGGATCGCGCGACGACAATTACCTCAAACATTGCTCCTGCGTCTGTTGCATGGCGTCGCTCAAGCAAGCCAGATATGTGCGTGCCCAATACCCGAACGCCCACATCTATGTCTACTACATCGACCTCCGCTCCCCTGGCAGACAGGAGCTGTTTCTAGCCGAATCCCAGAAAGACGACAAGCTCCATCTCATCAAAGGCAAAGTTGCCAAGGTGACCGAAGACGGAACGTCGGGCGACCTTGTGGTCGAGGCTGAGGATGTATTGGCCGGGAGCCGCATTCGCCAAAAAGTAAGTCTGGTGGTACTGGCGACGGGCATGGTCCCCGCGCTTGACAAGGATCCAGCCTCGCCGTCGGGCGCGTTGGGCCGCGATCCCCATGGCTTCTTATCGGGTACTCAGCCGTTGCCCGGTCATTTTGCGGCGGGATGTGCACGCCGTCCGATGGATGTCGCATCTTGTGTGCGCGATGCGTCCAGCGCCGCGCTCAAAGCGCTCCAGAGTTGCGTGGGTTCTCATCGTGGCTGACGAAAAGAAAAACGTCGCGGTCTTCATCTGTAGCGGATGCGACATCGGTCCCTCGCTCGACATCGAGGCCCTAGAAAAAGTTGCCACCGGCGATCCCCGCGTTGGTCTTTGCCGCTCCCATTCGTTTCTCTGTTGCGATGAGGGAGTGGCGCAGATCAAAAAGGAAATCCAGACCGGCGTCTCATCCGTCGTCATCGCCGCATGTTCAGCCCGTTTTCACTCCCAAACCTTTTCCTTCGACTCTTGCTTCGTGGAACGAGTGAACTTGCGTGAACTGGTGGTTTGGAGCCACGAACCCCGCCACGAAGACACGCAGATGCTGGCCGAGGACAACCTGCGCATGGGAATCGCGCGGGCGCTCAAGGCCGAGATTCGGGAGCCAGCCAAGATCGCCGCCGACCGCACCATCCTCGTTGTCGGAGGCGGGCCCAGCGGCATGGCCGCCGCCAGGGAAGCCAGCCGCGCAGGGTATCGCGTAGTGCTGGTTGAGAAACAGGCCGAGCTAGGAGGCTGGCTCCGCTCCTTCAAGAGACAGTTCCCCAAGAGCGCACCCTACCGCGATTTGGAGGCCATCGATCTCGAGAGCTGGATTCTCCAGTTGGTAAGCGACCCGAACATAGAAATTCACCGCTCTGCCGCGATCAAGAGCATCAGCGGCCAGCCCGGGCAGTTCGATGTCGAGTTGGAGGTCAATGGCTCCGCGGTTCGCACAAAAGTCGGCGCCATCGTTCAAGCCACCGGCTGGAAGCCCTACGCCGCCTCGCGCCTCGGCTATCTTGGCTATGGCCAAAGTCCCGACGTAATCACCAACGTCGAGATGGAACGTCTAGCGGCCACGGGCCAGATCCGCTGTCCTTCCGACGGCCGGCCAGCACGGCGAATTGCCTTCGTGCAGTGCGCCGGCTCACGCGACCAAGCCCATCTCCCCTACTGCTCTGCGGTATGTTGTCGAGTCTCCCTGAAACAGGCTCTGTGGGCCCGTGAGCTCGATCCCGAAGTTGAAGCCTACATCTTCTACAAAGACATCCGCACGCCGGGGCAGTACGAGGATTTCTATCGGCGCGCGCAAGAAGACCCCGGCATATCCATGCTCAAAGGAGATGTGATCTCGGTTACGACTGCCGGTGCCGCGGGCGCGCAGCCGCTCCACGTCAACGTCGAAAACACTCTCCTTGGTCCATCCATCCAGATTGAGGCCGATCTCGTTGTGCTCGCCACGGGAATGGTACCGGTCGCCGCCGATGGCGAAGCGATTCGCAAAGTCCGCGATGCCAGGGCCATCCTAAACAAGGGTCAAGCGGGCGCTCAATTGGATGCGGCCAGTCAGCTTGTCGCCGACCATGGTCGCCACGAGGGCACTGACTTACTGCACTTGAGCTATCGCCAGGGTCCCGATCTTCCTATGCTGTCGAGCGGATTTCCTGATTCCCACTTCATCTGTTTCCCTTACGAAACGCGGCGGACGGGTATCTACGCCGCCGGTTGTATGCGCGCGCCCAACGATATCGAGAGCTGCCTCGCGGATGCCGAGGGCGCGGTGCTGAAAGCGATTCAATGTATGGAACTGGTCTCGCGGGGAGCCGCCCTGCATCCTCGATGGGGCGATCTTTCTTTCCCGGACTTTCACATGCAACGCTGCACGCTGTGCAAACGCTGCACGGAAGAGTGTCCCTTTGGCAGCCTCGACGAGGACGACAAAGGCACTCCGCTTCCGAATCCGGGCCGCTGCCGCCGCTGCGGTATCTGTCTGGGCGCTTGCCCCGAGCGCATCATTTCCTTTGGCGATTATTCCATCGACATCGTCTCCTCCATGATTAAGGCGGTGAACATTCCCGACGAATTCGAGGAGAAGCCGCGCCTTTTAATTCTGGCCTGCGAAAACGACGCATTGCCCGCACTGGAGGCCGCCGGTATCGCTCGTCTTCGCTATAGTCCTTTTGTTCGCGTGATTCCGGTGCGGTGTTTGGGGGCCGTCAATGTCATCTGGATTGCCGACGCGCTGGCGCGCGGATTCGACGGCATCCTGCTGCTGGGATGCAAGTCGGGCGGCGATTACCAGTGCCACTTCATTCGCGGCAGCGAATTGATGGGTACCCGCGGTGAGAACATACGCCAGAAACTTCTTCAACTTGCGTTGGAGGAGGAACGCGTACGCATCGAGGAGATCTCTCTTTCCGATTATCCCCGGTTGCCCGCTCTCATTGACGAATTTGCCGCGCAGATCGACACCGTGGGTCTCAATCCGTTCAAGGGCTAAAAAAATGACGACGACACCCACTCCCGCCTGCATACTGCCGGATCGAGAGTTCCGCAATCGTCTCATTGCGAGCGGAGGCGAAGACCTCAAGAAGTGTTTCCAATGCGCCACCTGCTCGGTGGTTTGCGAACTCTCCGATACCCAGAGACCTTTTCCGCGAAAGGAGATGATCTGGGCGCAATGGGGACTGAAAGACCGGCTGGTCGCAGATCCAGACGTCTGGCTTTGCCATCAGTGCAACGACTGCTCCTTGCGTTGCCCGCGTGGTGCGCGGCCAGGAGATGTCATGGCGGCGATTCGGCGAGAGGCCATTCTCCATTACGGCGTCCCGCGATGGCTGGCCAATTGCGTGAACCAACCTCGCTTTCTGCCGCTCCTACTGCTCTTGCCGTGCCTATTGCTCTGGTTGGCGGCGTGGGTACGCGGGCCGTTGGAGAGGTATTTCGGCGCTTCGTACACCCCGAATCACATCGTCATTTCGTACTGGAGCCAACTACCGCAGTGGCTTCTGATCGTTTTATTTGCCCCATTCGTGCTTCTGGATGCGGTGGTGCTGGCTTTGGGAGTGATGCGCTTTTGGCGTGGCCTGAAGGCTTGTGACCGCGAGGCCGGACGTACGGGTGGAGGGCAATCGCTGATTGCGAGCATTCGATCGGTGTCGCGCAGCATTATCCTTCATGAAGACTTCGATCGGTGCACGGCGGAACGGCCCCGGATGAACTCCCACAGGCTCGTTCTTTTTGGCTTTCTGGGATTGCTCGTTGTGGACCTCTGGGTACTGACCGCTCGATTCAACCCGCTGCTAAGGGATGCTTTCGTTTACCCCTTCAACTTCTGGAACCCGTGGAAGGTTCTAGCCAATTTGGCGGGTGGCGCCATCCTGATCGGGTGTGCCCGCATGGTTCGCGATCGAATGCCTCGCACGGGCCGCACCGGTACTTTGTTTACTGGAACATCTTTCGATTGGACGTTTCTTGGACTGGCAGTGGCCGCCGTGCTCTCCGGATTCGGATGCGAGCTTCTTCACTACGCGCGCGTGGATCCGCTCCGGTATGTGATGTACGTCATCCACCTCGCAACTGTGTTCGCGCTGCTTGTGCTGCTGCCCTATTCCAAGTTCGCTCACATGATCTACCGCGCTACTGCCATGGTGTATGCAGCGCATTCTGGCCGACAGCCGCTAGGAGGTCTTCATGAAACCGGCTAGACCTCCGGTATGGCTTTTTCCAGCCATCGCAGGTGTCATCATTCTGTCCCCATTCGCGTACAGCGCGGGGCGTTTCGCATGGCTCTCCATGTTTCCCCCCAAACCGTTCTTGCAGGCTTCCTCCTCCTCCCCCTCCCAGCGCTGCGTTCGAGACCCCGGCTGGATGCGGCAGAACCACAGGGTCTTCCTCTACGAACTCAGGGACAAAACGGTGCGAGACGGGATCCGGAGCGAGGTTACTTTGAGCAGTTGCAGCCAGTGCCATAAGGACAAGACCCAGTTTTGCGACAAGTGCCACAATGCCGCGAACCTGCATCCTGATTGTTTCGCTTGCCATTTCTATTCGACAACCAATCGCCCGATTGTTCTCTTGCAAGGTGGGCCTTGAGTTGTTCGCGCAGGGCCTTTCTGGTTGGCAGGGGCGGTATCGCCTCCGCCAGTGTTGAAGCGGGCATGGTCTCATAGAAGGGGTTCACTCCACCACAACTCAGCATTTCTGGTGTGCAAGGTAGTGCCAGGTTGAATTCCGTCGAGAGAACTCTCGATTTTAGAGGAAGCTAAAGTTGCCGAAGACATGCGCATCGGATATGCTGGTGCAACTGCGAGCCCCGCGGTAGGGCATATGTGTTTTTACCCTGAGTCGGACCATGACCCTGACCCATTTTGTCGCTAAAAACGCCTTCCGCAACAAGCGCCGCAGTTTGCTGACGCTGCTCAGCATCGGGTTCTCCCTGCTTTTGCTGACGGTCATGATGACCGTTTGGCGCGCTTTCTACAACGATCAAGGCACCGCGGAATCGGCCCAGCGGCTGATTGTGCGCCATAAAGTTTCACTGGCCCAGTTCATGCCGATCTCCTACCGCGACCGGATTCGCTCGATTTCGGGCGTAAAGAACGTGGTGAACGAGACCTGGTTTGGCGGCCAATATAAAGATGACAAGCCGGAAAATTTCTTTGCGCAGTTTGGCACCGACCCCAACGAAATTTTCGAGGTGCAGCGGGATTTCCATATCCCTCTCGACCAACTGGAAGCCTGGAAAAAAGACCGCGCCGGCTGTATCGTGGACGCGGAGTTGGCCAAGAAGCACGACTGGCGAATCGGCGATCGCATAAACATCAAAGGCACGATTTTCCCATTCAATCTTGAGCTCACCGTCCGCGGAATATTCACCGCGCCGGCTGACACGCAAACACTCTATTTCAACAATACCTATCTTGACGAAGGCTATCCTCGCGTCAAGGGCTTCGTCGGATTCTTCGGTGTGCTGGCGGATTCTCCTCAATCCGTGCCTGTGGTCGCCAAGACCATTGACGCTCAGTTTCGCAATTCGGACTGGCCCACCAAATCCGAAAGCGAGAAGGCTTTTAACCTCGACTGGATTGCCATGATGGGCAACGTGAAAGCCTTCATCCTGAGCATCTGTGCGGCGGTGGTGTTTGCCACGCTCCTGGTCTCGGCCAACACGATGGCCATGTCGATCCGCGAGCGCGCGCGCGAAGTGGCCTTGCTCAAGACGCTGGGCTTCACGCGTGGCACGGTGCTCGGTCTGTTTATGGGCGAGTCGATCGGCTTGGCGGCGCTAGGCGGATTGCTGGGCGCTGGGGCCGCGTCAGGGCTGGTTTTCATGATGGCCCATTCTTCGCAAGGCGGTTTTCTTTTTACCAACCTGAAGACGGGATTCCCCACCATAGTAGCGGCCGTGGCCGTGGGTGCTGCCGTCGGCGCCGTCAGCTCCTTTGTGCCCGCATACAACGCATCGCGGCGCAACATCGTGGAGGGCCTGCGGCACATCGGCTGAGCGAAACATCATGGCAATCCCCATTCAATACAACATCCGGAATCTGAAGTTGCGCAAGAGCGCGACGGTGATGACTGCCCTCGGCATTGCGCTTACGGTCACGACCGCGATTTTCATCATGGCGCTGCTGACCGGCTTGAACGCTGCGTTTCACGGCAGCGGCGATCCGTTGAATATCCTGGTCATGCGCAAGGGAGCAACGTCGGAATTGTCGGCCGGCGGTGTGGATCGCGATGCCTTGCCCATCATGAAAGATTTGCCAGGCGTGGAGCGGGATCCTCAGGGTCAGCCCATGATTTCCGGCGAAGATCTGCTGATCGTCGTTCTGCCCCGCAATGACGGCACGGGAGACACCAACGTCACGGTGCGCTTCATGACTCCCATGGGCATGGAAATGCGGCCCGAGGCGAAGCTCGTTTCCGGGCGTTGGTTTACTCCTGGCCAGCGTGAGATCGTGGTCAGCAACTCGATTCACAAACGGTTTGCTCAGGCCAATCTCGGTGATCAGATGTGGATTGGCAAGGGCTCCTGGACGGTGGTGGGCATCTTCGACACCGGAGGCTCCTCGCACGACTCTGAAATCTGGGGCGACATCAATCAACTCGCTGCCGATTTCGATCGCTCGACTTACAATTCGGTGCTAGTTCGTGCCACGGATCCGGTGGCCGCCGATGCCCTGAAGAATCGCGTCGGCGATGACCAGCGTTTGAAACTCAACGGCATGCTCGAAACCGAGTACTGGGCCAAGCAGACCAACTCCGGTGCGCCGATCAAGTATGTAGGCACCATCGTCGCTATCATCATGGCGATCGGCTCCTGTTTCGCCGCGATGAACACCATGTATGCCTCCGTCGCTTACCGTTCGCGGGAAATCGCCACGCTTCGGGTCATCGGCTTTTCCCGGTCGAGCATTCTAACGTCGTTCGTTTTTGAGTCATTGCTGCTGGCACTCTTGGGTGCGGCCGTCGGCATCATACTGATGCTGCCTCTGAATGGCATGACCACTGGAACCAACAATCCCATCACGTTCAGCGAAGCTGTTTTCAGCTTGCGCATGACGCCAGCGGTCTTGGCATCGGCGGTTCTCTTTGCCGTCGTCATGGGATTGTTCGGAGGGATCGCGCCTGCCTGGCATGCCGCGCGCCGGGAGATTTTGGCAGCCTTGCGAGACTAATCGTTGTTTTACGGGACAGGTGCCGTGCTTGCCGGTCGGACCGAATCTCCGCGGCAATGAACGTGACCTGGCGTTTCATCCGTGTAAATCGAGAAGCACACTATGCCGCTTGACTCCAAACCGGACGACTTGCAGGGCCTGCGCATCGACCGCTCCGCGCCCAGTGGCGAGCCCGCGCCCTGGGCGCGCCGCTACATCGTCATTGGCATTGCGATGGTCCTTGTATTGAGCGTGGGGGCTCTAGCTTACCGGCTGTTTTCTTCCGATGCTCCCGAGGTCCAGGTGGCCCGCGCAGAAGCGGAAAACGCCGAGGTCGGAGGTATTGTCCTTACCGCCAGCGGCTACATCGTCCCCCATCACAAAATCAACGTGAACTCAAAAGTCACCGGCCGCGTGCAATGGATCGGAGTGGAAAAGGGCGACAAAGTTCGGGAAGGCCAGGTGCTTGTCCGCCTGGAAGACGACGAATTCCGCGCCCAGTACGAGCAAGCCAGGGGCGCAGCCGAGAATGCCCGGGCTTACCTCGAGGAACTGCGGAACGGTTCGCGTCCCCAGGAAATCGACCAGGCCCAGCATAACTTGGACGAAGCACGGGCCACACTCGCCAATGACAAACTTACTCTCGACCGCAATCGCGATTTGTGGTCGCAGGGTGTGGTTTCCAAGCAGATCTTCGACGATGCCTCGGCAAAATTCGAGGCGGATCAACAGCGTGTGAATTCGCTTCAGAAGGCATTCGAATTGTCCCAAATCGGTCCCCGCTCCGAAGAGATTGCGCGCGCCAAAGGGGCTTTACGGCAAGCCGAAGGCCAGGAAGCCTATGCCAAATCCATGCTCGATGCCACCCTCATCCGCGCGCCCGTCAGCGGCACGATTCTGGAGCGCACCGCCGAAAAAGGAGAACTTGTGACGGCGCAGTTTGCCAGCGGAGCCGAAGGCGGCCCGCAAGGACAAGTTGTCGCCCTCGCCGATCTCAAAGATATCCAAGTTGAACTCGACATTGCGCAAGACGACTTTGCCAAACTCGGGGCCAAGCAGAAAGCCATCGTGTCCGTGGACGCTTATCCCGACCGCAAGTACGACGGCATCATTCACGAAATTTCGCCGGAAGCGAACCGCCAGAAAGCTACCGTGCAAGTGAAGGTGCAGATTCTCAATCCGGACGAGTACCTTCGCCCGGAGATGAATGCCACGGTCAAGTTCCAGGCAAATGAAACGAAGGCGTCCGGATCGCAACCATCGGGCATCCTGGTGCCCACAACCGCGGTCCGCGATCGCGCCGGAAAGAAAGTTGTGTTCCTTGCATTCAACGGCAAGGCGTTGTTGCGCCCGGTACAAATCGTTTCGCAACGAAGCGGCGGCATCTTGGTGCAGGGCTTGTTGGGAGGCGAGTATGTCATCGTCGCCGCGCCGGCAGATTTGAAAGACGGCGACAAAATCAAGATTAAGGGACAATCATGAGCACAATGAAGGTCGCGAATCCGGATACGCAAACCAAAGTTGTCCAAGTGCGCAACGTCAGCAAGGTTTTCAAGCGCGATGCCTTCGAGGTGAAGGCGCTGGACGATGTGTCGATCGAAATCGGAGCGGCGGAATTTCTTGCCCTCATGGGTCCTTCCGGCTCAGGCAAGACCACGCTGCTGAACATGATCGCGGCCATCGACAAGCCGACTTCAGGGGAGTTGCTGGTTTTGGGGGAGAACGTTTTCCGCTTCAACGACGGCCAATCCGCCCGCTGGCGCAATCGGCACATTGGATACGTCTTTCAAACGTTCAACCTGATTCCCGTGCTTACCGCGTTCGAAAACGTCGAACTGCCGCTACTGCTGACTAAGCTCAACGCCCAGCAGCGCCGCGATCACGTGATGACCGCATTGAAGCTGGTCGGCCTCGAGGATCGCGTGCATCATCTTCCCAAGCAACTCTCCGGTGGACAAGAACAGCGCGTGGCCATCGCGCGGGCCATTGTCAGCGATCCCACGCTGATCCTCGCTGACGAACCCACCGGCGACTTGGATAGCCACTCCGCCACGGAAATTCTGGAGATTCTCAAGAGACTGAACGAAGATTTTCACAAAACAGTCGTGATGGTGACACACGACCCCCATGCCGCGTCCTACGCCCATCTTACCCGGCATCTGGAAAAGGGTATGTTACTGTGCCAACCTCAGAATTGAGCTGTCGTGTCAAAAAATCGTGCCCAGAATCGGCAGTCGAATTCCAGGGTGCGGCTGCGGTAACTCAATTTGAGTTCTGCTTGTTGAGCGATGGATGCGGCTGCCGCAGGTCGCCGAGCACCGGTTGCTTCAGTCCTTGTAACACCGGCTTGGCCTGTGGTTTCAGGTCGAACACTACAACTTCATTGTCTTTCTTTTTCAACCACGGGCCGGGCATATAGAGTGTCCCCTGTGGCCCAATATCCCAGTACCGGCCCAACTGATGGCCATTCACCCACACCGTTCCCTTCGACCAGCCGCGCAGGTCCAGGAACGTGTCTCCGATTTGCGCTGCGTCGAAAGTGCCGCGGTAAAAGGCCGGTCCCGATGCCTTTCCATCAAATCGTAATTTCGAAAGGTCGTCCATGGGCAGCGTGAATATCTGCCAATGGGTTAGCTCCTTGCCTCCTAGCATTACGGACTTCGTGATCCCCTTCCGTTCCGTGCGCAGCTCCTTCGTAAAATTGACGCGGCCAGTGTTTTCTACAAGTATGTCTAACCGGGCCTTGCCTTGGGCTACCTGCAACGGCAGGTGATCCTGGTTAAGCCGGCGGTCGAGTGTTCCCACCAATTTGCCATCCAGATAGACCTGCGCGTAATCGCGAACGTCATTGATGACTAAGTCGCCGGAAACAGGTCCAGTAAGTTGCGTCCGGTAGAGGATGTAGCCATAGGATTGTCCAAGGCCCTCCATGCTGCGGGGCTTATCGCTGGCTGTGGGTTCGGGTAAGTTGGCAATCAGTGGCGCAACTTGGTCCAAGTGAAACTCGGGTATCTCCACGGGATCGGGGGTTACGGGGACCTCCGGTATTGTCTGGCCCGTTCGCTTGGCGATGATGTCTCGAAACAAGAAATACTTTTTCGTGGGTCGTCCGGATTCGTCCAGCGCCGCGGAATAATCGTAACTGCTCGTGTCCGGCCAATAGCCATCCCGGTCGACGTTAGCGCCATTCATGAATCCCCAGCTCGTGCCCCCATGAAACATATAGAAATTGATGGAATACCCGCGCTCCAGGATCCAATCGAGCTCCTTGGCTTCTTCTTCTCCGTTGGTGGTGTTATGCGGCCGCCCCCACTGGTCAAACCATCCGGTCCACCATTCGCCGATCATTAAAGGTGCGCCGGGGCGAAACTTCTCCAGCATCGCCAGACCATCCTTGGCATAGCCCGGACCAAAGTTCGCCACCGCCGGAAGATCGGGCAAAGTACCATCGGGGAGTTCTTCGGGACCGTCCGCCGTGTACAGCATGGCATCGGTAAAGCCGGCTGACCTGAGCGCGTCGCGAATCCGGCCTATATACACTTTATCTTTGTCGAAGGATCCGTATTCGTTCTCGACTTGCACTGCAATAATCGGTCCGCCGCGGCCAATTTGCAGGTTGGCAACTTCCTTTCCCAAGCGCGCAATGAACTTGGTTGCCGGCTCCATGAATTTCGGATCGTTACTACGCAAGACGATATCGGGGGCCGCCAGCAGCCAGGCAGGGAAGCCACCCAGGTCCCACTCAGCGCATGCGTAGGGACCGGGGCGCAAAATTACATAAAGTCCCTCTTCCTGCGCCATGCGCAGGAAGGCCGCCAAATCCCGATTGCCGCTGAAGTCGTAAGTCCCCGGTCGCGGTTCGTGCATGTTCCAGAAAACATAAGTCGAGACGGTATTCAATCCCATGGCCCGTGCCATCTTCAGGCGCTCCCGCCAATACTCGCGGGGCACCCGCAGATAGTGCATTTCACCCGAGATAATCTGAAACGGCTTTCCATCCAGCACAAAATGATTTCCTACGATGCCCAATCGCCGTTGCTGTGGCTTTGGACTTTCAGCCGAAAAGAATGTGCCGATCATAACGAGTGCTGTTAGAAGAATTACGGACCGTCGTTGCATATTTCTCCTCCGCTTCAAATTCAACGTCCTAAGAAAGAAAAAGCTATTCTTCTCTTCCGATGCAAGCACATTCCTCACGGTCTCAAGCTCCAACCACCGATTCCCGATCGCCGCCCAGGAATCGCTCTCGCAGTCTTCGATAGACGCCTGCGAGATGGGCCTCAAATTCAGAAGTATTCATGTCGGCTGTGACGTGCACGCGTGGAATGGCGAAGCGGTCGATCCTGGCGCCAAAACCGCCTCCGGCATTCATGAATGCACAGCGGAAGCCCGCCTCCTCCGCCAGCCGAAAATCTCGCCGGGTGACGGTAGCGGCATTTCCAAAGGGATACCCAAAGGCCCACACCGCCCGCCCCAGAATTTTATCAAGTACGCTGCGGCTTTCGGAGATTTCCCGCCAAGCCAAGTCGTCGGGCGCCCGCGCGAGAATCAGATGCGACAGAGAATGAGCGCCGATCGTCATCCCCGATACAATGAGCTGTGTTAACCCGGCTCGATCCAGCATAAGAAACCGAGCGGCAAGGCTTGGGTCTTCGGCGTATGGCTCTTTCCAGTTTTCTGAAAGACGAAGCTGCTCGCGAATTTGATCGAGGAATTCGCGTCTCTGTTCTCGATCGAACTGCGAGAGCCGTTCCACCAAATTCCACCAGCACGCGTGCTTCTCATTCGTTACCATGGGGCCAGTGCTAACACCCGCTTCGGGGAGGCTGAGAGCGCTGGGCCCGCTCGCGTCCAACAGCATCAGGTAAAGTTCCTCATACCAGAGCATGGACGGCGTTTCATCGGCGGATGCGCCGGTGGCGAAGAACAGGCAAGTAAGGCCAAACTCCCGCAGTATGGGGACCATTTCCGTCAGGGTGTTTCCAAGCGCGTCGTCACAAGTCAGCAAGACCGAACGCGGAGGAAGCGGCAGCTCTCCCTCCCGCCAATGTAGAAAATCTTCGGGCGTGATTACGTGGTAGCGATTCTTCAGCAGGCGCAGTTGTCGCCGCAGCGCATCTGCGCGAACCAGGTTGCCGTCCAAAGCCGGGTTCCTAACTTCGTAGCCGGCGGGGAAAACTCCGTGGTAGGTCACGACCGCGGGACCGGTGCCGGCCGTGTAGCGAAGATATCCGCTCCGCGACAGGGCGGGAAAGAAGATGTGCTTCAGTGCGGGGCTGACGAATCTCAAGTGGCCTTTCGAATGTATCCGCGGAATTGTACCGCACTATTTCCTGGTGCCGTTGCTATTTCATAGGTGGATACTCGGGCGATGACTTGTCCCTTCACGGCGCGACAGAGTCGTGTGCCACATCGTTCTACTGCGCGCGAGTGAAAAACGATACACGAAGCCAGCCTTAAGAATCCCGCAAAGGGACGACTCATTCTTGGCTGCGCTGAAGATCCAGACTTGCCTTGGTTGCTTCTGCAAATATGCGGCAGCCAAGCGAATTGCGGTAGCGTAGTGGCCCTGGCCCCGTTGTGCCACCGGCGTCCAGCAATCGAAGATCATGGCGGCGCTGGGATCGCTCGATTCCAGCCTGGAATCGATCTCCGACAAGTGAAACCCGTCATAAAGGTCCACCCACAGAAAGTGAGACGGTTGTGTTCCTTGCCCCTGCAAACTTCGCTCCTGCAAACCTTGCCCCTGTAAACAATAACCGGCTGCGCGGCCCTGTTTCAAACGTTGGGCCGAGCGCGCAAGATATTCCAACGTCTGTTCGTCATCGGCGTAGATCATGGCGGCAGAAGCGATGCTCTCCCAGCTCAAGGGGCTCAGGGTCATGCTTTCGTTTTCCGATATCTTCATGGGAGGAGCTTCAAAAAAGGCAACCTCTTCCTCGGATACGACGCTACTTTTCACCCTCGTCAATGCATGCGTTGCGGCCGCAACCGCACCCGTTTTGCCAATTCGGCTTTGCAGGCTGCGAAACAAGTCTCTGCCGGCACGAAGCTGCTTGTCCGTCGCGGGAAGTTTTCTGGAAGTAGCCGCCAGCCAATGCCGCCCAACACTCGCCAGATGCCGCGTCATACTCTTGGATAACTGCACATAGCGGGTTGAGCAAATAGCATTGGAAAAACGTTCTTTATAAGCCTCATCGCCCAATCCCAGATCCAATCTCTTTACCGATGAGTCGGCGCAAGCCTCCTCGGTTAAAAGCCGGAGCAGGCAAGAGCCGGGCGACGACTCCTCATACTCGATCTGGAAGGCCGGCAAATACCAAAACCAGCTATCGGAAAACCGGAATCCGTAGTTCCACGCGACCGGCCGTCCATTAACTTCCAACTGACTCACCTTCAACCAACCGGCGGAACCCAGAAGCCTCCCGAGTTCCATCAGGAAACAGCGCCGCTCGGGGCGAAGGAGAGGACTCAGGCGATTCGTCGTGAGAAAGCGTGAAATCTGCGCGGTAAAGATCGGCTCCAGGCCGGTCTCCAATGGTTCCGCGCTCCATGGTTCTGCACTCCAATGAGCAACGCGGATTGGGCCAAGCTGGCCGAGTTTCTTCAGCCCACGCTTCTCACGTTCCTTCCGCATCGCGGATTGGAGGACGGCTTGCCGCTGCTCCTTGTCGCCCAGAGAAATAACGCCGCAATCGTACCCATGCCGCTCGTGTAGATGGAAGCTATGGGCCCTGGCAGCGGCTGTCATGGCTCGAAGGGTGTGCGACTCCGCGGGAACGTTGGCCAATACAATATCCCGCACGCTGCGTTGATTCATCGTATCGAGCACCGCCGCCAACACCGCCGCTCGAGTTTCCGGCGTGCTCACGATATCGCAGTAATCCGCGGTGCTGGCTGTCAAAAAGAAAGCTGTATCGGGCGACTCTCGATGGATCGCCAGGGCAGCGACACCCTCGAGACGGCCGGATTCATAAACCAGAAAAGTCAACGGGCAGAGACTGTCCGAGAAAGCGCGGCTCGCGGCCAAAGCCCACTGCTGGGTGAAGAAGACCTCCGGACGCTCCATGCGGAACACCAGATCGTTCCAGGCGAGAACGCTTTCCGGGTCTTCCGGAATTTTCTCCAGAACGGTTACCTGCACGCGCGCTCCATCCCATGAGTCTAGCCATGTTCGGCGGCCCAGTCCACGATTGTCCAAACCTGATTGTCTAGCAGGTGCGAAAACTCTGGTTTCGTATCAGGTCATCGCTTTAGCGATGACATAAACTCTTTTGAAATCAGATGCCCCTTTAGGGGCTGCGCTTCGGAATTCGACTTTTTCCGCAGCCTGTCAGGCACGATTGTGAAGCCGCTGACCGCGCTATGGTATTGAGTTCCGCCGGAAGGTTTGCGACCAGCCAAGCAACCCTCAGCCTTTCCCGTGCAACTAAAGAATTAGTTACCTTTCACCGCGTGGCCCGTCTAACGGGCTGGGAGGGCGTCCGGTGCCGCCGAAACAATCGGGAACTTTGACCGAAGCCGAGCTGCGCATCATGAATGTGCTGTGGGGGAAGGGATCGGGCACGGTTCAGCAAGTGCTTGATTCCATTACCGAAAAGCCTGCCATCGCCTATAACTCGGTTTTGACCACCATCCGTATTTTAGAAAGAAAGGGCTATCTGAAACATCTAAAGGATGGACGGGCCCATGTCTTTACGCCGCTGGTTGGGCGGAAAGAGGCGACGCGCTCGGAAGTCCGTCGCTTGGTCGGCCGTTTTTTCAAGAACTCTCAGCAGCAGCTTGTCTTGAACCTCCTCGAGGACCAGGGCATCGGCTCGGAAGAACTCGCTCGCCTGCGCGCGATGCTGATACAGAAGGACACGATTCGGAAGGACGCGGAATGAACTGGCTTCCCCTCGGGACCATGGCGCAGATCTCGGTCGAGCGCGTTCTCAACGCGCTTCCCGAAGGAATTCTGATCGCATGTTTCGCCTGGGCGCTGCTGCGTGTTTTACCCAGGCAAAATTCGGGGACCCGGTTTGCCGTCTGGTTTATGGCTTTGCTCGCCGTCGCGGCGCTTCCTGTGCTCGGCTTGTTCGGCGAAGCGCGCGCGTCAGTATCGCCGGGCATGTTATCGAGTTGGGGAAGCGCGCGGCCCGTAATCGCCATCCCCGGCCAGTGGGCGCTTTTGGTTCTCTGGGTGTGGGCCCTGGGAGCGGGCGCGGCGCTGCTGCGTTTGGCGGCTGGGCTTTGGTATCTGCGCCAACTGCGCCGGAGTTGCACGCCCATTGCCGCCGCGGATCTCGATCCGGCTGTGCGAAAAACTTTCGCCGCCATCGGCGCCTCCACATCAACCGCATCAATGCCCGGCGCATCTGAGTCCGTCACATCAAAGCCCGTCACATCAAAGCCCGGCGCATCGAAGTCCGTCACCGTGGCCGCCTCCGAGCAGGTGCGCGTACCTGCCGCCATCGGCTTTTGGAAGCCAACCATTGTCCTGCCCGCATGGGCGTTGCGCGAGCTGCCGCCCCACGATCTCAACGTCATTCTGCTGCACGAGTTCGCGCACCTGCGGCGCTGGGACGACTGGACGAATCTCGTTCAGAAGATCGTGCGCGCTCTCTTCTTCTTTCATCCCGCGGTCTGGTGGATTGAGGGCCGCCTGTCGGTCGAGCGCGAGATGGCTTGCGACGACGCCGTGTTGGCCGAAACCGCCAACCCGCACGGCTACGCGGCTTGTCTGGTCTCGCTGTTGGAAATAAATCTGGCGCATCGTTCAGCGCACCGCCTGCCGCAAAGGCGGCGGTCGCTGGCCCAGGCCGCTGTCGATCATGCTCGCGTAGCTACGCTGCGCCTGAAGCGGATTCTCGACAGCAACCGTCCGCCAGCCACCCGCGTCTGGAAACCGGCCCTGGTGATAGCCGGCGTTTTTTCCGTGGCCTGCCTGATGGCGCTGCCGCGCGCACCTCAATTCGTAGCGTTCGATCGCGCCACAGCAAGTGTGGGGATGGTAAGTGTGGGGATGGTAAGTGTGGGGATGGCAAGTGTGGGGACGGGCGACCTCGCCCGTCCAAACCGAGCGCAGCTCGGCAGCAGCCCGCGGCCACAGCATCTCCAGATTCGCTACAGCGAGCCGTCATCGGCGGCCAAAATAACGCCTGCTAAAATAACGGCTGCCAAAGTTGTTCCAGCGCGCGCTGCCGCTGGGCGCAAGCTAGCTCCGGCCCAGGCCGTTGCCTCCCGATGGAACGCGCCGTCGTCGCGCGATCCAGTCGTCGCCCTGAACGCCAGCACCGGCAGGGAAGCCGTGCCGCAATTTCAAACCCTGTTCTTGGTTGAAGCCACCGAGTACGTGACCTCCAATGCGTCGGTCTGGAGCGTCCAGGTGTGGCGAGTCACGTTGTTGAGCGCAGCTGGCGAGCGGATGGCGAGCGTGCCCGTCGCCAGCTCGATTTAGAGGTCAAAAATTTTTTGCGGCTTACAACTAGATTTTTAGTTCGACATATTCAGCAGTACAAGGAGAAACGAAAATGAAGATGTGGATCGAACGCTCGAAGCGAGTGCTGACCAGCCGTTTCATAGTGGCTCTCGTTGCCGTGCTGGCAATTGGGGCCGTGGCGACTTTCAACTTTACAAAATCGGCCAAAGCGGCAACGCCGGCCCCGGCCGGGGCGCCGCTCGACGACAAGAGTGTCGAAGCGTTGCTTACGCTCGACCGTGCCATGGAAACCCTGGCCGCCCGTGTTACTCCGGCGGTCGTCAATGTTACGGTTGTATCGAAATCCAACCCGCAACAGGGAAGTCCCGAAGGTATGCCCGACCTACAGCAGTTCTTTGGCCCCGGCAATCCCTTCGGGCGTCAGTTCAACTTTCAAGTGCCCCAGCAAAACCGTAGGGAGCACGGCCAGGGCAGCGGCGTGATTATTTCGCCCGACGGTTATATCGTCACTAACAACCATGTTATCGATGGAGCGACCGATATTCGCGTCAAGATGAGTAATAAGGAGGATCTACCGGCTAAGTTGATTGGCGCCGACCCTCTTACCGACCTTGCAGTTATTAAGGTCAATGCGACTAACTTGCCGAGCGTGCCGTGGGGTAACTCGACTGCTCTGCGCCCCGGTCAGACAGTCCTCGCCTTCGGGAATCCGTATGGCTACGAGTTCACCGTGACGCGCGGCATCGTCAGCGCGCTGAACCGCCCCAATCCCGACCCGAGCGACCGGCGCAAGCTGGGCGAGTTCATCCAGACCGACGCCGCCATCAATCCCGGCAATTCCGGCGGGGCGCTGGTCAATGCGCGCGGCGAACTGATCGGGATCAATACCTTCCTGGTCTCGGGCTCGGGATCGTTCG
>Ga0326728_10003280_pt1 | contig 50809 bp, 52 predicted proteins | sample MB3enrmetagenome_FD_207602 | JGI IMG/M metagenome (GOLD analysis project Ga0326728, IMG submission 207602) | Lab enriched peat soil microbial communities from McLean, Ithaca, NY, United States - MB31MN | ecosystem: Environmental > Terrestrial > Soil > Wetlands > Peat | place: USA: New York... | reverse complement strand
AGTCTCAATTGAACCTATTGCACCTAAACCCGAACGAGCGGAGGTTGCCCTAAGTGCTTGATGGCAAGGAGAAAAGTGGTCGGGGCGAGTGGATTTGAACCACCGACCTCCTGGTCCCGAACCAGGCATCTGAATCCCATAAACGCTTTATCTGGCATCGCTTACGGGACAAGAAGCGTTATTTCCCCTCTCTTAGTTGTACCTAAGTTGTACCTACCTTCTGGGGAATCTCGCGCATTAAATGGCTTCCCAATCTCCGGATGTGGGTTCGATTCCCATCGCCCGCTCCATAAACCCTGTGTACAGTCCGGAGACATCCTTTACAGAACGTTCCTGAGACATAGTTTACACTTTTGGACCAAAAGGGTTGTCCAAGGGTTGCAGAGTCTTCTCCTCAAGATCGATGTAACCGAGATCATAGTCCATAAAGCTTACCAGCCAGATACCGTCGTCGACCTCCTTGATGCCCACGGCTTGACCCGCGAGAGCGGTACTTAGGTTGATTTTCTTTTTGAAAATGCAGATTCTTCCGCAGTAGGTGACCAGAACTGTCCGATCGTGGAAAGGATAGGAGAGTTCTCCGATGCTCATCGCGGCGGCCAGGCTCCCTCGGAGCTACGGGCAACGCAAATTCCTCAGCTGTTATTGTTCGGTCTGTGCCGTCGTGAAAATGGAGCCGATACGAAGGTTCGTCGCCTGCGGAAATCATGCTTAGCACGGCCGTAGTCGGTTCTACCTTCGTTGGCAAAACGCGTTCGCCCAGAAGGGCGTTGATGACCGATGATTTACCACGCGAGAATTCACCTACGACAACAAGCCGAAAGACTTCAGATTCTAAGTCCTTGATCAACAGCGTGATCTCTGACGTCAGATGCGAGGCACGCAATCGCTCAGCTACCGCAGACAGACGATTCAGTAACTGAACTACGTTGTCCCGCCGATCATGGTACCGCCCAAGCTCAAGAGAACGCCTTCCTAGCGCGGGGACTGCTTCTATCACTTCGTGGCCCGGGTCTATAGGGGTAGCACATAGAGCCCCATGGCAGGCCACTTGCCTTGGGGAAAGCTTTTCCCGTTTAAGATCCAAAGTGTTCATACGTCTGAATCAGCGGTCTGATATCCCACAGAAAGGGTAGGAGTTTCGGGTGTCAATTGGGATAGGCCGCAAGTACCATATTCTAATCAGTCAACAATTGATGCCGATTAGTTACTAGGAGAAGTGGATTAGGAATGGTCTGCAAGAAGGGACACCGGCCTTGCTGGATTGCGACCTTTTGGCGGCCACGCCGCTCACCCTGCTAACAAAATCCGCGTGAGCACGTGCCAGCGTAAGTCTATCGAAAAGTTTCGCGAGGCCCCGCGTGGGGCTTAGAGTAACCCAGGTTTCGCCGAATGGTTTCTCGGGCTTATGAATGGAGTGCAAATAGCGCCGCCCCTTGTCTATAGGACTCGGCGTCGTTGGTAAGCAAAAGTAGAATCCGTGCGGAGCAATCTCTGCCTGCTGCGTTGATTGTTTTGGGATAGGCATCGTTGTCTCCTTCCTTCTCCGTACCAAGCCTGAGAGGATTCACGTCTGGGGTTTCTCTGACCAAAGCACTCGTCGTTCTCATGTGTGGCTGTGCAGCACAAGCCTCAGTTTCCTCTTCTTGAATCTCGCTGATTTCAATCGCTGATTTCAAAGGAATTTCACGCCGGATAGCATTTTTGCGCAACACAGGAACAAAAACGGCAGACACTTTACGATCGATTTCAGTAGAATCACAGTCAGAGAGCCAATCGAACAACTAGTGAACCCCAAAAACCAAAACCGTAGCTTGCCAGACGGCCCTAAGGACTCTCAAAGATACTCAAGACGAAGACTCTGAACAAATGAAATGCGCCATAAACTTCGCCGGCTCTAAACTTCCTCCGCTAGTTGAAGAAGAGATCTCTCGCCGCGTGGCCGCCAAAAGGTTGCGACTGGCGCAGGCCGCCGGGCTCCTCGATAAACCCATCGAGCACTTCCACCGCCCCGTGGAGCGGCCCTTCGCTGCAGAAGAACGCGACCGAGTGACCATTCTTTTCGGAGGTTTTACCTGGAAACACGAGCGCTTCATCGAAGCCGTGTTTCGTGGCTGCGGCTATCGTTTCCAGATGTTGCCTAACCCTGACGTGGCCGCCTTCCAGATCGGCAAGGAGTATGGCAACAACGGCCAATGTAATCCTACTTACTTTACGGTCGGCAACCTCATCCAGTTCCTGCGGTCGTTGGAAGCTCGAGGTCTCTCACACCAGGAAATCCTCAACAACTATATCTTTTTCACCGCGGGATCCTGCGGACCTTGCCGCTTCGGCATGTACGAGTCCGAGTACCGAATGGCGCTCGAGAATGCGGGCTTCGGGGGCTTCCGTGTCCTGCTTTTCCAGCAGGACCATGGCATCAAGGCTGCATCCAACAACCCCGGCATGAAGTCCTCCGTAGACCTCGACATGGGTGCAATCAACGCTGTGAACCTGGGCGACGTGATCAACGACATGGTTTACCAGATCCGTCCCTACGAAGTTGCTCCGGGTACAACCGACCAGGCAATCAAAGAAGTCGTGGATCAACTCAGCGATTTCCTGGAGAACCGGAAGCGTTACAAAATTTTCGAGCATACGCCCGGATGGATTTCGGAACTTCTGTCGCAGAACAAGAAGCTCAAAGATACCCTCAACACGCTGGGCAAGATTCTCGATCACCTCTACGGCGATGCCTTCCTAAAAGTCATGCACCACGCATGTGAGCGTCTGAACGGGGTCGAAGTAGACCGCACGCGCGTAAAGCCCATTGTCAAGATCACTGGTGAGTTTTGGGCAGAACTCACTGAAGGTGATGGCAACTTCAACATGTTTGCCTTTCTGGAGCGGGAAGGCGCCCAGGTCTACGTGGAACCAATCGGCAGCTGGATCACCTATCTCCTGTATCAGGCTCGGGCCACCAGTGAAGCGAAAAAAGGCCTCGATGCCCCCTATCCCGGCGCCCGCTGGTGGCAATTGAAGAAGCAACTAGCCAACGAGTGGAAATTCCGCAAAATGTGGTTGCTGTTGCGGCTGTGCGAAGGCATCTGGAACGTCCAGCATGCGCGCACCGCCCGCAACCTGGGCAGACTCGCGCACCGTCTCGCTCCGCAGAGTGAACTGGCCCGCGTGGCGCATCCCTTCTATAACTCACTCGCCCGCGGCGGCGAAGGGCATCTCGAAGTGGGCAAGAACGTCTATTACACCACTCATAGCCTGTGTCACATGGTGCTGGCTTTGAAGCCATTCGGTTGCATGCCGTCTTCACAATCTGATGGCGTGCAGTCCGCCGTGGTGAACCGTTTCAGGGAGATGATCTTCCTGCCCATCGAAACTTCGGGGGAGGGAGAGATTAACGCACACAGCCGCGTGCAGATGGCTCTGGGCGAAGCCAAGATCAAGGCTAAGGAGGAGTTCGAGGAGGCCCTGGCTTCCACGGGCAAGAAGCTCGATGAGATCAAGGTATACGTCGCCGAGCATCGGCAACTGCGGAGTCCGTTTTATCCGGTCCCACACCGCCGAGGCATAACTGGGGTTGCCGCCAACTTTGTATTGCACGTTAGCAACCTGATAGATGGCACTGTACGCCTCGCCAAGCTGCCGGGCGAGAGCTGAGGAGCAGCAGGAGACTCTGTGGGCACAACCGCACAACACCCGTGCGTTGCTGATCGGCAGTCCGAACTGCTGGACCACGTGCGGCGGGCCGGATCTAGTATCCGCTGCCGCGTGGGTCTGGACGTCGGGTCGACTACTGTTAAGGCCGTCGTCATCGAAGTGGGGACCGACTGCATTCTCTGGCGCGACTACCAGCGCCATGACACGCGCCAGCCCGAAAAACTCCTGGAATTCCTCCGTCGCATGGAAGTCGAAGTCGGCATTGCTCCCGACAACTGCCGCATGTTCATCACCGGCTCCGGCGGCAATGCGCTCAGCACTCTCATCGGCGCGAAGTTCGTACAGGAGGTGAACGCTGTCGCGCTCGCAGTGGAGAAGCTCCATCCCGAAGTGAACTCGGTTATCGAACTCGGCGGTCAGGACGCCAAAGTCATCATTTTCAAAGAGGATGGCGAAAACAGCCGCAGGAAGAAGATCGCTTCGATGAACGACAAATGCGCGGGCGGCACAGGTTCGGTCATCGACAAAATCAGCGCCAAGTTGAAGATTCCGCCCAACGAGCTGTGCAACCAGGCATACAAGGGGATCAAGGTCCATCCCGTCGCGGGCAAGTGCGGCGTTTTCGCTGAGACCGACATCAATGGCCTGCAGAAACAGGGCATCCCGGCCGACGAACTGATGGCCTCGCTTTTCGAGGCCATTGTTCTGCAGAACCTCGCCGTCCTCACTCGCGGTCATACGCTGCGCCCACATGTGCTGCTACTGGGCGGGCCGAACACGTTCATTCGCGGCATGCGCGAAGCATGGCGGCACAACATCTTTCTCATCTGGAAAGAGCGGGGGATCGAGCTGCCACCCGATCTTGCTTCTGCGAACGTGATCAAGACTCCGGAGAACGCGCTATATTTTGCGGCCATTGGCGCGGTGGAATTCGGCAAAGGAGAAGACTCGGAGATTGGGCAGTACTTAGGGACACAGTGTCTTGAGCACTACATCTTCGAAGGGTGCCGCCAGCAAAAAGCGGCTTCCGGCAACCGCGGGTTGAGCGTTTCGAAGAAAGAATTAGAAGAGTTCAAAGCCCAGTACTGGCGACCGCGATTCGTTCCCGCGACCTTCCAGCCCGGTGAGCGAGTCCAAGCTTTTGTCGGCATCGATGGCGGCTCGACTTCCACTAAAGCCGTGCTTTTGTCGGAGCACAGCCAGGTTCTATGCAAAGCCTACCAACTCTCAAATGGCAACCCTATACAGGACACCATTGACCTCTTCGAGAATCTGCGCCAGCAGGCAGAAGCGCGAGGTGCGATCCTGGAAGTTCTCGGCGTGGGCACAACCGGCTACGCCAAGGACATCCTGCAACGCGTGTTGCACGCAGACGTCGCCTTGGTCGAAACCGTAGCGCACACTGAGTCGGCTATGCACCTCTACAAGGATCCACATGTCATCGTCGACGTCGGTGGGCAGGATATCAAGCTCATCATCCTCAGAAATGGCCGCGTCAAAGACTTCAAGCTCAACACACAGTGCTCCGCGGGCAATGGCTATTTTCTCCAGTCCACCGCAGAAGGATTTGGGATCCCTGTCGAAAACTATGCGGACGTAGCTTTCAGCGCCGACACCATGCCTGTCTTTGGTTACGGCTGCGCGGTGTTCCTACAGTCCGACATCGTGAACTTCCAGCGCCAGGGCTGGCGCGCTGAAGAAATCCTAGCCGGCCTGGCGACGGTGTTGTCCAAGAATGTGTTCTTGTACGTCGCCAAGGTACCGAACCTCGCTGCCTTGGGCACACGTTTCATCCTGCAGGGCGGCACGCAGAATAATCTTGCTGCCGTCAAAGGGGAAGTGGACTTCCTCTTCTCCAACTTCCGCTCTACGGGGAAAAAACCGGAGATTGTTGTCCACCAGCACTGTGGCGAATCGGGAGCAATCGGTGCCGGCATCGAAGCCATTCGCTTGTGGCGCAACGGGCACTCAACCACCTTCATCGGCCTGGAGGCCGTCCGCAAGATTAGCTACCGCACCACGCACAGCGAAGACACGCGCTGCCACTTCTGCAAGAATGCATGCCTGCGCACTTTCCTCGATGTACAAACAGGTGCCACGGAAACCTGGGCACCACCGTCTTTCCGCACCAAGGTGCCGGTCCAGCCGGGTGAGCAGCGCATGATCATCGCCACCTGTGAAAAAGGTGCGGTGGAAGATGTTGAAACTATGCGCGGCATTAAAGCCCGCCTCGATGCTACCAAGGCCGCCAACCCAAACTTGGTGGAGATTGCGGCACGCGAAGTATGGCGCTCGCGCCACCCAGAGAACGTCGCTAATCCAATCCCCACCCATGCCTGGATGGCTGCCGCCCGCCGCCGAATCGCGCTGATGAAACAGCGCGGGCAGCTGCGCATCGGCATTCCTCGTGTCCTGAACATGTATGCTTACGCGCCGCTGTTCAGTTCCTATCTGGAAAGCTTGGGCGTGCCAGCAGAAAATGTCGTGTACTCGGACTTCACCAGCGGGGAGATGTACCGCGCTGGATCGAGTCGTGGTTCGATCGATCCATGCTACCCCTCAAAGATCACCATCGCGCACGTCCACAACCTTATCTTCAACAAGCATTTCCACAAGCCGCTGCAGGTGATTTTTTTCCCTATGTTCGACGTGCTGGCCTCCCCGCTCGTGAACACCAAGGGGCAGAACGCCTGTCCCACAGTTTCGGTGACACCGGAGACCGTGAAAGCAGCTTATACAAAGGAAGCGGACCTCTTTACCGAACACGGCATTCGATACGTGCACCCACTGGTGGACCTTTCCGACCACAAACTCTTTGCGCGCCAGATGTTCCAGGCGTGGGCACCCATTCTTGGCCTCTCCGAGGAGGAAAATGAACGTGCCATCGAGATCGGCTACCGAGAGTTGGGAAGATTCGAATCCAGCATTCGCCGCCGTGCTCGCGAGGTCCTCGACCAGCTGGAGTTGGAACAGAAGTTAGGCATCGTCATGTTGGGACGACCGTACCACCACGATCCCGGCATCAACCACGAGATCATGGAGCAGTTCCAGAAGCTGGGTTACTCGATCTTCTCGCAGAGTACCTTGCCGCTGGATGAGGACCTGCTGGAACGCCTGTTCGGCGAGGAAGTGCGCGCCGGTGTAATCAGCCATCCGCTTGACATCTCCGACGTGTGGAAAACCGCCAACTCCGCCAGTTCCAACCACAAGATTTGGGCCGCCAAGTTCACTGCCCGCCATCCCAACTTGGTGGCGGTGGAGATTTCCAGCTTCAAGTGTGGCCACGACGCGCCCATTTACAGCGTGATTGAGCAGATCGTGGAGCGTTCGGGCACGCCTTATTTCTCCTTTAAAGACCTGGACGAGAACCGGCCGACGAATACCATTAAGCTTCGCATCGAAACAATCGATTACTTTTTGAAGCGTTACCGGGAGGACCTGTTACGCCAAAAGGAAAAGGAAGCGGATATCGAGCGGCAGCTTGCAGAGTACGAGCACAGGCTGCGAGAGCTCGGGACCGAATCGGATAAGTTCTCATGTCTCCGCTGAATGATCAACAGCGTTGTTCGCGTTCGCTCGAGGCACCCTATGGCAAGTCAGTGGGAATACTGTACTCCGCCAGATAAGCCCGCGGATCCATCAACTTCTGAGCGCGCATGAGGATTCTCGCCATATGGCCGATGTGGCGCAGATCGACGTCCCGTAGCCACTCCCACCACTTTTTTCGTCCCGCGGCGTTGAGCACAGTGCGCCTCCAAGTCTCGCAGTAGAGTTCAAAGAAGCGATTGACTGGCAGGCGAGGTTTCCAGAGTAGGTGGTGCAGATCATACTGGTTCCAGTCCAGAACTTTGAGTTGTGCCTTGCTCTGCTCGAAGTAATAAGTGCCCGGCAGCGGCGTGAGGATGGTAAACCCAACCCGGTACAGTCGGTGAGTTTCGATAAAGTTCCACAACTCGGCGAAGTCTTCCTCGGAGAAATCCGGATCCACGATGAAATTGCCTGTCACTCCAAAACCGCACTCACGGGCTATCCGGATGGCATCCAGCGTCCTAGATACGTCCGTTCCCTTGTTCAGCGAGTCGAGCCCTTTCCGCGTCGGCGATTCGAAGCCGAAGAAGATGTCGAACTTCTCCGCCAATGGCCGCCAGAGCCGCAGCAATTCGAAACTCTCACTGACCAGGTCCACGCGCGACTGCGCCAGCATCCAGTTCTTGCGCTCGCCGGAGGCGAGCAATTCACGCCCCAGTTCCTCGCTGCGTGCCTGGTCCCCCCAGAAATAATCATCGATGATGAAGACATTCTTACCGGTAGACTCGAAATCCGCGCGGACGTTCCGCGAGGCATGGAAGCGGCAAGAGCCCTTATAGAATTGCCAGACTGAGCAAAACTTGCATCGGTGTCGGCATCCGCGTGAAGTCTCCAGTGTCCAGACCGGCATGTAATTCAGACAGACGTAGTGTTTCCGATACGCCTCCACCGCGGAACGGTCCGGGCAGAGGACGTGGTCCAAGTCCAGCCATTCACACGCCTCGCCGGTAGCAGCAAACCGCCCGTCGCCGGTGGGCAAGAGCAGAGATGGCACGTCGTGGAGCGGTTTGTGCTGTGCCAGAGCGTCGCACAAGGCAGGCATGGTGCTCTCACCCTCGCCGACGCAAATAGCGTCCAGCCAATGACTATGTTCCAATGCTTTTGGGTACGAAGCTGCGGCATGCCCGCCTACGGCGACGAAGATTGCCGGATCAATCTGTTTGATTTCGCCGGCAAGTTGCAGAGTGACGGACGCGTCCAAAATGTGCAGGCATGAGATGCCCACGATCTCCGGCCGGAAAGAGTTTATGAGACGCCCAATGGTTCGCCGCTCGAAACACAAATCTACGATGCGGACCTGATGCCCGCATGCGCCGAGGGCCGCCCCGATGTACTCAAGCCCCAGCGGCTCGGTCCGGAAAAAGGGGGCGAGTCCGAAATGAACTACCGAGGACCGCGGTTTGATGAGTAGAACCTTCAAATCGAGACCAATCCCTTCTTCCAGCGATAGCTAGGGCCGGAATGATAAATCCGCTTTTCAGCCTGTGGTTAATGCGTTTTCCATAAAAATCGTGTTTTTTGATTTTAACCACAGGCCCTTGGGTGAAGCCACGTCCGCGGCCGAAGCCGGAAAACAAGTACCTCCGATTGCCATCATAGGAAGAATGGCCAAAAAGTGAGATGCCATTAAATATCTCCTCCGAAATCAGAGATAACCCCATATCACTTGGGAACACGCGTTCTAAACTTAGTTGTGTTGTGAGACCTTGTACAGCCTATTCTTAGGAAATAAGGATTCGGCGCTACGGGGGAGTTACCGCGTCGTTGTGGTCGGCCAGCGTAGGAAACCGATGCTACGGTGACATTTCGATTTCCATAGGAACTCCGGAGCTTGGGATGATCGACATGGCGAGGTCTGCGATCTTTTGCTTGTTGTTTCTTGCGACCAATGCCTCATTGGCTCTGATTTATCCTTTTACTCTCTCTCGGCTCTTTCTCGCGGCCCTAATTTACGCCGCCGGAACGGTGGTCATGCTCTACCTGCTGTTTCATCCGCGCAGCCAATGGCTGGTCGCCAACCGCTCGCGAGTAGATGGTGTGGGTTGTGTGGCCCTAACTTTCGACGACGGTCCTAACCTCGTAGACACGCCCAAATTACTTGACATGCTCCGCGAGAAAGGTGTAAAGGCAACGTTTTTTGTCGTTGGGAAGCGCGCAGATCAGTATCCGGAAATCGTGCGCCGCGCCTGGACCGAAGGACACCTGGTAGCAAACCACACATGGTCGCACCACCATTTGTTTTGTTTTCTCTTGCCCGGTCGTCTGCGGGCAGAGATTGAGCGCGGCACCGAGAGTATTTGTCGCAGCTGTGGTTTCCGGCCGCGCTATTTCCGCTCGCCGGTTGGCCTGCGTCATCCTCTTTTGGGACCCTATCTCAAGGAGGCGGGACTCGAATATGTCTCTTGGAGTGTTCGGACGTATGATACGCTCACCGCGAATTCCAGTGTTCTAGCCCGGCGCATTTTGAACAAAGTGTGTAGCGGGGATATCATCCTGCTGCACGATCATTTGCCGGCAGGAACAGATGTCATGCTCGAAGCACTGCCTCGGGTAATCGATGGACTGAGGGAACGAGGATTCCAATTCGTCCTAGCTGGCTCCCGGGAGCATGTCGACGGAAGGGAACTTGAACCTGCGCCATGCGAATCTGCGCGCTGATTCCGGCATTCAACGAAGCCCCTTACATTACCAAGGTGGTTAAGGGGACTAGCCAGCATGTTGAAAAGGTTGTTGTGATTGATGATGGCTCAGGTGACGGAACGGCAGAAGTTGCCCGGGCTGCCGGAGCGACGTGTTTGCGATCAGCAACGAATGGCGGCAAGGGCTCGGCCTTGCGCACCGGCATCGCCTTCGCGTGCGCCCAAGGCTTCACTCACGTGATGACTCTCGATGGCGACGGGCAACATCTTCCGGAAGATATCCCTGTCATGCTTCGCGTTGCCGAAGAGACCGGAGCGGACCTGGTGATTGGAGCGCGCTTCTTTGATTGCGCCCACATGCCTCTCGCACGTTATTACTCCAACACGATCGGTAGTCGATTGGCCTCGTCGATCATCGGCTGCGAAATCCGGGACAGCCAGAGCGGATTCCGGCTATTCCGGTTGGATAAACTTTGTGGAACTCAACTGCGGAGCAGGTTCTACGAATTCGAGATGGAAGTCCTGATCAAGATGGCCCTTTCAGGCTGCACCATCGCACACGCTCCCATCCGTATGGTCTACGAGGGCAGCCGGGCCCGCTCCAAGATGAAGCCGGTACGAGACACGGTGCGTATCTGCCTCTGGTCGCTCGCATTTCGCTTCCTGGGGGTGTGACATGATCCTGCGGTTCAGACTATGCGCGCTCCTTGCGTTTTTGATTCTCCCAGGAATGCTGGCAGCCCAGTCCGACACTCTGCTGACACGCATTTGGGACGGTGTTCAGCAAGCGCAGAAAAAATACACTAGTGGCTGCGGGACCATTACTGAAACCCGCACCTCCAGCCTGATGGTGAAGCCCATGGTGCTCCGCGGCAAGTTTTGCGCCGACGGTACCACCCGATTCATGCTGGAATACTTCGAACCGGTTCCGTTACGCATTCGCTTCAACGAAAACTACCTCAACGTTACAACCGACGGTGGCAAGAACACGGAGATCCTGGAAGTCGGAACCAGCGTGCGCCGTGCCCAGTCCTATTTTAGCCGGGAGAATTCCATCGGGAATCTGAAGAAGAATTTCACTATTACTGTGCAGGAGGACAGCCGTGGTTTTGAAATGAAGCTCGTCCCCCGATCGAACGCTTTTCGTCGTAGGTTGAATTACGTTGTGGTGAAGCTGGACAAACAGGACTTCCTGCTCCGGTCGCTGGAGGTGGACGGCAAGAGCGGTGTAAACAGTGTATTCGCCATTAACATCACCTCTGTGAACCCGAAGATTCCGGCAGAAATGTTCGAGGTATACAAACCAAAGTGATCGAGCGAAGCGAAATCGAGACGATGATTCCTCATCGCCCTCCATTCTTATGGATTGACCGGGTCGAAAGACTGGAGCCGGGGGTTAGTTGTGTTTCCGTGAAGTTCGTTGATCCCGAGAACCCGATTTTGGCAGGGCATTTTCCCGCCAAGCCGATTCTGCCGGGCGTTCTTCTGATCGAAGCTGTGGCCCAAACCGCGGGAGTGATGCTGGGATCAGCCGCACCGCAGGGCGCTGGACAACTGGCCCTGCTTGCGGCCGTAAACCACTTTAAGTTTTTCAAGCCCGTGACTCCAGGCCAGGAACTGCGCATTGAAACCAGGAAGCTGACCGCCGCGGGGCAGATGGCTTACATCGGCGGAACGGTGTGGGTGGACGGCGAGATCGTAGCGAGCGGCGAGTTGTCCGTGGTGTCGGCCTGATGGCCGAGCGGACGATGGAAAAGGCCAGCAGGTGATCCGAGAATTTCAGACTCACGTGCAGCAGTTCGCAACCGCCTTGCTGAAGGAGAGCCTTGACCCTGGCCGAGCTGCAGCCGCCGTGTTTTTGGGGATCTTCATCGGCATCGTGCCTATATACGGGTTTCAAACAATTGTGGCAGTGGCTCTAGCCTTGTTCTTCAGGCTTAACAAGCCGCTCACTCTGGCTAGCACTTTCGTAAACAATCCGCTGCTCCAACCCCTGATTATCGTGTGCTCTGTGGAACTCGGCTATTTTCTTCGCGGCGGCTCATTCCGTCCATTTCATCTGTCCTCCCTGACTGGCGCGCACATGAAAGAAGAGCTTCTAGCCTGGGTGATTGGCAGCGTGGCGCTGGCGGTACTCGCCGGCGGCATGGGGGCGGTCATTACCGCTTTTGTGATCCATCTTAAGGCACCCGCCAATCCGGAACTGCGAGACCGCATCCGTTTTGTAAAGCGGATGTTTGCACGATGCGCGTGGGCCGACCGCGGGTTCATCCGTTGGAAGCTGCGGCTTGATCGGATCTTCGGCTTGCTTGCTGCAGAAAGCCTGGGGTCGGGAACGGCGGTGGATCTCGGCTGCGGCTACGGCATGGCTCTCAGTTTTGCAGCTTTCGGCGACAGCAGCCGGCGCTTGGTTGGTTGCGACTTGAATGCGCATCGGATCGCAGTTGCTCGCGAGGCTCTCAGCACCTTGAACGCAGACCTGAGCGTTGCCGACGTACGTCATTTCGAGATTCCGCCAGCCGGATTGATTCTTATTCTGGATGTCTTGCAGTATCTGCCGGCCGATGAGCAACTGGCCTTGCTGAAACGGTGCTGTTCGGCGCTCGCGCCCCAGGGAAGACTGATTTTCCGGGTCCACGATCACGAACGTGGCCTGCGGTCCACACTCACTATGGCTTTCGACCGGCTCCTTTTCGCTTGCGAGCGCGCCGGCACCCAGCCCTTGATGCTCTCGGCCGCGCAGTACCATAGTGTGCTGGAGAACGCCGGTATGCAGGTTGAAGAGCAGCGGTTCCGAAACCGCCTGCCCCTGGCTCATATCTTATTCATTGCGGAAAAACCGTTGGCCGTGGCCGCGCCATGATGGTCCGTTTCATGCGATTGGTGGGCCGCCTGGTCGTAGGCCATCCGGGGTTGGTGGCAGCCCTCACCCTGGTCCTGAGCTTGTTCTTCTATGCCAACATCCACAACCTGCGCACCGGTACTGACCTGACAGACCTGTTTGGTAATCGTGACCCGCAATGGCGAGCCGCGAGCCAGATCGGCAAAGAGCTGGGTTATGGCAACCAGCTCTTCGTGTTGATCGAGGCCCCGGAGGGAGGAACGGATACCACCGGCGAGATGGAGGAAATGGCCGACCGTCTCACCGCCGACATGCTATCCAGCGGGCTGTTCAAGCATGCGCGTTGCGGCTTGCAGGAAGAAGAACTGCTCAACATGGTGCGATTCTTTACCTGGAACTTTCCGTCATTCGCCCTGCCAGAGCAAACGGAAGACCTCAAACGACGGCTGGACCCGCAGCAGATTCATCAAAACGTTCGCCGCGCCGCAACCGAACTGGTCACGCCGTTTTCCACTTTAGGAACTAATTACTTCCTCGCTGATCCTCTTGGCCTCATGGAAGTAGCGGCGCACAACAGCCGGGGGTTCTCGCAGTTAGCCAGTTTCGACCTTACCTGGGGAGCGGGGAACCGATTCTTCAGCAAGGACCACAAGGCACTCCTCATCATTGCCGAGCCTCGCCAGTCGGCCGTGGACTACAAGTCCGCCGAGCAGGTTGTGAAATGGACACGGGAGCATATCGAGGCGATTAGCGCAGAGCCCGCCTTCCGGGATTCCCGAGTGCAGGCCATGGCGGCTGGCGCTTACGTTTACGCGGAACAGGATCACAAGTTCATCGAAAGGAACATTCGCCGGATTTCTCTGATTTCGATCATCGGCAATCTGGTATTGTGCCTGCTGATCTACCCCAGAATCCCGCTGCTGCTTTTATCACTGCTGCCAACTGGCCTGGGCATTCTATGGACTACGGGCGTTGCGAGTTTCTATCCGGGGGAAGTAAATCTCATCAGCCTGTCCTTTATTGCTATTTTGGCGGGACTAGGAGACGACCAAGTCGTACATTTCTTTAACCGGGTGCCACAGGAATGGGCAAAAGGCGGGACGCTTAACGCGGCAGTGTTTCGCACTTTCGAAACCACTGGACTCAGCGTTTTCTTTTGCGTCTTGACGGCGGCGACGGCCACTGCGGCACTGGCCACCTCCAGCTTCAAAGCACTGGCGGAGTTCGGGTTTATCCTCACCGTTGGAATGTTCATGATGCTGTTCCACACTATCTTGACAGTTCCCGCGCTGATGCAGCTATGGTGGCGGATCTCCAAGCCGCTTGCGCCGGAGACCATTACATTCCGCATCCTTCCCTTGCTGGCGCGGAAATCTGTCGATTTTGTGGGCCGGCACGCCCGCCTCGTCGTCGCCTTTTCGTTTGGGATATTCCTGCTGTCATTACTGACTCTGCCTAGCATCAGGATTGAAGGGCGCTTCGAAATCAATGGTGACGCCAACAATCCAGCCCTTGCCGGGCAGAATCGCCTTTCCGCAAAGTTTGGCATCGAGGGGAGCCCGAACCTGCTCTTGATCGCCGCTGGCGACCAGGAGGAAGTCCTGCGCAGGGCGGAAGAGCTGACGGCCGGTCTGGAAGCCTATCAGCAGCGAGGCGTCCTCAAGTCCATCTTCTCTCCCACAAGCGTGCTTCCCTCAGCCCGCACACAGAGGCAACGGGCCGGTTCGCTGGCGGACATCGATCTGGCGGCCTCCGCCCGCGCCTTAGAGGATTCACTCCGCGAGAATGGCTTTCGAACAGCGCCGCACCAGCTCTTTATCGAGCGGCTGCGAAAGCTAGGACAAGGCCCTGAACCTTTTACCCTGGAAAAGGCCGCTGAGTATTTGCCACCAGGGCTGCTCGACAACAGTATTCGCAAGACGAGGGACGGTAACTACGTCGCGGCAATCGCCTTTTATGCCAGGGATCCCAATGCTACCCAGGTTATTCCGGAGGCTGTCTTGGCGTCCTGGCGGAATCAATTTGGTCCGTTCGTGGAGTTCTCCTTCGAGAAAATCAACCGCGACATGCAGAGCCGAATCCTTCACGACAGCCGCAGGGCATTAGTGTGGACGGCGGTCGCCATCGTCCTGATCGTCTATCTCTCTTTCCGCAACCTCTGGGTGTCGCTGGTCGTACTGATGCCGATCATATTCGCCATCATCGTAACCTTCGGGCTGTTGCTACTTATGGGGCACCGCTTCAGTTTCACGTCCATTACGGCGATCCCCCTCATTATCGGCATTGGAATCGATAATGGTATCCATTTAGTCCGCCGTTACTTGGAAAACGAGAGCTATGGGATTCTCGTAATCGCAAAGGCCTCGGGAGCGGCGCTAATCCAGTCGAACCTGACTACGATCGTCGGGTTCGGGGCGCTTATGGCCTCCAGTTTCGCGCCGCTTGCGGAGATGGGTCTCGTTACCTCATTGGGCGTCGCTCTGGCACTGGTCGGGGGCCTCTGGGTTGTTCCCGCTGTCATTACGCTTAGGGAGAAGAGAGAGGAGCGGCCCAGCTGAATAAGTCACTGAAGACCGCACAGCTTTTCTGAGGGTGAATTCTGAATGCGTTATTTACGCAACCCCACGGCCGGCTGCAAGCCATGATATGAGCCGGATCGATTCCGCACGGTTTTTGAACTCTGTAAAAAGTCTGCGCTTAGCCTGCGGCACGCGGCTTCCGCGGCGCTGATGGTCTTGCCAGTGCGTTTGAAGGTTTCCAGCGTGAGCGTGATGTTGACACTGAGGGCACAGCTATTACTCGTATTGTATAAGAGACCGCTAGTAGGGACGTATACTCCAAAGCAAATAGACTCGCTTGCTTAAACACTGAGGAACCTGCACATTCGCGATACGGTCATCGATGCCATCTCTTCGTGCTGCCCCGAATGCAGCAAGCCAAGTATTTCTTTGATTATTGATCGAGAAGGTAAAGTTTATCAGCGCTCACAGTGTCCATGCCATGAATCCACCGACTCCCTAATCTTCTCCGACTCGGAATTGTTCCGGAAGCTGGAAGAGTGGAATAAGCTGGTCTTTCCGGATGCCCAGCGGGCCGCGGCACTGCCAGCCCATGGCGAAGATTGTGACTGTGGTTTCGCCAGCCACAACGAGCCATGCTTGGCCGTAATCGACGTCACCAATCGCTGCAATTTCAAGTGTCCCATGTGTTTCGCGGATGCCAAAGGCGAGGGGGACTACTACTTCCTTGATACTACACTGGTTAGGAAAATGCTCCAGTCGTTGCTGGACCGGCCGGTGCCGTGCCGCCACATCCAGTTCTCAGGTGGTGAGCCCACGTTGCACCCCGAGTTTCCGCGCATCCTGCGTACCGCCCGCGATCTTGGTTTCACGCATATCCAAGTGGCCACGAACGGAAGCCGCTTCGTCAACCCCGACTATGCAAAACTCTGTGAGGATTCGGGCCTCCACACGCTTTATCTGCAGTTCGATGGCGTTAACGACGAGGTCTACCTCCAATTGCGCGGCCAGCGGCTATTGGATAAGAAGATTGCGGCCGTCAACAACGTCGCGAAGACGAACATGCGACTGGTCCTGGTGCCGACCATAGTAACCTCCGTCAACGTCGACCAACTGGGGCCCATCTTCCAGTTCGCTCTGCAACACAGCAAACACGTCACCGGCATAAGCATACAGCCGGCTGCACACGTGGGCAGGGTCGAAGTCGCGGACGGTACCTCAGAACCATTCAATCTTGCCACCATGGCCCGCGAGTTTGGTCAACAGACTGGATTGACCCGCTTCCCCGACGATTGGTTCCCTCTGAACTCGATATCCTTGATCAGCCGTGCCCTCGACCGTGTCCGCCGCGAAGCTTCCCTTCCCCCCGCCAGCGATGCCCATTGTTCGCTTGGCACGTTCTTCTACGTGGACGACGACAACAAGCCCTTCTGCCTTAACAGTTTCTTCGATCTCGACCGATTCTTGCGCGGCATGGTGGAGGTAACTCCGGATACCAATCGGGGCATCATCGAGCGACAGATTTCGCGCATCCGCCAGTTCAGGCGGTTGTCCCAATGTTTTGATAGGCGGAAGGCTCCGGACGGACTCACGTTCCAGCGTCTGCTGCGTAGCCTGGAAGGGTGGGAGGACAAGTCTCAGGGAAGGTCTGCGGGCTGGTTTCGCAGAGGCTTCAACGGCATATTCGTGGCGGGCATGCACTTTATGGACGCTCGCACTTATAATCTGCGCCGCCTCAAACGTTGCATCATCCAATATGTCACTACTGATGGACAACTGATTCCTTTCTGCAGTTACAACGCGGGCGCCAGACTCCGCAGCGCCGAGGAATTGATTCGAACCGAAAACGGCCTGTCGCTCCGGCCGACGTGTTGCGACGATGCCAATGGCGCGGTGGTGGAAGGCGAGAGGTCAATGAATGCCGGCTAGTTTCACCTGATTCCAAGGTTATCGGATCTAAATTTGACGAAATCCTCGCTAAGCGCGGCAATGCTCTCCTTCCCCAAAGTGGCCAGCTTGGGTCGAATTCTTACTCTTATGCTGTTTTCTGGTTTTGTGCCTTTACCGCTGATGGCGGAAGCCGGTCTGCCAAGGGCTGCCGTCTCGATTCCCACCGACCAGAGCCTTGTCGCGGGCTTGAAGGTCGCCGAACAGTGCGAATTTCAAGGCAAATTGATCGTGCTGCCGCCACTGCCATTCCAGTTCGCCGGTGACGAAAGCCCCACCAGCCTGTTCGAGGAGCAAGCGCGAGCTGTCCTGAGCATGCCCGAGGGATCCGAGGTCTGGCTGCACGTGGTCGTGGGAGCCGGCGCTCTTACCGGCAAGGAATCCGAGAAACAGATCACCGACAGGGTTGACGCGTTCCTGAAATCGGCGCCTCTCTCCGCGCCTGCAGTACACGGACTCATCTTGGAACTCCAGGAACCGCTGACGGCTCCCGATCTGTTGGTGTTCGGACTGCTGCGTTTGGCGGTAACCGCTAAGGCTAGCAACGCTAACCTGCGGCTTGCGTTTGTTTTCCCGTCCGGGTTTGTCGGTCGGCACGGCGATATCGTAAAGCGGCTTGCCACCTATTCCGATCTGTTAGGTACGACCTACTCTCAACGCTGGCGCGAGGATGCTGAGTGGGTTGCTGAACAGGCACTGAATAAGCCCCTCATCCTCAAGTTGGACGCCGGAATGTCCGCAACAACAACCTCCTATCTGACCGCCACCCTCGCGGCTAGCGGTACTTCCGTCGAAATCGTTTGGTCAGAGCCCCCAGACGCCAAGGCCGCAGGCGGGGTGTGCGCAGTGAACCGCTTCATGACGCATTACATTACTGGCAACATGTCCTTGGCGGATTCCACAGCCTCGCCGTTTAGTATCGCAGTGGATGGCGTAGGGAGTGATGAATACCGGTGGTTCGGCGGTGGACATTCGCCGGATCTTGTGATTGTGGCGCATGTGAATGGGAGCCCCGACCACCCGAAGACGGTCAAGCTCCAGGCCATTATCTCAGGACAATTCGAAATCCAGTGGTACGACCCCGCGACTGGCGCCCGGCTCCCGGCAGGCGAACCGGCCAAGACCGATAAGGGCTTCGGGGAGACATGCGCATGCACCAGTGAACATGCGCTGGTTTACATCCACAAACAGGACGACGCCGATAAGACGCTATATGCCGCCGTGGAAGTTAAAAGCCGGGTCGACCTCAGGATCGAGGAAATCATCGCGCGCTGGCAACAGTACCGCGAAGCGCAGAGACAGAAGTTGGAAAACTATCTGGCCTCCAGTTTGTTGAGCCTGCACTTTGAGAGCACAAATCTGGGTCCGGGGTTCGACATCTCCATGCGGCTCAAGAAGTTTTTCAACCGCTCGGGACAGATGGAACTTGCCCAAACGGAGCTATATGTCAACGGCGTGAAGTTTGGCAAGAACCACGAGTTTCCGCTGCCGCAAATCGAGCCGGAAAAGGTACTCGCTCAACCCCTCGAATTGAAGCTCAACGAGCGGTATGAATACAAACTCTTAGGAACGGAACAAGTCAGCGGCGCCCTGTGTTATGTAGTCGGAGTCGAGCCCAAGGTGCGGGACGAGGCTCTCTTCAGCGGCAAAGTGTGGATTGACGGCACTACGTTTCGTGAGGTGAAACAGTACCTGACCCAACGGGGTTCCAGGAGCAACGTCGTGGTCAACGTCGAAACCCAGAATTTCGAATTAGTCCCTGACGGCAAAGGCAATCAGTTCAACTTGCTGCGGTCGATCTCTGCACAACAGTTGCTGAATGCGGCGGGACGCGATTTTGTGCTGCAGAGGACGTGGCAGTTCTCGGAGTACGCCATCAATACCCCGCAATTCAGCGGCGCTCTCGCGGCCGAGCACAATTCCGATGACCCAATGTACAGCGAGACCGACAAGGGTCTGCGGAGGCTGGAAAAGAAAGGCAACGAGCGCGTCCTCGTGGAAAACAGCGGGAATCGCATAAGGTCCATCGTTGGCGGGGCCATGTACGAAGGCACGTTCAACTTCCCTATTCCTTTTCTAGGCATCAGCATCGCCGATTTCGATTTTCGGAACAGCGGCGCGCAGCTTTCGACTTTCTTTGCCGGACCCATCCTGGTCTCCGACCTCTCGAAGCAGTACAGCCCCAAGTTTCGCCTGGGACTGGACCTGGCGCTTTCCGCGCTTCCCGGCGAGAACCGCATTTACAGCGACAACACGGAATTAAAAGAAGGAGACGTATGGGAATGGGAGGAAACAACCGGACTGCGGGCCTCCTGGCAGGCCAGCACACATCTCAGCCTGACAGCGTCGACTTACTTGTCCTTTGAGTACTTTCGCAGGACCAGCGACGCGGACCCGCAATACGTGCTGCCGCGCAACGGCGTGACCGTGCTTCCAGGCGTCGAAATAAAGTACACTCGCAAAGGCTATACGTTCTTCGCGCAGGGGACACAGGGCGAGCGCATCGACTGGAGGCCGTTCGGATGCGCTTCGCTGGCCCAGCAACCGGCCGGATGTGGTTCTTCGTCACCGAACCCGCCACCGCAAAACACCTTATTGGTCCAGCCTCCGCAGAAGGCATACACCCTCTACAACGCCGATTTCAACAAGGATTATTACATAGCAAAATTCACCAAGGTTGGATGGGATTTCTCCTACTATGGTGGTAACCAACTGGATCGGTTCTCCCGTTACTTCCCCTCGTTCTTCTCGCTGCCGCGCATCCACGGCATTCCCACCGGCACAGATTCTTTTGATGCCATCGCCATGGGGAACGTGCACTACGATTTCAACGTGATGAACTTCCTGCAGTTCGATGGGATGTACAGCTATGCGCGTGCGCGTAACCTGGAGGAGTCCAGCCATTTCAATAAGTTTGACGGCCTGGAGGGTAATTTCAATATCCCCGGTCCCAAAGGCACTTTGATACAAGGTACAGTTTCCTATGCTCTGGACGGGAACCTGCAGCGGTATAACTCGCGTTGGGCCGCTTATCTTATGATCTTCAAGCCATTACACTAATCGAGCGCACCGCTGAAATGAAGACCGCATTAGTGACGGGCGCCTCGGGGATTATCGGCGCGGCCATCGCGCAAGCACTGGGAAGTGCGGGGTTCCGCGTAGCTGTGCACTATCATCACGCGAAGGAGTCTGCCACCGAAGTGGTGGAGCGCATCGTCGCCGTAGGCGGGCAGGCGCTGGCTGTGGAAGCCAATCTATCCCGCCATGAGAGCGTGGCGCCGATGTTTGATCGCCTTGAACAGCAATACGGTTCGGTCGACTGCCTGGTGAACAACGCGGGCATCAACCGCGACGCCCTGTTGGCTTTTATGTCCGAGGAGCAGTGGGACGAAGTGATCAACACCAATCTCCGCGGCACGTATTTGTGTTCGCGGTTGGCCTTGTCTGGCATGATGCGCGAGGGGAGCGGAGCGATCTGCAATATCGTGTCGCCCAGCGGAGTCCGTGGCCAAGCTGGCCAGTGCAATTACTCGGCTTCCAAGGGAGGCATTATTGCCTTCAGCAAGGCGCTTGCCCGTGAGGTGGGGCGATTCAATATCCGAGTCAACGCCGTCTGCCCGGGTGTGATACCCAGTCCCATGTCCGCCAAGTACATCGAGAAAGAAGAGAAACGGCTGCTCTCTGAAATTCCTCTGGGGCGCTTTGGCAAGCCCGAAGAGGTGGCCGCGTTGGTGGCATTTCTGGCTTCTCCCGAGGCAAGCTACATCACCGGACAGGTGATCGCGGTCGATGGCGGATTGCTATAGTTAGTTCTCGGTTGACAGAGAGGGACAGCGGATGACAGGTACGGCTTGTTGGGTGATCGAGAACTATGCTTACCGTTCGTGTCCCCAGCCGGGGCGAGAATTCCACTTTACGGTTTCACCCCACAATCACTCCTGCCACTCCATTGAGAACCTGGCCTCTCTGAATCAGGTGGTGAAGCTGTGGTTCATGCGGCCGTTCCGGCATGTCCTGCAGTGGGCATTTGGACTGGCGCTGGTTCCCGACCTGGACTATGCCGAGGTCTACTATCGGGCGCCGCTGACGGTTGACGACGTGTTTCTCACGGAGTCCTCAGGCGTCGCGCCTCTCGGCTTCGACGGTGTCCATCTGGCGATTACTGACCACGACGAAGTTACCGGCAGCGTTGAACTCCTGCGCAAGCATCCCGCAAATGCACACCGCAATCCTCTCGGCGAGGAGCTGTCCCTCCGCTTTCAGAACTATCTCTTCCACCTGGGAGTTACGGATTTACCCGAGTCTGGCGTTGCGGAAACCCATGCCAGTCTTCAAGCGGCAGCCCTCGCCGGACGGCTGGACGATCTGTTCGAGATACTGCGTGCCAGTGGATGTCTGGTGGTGCTGAACCACCCTCTGGTTCCCTGGGGTAACGACCCGCACCGCAAGATCCCGGTGGAAGAGCTTCTGCGGCGGTACGGGTGGGCGATTCATGCCCTCGAATACAACGGAATGCGGGGCCAACAGGAAAACGATCGCGTTCTCGAATTGGCTAAGCATGTGAATAAGCCCATAGTAGGCGGCGGGGACAGCCATCTCCTGCTCGCCAGCTCCGTGCTCTCAGTATCGCAGTCTGGGTGCTTTCGGGATTTCGCAGCTGAAGTGAAAGAAGGCCGGGCCGTGCCCCTCATAACGCCGTCGTACTTTGCCCCCCTGCGTTGGAAAATCTTCTTACGCGTGCTCTATTTCATCGCCAACTACCGGCAAATCGGCCATTTCCGCGGCCAGCCGGTTCGCGATCTGTTTGCGGACAAAACGGTATTTCTTGATCGAGTAGGCGTTGCTTCCCGCGCTTTTCTGCGTTTAACTTCGGCTCTCCGTCTGATACGGTGAGACTACTAATCGGAGCATATAATAGATGACATATGGAGAATAATCTGCTGGTGCGTTCGCATGGAAAAACAAGATGCTCGCTCGCTGTCGCCGGAAGCTCAAGAAGATCTTCGCAGGCGAGCCATTGAAGCAGTTCAGAAGGGCCTTTCGCAAAAACCGAAGCGGCTCAGGTGTTCGGGCTAGCTCGAGGTACGGTGAGCCGCTGGATGGGGCTTGTGGAACGCGCAGGACGTCGGGCCCTGAAGGCCCGACATCGAGGACGGCCTCCGGTTTCGCGATTGAAACCGCATCAAGCAGCCACGACCGTGCGCCACATTCTCAGCGGATGCCTGGACCAGTGGAGCTTGCCCTTTGCGTTGTAGACGAGGGAAGCGGCGCAAGAGTTGCTGTCGCGAAGACTCGATGTGCAGGTTTCGGTGTGGACGGTGGGGCGCTATTTGCGGGCCTGGGGTCTGACCCCGCAAGAACTACCTGCCGGCGTATAGTCCAGAACTGAATCCCGACGAGCTGCTGAACCAGGATGTGAAGACGAACGCATTGAAGCGTGTCCGTCACATCAACGTACTGGAAATGATGGAAAACGTTCGCTCTTACCGTCGGATCACGCAGGCAATCTGACCATGAGCGTGCTGCGCATGGCGGGAGGGAACAATATCGCCAAATCGCTGCGCGCTTGTAACTCGAATCGAGATCGCGCCTTGCGCTTCCTGGGCATCGTCGCCGTCTAAAAAGATCCTCTCGGCAGGCTTTTTCTGCCGACGGTCTTGGCGGCCCTTGCGGTAGCTTTGCCTATAAAGCCTCGCGCTCGGGCCTAAAATTTCGAGAGACTGTGCCGTTATCTTATTGAAACGTGTCATCAATTTAGGGCTGGGTGCTAATAAGCGCCATGCTAGACTGCCTTCAATGGACATCATGGCAAGCGTTAAGGAACAACTCAAGCCAATTATTCTGAAGAGCTTGCGCATCACCGACTTGACTCCGGAGGATCTGCGCGACGATCAACCACTGCTCGGTGGCGACTTGGATATCGATTCCATCGATGTCCTTCAACTCGTTCTTGAGATTGAGAGATATTTCGGTATCAAGCTGGTGGGCACCAAGTTCAACGAGAAAGAGTGGGGGAGTATCAACGCTTTGGCGGCGACCATCGAATCCAAAATGGCGGCAGCAAGAACCTAATTCTTAGAAAGTAACCCTATGTCGTCCTGGTGCAAGACGAAACCAGTGGCCCGCGTCCTGCTGGTGGAAAGTAACAATATGTGTAAGTGGGTTGGGACCACTATGCCTTACGAGGTACATGTCCCACCCTTGGGCCTCATGTATCTCGCGTCCTACGCCCGTAAGGCTCTGCCGGGCGTAGAGTTCCGTATCGTCGAGTCCTCGCTTTTATCTCCGGACGATGAACGATTCATCAACATCTTGAACGAGTTTCAACCCGATGTCGTTGGTATCCGTTCCATCGCCTTCTATCTTGAGGAACTCCAGCGCATCGCCACTTTGGTGCGCGCCCACAGCGATGCCACCCTCGTCGCCGGTGGACCTATCGTACAGGCGTACAAGCACCGGCTTTTTCAGGAAGTGCCTGAATTGGAGATCGCCGTAAAAGGGGAAGGCGAGAAGGTTTTCGCCGACCTCCTTTCGGGAGCGCCACTTGCCTCGGTCGCGGGACTTTTGTACCGGACGGACGGCGGGATGGTGGAAAAGCGGGTGGTAGAAAACGAAGACCAATTGGAGGTGGCGGATATCGACAGCCTGCCCTTCCCCGCCTACGACCTGATCGACCTGGATCAGTACCAGCGGCAACTTAGTTACGCATATAATCACCGGCGGCAGGGAGTCCTGCTGACCAGCCGCGGCTGCGCGTATCATTGCACCTTTTGTTTCAGCCATTGGAAGGGTCTCCGGCTGAGGAGCGCCGCCAACATCTTCGAAGAAATCAAGGAACTGCACGGTCAGCACGGAATCCAGGACTTCTATGTCGTCGACGATATTTTCAACGTGGACTTGAAGCGGTCTCTCAAACTGTTCGACCTGATCGTGACAGCGGGGCTCAAACTGCGGCTCTACTTCGTCAATGGCTTGCGCGCCGACATCACCAGCGAGAAGTTCGTGGACCGTGCGCTCGAAGCCGGCGCTGTCTGGTTCACGTACGCCGTCGAGTCGGGCACAGACGAAATTCAGCACCTGGTAAAGAAACGCCTCGATCTGGAAAAGGCCCGGCGCATTATTTCTTACACTCAACGCCAGAACGTGGTCGTGAACGTCTCCACCATGTACGGCTTCCCCACAGAAACCCGTGAACTGGCGCACCGCACCCTCGACTGGTTGAGCGAACTGCCCAAGCCGTCGTTGTTGCCCTACCACTTTTGCTTGCGCTTCTTCCCGGGCTGCGCGATTAACCAGCAGGCTCTGGAGACTGGTTGGGATCCCGAGCGTCTGGGACTCACGAGCCGGTTCTCTTACAACGATCTGCCGTTAGGCACTCCCACATTGTCTAGACACGACATGTACGGCATTCAGCTTGAGTACCACCGCCGCTTTGGACTGAGCAATCCCGCCGCCGTTGACGGCGCGGTTCGCACTCTCCGCTCCGTCGGGTATAGCGACACGGAGATCGTTCACATGTACTCGGTGTTGAAGAGGAAAGTGATTCACAACGTGGGCGATCTCATGACGGCAGGCAGGAATTGACGCGCTGGTACCAGCACCGTTTTCACAACGTCCTGGCTCACCGGATTGTGTTTTGGACCATACCGTGGCTGCCACGCTTCGCCCATCCCCCCATCGCTGTGATAACGGCGCTGATCTTCTTCTTCCTGTTGAAGCGGGAGCGCCGGGCGGTAGCCGGTAATCTGCGCCGGATCTCGGACATGCGCGGGCTCGCACTGCAGTGGAAGGTTTATCGCGTCTTCTATTCGTTCTGCGACTTAATGGTTTCCTATTGCTATGTCCCCCAGGCCACCCATTCACAACTGCTCTCCATGCTGGTTGACAAGGAGCGCGGTGCTGCCAAGATCGACCAATGCCTGGCTGCGGGCAATGGGCTCATCGTGTGGACGGCACACCTGGGGAATTCGGAATTCGCCTCACGCCTTCTTGAAATGCACGGCCGGCCTGTCAACGTGGCTCGCTTGGTCGAGGACACACCGGCGGAGATCATGCTGCGGGATTTGATGACTAACGAGCGGCTGAAAATTGTGGATCTCGGCGGCGGGGTGCGGGCCACAATGGAACTCTTACAGGCCTTGCGTCGAAATGAGATAGTGGCGATCCAAGGGGACCGCGTCTATCGGCGTCATAGCGGTGATGTCTCGTTTTTCTCGGAACCCGCCGCCTTTCCACTTGGCCCCTTCCTGCTTTCGCAGGTCTCGGGAGCGCCGGTGCTGCCCGGTTTTGTGATTCGCGAGGGTTGGCTGCGCTACCGCGTTCTAATGGGCGATCCGATCTCGCCAATCCCATCCGACGAGCGCGAATTCGACCCGCAAGGCGCTTTGCTCCTGGCTGTCCGGTTTCTGGAAAAAACATTGGCGACCCATTACGATCAGTGGTTGAACTTTTTTGATTTTTGGCCGGTTGCCTCCCGTGACTGATATCCAGAAAACCATCGTCGTTACTGGTGTCGGCGTCGTCAGCCCCTATGGCATCGGATTGGACTGCCTGCAAACAGGCATGTTATCGGGCAAGTGCTGTCTGACACCCACAAAGGATCTGTATCCCGGCTTCGACGGAACGACTGCCCAGGTCTGCGGATTGCCACTTCTGGCGGAAGGCTCCGGCTCCCGATACTCCCGCACCGATAAACTCGCGGTCGTGGCCGCTCAAGACGCAGTAGCGGATTTCGATTGCGGGAGTGTTGGCTTCTGGGAAAGCGGAGTCGTGATGGCCAGCACGGTCGCGGGCTTGACCGAGATCGATCCCGAGATTGCTCAAGATCCGGCGGCTTGGTATCGGCGCGGCGGTCTCTCGCGGGCCGCCTCTTACCCGGTGGCGCACGTCGCCGACGCCGTGGGCGAGCATTTGGGCATTCGCGGACCGCGCTGTGCCGTCTCTGTGGCTTGCGCTTCCGGAGCGATGGCAATCGCGCTCGCCGCCAACATGTTACTCGACGGAGCCGCGCCCATAATTTTGGCAGGAGGCAGCGATGCGCTGTGCCCGTTCACCTTGGGCGGGTTCAACTCCCTGCAGGCATTGGATTCAAGCCCCTGCCGGCCGTTTGACCAGAATCGCAAGGGGCTGAACCTGGGCGAAGGATCCGCGGTTCTCATGCTCGAAACCCTCGCCGGGGCCGTGGCGCGTAATGCTAACGTTCTAGCGGTACTGCGTGGATGGGCCATGACCAACGATGCATTTCATCCCACCGCGCCACAGCAACAGGGAAACGGCTTGGCGGTTTGCATGTGCCTTTCCATGGAAATGGCGGAGGTCAGTTCCGATGAGATCGGCTATGTGAATGCTCACGGCACGGGCACGCCCCTGAACGATATTGCTGAGGCCAGTGCATACGAGACAGCCTTCCGCGGACGCACCCGTCCTGTCCCCGTATCTTCGACAAAATCCTATTTTGGACACTGTCTGGGAGCGGCCGGCGCCTTGGAGGCAGTCATCACGATCGCGGCCGTTCGTTGCGGCGCACTGTTTCCGACGCTGCGGCTGACGGACCCTATCGAAAGCCCCGGCGTCGACTGGCTGCGGGAAGAAGTTCGACGCCAACCGCTGCCGCTCGCAATGACTGTTTCAGCGGGGTTTGGTGGCAGCAACACGGCACTCATATTCGGGAGCGTCCGCTCATGACTCCCAATTTGTCAGCCATTACCGGTATCGGTTCCGTCAGCCCCTATGGTCCGCTTGCCGGATTCATTCCACGGTGTCCCGTGGAGCCAAGTGCCATAACCGCATGGTCAACCGTCGGGCTGCGGCGAGCGTTTCTCGTAAAGCCGTTTCGCCCCGTCAGCATAGTGCCGGGCCTGAAGACCAGGCGTCTGGATCGCCTGTCGGCGTGGGCCTTAGTGGCTTCTTCCCTGGCCATTCAAGATGCTGGAATCGACCTTAGCCAGCTGGACCGATCCCGGGTTGCCGTGGTCTTCGCCACCGGCTTCGGCTGTGTTGAACTCACAGAAGCCTTCTACCAAAGCGCTGCCGCAAATGGTTGGAGCGGAACCGATCCCAGTACCTTCTCGGAAACGCTCGCCAACGCTCCGGCCAGTCACGTGTCTTTGTTCCACGACCTGCGAGGGCCTAATATTACAGTCGGCAGCAAGGGCTTTGCGGGCGAGAGCGCGCTGATCCAAGCCGCTTCCATGCTCCGCCACGGGCAGGCTGACTTGGCCATTGTCCTCGCCGGTGACACGCTCACGCGCGCCGTCTACGAATGGTACGAAGCAGCAGATCTGCTGTCGCCAGCCTGCTACAACTCGGAGCCCTTGCCGGAAGGCGGCGGTTTCGTACCCAGCGAAGGTGTAGCCGCACTGGTGCTGGAACCGGCGGGCCGCCGGGAAGTGCGTTCATATGCTGATTTCCGCTCGGGCCGCTGGGCGGCAGGCGGGCAGCCGGTGGAGATCGTCCGCCAGATGCTCGGAGGTTCTGTTCCGAGTATCACGGTCTGTACCACCAATGGCGCGCCTTGCGCCACCACTCCTATAACCGCCGTGGCTCGCGAGATTGCCGGCCACAGTGCGGCCATCGTCCCCCCGCAGGCCGTTCCCGCGGGTTTGGCCGACACCAGCGCGCTTCTCCACTTGATCCTTGCATTGAGCAGCCGGCCAAATAGCGGGCAGATGCTCTTGTTGGGAACATGTGGCGACGGTGGTTTTGCAGCGCTTCTGCTGGAGTTGCCTTGATAGCTCGTGGTGCAAATGAGATTCGCATCAGGGCACACCTTCAGGCGTGCCACAAGTGCATTAGTATCACTGCGCCTTCAGGCGCTGGAATTCAGAATTCAAGTCCCACTGTAGGTTGTTGAACATGAATGTGCGAATTGCATCTGCGGCGTACGCCGTTCCACCCGACGATGAGGCTGTGGAAGCAGTCTTGGAGCGGGAACGAACTCGAGTGGAGACAACGCTTGCTCCGCTGAGCCCACAGGCGAGACAAAAGGCCGTAGAAGGCCTCGGGCTGAGCCGCGTCCGTGTCTGCGGCGGCAAGCAACCTTATGACTTGGTTCTGGAAGCCACTTTAACGGCAATAAGGGAAGCCGGGATGACGACGAAGGACATCGATCTAATCCTGGATTACAGCACCTTCCCCGGTGAGAACTCGCAGTATCTCTCCTTCGCCCACAAACTCAGCGCTGAACTTGGGGCTGAAACTTCGCTGAACTTGAGTTTCAAAGCTGGTGGCTGTGGCGCGCTTCACCTTGCAATCAAGACCGCACTGGGTTGGATGAGCACCGATGAAAGCATTCAGACCGCCTTGCTCGTGACCGGCGATACTCCGCCTCACGGTAACCGCTCACTGCTTCCAGTTACCGTGCAAGGCGACGCCGGGAGCGCCGTCATCCTGCGCCGCGAAGGCGCGGAAGGCCCTTTGCTGCTAGGCGTCGAAGCCTTGACGCTCGGCCATCTGCATGAAGCCATTGCCCTGGTCGGGACCAACGGCCACCTCGAGATTAAGGTCGATGCCGTATTCATTGAAAACGAGGTGATGCCGATCTACTATCTCAACCTGTTCCGGCTGGTGCAAAAAGTACTGGCGGCATCCTCCCTGAACTTGAACGATGTTGACCATTTCATCTATTCCAACATCAGCCAGAGGGACCGCGATGGTTTCCGGAGGATGGTTGGACTGCCAGAGGGCGGACTGCCTCCAACTCCCATGGCAGAGTATGGTCACACCTTTGCGAGCGATCTCGTCATCAATTATGTGCATATGCGTCGCGAGGGCCGAATTCGTCACGGGCAGTTGTTACTGTTCGCGTCCGCGGGGATCGGTTTCACCTGGGGGGTGACGCTTGCCCGAGCCTGAAAGCGACCTGCTCTCCAACTGGCTTCGGCACACGGCAGCGGCCACGCCCGATGCTCCGGCCGTAGTCGAAGAAGATCGGGTCACGTCTTTCCGCGAGTTGTTCGAGCAAGCGGCATCGCTGGCCCTGCGGTTCGTCGAACACGGCATCCAAAAGCAGGATCGCATAGCTCTGGTGCTGCCGAAGACCACCGAAGCCATCGTTTCGGTCTTCGCATCCCTTCTCGCCGGAGCTGTCTATGTCCCCATCCATCCCCAGTGGCCGAAGGAACGAATCGAAACAACCTTGGCGGACAGCGCGGCACGGCTGGTGATTGAGGGCAATAGTCTCCCACCGCGAATCATCGATCGCGAGACCGGCGCGAGCATCCCTTGGCAAGCGGCACCGGCTGCTCTTACCAACATAGCTCTTACCAGTGAAGACGCGTTGCCGAGAGCAGACGCCGGAGACCCGGCTATCATTCTGTTCACCTCCGGATCCACGGGCCGGCCAAAGGGAGTCGTCCTTTCCTACCGTGCGGTAAGCGCTTTCGTAAAATGGTCCGCGCGCGAGTTTCAGATTTGTTCGACGGATCGCATCGCATGCCCGTCGCCTCTGAGTTTCGATCTTTCCACCTTTGACATTTTCAATATGGCACTGTGCGGCGCCACCTGCGTTCTAGTCCCCGGCCATATCGCGTGGATGCCGCGCTTTTTAGTGCAGTTCTTACGCCAGGCCCGCATTACCTGCTGGTATTCAGTGCCGTCGATCTTGGCCGGAATGTTACAGAAGGGACGGTTGGCGGAGCATGATTATCCCGGCCTGCGCATCATCCTGTTCGCCGGTGAGGTCTTTTCCGGTTCAAACGTGGCACTGTTGCAGGCCGCAGTCCCACAAGCTGTTTGTGCGAACCTTTACGGCCCGACCGAGACCAATGTGGTCACGTGGTGCCGCGTGCCGCGCGATTTCGACGGATTGCAGCCCCTGCCTATCGGCCATCCCTGCCCCTACGCCACGGTGACGGTGGATGCGCCAAGCGGCGAACTGCTCGCCAGCGGCGACTCCCTCATGAGCGGATACTGGAACCGTCCAGAAGAGACGCAACGCGCTTTCGTCAGTTTGGAGGGCAAACGGTATTACCGCACCGGAGACCGCGTGTCGCTTGGGCTTGACGGCAACTACCTTTTCGTCGGACGGCTCGACCGCCAAGTAAAACGTCGCGGGTTCCGCATTGAACTGGGAGAAATCGAGGCCGCACTCGTTCGCCGAGAAGGTATACTGGAAGCTGCGGCGGTCGCTGCCGTGGACGGCAGGATGGGAACCGCCATAACTGCTTTCGTCTGTGCCCGCTCTGTTGGCGCTGTCACCTTGGTCGAAGCCAAAGCCCACTGCGCGAGGACACTGCCTCCATACATGTTGCCCGACCACATCGTATTTCTGGATACCATACCCAAGGGAAGCCGGGGCAAGGTCGATTACTTGGCTTTAGGCGGAATCGCAGAAGGACTGAACCATGGAGATCAAGAGTGAAATCCGGCGGTACGTCGTTGAAAATTTTCTGGCCGGTGTGCCGGAGGCCGCTGTTGAGGATGCCCTGCCCCTCATCACCGGCGGCCTCATTGACTCGATCAGCATGATCGCCCTCGTCGATTTTCTTGAAACTCGCTTTGGAGTCGAATTCATGCCGGGAGAAATCGACGTGCACAGCATGAACACCTTCGAGCGAATCGAAGAGCTGATCCGGAAGAAACTGGCCAGCAGGGAAGCCGGCGGGGCTGCCAGTAATGGAAAACAAATTCGGTGAGGTGTCGCGGTGAGGAGCACTTGGAGACTACAGGGGCTGACGATGATGGGAACGTTGCTCCTGGCTGCCTGCTCACGACTACACAAGGAACCATTTGAAAAGGCCCCGCTGGCCCCTGACCAGATCGAAGTAGTGCGCCTCTCGGAGGAGCGCACCAACCTCGTCGTAGAACGTATTCGTTTCTGGTCCAAGGAGATGAACGAGCCCCGCTTCTTCCTGGCCCTAGTACCCAAGACGCAGGTTGCACCTTCCGAAGTACTCATCTTGAATCACGGCTGGTCGGACCGGCCGGAGCACCTATTGCGATATCTCAAAGTGGACCAAGTCTACGACGAGATGCTGGGCCGGGGCGCGGTGCGACCCGCGATCGTGATCCTGCCCGACGTTCGCTTCAGCAGTTTTTATCGGCAGTACTCGAACCGCTTTCCCTTCCCCAATTATCTGACCCTGGTGGCAGAGGAGGTGGCAGGAACGGTATCACGCCACTACTCCATCCCTTTCGAACGCCAGCGTTGGGCGATCGGCGGTTTCTCTTTCGGCGGTTATCTGTCGCTGGATGTTGGACGCCGTTATCCCGGCCGGTTCGCCAGCATCAGCGTTGTGAGTGGACTCGTCGATAAACAGTGGAGCTTCTGGCCATCGCAACCACCGCTGCCTGGGCCACTCGATTCCCAGGGCCGGGGCAGGCATACAATCGTGGCTCCCGGCCCTATTCCCAGACTTTTCCTCGCCTGTGGATCAGACGATCGTCTTTTTGCAACAATGCGCGACTTGCACCAAGAGCTAACGGAACTGGGCATCCCGCACGTGTGGTCGACTGGACCGGGTGGGCACACCTGGGAGTACTGGTCTTCGGTCCTGCCACAGATGTTAAAGTTCCATCTTGCTATTGAACAAAATCACGTTGAGGCCAAATGAGAGCATTGCTAGTCCAAAGCCCGGCAACGTCGCCATGGGTCCCGCGCAGGCAATGGGAACCGCCAAGTGTCGCTCTTGCAACTATTGCCGGCCAGATCGATAACCATGATGTTAGGGTGGCAGACATGGTGGTTTGGCGCAAGCAGGCAGTCCCGCGCTTCTTGCAGCTCTTGCAGGAACTTAAGCCCGAAGTAGTAGGCTTCACGTCCATGACTTTTCAATATGACACCACTGTCGGGTTTGCCTATTTGACCAAGCAGTTCGACAGCAGGATTCGAACGGTGCTCGGCGGTTATCATGCCACCTTGTTCTCCGACAGCATTGCTGCCGGTCCAGACACGAACTTGTGGGACTTCCTGGTGCGTGGCGAGGGGGACTTCACCTTTGGAGAACTACTAAATAGCCTCGAGGCCAATGGGAAGGGAATGGAAAACATCCTCGGACTTTCTTACAAAGGGGAAGACCGCTTCTGCCACAACCCTGCGCGGCCGCTCGAGGACTTGACCCGAATCCGAATACCCGCCCGCGGGAAGCGTCTCGCTAATGGATTTCACATGTATTTCCGGCGCGCCGACGTCATCGAGACCTCGCGAGGCTGCTTGCATCTCTGCAACTTCTGCAGCATCCGCGAAATGTACGGCCGTTCGTTTCGCCTCTTCCCCTTGGACCGCGTTCTGACCGACATCGAAGACGCCTACAGTCGCGGCGCACGCCACATTTTCTGCACCGATGACAACATCACCCTCGATATGGACCGGTTCGAGCAGTTGTGCGACGGGGTCATTCGCTTGAAGTTGAAGAACCTCATCTTCACGACCCAGGCAAGTCCGATTGGTTTTGCCCACCGGCCTGAGATTGCGAGGAAAATGGCCCAAGCAGGGTTCGTGTCCATTTTCCTGGGTATCGAGAACGCGTCCACCAAGAACCTGAAGGCGATGAATAAGCCCAACACCCTCGACACCATCCAGCGCGGCGTAACCGCTTTGCAGAAAGAAAACATTATCGTCAGCGCCGGCATTATCAATGGGCTTGCGAATGACGATCCCGAGAGTATTCGCGAAAACTACCAGTTCATCAAGAAAATGGGGATTACCAGTGTCATGGACCAGATCATGACACCGTATCCTAAGACTCCCCTACGGGAGGAAATGTTAAAGGACAAACTCGTCGCCAATCTCTCCGATTTTCGCTGGTATGACGGCTACTTCAGCAATGTGCGCACTCATCATTTGACCCCGGAGGAACTCAATTTTGTGCGTTGGAAAATCCGCCGGAAGATAATCGGCATGTGGCGTGCCACCAAAGCGGACTGGAAGTTTTTCAAAGGATACACCTACGTTTGGGAGTTTGGGTTTCGCTATATCGTCTGGCTAAATGAAAGGTTGCTCGTACTTCTGTTTGGCGTCGAAGGCCGATACAAGCTCCAGATGCGACAGTTCCTGCAACTGAACGATTTTGGCATTGAGGTCCCCGGCCGCCAAAGGGCCGACACTTACCATCCGGTCTACGGGAGCAATGAGGACCCTTACCGCGACACCCGATGGAGCCTGCTAAAACACCGCCTGCCCTTTCTCGGGCGCAAACGCCTGACCAAGGAAGCGATGGACGAAGTGAGCGAGGGGCTTCAAGGAAACTCTGATTAAGTCGCTTCCCGATAGGTTAGAAGAGGCATGGCTTCAGCAGCGCCGTAAGTCCCACAAAATCAAAGACGGCTTTGCCGCCGCTGAGGTCGCTCCTTTTATAGCATCCAGTCTTGTCAACGGAGGCTTCGTCAGACAGCTAAGCCGCCAGCGCGATCCAGCCGTCTATTTCTTCTTCCCTTCCAGTTCGCCCGTGACTTCCACTTGGATCTTCCGGCTCACCTCGTCCAAAGCCGCCCGCATATATAACTGGAATTTGAACCATCGCTTTTCATAATAGAGGCGAGATGGTATTGACGCAATTTCAATGTTCTTCTTCGGATCAATAAAGTGAATTGACAAACGAATTCCATAGTAATTGTGGTCAATATTGACATCTGAGAATTTAACATACAGATCATTGCCCGCCGCGTTTTCGTCATTCCTGTCCTTCGCGACGGTGACTGTCCGACCCGCAAGATACTGGCCTTGACAACTGCTCTGGAAATCATGATTCAAATCCCTGATTACATCCGCCCACTCTTCCCTGTTCCCGTAACCCCAGAGACTCCAGGTCTCTGGAGGCAAGTCCACCCATCCGAGAAAAATGGCCTTCCTGGCCGACATATCTACAGTCGTTTCTTTCGAATAGCTTTTGGGACCCCGGGCATCCAACGGGGAATGGAACCCTAAGCAAAAGACTAATCCCACAATCAACGCCAATCGTTTCATAAGAGATCTCCCTCTTCTATTTCCCGGTCAGGTCGGGGGCCCTGGGCGCCTGTTCGATTACTTGCAGCTTTCCGTCAGTGAACTTCAGGAGCGCAGGAAAACCCGTGCGCGTGCTCTCGTCCCGGCGAAACGTGACTACGGTTCCCTTATCTTGGCGGGGGAGCCAAGTCTCCACCTTGAGGCCGTTTTCTTCCCCAGTTGTGATGTTGATCGGGGTGCCCACCACGCAGAAGGCTTGCTGCTTGCTCATGCCCGCAACGACCTTCCGTTCGGCAATGGCTTGCCGCACATCCGCCGGCCATTCTTGATGTTCGTCTTGTAGCGGGACTTTGGAGAAAACCTGGTTGAAAGCCTTGATAAAGTCATCCATCGTTTGGATGTGGATGAAGTCGACCATCACTTCGTTGTCGTTGGGCTGTACTCCTTCCAGCCATACTTGGACGGTGTCGCCAGAGAACGAGAGTTTTCCGTAGCGTACAGCGTCATTCGGAAAGAACCCCCAATAAACGCTCGCGCGCTTCTTCTGGCTCGGCAGGTTGAGCTTGCGCTCCACGTCATGCCCCGTAGGTGAGACCTCGAGCAAAGAATCCACGCCGACCTCAAATCCTCCACGGTCATATTTGCAGGGAACATCTAACCGCAGATACAACGTACCCGCAGTCATACTCTTGGCGCTATCGCGCTCTTGCTTGGACAACTCTGCCTTGACTGCCAAGGGCGCAAGGAGAACAAAAAACAGCACCACGCCTGTGCTCAGTCGCAATTTCATACCAAGAACCTCCTTAGGACGAGATATGGCGTGTGCCTCCCGCCCGTTGACCATCCTTTTTTCAGCTGGAGGCACGCGCATTCCGCCAATCCAACTGAAGTTTGGCCTAGCCTATCTTCTTCAGTTTTTTGTCAGATGCATGGACTTTCCCTTCGTCTTGTCACTCATAAAGCCCCTTGAGTAAGACCCGTTGAGGCTGTTTTCCGCTTCGGAAGTCAACTCGGCGGAATACACGACTCCGCCATGATGCGAGAAGAGCAAGAAGACTTGCTTGCCACTCACGACACCCGTGATATCCCAGCCGTCACCAGAACCGGTCAAGTCTCTACTGCCCTGAGCTTGATTCAGGACAATCTTGCCCCATTCTCTTGCATACCAAACACCGTTGACATCGATTGCAGCAGCCTCGCTATGGGCATCAAGCCATGCTTTGCCCTTCGTTTTGAGATTGTCCGCACTCAGGCTAACGGCAAGAATAAGGACCATGCCAACAGGCAATAACAGGAAAAGGCACTTTCTCATATTCGACTCCTTGATCCCCCTACCCCATTCTGGAAGTTGTCTAACAGCTCCCGACGCATTCTATCACTCGAATCATCTGGGACATGCCCCGGAACACTGATCGGCATCGTCGGGAATCCCCAGGGACCGCTGAACCCTATTTTCAGAGCAGCGCGTTGACTGAGCATTGGGTCCGCCAGCAAGTGGGAAATCTCGTTCAAAACAACTATTTGGAAGCGTGCGGCGTACTCAGGCGTCCGTGATGGCCATCACAAAACGATGCGGCGTTAATGCTACTATCCACCAACGAACATTGAGCCCCACAACTATTGCCACACCTTAAGCTTCCCGGATAGGCTGTGTGCATAGTAGTTAATCCACAACAAAGCGAGCCGTGTCCGACTATATCAGGCATTCCAATACTCAAGTAGGGGATTCTCCGAGACCACTTCCTAAATAGGGCTTCTGACGGAATCAAATTTGAGGAGATAAAATGAACTCCATTCTTAAAATCGCACCTTTCACGTTGTTGTTCTTGTTTGCGTCATCAGTCTTCGGACAAGGCCAAACTGTAGTGTGCCGTGTGTTGAATGGTGGCTTTGTTGGGCCGGATGAATATGTGGTGAAGGGTGACAATGGCGAATACCAGGCGTGCCATGTGGAAAAGGCAACCGTTGTGCAACCGGCCAACGCCAAAAATGTGTCTGAAGCTACACCAGCTCCCTCACCCAGTCCGGCAGCTAGAACGAGCCCCATCGCCGCTCCCTTATCCGCTCCTATCTTATCCCAATCGGGGGAAGCAGTGGCCGCACCGAGAGTGCAAGGGGAGGCTGGCTATCAGTATGAGACCGCTAAACTCGGTACCAGCTTTGATGGCATTTCGTTTAGCACTTCTCATGTCAACGTCAATGCCGCTAACTGGGAACTCATCGGCAATCTCAATCGATACATAGGAATCGTCGGTGATTTCTCTCTTGGTTACAACGGAATCGGAGGAACTAACCTGCTAATGAGCTATGAGGGAGGAGCACAGGTCAACCCACTTGGGCGTCGCTATGCCTTCTCTCCGTTTGCTCACGCCACTTATGGAGCAAGTACGTTGTATGCTGGTTCGACAGTCACCGGGTTATCCTGGCAAGCAGGCGGCGGTTTGGATTATCAGCGCCGTGAAAAGCGGCTTGGCTACCGTCTTGTCTCATTTGATTACGGTCAGGTGAGGAAGGATGGGTATACACTTAGTATTATCAAAATTGGGACTGGAATCACCTTCTAATCAAGTTCAACCCATTGTGGCCTTCTGAGAGTTTGAGTGAAACGGGTCGAGCGATCGAAATCGACATACAAGCCGACGTCCGCGGTCTCAAAAGATGGATAGGCTCACTCAGAATCGGATATTTTGCGACGGAAAGTAGCTAAGGGGCTGGAGTTCCGAGCGGTTGCTGTGATGGCTTGCGACGATGAGACAATTCCGTTGCAGGGACGAATTGAAACCGTTGCGGATGACTCGGATCTCCAAGAGGTGACAATGACGGCGCTTTATACCGGGGAAATCCCGCTGAAGGAGGTCCGGGCAGCGTTTTCCAGAGTCAAAAACGGGTCATTGGAAAAAAATGAATAATGTTTTTTGGAGCGGGCGATGGGAATCGAACCCAACGCCCAATGCGGCCAAGTCGCTGAATCTATTAGTTCACTCTGGTCGGCTGGCGTCCAATAGCGTCCAACCTCGAAGCTACTTTCTCGACCGCTTCCCGGTGCGCGTCACCTACGACATGCCCGTAAATCTCTAACGTAGTCCGAGCATCGGAGTGTCGCAGCTGACGCTGAACAACTTTGGGCGTTGCGCCGGAGTCAAGAAGTAGCGATGTATGTGCCGTGGCGAAATGCGTGAAGACCGCACCGCGGGATCCCCAGCGCATCCAGGATCGTCCACAGGTGATATTCCACGACTTTGTTGGAAGAGGGGGGCCGTCCATTTCGTGTCGCAAAGAGGAAGCCCGCCCCGTTGGGCTTCCAGTTGACCTGATACTTTTTGAGCATGGTGAGCAGCGAGTTCGGAATGGGCAGGACTGTCTCGCTGGCTTCACTCTTGGCAGTCTGTATTTTCCCGTACCATGCCGTGCGCCGAATGTGGAGTAAGGACCGGTCAAAGTCGATGTCGCCCCACTTCAACCCGAGCACTTCACCGGCGCGCAGGCCGTCTAGTGTGAGAATGCAGAACATCGTACGCCAGGGCTCCTCAGCGATAGCGAGGATACGTTGGAGTTGGTCGGGCGTGAATGAAGGGAATCGACGGCTTTGCGCTGGGTGTTTCCAATGACGTGCCCAGAGATATGGGCAGTCCCTTATCTCGGCCGCCGCCGCCGACTATTCCAAAGCGCTGGTTGGCGCTGGATTGCGTGAGCATCTTGTGGGTGGCATTTGGCCGTCACCCTCGACACAGTTGGTCTTACCGTGCGGCTTACAACAAACAAGGGAAATACGTGGGCCGCGTAGAAATTAACCACGCGGGCCTTGCCGCTTTTACGGGCATAAAAGGCAAGAAACGCCTTGGCAATATGAGCTGGGAACGCTTGTTTGAGCGCCTTGCGAAGAAGGAATAGGGGCAATAGAAATCGTGAACAGTATCGAAATCGGGAGGGAGAAAACACGCTAAAGAAGCGGTCGGTTATTCTTCTTCAGTTGAAGGTTTGGTAGGCACTTGTCCTTTAAAGTCCGCAAAGCGTTGGCTTGCGAGTCTTTGTAGCCTCTTCGCCTGAGTCACCAGCGTACGGCGGAGCCCGGGTGAGACCTCTCGTTCACTAATTACCCTGGCAAGGCTTGCGATGGTCGAAGCACGCCTGGCAATTCTCGCGTCAGGATGTTTTCTACCCTCGTACAATTCGTCTGGAATGATGCGTGCGCGATAGGAAGCGGGCAATTTGATTTTTCTTGCCGTAAGCACATCTTTCTCATTGAGGACGGCCTTAAAGGCAGATTCTTTCGTGACTTTCTCAGAGACCGTGTATTCGGTACGATTCAGAACGGTCCGGGCATGTTTACGACCGAGCTTGCGTAAAGGCCATACTTCGATTTCAGCCACCTCAAACGGGTCCAACACGTTCATTGCCACCGCATCTGTACGCTGATTTGTTAAATGGCGACCGATCCGCGACCTCAGAGTCTCATACGTTTGCCCGACGTAAATGGGTTCGCCGTCATAATCATAAAAGACGTAGACCCCATGTTTCGCATTTCCGATTTTTTGCCCTTCCACTTTTGTGTCTAGGAATTTTTTGATCGCAGTCTTAATTGTCTTGACATCTGGTGGAGCTCCCTGGCGCGAAACTTTTGCGTTGCCCTGTCTCTTTTCTTTCTTATGCTTCATCCGTCTGTTTGTCCTATTGCTGCTGAAAGTGGAAGGCCTCGGCAGCATCGTCTAAAATCAGGTGCAACGCTCCTCCAGGTTACCAGCATCCGGTGGAACTCGTATCGCGAAGTCATACCGCTGTACCATCTAGGTCCCCGCTTGGATCGTCGCAGCAACTGCCGGCCGCAAACTATTGACACTGTTCATGCTGCGACCGTCCGAGAACCAACCTCGCCCTAGGCGAACATAAGGCGAATATGTTAGGATGACACCTGTTGGACTGGCTCGTTGAAATCACCAAAGAGTACTGCTGGCTTCCACAGAGTTCACCGCTACGGTGAATTGTGGTGCTATACTCGCGGCGAGCGAACCTGCCGATGACACGAGGCGCAAAGCGGAAACAAAAATCGACGACGTCCAAGGATACGGATTCTTCTGTGCGTGCGACGATCAGCTTTCCGGGTGATATGTATCAAACTCTCGATGAAATCGCACGGCAGAAAAAAGTCTCCCTGGCGTGGGTTGTTCGAGAGGCTGCGGAGCAGTATATCGCGGACAAATGGCCGCTGTTCAAGGGGAAGGGGTGACCATGTCCTGCTACTACGAATTTTTTGCAGGCGGGGGAATGGTGCGAGCGGGATTGGGGCAGGGTTGGCGTTGCCTCTTCGCAAACGATTTCGATCACAAGAAAGGCCGCGCCTATCGCGACAACTGGAAAGGCGACGAGCTGAAGACGGCGGACATCGGATCGCTCACGACCAAGGATCTTCCGGGCGTCGCCAATCTGGCGTGGGCGTCGTTTCCGTGTCAGGACCTTTCTCTCGCGGGCGGCGGTGCCGGGTTGAAGGGAGATCGTTCAGGCACGTTCTGGCCCTTCTGGAATCTGATGAAAGGCCTGGTCAAGGAGAACCGCGCGCCTCGCCTCGTCGTGCTTGAGAATGTGTGCGGGACCCTGACCTCGCATGACGGGAAGGATTTCGCGACGATCTGCGGGGGATTTCAGCAAGCTGGATACGCTGTCGGGGCCGTGGTAGTGGACGCCGCGTTGTTCGTGCCGCAATCGCGTCCGCGCCTGTTCGTCATTGGCGTCCATCAAGATGTGGAGTTGCCAGCCAGCCTAACAGCGGAAGCTCCATCGTCGCCATGGCACACGCGCACGCTCAAAACGGCTTACGAGAAACTGGCACCGAAAACCAAGCAGGAATGGATATGGTGGAATCTCCCGGTCCCGGCCGAGCGCAAGGTGAATCTGCTGGACGTGATCGAAGAAAGTCCAACCAGCACGTCCTGGTTCTCGGCTGAGGAAACACGTCAGCTGCTCGCCATGATGAGCCCTATTAACCGCGCCAAAGTAGTGGAAGCGAAACGCCAGGGCCGCAAGATGGTGGGCGGCGTCTACAAGCGAACCCGGCCGAACGCGAAAGGCCGCAAGGTGCAGCGCGCGGAAATTCGTTTCGATGACGTGTCCGGATGCCTGCGGACGCCAGCGGGCGGGTCGAGCCGCCAGGTGATTGTCGTGGTGGATGGGCAATCGGTGAAGGCGCGGCTGATTTCAAGCAGAGAGACGGCGCGTCTTATGGGCTTGCCCGACGATTACAAACTCCCTGAAAACTACAACGAGGCGTACCATCTTACTGGCGACGGCGTCGTGGTCCCCGTCGTAAGACATCTTGCGCAGCATATATTTGAGCCTCTATTAAACGCAGTGCAGTCACGAACCACGGCAGCAGCATGAGTGTTATCCCCTGCCTACAGAACGAAGAACTCCAGAAGCTTATCCTGGACTACGCCGAAGTTCTGAAAACCGACGCCCACAAGCTCGGAGCGCATGGCCTGAACGAGCAGGAATTTTACAACAGCGGGGTGTTTCGCGGCGCGATTGAACGCGTTCGCGGGCAGTTTTCCGCGACGATGCGCGACAAGCGGGAATTCTGCCGCCACGTGCTGAACTACATGCAGGACCAAGGCTTCATTCAGGATTGGGAATCGGCGGGAGAAGCCAACCGCCACGATTACGTCGCGCGGACGAAGACGGGCAGGGTGTGCGCGATCGAGCTGAAGGGCTGCCTCGACGGCAACAATACGAATATTTTCGAGCGGCCGTCGAACGCCCAGGAATTCATAATCTGGAGCGTGTGCACGAATCCGGGCGCGGACCCTCAAAAGAACGCATGGTCTGGCATCCATACGCGCCTGAGCGCGGAAATCATTGAGCGGAACCAGCGGGTTGACGGCGTTATGATCTGGGACATGGTCTGCGGGACCGTCGGACGCCCATGCCCGAAGCTCGCAGGCGCGCCTGACCGCGCGACGGCCGTCGCTCACTACGTACTACCGCCGCCTTGCATCTACGTAATGCCGGCGACGATTGCGAGTCCGCGCAATAATCCGCGCCCGGTTGCGCAATCGCTCGATGATGTCCATCTGCTGAAGGCGTTTCACGGGTGCTTTCGCGGCAAGGACGAGGAAGTGAATTATGTGGATTTCGAGGTCGAGCACCAAGGGGCGGAGACGATGCGAAAGACCTGCATTCGTCGGGGCGGGGAGGTAGTGAAGGAATCGAAGTTAACCGCCATCCAGAGGGCATGATGGAATCGCCGGAATTCAGACGGCGAACGATGCAGGCGGTGAAAAGCAAGAACACCGCGCCGGAGCTTCTGGTGCGAAGCCTGGCGCATCGGATGGGCTACCGATTTCGGCTGCACCGCAAGGATCTTCCTGGCAACCCGGATCTGGCATTTCCGGGAAGGCGCAAGGTAATTTTCGTGCATGGCTGCTTCTGGCACGGGCATGATTGCGCGCGAGGCGCGCGCGTGCCAAAAAGCAATCGCGACTACTGGACGAAGAAAATCGCCAGAAACAAAGAGCGCGACCGCGCAGCTCGTGCTGCGCTTGCGCGTTCAGGTTGGAAGGTTGCCGTGTTTTGGGAGTGCGAACTTCGTGACCAAGAGCGCCTTCGCGGACGACTTAGTAAGTTTCTGGCCAAGGCCGGGTTGAGGTATTAATGACAGGACGATAGTGAACCGTCGATGATAGAAAAACTGGAGTTTTATCACGGAGCTGCGCTGGTGCGAGTGATCGAAGATCCACGTTGCGAGACCGTCGCCAAGCATGAGTGCGGCTATCGGGTGAATAACCGGATTCTCGCGATCAAGTACTCGACGAAGGCTCGCTCGCCCTGGGGATTTACTTTTTCGCTGGACGATATTTCGCGTTTTAATGCTGCCAAGGCAGAATTTGGCGATTGCATCATTGCCCTCGTCTGCGGCGGGGATGGTATATGTGCTCTCTCTTGGGATGTCGCCGTGGCTCTGTTGGCGGAGTCACCGGGACGAATCGCCGCAAAACGCGGGTTCGCTGGCTGTTACGCTGTGAACGGACCGTCGGGCGAGCTAAAAGGCAAGATAGCCATGAATCGATGGCCGGCCATCGTTTTTGATGGGGAGGACTAGAGTTGAGCGCTCATATCTGCCTGGCAAGCTTGCAGGTGCGTCTCTCACGGATATGGGTATGACCTCCTTCCCTGACTATGTCGAGAAACAGGCGATGGCCTCGGCCGAGCTGCCAATGGTGCACACAACCGAGTATTTCAACCTGGCCTCGATTCAGGCGAGCGGCAAGCTTCAGACCAGCCATTGCGGCATTTTCAAAGAGTCTCTCCTTTATTTTTTCTACGGCCGGCCAGCATACCGAGACTCTTCTCAAATCACGCCCACAAGAAATGTCGTCTTTTACCCGATCTGCTTTGTCTTTCGCCCCGGCACGATAGGCAAGAAGGCCAAGAGGATCTATCCATTCGACACGGGCGCTTCGCAGGCAGGATTGTACGAGCCTGATATTAAGCCAACCGAAGCCTTGGCGGATTATCAGCTTCAAACGGCGGTTGAGAGCGCCAGAAGAATCGTCGATTGCTTTTTTGAAACGGACGAACAGTATCTTTCCAATAAAACCAGACCCGGAATCCGATTTTCATCGGCCGAAGCCGATCCCGAGTCGTACTATCGCCTTATCAACGGGGGAGGCCAGCCCGGCTGCGATGACCGGTGTTCTGCGGTCGAAATTCAAATCGCCGACTGCCTTGACGTTGGTCATGACATCATGGCTATCGCCTTGCCCACCTGTTTCTTGGAAGACAAGGCCTTGACGAGAACGCTTCTGACGGTGTGGCGGGCGCAGCCATTGACCTACGATGCCGTCATAGGCATGCGCCCCCTTGAATTCCACGGCGTGATTCGCGAGTTGATTCGTAGGTTTTACATACAATCGGGGCTTCTATGACGAATCCATCCCGACTTCCGTTATTCGGCTTTGCAAACCCCCGCGATCGGCTCCCCGCCTTCTTGGTGCCAATTTTCGGCACTGCTTCTGATCTTTGGATTCAGGATGGTCAGAGCGACGAATTGGTTCTGCGGTTTTCTCCGTGCACTTTGCCGCCGGAGAAAATCACAACCGAGCATGCTCACAAGCGGCTTTCTGCAATGGTCGGAGACGCATTTATCTATGCGTTCCAATTTTCAAATGGTCAAATCGAAATGGGCCCTAAATCGGCTATCCAGAGGGCTTTGACTAAAAGATTAGACGAGTTCCGGGACCTCCCGTTTTTGACAATTGACATTCTGCGATTCACTGGCAGGGTGGACGCGCTGCCCGGAGCGATTCAAAGAGCCAAGGACAGACTGGCGATAGACGATCCCACAATTGCCAAACAATGGGCCGAACTGATGCAGCATGGGGTCAACATCGGAGGTAGTTTGATGTCTACACAACGCGTCCTGAACGTTAATGGACCCCATACTCAGGAAGTCCTGAAGGTTCTGGACAAGGATTTGGGCAAGGCCGGCATTACAGTCGCCCTGCAGAAGGCTATCAGAATCATCGAACTGGCCGTTAATCCAACCGCTGGGCCTCCGGCAGAGCCGTCAGATGGCTTGCTTTACGGCCTCATTCAGAGCGGCAAGACCAGCATCTTGACGGTCTCCGCCGCAATGGCAGCGGACAATGGCTTCGACTGTATTCTCGTACTCACCACCGACAATGACCCTCTCTACGAACAGACGCTGGATCGAGTCAAAGCGGCGCTACGAGGCCTTACCATTCTTGGCAAGAAGGACTGGAAAGATCCAGCGCGATTTGCCAAGCAACTGCAGGCGAAGCCCTTCGGCATCGTCTGCTCCAAGAATGGGAGCATGCTGAAAAGCCTCTTGGAGGCGTACCAGACGGCGAAGTCGAAAAAGCTCTCGGTTTTGATTATCGACGACGAGGCGGACCAGGCGAGTCTGAACACGTTTACTGCAAAAAAGAATGGGAAAGTCAGCACCATAAACCAAGCGATAACGGACTTTCGCAACTACTTTCCAGTTAACACATATCTGCAAGTGACTGCCACGCCGCAGGCGCTTTTCCTTCAAACGCCAGGACATCGCTACCGTCCATCGTTCACCGTATTGACCGAACCGGGACCCGGCTACGTTGGCGGCGACGAATTCTTTGGGTCTGGCAGCACTAAGCTGCTGCGCGACGTTGACATCAACGAGGTCACCCTACTTAAGGCCACCAATCAGCCGACGCCATCTGGCAAGTTGCCCGTGGGCTTGAAGAAGGCTCTCTATACGTTTTTTGTCGGCGCCGCCGCGAAAGTGATTGCCAGGCCGGCCGATAACTTCGCATTTCTCTGTCACGTGAGCATGAGCACCAAAGACCACGAGTACACGCGGCAGCTTCTTGACGACTTCAAAGGCGACGTAATCAACGCGTTTAAGGACAAGTCCTCAGCGAAATACTCCACGGTGGAAAAGGCGCTAAAGGAAGCCTTCGACGACCTGTCGAAGACAGAAACATCCTTGCCGCCGTTTACAGACATTCTGGCGAAAATACACTTCTACATTCCAGGGGCAAACATCAAGCTCATCAACGCGACAACCAGCGATGAAATCAAGCTGGACTCGGTCTTTAACATTTTTGTTGGCGGAAACAAATTAGGTCGTGGGGTCACGATTAAGAATCTTCTCGTCAGCTACTACGGCAGAAATCCCAGGACCCCAAGAGCGGACACCGTTCTGCAGCACGCCCGCATGTATGGGTATCGTCACGGCGACCTCGGCGTCACACGTCTCTTTCTGCCCCCACGACTGGCTGATCATTTCAAGTCGATTCACGATATGGAGAAATCTCTGAGGGATCTTCTCAAGAAATACCAGGATGGCTGTTTTGAGGGACTCTACATTTCCGGCCAGTGGAAACCCACCCGGAGCAATATCCTCGACCCGAATACCATCGGCTACTATGTGGAAGGCAGTAGCTACAACCCTCGCCATCCGCTACGCACCGCGGAGTCGAAGAAGTCAACCGAATGGCTCAATAGTCAGCTTTCTAGCGTGAAAGATGCGCCGCCCCACAAGACAATCACCGTGCAGCGGCTGCTGGAGCTGATCGAGAAAGTTGAGATCGATCCGAAACACGGAGCCCAACTTTGGGATATTAAGGCTATCCGCACTGCTCTCGACGTACTCAAAGACAAGAATAAGAGCGACAAAGCGTATCTCGTTGTCAAACGGGATCGCGATCTGAAGGCCATCCGTACCGAGCGCCACGGGATTATTCAGAGCAGCGAGGCGGATCTTGCGCCTACCGACGCCCCTGCCTTGTTCATGTATCACGCCAACGCCAACGCAGAGGGCGAGGCCGAAGTCTGGTGGCCGCAGCTCCGATTCCCAGATGGCAATTACGTCCTGGCCTTCAGTTTTGATTGGTAAGCTTCTGATCGCCGGCGTTCGGCCGGCAGTCGACACCGTGCTGCTCGGCTGTCTTACAGCCATAACGTGCTTCCACGAACAGGACTTTGATTGATGAGCGACAAAATGCAGATTGATCAAGTGCCCTTGTCTGGACCGCTTTTGTTAACTTCCATTTATCGGCGATCCGAACTACATAGTCGATTCGGAGGCAGCCGTTTCTCCGGAATCGTCCCTTCCAAACGAGAGCCGGTGGTTTTGCTTTTTCACACGGAAGAGCCGGTGCAACAGTTTTATAGCGACGGATTCGACGCTGAGGACGTCTATTGGTACAGCGGAGAAGGCTCCACGGGTGATATGACCTGGACGCCATCAAATCGGGCAGTTCGCGACCACGCAGACTTAGGGCTCGATCTCTTGTTTTTTGAGCGCGTGCAGCGGAAAGACGGGCTTTGGCGCTTCGCTCAGATTTTTCAGTACTTCTCCCACAAGCTAGAACAACGTCCCGATAAGACAGGAAAGAACCGGTCCGCAATCGTGTTCGGGCTTCTTCCTATCACAACTGCCCCTCAAACTGTTCAAAATGAAGCTGCAAGCATGGATTTAGATTCTTTAAGGTCCGCAGCGGATGCTGCTGCAGACCCGCAGCAAGTAGGGGTAAGGCTTGCCATACGAAATGTCTATGTCCGGTCTGAAGCTGTGCGGTGTTATGCGTTGCGCCGGGCCTCTGGCAAATGCGAGGCTTGTGACTCCGTCGCACCATTCAAAGATGTCTCAGGGCAGCCATTCCTGGAAGTGCATCACATTGACAGGCTTGCTGACAATGGCCCAGACAAGGTAGATCGAGTTGCCGCAATCTGCCCAAACTGCCATCGCAGATGTCATTATTCCAATGACCAACGTCAGTACAATTCCGCCCTGCGGATTAAGATTGCGGCGCTTGAGGGATTCGATCGAGGAGAATCTGGAAAGATTTAGGTCCGCCCAGGTCTTGACCACCTAGAAAGTCAGATTCAAACACGTTGGATCTTCCTATCAGTAGCCATAACACATTGACCTCTGTGTCTATGCGACAGGTTTACGCTCTTCGCGTATCCTAATTTCCCCATGCTTTACTCGGCGAAAATATAAGCCGTAGTCCGCTCCGACTGTAAAGCCCGCTTGTGCAGCTCCGCCCGGTAAAACCCAACCGTGCTCGCTTCCGCGCCCCTCCGGGCTCCGCTGAAATACGCTCCGGGGCTTGACAGCCGCGAACCACGGCCAGAATCCGCCTCCAGTAAAGCATGTTGTTTTTTATGCCCCAAAAGGGCCTGAAAACACTGACTCACACTGGAGCGAATACAATGCCAAGCGTTTATGAAATCATTACTGAGAAAATTATCAAGCAACTTGAATCTGGCGTGGCTCCCTGGCGTAAGCCCTGGAGCTGCAAAACCCCAGCGAACCTAGTCACGCAAAAAGAGTATCGCGGCCTTAATGTCTTTACTCTTGCGTCGCAGGGGCTCCCATCACGATTCTGGCTTACTTTCAATCAGGCGACGAAGCTGGGCGGGAGAATTTGCAAGGGTGAGAAATCTTCGCCGGTCATCTTCTGGAACGTTGGTGGCGAGCGAGAAATAATTGGGGGAGACGGCACGAAAGAGACCCCGCGGTCTTTTCTTCTCCGTTACTACAGCGTGTTCAATTTGTCACAAACGGAAGGCATCGACATCCCAGCTTCACTCCTACAAGAGACACGGAACAACAACCCCATTGAGACGTGCGAGCAAATTGTGGCGAACATGCCGAATCCACCAGGGTTCGAGCATTCAGATAAAGCGTGGTACTCGCCGAGCAAGGATGTGGTCGGCATGCCAGCTCGCGGCCTCTTTCACTCATCGGAAGAATATTACGCCACCGAATTTCACGAACTGGCCCACAGCACGGGACACGCAAAACGGCTACACCGGGAAAACTTTGACAACCCGGTTTCCTTTGTTTCGGAATCCTACTCGAAAGAGGAACTCATCGCGGAGATGAGCGCCGCCATGATCTGCGGCATCGCGGGAATCGAGCAGAAGACTCTTGACAATTCAGCAGCCTATCTCAAAACGTGGATTGCACGGCTCAAGTCTGATTCGCGATTGATCGTCTCCGCCGCATCGCAGGCCCAGAAGGCCGCAGACTTTATCCGAGGCAAAGACGCTGTGGCGCAGGAGGCTGAATTATGCCAACATCCAAACGCATGAGCGAAAAACTACCTGACATCCGCGTGCTAGAATCTGGCACTGGAGACAGCACAGTGAAACTTGAGCCAGGCGACCATGTAAAATTCGAGATTAAAGATGAAAAGACCGGCGAGGCAGAGTGGATGTGGTTGTGCGTAGACTATTGCGATGAACTAAACAAGATGGTCTTCGGCTGGCTCGACAGCCAACCGATTGTGTTCACGCCCGACATGAAGGTCGGGCAGCATTTGGCGGTGAGCTACGACAACATTCGAGAACACAGAAAAGCGAACGATTTTTGAACTGGCTGTTTTTTGTTCCTGTAGTTTTTTGCGCTCAGTTCGGCACGGATTCACAAATCGAACATCGAAGGCTGCCTTCCCCCCGCTGCCGGCAATCCATCGGGACCCCATCGCCTGCTGAAAAGATCAAGAATTTCCGGCCCATGTCCTGCGTAGTGATTATCCGAGGCAAGGCTCCGCACCAGTTAGCCAAAGTGTAGGCAGCTCAAGGTTTTAACCCCCGGATTGTTGGCTGACGGACCCGCAACGCTCGCAAACAAAAGACTTGTTCCACTGAGCGTACTTCTCATGGTATGTCGCGTGATTGTGACGCCAGACGACTCGTAAGAGTAGAAGGAAGAGTACTGGAGTAAATACCGCGTAGAGTTTCACGGGCAGCGAAGATGCGGGTGCGGGACTCGACATGACATGTTGTACGTAAAGTACAAGTGCGATAAGAGTTACGGCTCCCGACCACAGAACGAGGTTCAGATACGACCACTTCGAGGGAGGATTAAGGCGCTTTGAAAAAGCGGATTGCTGGGTCCCGCGCGTGGTTGTTCTACCGACAAAGATACCGAGCCCCCCACCGGCAAACAGAAGGCCTCGCATTCTGGACCGCGCATCTATGTGATAAGTGCCTTCCTGGCAGGCGAGGGATACCTTTTTGAGATTGTTGCTGTTGCACTTCGGGCAGCGCAAGTCCATCTTGTCACCCCTTGCAGCCCCACTTCTGCGTGGCTAACATCCTTCCTGATCCATCCCGAGGCATTCCCTCTCAGAGATCACCCCGAAGTCATCGGAATTAAACCCCGTTCCGTGGGATTAGTTGCTTACTCTCGCTCGACCGTTTTTTGACTGGGCCATCTTCTGGGCCAAATACAACAGAAGCCTGCGATCTGCTTCTTCCGCTTTGCCCAACAGACGGCGAAGCTTACTCAGAAACCGCCCGTCTTTTCCACTGCTGCCCCAGGCGATGTCATCAGACACTTTGCGTTTGGGAAGATTCGGCGGCTCCTCACCATCGCAAAAAAGCTGGTACATCGGAACTTCCAGAGCCCGGGCCATTTTCTCAAGGGTTTCGATAGCCGGCATGGTATGGCCGTTTTCAACGCGGGAGATATAGCAACGAAGCAATCCCGTCTTTTTCTCAATGTCCCCTTGAGAGAAGTGTTTTTCTTCCCGCATGGCACGCAATCGGTCTCCAATGATCACGCTAGTATCACCTCCCTGCGCTTAGAAGCGACGAATTAAACCGACTTTAGACCTAGACTAAATCCCCCGCAGGCTCTTATAAGCCATTTCGTGCGGGTCGAGCGGTTCGATATGGTGCAATCGTATTCGAATAATACAACGAGCGCTCGTTGTTTTACAATGGACTTCTTAGCGCGATTTCTTGGACTTGGGAGGCCGACCGCCCTTGCGCTTCTTCCGTCGAGCTTGCAACTGCCTGAAGTATTCAGGTCCGCGTTTGGCGATCTTCTCCCCACCTTTCCGTCCAAGCTTGACGGCGGCGGGATCTTTTTTCTTCGGCAAAATTAAGAGTGTCTAGCCTCGTCTCCCAACAGTATTATGCATGACTTTTGCTCGCACTCGCGTAGAACTCGGGAATAATATGGTGTGCGAGATGACCACTCGCAAGATCATTCACATCGATATGGACGCGTTTTATGTGTCCGTAGAGCAGCAGGACAATCCGCAACTACGCGGCAAGCCAGTAGTTGTCGCGTGGCGCGGCAATCGCTCTGTCGTGCGCGCTGCTTCAGGGCCTCGGAGATGCCGGCTTGGCGTTCCCGCCGCCAGCTCACCAAGTGCGAGGAATACAGACCTTCCCGGCGAAGCAGTGCTCCCACTCCACCCGGGGTGGCAGCGGCAGCATCGGCCTCTTCGAGAATACGGATCTTGTACTCCATGGGAAACGTACGACGCTTGGCGTTGGCCACGACCTCGGAATCAGGTCGCGGCGAGGTGCCCGCTTCGGCTGCTGCTGCACTTCGCCGTGGCTCGCTTCGTTCGCCTTCGCTGCGTTCCGCGCCAGCCGAACCCCCAAGAGAAACAACAGCACCAAGAGAATTACCGTTCATCGCTTCCTTTTTCCTTCTCGCCCTGCTCATTAAATAAGGGTACTAGACTTGTCTAAGCGATGTTGGCACGGATGGGAAGTGATTGGCGTGCGCAAACTGCCTTTCTTCAATCTGTCGATGGCACCGAGTACATCAGGAGATTGGACCCAGCCGTCAAAACGCATATATAGTCTTTATGGGTCGGATCTTTTTCCGTCGCTTATGATGCTTTACTTCGTTGTGTCGCGGCTTAGGCTGGCCGATAAGTTCGCATCGGGAACGCGCGCAGGTCCACAGATGGCGTTTTGGAGAGTTCAGAGCAGCGCTTTTTTCTCTTTTTGTCAGCCTTAATCTATTCTAGAATCATCTCCTCAGTCAGTACGTTCCCACAGAGGTAACTCCCCGCTGCCTCCAGACATTGGCGTTTTGCGATCTTCCGCAGAGAAGAAGACGGGGCTCAAACGTCCACATGAGTGTTTCCAAGCGCTGGCTTGTTGTGTTTCTTTCGATTCTTGTCGTTTTTGCTTCTGTGGCTGTAATTTCCCGCAAGTACATTTCGCTCTACGTATCACGAAGGCCTCACGGGAGGCCGCCCGTTGCCGATCTATTACGTGACGCTGAAGCGTCCAAGAACCCTGAGACACTTCTTGCGGAAGCGATCCGTCTCGCGTGGCTTTTCAATTGGCCCAAAACTGGACCCCTCTACGCGCGGGCAGAGGAACTTTTCCGGGAGAGAGGCGACACGCGGAACGAGATATATGCCCGCGTGGGCCGGATTCGAGCGCAGTCAGAGACCATGTCGTGGGTTGATGTTTCCGA
>Ga0326728_10003278_pt1 | contig 50826 bp, 42 predicted proteins | sample MB3enrmetagenome_FD_207602 | JGI IMG/M metagenome (GOLD analysis project Ga0326728, IMG submission 207602) | Lab enriched peat soil microbial communities from McLean, Ithaca, NY, United States - MB31MN | ecosystem: Environmental > Terrestrial > Soil > Wetlands > Peat | place: USA: New York... | reverse complement strand
CTTGGCGACGATGGGGTCCATGGTGGCGTAAAGCGTTTTCTCCACCTTCTCCTTCATCTCTTCCGCCCCGCGACTCCGCTTTAGCTCCTCGTAAAGCTGCCGGGTTTCCTCGAAACCGCGCTGCAATTTTTCCTGGAGAGTGCCAATCGAGGCGCTGGCGAGGATCAAGAAACCGCCCCACGTGCCCAGCACCAGGAGGGCGTCAAGACGCGAGTCGCCCACCGTGAACCAATGGGGTCTGTAATAGGCAAACAACACGCCGGAAAGAAGGCAGAGCACCGCAAACAAAACCGCTTTGCGGCGCCCCAGGAAATAGGCCGCCGCAAGCACTGGGAGATAGAAGAAGTTCAAGAAGGCGATTTTGTAAGGCAGGAAATAAAAAACCGTTACCACAATCGCGGCGACAATCAGGATGAACAAAACCTCCAGGTAACGAACAATGAAATTCCTGAAGCGGAGAGGCCACGTTCCTCCCAAGCCAAACGGAATCTGGGTTTCATTGTTCGATGCAACTGTAAGGTCTTCATTCGCCATAGAGCGGTCAGCCGGGGAATCACCTTGTTGTTTCCCCACCGGCTGATAACATATACCGGGCCGCGCCGCTATGCAATTGTCAGTTCCTGAAGTACGCCAGAGTTTTACTACACAGTGTCGACCTCAAGGAGTAAACATTTACGCCGGCGCCCAAAGCGGCGTTGCGTAACGCTTGTCCGCAGCCGGTTGAACTTCACTTCTCCAAATCCATCGTGGCCAATCCCCATCAGTTCTTAATTGACGGCGGCGCTCTGGTACAATGTCCAGCGTGCCTGACACCACCCATAAAGTTGGTCAAACCCTGGCGAAGGTTCCCATCTTCTCCGGGCTGACGGAGATCGAGTTGGGCTTTCTTGCCCAGCGTACGGTTCCCCGCCACTACGCGGGGGGCGAAATCGTATTTGGCGAAGGCGAGCCTTGCACGGGTCTGTATGTGGTTGAGTCGGGGAATGTCCGCATCTTCAAGAGCTCCCCCAACGGGCGCGAACAGGTGCTCAGTATTGATGGCCCGGGCAGTTCCATCGCGGAGATACCCGTCTTCGATGGCGGAACCTATCCCGCGTCGGGAGCCGCGGTGGACAGCGTCACCCTGCTTTTCGTAAGCAAGCAGGATTTTCAGGCGCTCTGCCTCGCCCATCCCCAAGTCCCTCTCAAGGTCTTGCGAGTCGTAGGCGCACGCCTTCGGCGCCTGGTGGGAATCATTGAGGAACTGTCTTTCACCACCGTGCGCCACCGGCTTGCTTCCTATCTCTTGCGTCTTGCCCAAAAGTCCGGCAAGCGCAACGCTGGCGGTGTGGAAGTCACTCTCCCCATCACCAACCAGGAACTGGCGGCGCAAATTGGCACGGTCCGCGAGCTGGTTTCGCGGAATCTTTCCCGCCTGCAGGCCGAAGGAATGCTGAAGATCGATGGGCGCAATGTCCTCATCCACAACTTGAAGGCGCTCGAAGACGAAAACTTCTCGACGGAGTGACCTCTCTCCTCTTTAGCTGATGACAACGATGGCCCGTGACAAAAGTCATCGGCACGCTCCCGTTGCTCCCCTAACATCAACCCATCAAGCGCGGCCCTAAGGCATGGACCGTGGCCCGCGAGGAGGAAGCGATGAGCGTGACAATGGAAAAAACCGTGCGGGACTTGGCCCTGGAAAAACCGGGCGCCGCAAGGGTTTTTGAAAAATTAGGTATCGACTATTGCTGTGGCGGCAAGCAAACCCTTGAACAAGCTTGCAGCGCGGCCGGCATTCCAATCAACGAGGCACTGAACGCACTCGAAGTGGCAGAGCATTCTGCACCTGCCTCGGCAAAAGACATCGATTGGCAAGCAGGCCCGTTATCGGAATTGATTTCCCACATCAAGAACACGCATCACAAGTACACCCGCGAAGAGATTGCTCGACTCGGCCCTCTCTTCGATAAGGTCTGCTCGGTCCACGGAGAGCGCCATCCCGAGCTTCTCCAGCTTCGCGAAACATTCCGTGGCTTGGCTCAGGAACTGACCATGCACATGATGAAAGAGGAGATGATCCTGTTCCCATACATGGAACGGATGGAGGAGTCCGTGATCCAGAAGGAGCCGATTCTGCCGCCGCCTTTCGGCACCGTGCAAAATCCGGTGGCGATGATGGAGCACGAGCATGATTCCGCCGGCAAGGCGCTGCGGGCGCTGCGAGCATCCAGTAATGGCTACACCGCCCCGCCCGACGCTTGCGTCAGCTATCAGACCCTCTACAAGACTTTGGCGGAATTGGAGGCGGATTTGCACCAGCACATTCACCTTGAAAACAACATTTTGTTTCCACGGGCGATTGCGCTCGAGAATTTTCATTGACAAGTTATTAAAGCCTATTAGAAGGGATTGAAGATGCAAATTTTGGCTAACAATCAAATGGGGGCATGAAATGGCAGACACGTCCGGCAACGTTACAACTCTCTCGCCGTGGTGGCGACACGCGGCGATTCTCGTCATGATCGGTGGTTTTTCCGTTCTAACCTTCGTAACGGTCTTAACTTACACAAACGCCCCTCCCATTCCCGCGAGGGCCGTGGATGCGGCCGGCAATGTAGTGTTCACCGGAGCCGACGTCCAAGATGGCCAGGAGGTTTTCTTTAAATACGGCCTTATGGAGCACGGCACCCTCTGGGGACACGGAGCCTATCTAGGTCCTGACTACAGCGCCGAGTATCTGCACCGGCTCAGCGAGATCACCCGCGATTCGATTGCGGTGGAGAAGTACGGCCGGCCCTTCGCGCAGCTCTCGGCGGATGAGCAAATCGTCGCATCTGCGCAGGTGCGGAAGGTCCTCAAGGAGAACCGGTACGAACCGTCTTCACGAACCCTCTCTTTTACGCCCGGGGAGGTCGAGGCCTTTCGCACGCAGACTGCCGAATGGAGCGATTACTTCACCAGGCAGGGTGGCGCCCCTGGACTGCCTGCCCGCTACATCAAGGACCCCGCGGAGCTCAAATCCCTGAGCGCCTTTTTCGCTTGGGCCGCTTGGGCGACAGTGGCGAACCGCCCCGGCAAGGATTATTCCTACACGAACAACTGGCCTTATGAACCGCTGGTGGGCAATCGCCCCTCCGTCGAGGCTTATGTCTGGAGCGCCATGAGTCTCATCACCCTCCTGGGAGGTTTGGGCCTGATTCTCTTCGTAGTCGGCAAGTTTGATTATCTGGGCTGGAAGGGTGAGGGCCACGCCGCCCACGCTACGCACTCCGCCCCATCGGCTCTGACTCTGACGCCCAGCCAATGGGCCACCGGATGGTTCTTTGCCGTGGTGGCGCTGCTCTTCCTGGCGCAAGCGTTCCTGGGAGGCGCGCTGGCCCACTACCGCGTGGAGCCCGGCGGCTTCTACGGCTTCAACATCACCCGCATCCTGCCTTACACTCTGGCCCGCACCTGGCACCTGCAACTCGCCATCTTCTGGATCGCCACGGCCTGGGTGGCCGGCGGCCTATTCCTCGCGCCCTGGGTGGGTGGAGAGGAGCCGCATGGCCAGAAAGCCGGCGCCTACGCCCTCCTCGTCGCCCTAGCCACCGTGGTTTTCGGCAGCTTATTTGGAGAGTACCTGGGCATCAACGACAAACTGGGGCGCCTCTGGTTCTGGTTCGGCCATCAGGGTTCCGAATACCTGGATCTCGGGCGGTTCTGGCAGCTCCTGCTGGCGGTGGGACTGGTCTTCTGGCTTTTTCTGATGTACCGCGCCTTGCGGCCCGCCATCAAGAACCCCGGCAAGCGCGAACTCTCCGCCCTCTTTCTATACGCCGCCGTGGCCATTCCCGTCTTTTACCTGCCCGCGCTTTTCTATGGCCCGCACAGCAACTTCGCGGTCATCGATAACTGGCGTTTCTGGATCATCCACCTTTGGGTGGAAGGATTCTTCGAGCTCTTCGCCACAGTCCTGGTGGCCATCATGTTCCACCAGATGGGCGTGGTCAGCACCAAGACCGCCACGCGCCTGATTTACCTCGATGCCATCCTCTACCTCAGCGGCGGGATCATTGGCACGGGCCATCACTGGTATTTCACCGGTCAGGGAACGCTCAACATGGGCCTGGCAGCGTGCTTCTCCGCACTGGAGGTTGTGCCCTTGACGCTTCTCACCTTGGACGCCTGGGACTTCATCAAGCTGAAAAACGAGCAGTGCTCCGTGTGCGGCCGCGAATTCGCCACCACCCAGAAGTGGGCCATTTATTTCCTGATGGCGGTGGGTGTATGGAACTTTGTGGGCGCAGGGGTTTTCGGCTTCCTGATCAACCTGCCGATCGTGTCTTACTTCGAGGTGGGCACCACACTCACCCCCAACCACGGACACGCCGCGCTGTTTGGCGTCTTCGGGATGTTGGCGCTGGCGGTCGCGGTCTTTTGCCTGCGGGCCATGCAGTCCGACGAAGTCTGGAAGGGAACCGAGAAGTTCATCCGGGTAGGCTTCTGGGGCGCCAACGTGGGCCTGGCCCTGATGATTATTCTGGACCTGTTTCCCGGAGGCGTTCTGCAACTCTGGGACTCCATCGCCAATGGATACTGGCACGCGCGCCGTCTGAACTTCCTGATGGGCGGCCTCTACCACAAGCTGGAATGGGTGCGCATTGCGGGGGACATGATATTCATTCTTGTTGGTGCTCTACCCATCGCGCTCGGCGTGCTGCGCAGCATGTGGAAACGCGACGTGCTTCCAAAGGAGTAAAGCGGCAGTCGCTTACCCTTCGCTCCGCTCGCACGATTGGATTATAATGGCGACATGTTAAAGGCCATCGGCCTCAAGAACTTCAAGCTCCACGAGGACACCTCGATTGAGGCCGCGCCGATTACCGTCTTCATCGGCCCGAATAACAGTGGAAAATCAAGCATCTTTCAAGCGCTGCTGCTCCTACGGCAAGCGGCTGCGCGCAATGACCAATTCTTATGCCAACCTCCAACAGGCATTCAGCCCGTGCCATCCGAATACTTTCTGTACTCACCCAATCTCATAATTGATGTGGGTGCTTTTGATGAAGTGGTCCGCAAGGGCAGTAACGACATTGATGTTCAGCTTTGCGGCGACATAAAGACCCACATCCACATTGTTGACGAGGTATCTGCTGACCTCGCCGTCCGGATCAGAGGCAACCGACTCGTCTTCAACAGTGGCTCGATCAGTTGTTTTGACAGTCACGCTAGATGGGAATTCATTGATGGTCACCCGATCAAGGCCAACCCGGTCGCATTGAGCTTGGGCGGAGTCCAGTATAAGATTCAGATCACCGACACTTTCAGCTTGACCCAACCCGCGGGGTATGAGTTCGGTCGACCAGTCCAGCCCGAAGAAGCCCTGACTTTGAACGAGACTTCCCGATGGCTTGGTGCTATCCCCTCTAAGCTGTTAGGTTCCGTCCACCCTGTCTACGCCCTTCGGGGTTTCGAAGAATGGGGTTACCCAATCACCGATTATCCCCCGAGCAGTTTGGAACTGATGACGCTCCACGACAGAGCAGTTGCCCTCCCAAATGCACTGGCTTCAGACCTGCAACTCAAGAAGCAGTTGTCAGATCGCTTAGAGCAACTTCTCCACACTTCGATCGACTATGTGCATGTTCCTGGTAAAAGACTCAAGATTCTTGCCAGGTCTTCCGTCAACAACGCACGCGAGACTTTGTTTGTGAACGAGGGTGCTGGCGCAAATCAACTTCCGTTCATTTTTGTTCCCGTGCTACTTACTCCGCCCAACGAGACGGTCCTGCTTTCGGAACCAGAAGCCCACTTGCACCCCAAGGGGCAGTGTGAGCTTATGCGCATGCTGCTGGTCGTGGCCAAGAAGGAAAATATCCAGTTCTTCATTGAGACCCACAGCGAACACGTGCTACACGTCATCCTTAATGCCATAGGCAAAGGTGAGTGGGAACCAAGCCAAGTTGCCATCTATTCGTTCGAGAACGTCAATGGAACGGCGAAAGTTGACCGCCTGGAAGTGGACGAGCAAGGTGGAGTGAAGGGCGGGCTCCCCGGCTTTTTTGACCAAAGCCTGGATGAACTGACCGAATACCTTGAAACCCTCAAAAAGCCGACCGCGTGAGACACAAATTCCTGCTTGACGAGAATATCCTCTATCACGCGATCCTGGGTGTGGATCGATTCGAGAAAACCGATGACACTGCCACACGGTTGATCCTAACAATTGTGCAGGTTTGCCATTCTCTCGTCATTCATAACGATGTCAGGGCCATTTACATCAGGAAACTTAACGAATTGAAACACGTGCGACCGCGCCATCTCCCTCCTGCTTACCTCTTCAGCCAGTTGCTGAATAGGTCCGATAAGCGGACCTTCGAATATGAGGACTTGCCGGAGCTTCCGGAGGGATGCGGTGATATTCCGAGGAAGGATCGGTACCTCGTGCAGGCAGCACTGATCTCGCACCCACTATTTGTCACCGCAGACGAGCCCCTCTACAACGCCCTCAAGAACCATCCCGAGTTGGGAATCGAAGTGTTTTGGCCGCACGAGGCCCTGGAACGGGCCAAAGAAAAACCTGAGGACTGACCACGTTACAACTGTGTGTCGGTGTTACCCCTGTCTCCAGGGTTGGATCCCCGCATCCCCATCCCCATTCCCTCGAGCCCCATGTTCCGTACACCAGCATTCCCTATACCAGTTGCAAATTGCCATAATCATTGGTACCGTCCCCCAAGCATTTTGCCGCCGAAGGTATGCCACATGACCGAATTCATCCTCTTCGCATTATCCGTACTGCTGGGCATTTTTTATTGGGCATATCGCCGTTCCAGGAGCGACGACGATGCGCGTTTCGCGGCGCTCACGAAAAGGATTCACCAACTTGATTCAGAGCTCAAAAGCAGCAATGAGGCTCGCGGGGCCGAAATCAACTCGCGCCTGGGAGAGCTGAAACGCGAAGTGGAGGCCCTCCAGAGCCGGCTGGCAGGTCTGGAGAAGCACGAAGCGGCGTCGGCCGCGCCTCTGCCCCTGGTTCACGAAGCGCCACTCCCCGCGCGGGCCGAGTCGAGGGTGGTGGCCGAGCCCCCGGTTCCGAAGATCGTTGAAGCTCCTCCCGCCGCGTCCGTGGTTCCGAAGCCTGTGCCGATCCCACCGGCTTCCGCCATTCCTCCTTTATCCAGCGACGCTGTGGCGCGGTTGTCAGAGGTACGCCGTCCGGGCGAAGCGCAGTTTGCTACCACTCCGCAGCATGCAGCGCCAACCTCACCGGCCTCTCCACCGGTGGCGAAGACCGCTCCACCCATCGTCATCGAGCCGACGCCCAGACCGCCGCAGGTAACGCCGCCTCATCCGCCGGTAGCAGACGCACTCAAACCTGCGCCCATCCAAACTCATGCCGCCGCTCCGGGCCCTGCAACCGCGCGGCCTCCTTCCTCATTGCCGGCGCCGCACTTCACCCTGCAGCCGCCACCCGGTCCGCCCATGACCGAACGCCTGAAGCGGCTGCTCAACTTCGAAGAGATCCTGGGCACCAATTACCTGATCAAGCTCGGCGTGGTAATTCTGGTGATCGGCATCTCCGGCTTCATTCTCTCCAACCTTGACAAGATCCCCACCTGGGCTCAGCTTCTGGCGGGGTTTCTGGCGGGCCTCGCCATGCTGATGGCGGGCGCGCGCTATGAGACCGGCCGGTATCGCATTCTGGCTCGCGCGGGCATGGGGGGCGGCTGGGCGGTGATTTTTTTCACCACCTGGGCTTTGCACCACGCCGGCAAGCAGCCGCTTCTCTCCTCGGAACCCATTGATCTGGTGCTGATGCTGATCGTGGCGGCGGCCATGGTGAAGCATACGTTGAAGTACAACTCGCAGTTGGTCACCGGCTTTGCGTTCATGCTTCCGACTTTGACGGTAACCGTAACGCTCGGCTTCGCCAGCGGCGTCACGGACGCCGTGCGCATACCCGGTCTGGTGGGGAGCGCCCTCCTGGCCGTCGGTCTGGTGGTATTGGTATTGCGGCGGCGCTGGTTTGAAATGGAAGTTTTCGGCATCCTCACCACGTTCCTCAATCATTACTTTTGGATTCGACCGATCATTGAGCACGGCACGCCTGCCGAACGCAGTGCCAGCCTGATGGGCAGCGCTGCACTGCTCGTTGCTTATTGGGCCATCTTCCGCGCGTCTTACATCATTCGCAAGGTTGACGATGCGCGGCACGAAGCCATATCCAGCGTTGCCGCGCTCCTGAACACTTTTCTGTTGCTGGGATTGCTGAAGTATCAGGCCGCGCACCCCGAGCTGGCCTTCTGGTTCCTGCTGGCGCTGGGCGCCGTTGAACTCACCTTGGGACAACTGCCCATCACTCGCCGGCGGCGCACGGCGTTCATTATTCTCACCACGCTCGGCGCAACCTTTCTCACCGCCGCTCTGCCTTTTAAGTTTTCGGGCGCAACCCTGCCCGTCATTCTTCTTGCGGAAGCGGAGATCTTCTTTCTCGCGGGTGTTTTCACGCGCGAGATCGTTTTTCGCCGCTTGGGCATGCTGGCGGGCCTGCTGGTGGCTGGCAAGATGGATTGGACGGCGATTGGGCAAATCGCCGATTCGCACTTTAACGGCTTGGGGAGAACGGACGCCGGGAAGGCAGCAGTGGTGTATGGCCTTACCGCACTGGTTTTCTACGCCAATGCGCACGCCGTGACGCGGCGGTGGCCTGACCTGGTCACGACCGCGGCGGAGGATTGGAGCTTCCGCACTTATTCCTACATCGCCGGCAGCGTCGCGTTTCTGGGCCTTTGGCTTATCTTCCCCACCATCTGGGTTCCGGTAGTGTGGAGCGCCTTGGCGCTGGTGCAGGCGGTGGTGGGCGAACGCTTGAAAATCCGCCAACTCTCCACCCAGGTTCCCATCTTCACGGTGGCTGCGGCGGCCGGCGTTCTGGCGCAGAATTTTTCCGCCACGGGCAACTTCCACCATCTTTCGTTGCGACTGCTCACCGTGTCGCTGGTCGCCGCGATCTTCTATCTCACCTCACGATGGGAGCGCAAGGCCGATCTGCCAGGCGCGCAGCTTATTGGTGAGGCGCATACTTGGGCGGCCACCGCACTACTTGGCATTCTAGTTTGGTATGAGTGCCCGGAAATGTGGCGCGCGGTCACCTGGAGCGCGATGGCGTTGGCACTGGCCCTGGTTGGACGTGGGCTGAAGCTCCGTGAGTTTTCCGACCAGGCGCACTTCCTGGCAGGCGCCGGATTTGTTGCCGCTCTCGAATTCAACCTGCTGAATCTTACACCGCATCACTACGAGAAGCTCCCTCTGGAAACCGTGCTTTTGACCGCAGCCTTGCTCTATGCGTGCTCGCGCCATATTCGGCTAACCAGATTCCCGGGTGAAACACTGCTTTCCGCCGCGCACACTTGGGCGGCCACCCTGCTGCTCGCCCTGCTCCCCTGGTATCAGTTGCGGGCTGAGTACGCCGCGCCTGCCTGGATCGCCCTGGCGTTTGCCCAGGCAGTCGTCGGCCGCGTGCAGAAACTGAAGAGATTCTCCTTCCAGGCATACGCCCTGGCGCTCACCGCCACCACCGGAGCGGTTTTCGTCAACCTGGTGGGAACGAGCCCGCACACGCACATCGTCATCCGTCTGGGGGCTGTGTCGTTCATCGCCGCAATGCTTTATGTCTGCTCGCGCTGGGCGGCGCTGGTGAAGATCGAGGGCGCCCGGGATATCAGCGCGCTGCACACTTGGTTGGGCACAGGGCTTCTGGCCGCGCTGGCGTGGTATGAAACCCCCACCGAATATTCCGCCCCCATTTGGTGCGGCATGGCCTTGGCGCTGGTGGTGCTCGGAAGCGTGCTCAGGCGGCGAAGCCTGGCGGCGCAGGGACATTGCCTCGCGGCCGCAGGCATCACCTCCGCCCTCGCCGTCAACCTGCAGGCTGCCACTTTGGGGCACTATGACGCGCGCTTGCTCGCCACCGTGGGGATCTGCGCGGCCCTTCTTTACCTCTGCTCGCCGTGGAGTGGAAGCTTTGCCTGGGCAAAGGAAGCGCGAATTCCTGAGGCCTACACCTGGGCAGGCTCGACGCTGGTTTTTCTGCTCGGCTGGTACGAACTCCAACCCTTGACGGTTGCCGTGGGATGGGCGCTGTTTGGGATTGTCCTGTTCGAACTGGGGTTCGGACGGCGCTCCGGCTCCCTGCGCTGGCAGAGTTACGCAGCCGTGGTGGGGAGCTTTGCCCGCATCTTCTACGTTAATATCAATGCCACAGGCAATCCCGGCGAAATCAGCCCGCGGGTTTGGACCCTGCTGTTTCTGGCCACGGTCTTCTTCTATGTGTACGCGCGGCTGGCGGCCCCCCTCGATGCTTCCTTCGAACGCGACCGCAAGCTGAAAGTTTCCGCCGTTTTCTGCTATTTCGGCGCCATTACGGTGGCCGCGCTGGTGCGGGCGGAACTTGATCCCAACTGGGTGGTGGCGGCATGGGCAGGCATCGTCGTGGTACTGCTCGCGCTGGCGTGGAGATTACGCCGGGGAATCTTCCTCGAACAAGGATTGCTACTCAGCGTCGCCGTCCTTTACCGGACGGTCCTGTTAAATTTTTACCAGAACCATCGCCTTCTGCTGGCTTCCGAACACTCGCGGCTTCTCTACGTGGGCGTCACCGTGGCGCTGCTTTTCCTTGCCGTTCCCCTGGCGCTCCAACTCCGCCCGGGTGCGGGCGGAGCCGCTCCTCTGGAAGGCGGTCTGCTCACCAAGCTGACGGCCATCCTGAGCCGCCACCCGGAGCAGGTGGTCTTCTTTATTGCCTTCGGCTTGCTGACCGCCCTGCTGTACCTCGAAATTTCGAACACCGTCACCCTGGTATGGGGGCTCGAAGCGCTGGTGGTGTTCCTCTTCGCGCTCTGGGCCGGGGTGCGGAGTTTCCGGCTGGCGGCCATCGGGCTCCTGTTGGTCTGCGTCGCGAGGCTTATGCTTGTGGATCTGTGGCGATTTGAAGGCAATTCGCGCTGGTTGACGGGCATTGGTTTGGGTATGTCACTGATCCTGGTGGGATACATGTTCATCCGCTTCCGGGAAACCATTCGGAAATATTTATGAAGCGCTGGGCGATCCTCGCATCCATCGTCGTCTTCGGAATCGGCGTTCTGGTTCTCAGCGAAAAACGCAAGGCAGGCGTCGAGGTGGGGCCGCGCTCCATCCTGAACTTCATCGCGGACACGGGCCGCGAACTCGCGCACGTGCCCGCTGCCGTCACTCCGCTTTCCGACCAGGAAGAGATCCGCATTGGAGATGAACTGGCGAGCCAATACGGTAGCCGGATGAGCTTGCCCGGCGAGAATGCCGATGCGAATTCCCGCTTGCAAGCGTATGTGCAAAAGGTCGGCCTGCGGGTGGCGGGCCGCGCCCAGCGCCCACTTCCGTACAGGTTCCATTACCTTCCCAACAAGGATTTCGTCAACGCCTTCGCTTTGCCCGGCGGGCACGTGTTCATCGGGGCGGGATTAATCCGGTTCATGAACACCGAAGACGAACTGGCAAACGTTCTCGGCCACGAGGTGGAGCACATCGACCGCCGCCATTGCGCCGAGCGCGTGCAACTGGAAATGCGCGTGCGGAAGCTTCCCCTCGGCGAGCTTGTGGCATTACCCATCGAGCTGTTTGAGGCGGGTTACAGCAAGGCGCAGGAACTCGAAGCCGACCGCAGGGGAACGGCGCTTGCCGTTTGGGCGGGCTATTCACCTCTGGGAGCCATCCGGATGTTTGAGACCTTCGCGAAGCTGGAACGCGATTATTCTTCGCCGGCGAAGACGCCCGGACAAGAACTTTCCCAAGTCGCGCGGCAATCGCTGGCGGGCTATTTTCGCTCCCACCCGCCGGCACAAGAACGGATTGACCAGATCCGCGGCATGATCACGGATAACCATTGGGAGAACCTGACAAGCGAGCGGCCCCTGGAAGTGGCAGACGCCTTCCGCCCGCAGAGAGCGAAACCTAATGCCGAGTTCCCGGAATATCGTCGCTATCGACCTCGGTAATTCCACGGGGGGGGCGGTGGACCCGGAAAAGGTTCCTGACCTTTTTCACCCTTTTTCACCCACCTTTTTCACCCTTCTGGAGGGGTTGGGTAGCGCTGCAGCCGTGGCGCACCCCCTCGTCGGAACCGTCGTAGAAACGGCTGGCCAAGCGGTAATGCTAGGTGGCCTGGCTACCGGAGGTTACTGGCTAATTTTTTGCGGCTTTCGGTGAATGTAGGCTCGGCGGCGCATGGATGTTTACCTAAAGGAGTGACTTTAATGCTAGACAGGCCGTCCAGGGTCGCAGCGCTATTATTGCGCCTCAGGAGGTTCAACCTCTATTTATCCAACGTAGCGTTTTTCATAGGGTGGCTCGGCGTGGTCTTGGTGGCCGCCCGGCACTGGCACACAACGTCGACTATTGCCCACCTATGCGCGATCACCCTACTCTGGGTCTCTTTGGTCATGTGGGTGGGGTTGCTGCGGGGAAAAAGCCCGGCAAGCACCGCAATATCCGGTTTGGGGGCTATCCTCATGACAGCCGCCATGCTGTGGTCTGAGTGTTTGCATTAGCGGGGGGGAAGGTGTCAGCGGGGAAAAAGGAAACCCGGGAACCCGGGGACAGTCCACTCGTTATACATGTTTTCAAGGGCTTGAACAACCCGTGTAACGAGTGGACTGTCCCCGGTTTTCCCACCTTTTTCCACCAAGGGGGAAGACAGACTGTACTATGGAGAACAACATGGGGATTCAAGGTAGATGGAGGTACAGGCAATACGACCCTGGAACCACTAACGGGGAAAACCGATTGACGAAACAAGTGGTAGGAATGACCATGATTATCCTTATCTCCGTGATGTGTGCGAGGGCACGCGCTCGGCCCGATTTAGGCTACACTACGGTTGTCGTTGAATATGTCGGCAAGCAAGACCACAGCATCTTTCCAATTATTATCAGTACTTCGAGTAAAGAGGCTGAATGGTATAGCCATAAGCTATATGACCATCCATTTGATCGCTCAATGTTTGTTGATATCTATACAGTAAAACAGGAAACTCTGAAAGAGATATCGGATATCCTTTTGGCAAAAGTTGATTTTAATCGACCAATATCCACCAGCGGACCGGTGACAGCACCCACATTAATTCTTGTTATGGCCAGAGGGCACGATTCGAAAGAGACCGAAATTAGTGCGGAGGATAGTGCTGTCATATTAAGTAACATGAAGAAGCGTGTGCTTAATTATCCGCCGCTTGTTGATAACCTAACAAAGGTTGAAGTGGCCATGAAGCTAGGAGGGAAAAAGGTGGAAAAAGGGGAAAAAGGTGTCAGGGGAAAAGATGTCAGGTACTGGACTGCACCCCAAAACTGAGACACAGAAAATAGGTGACACTTTTCATTGAATGGGAGGTGTCCCTTGAAAGGTGGAAAGCTGGGAAGGTATTTCACGGCGGAGTTCAAAGCGCGGGTGGTGCAGCGCATGTTGGAACCCGGGGACGGAACCCGGGGACAGTCCACTCGTTATACATCTTTTCAAGGGCTCGAACAACCCGTGTAACGAGTGGACTGTCCCCGGTTTTACTTCCCGGATCTGCCGGGACCCCAGTGACGGAGGAGATTATGGTATCTCGACTAGTCGTCTGTGCAATGTTTCTCGGGAGTGCCGTGCTCGGCACCGCGACAAACGCTCCGATGCCTAAAGCCGCTGTCGCTCCAAAGTACCCTCCTCTTGCGGCTGTGGCGAGGGTGTCGGGAACGGTCACCGTTCGGGTTACAATCGACGACTCCGGCAAGGTCACAAACGCAGATGTAGTCTCGGGCCACGACCTGCTAAGGCAGGCTGCTGCGGATGCGGCCAAGAAGTGGAGGTTTGAAAGTGCCCCGACTCAGACCCGCACCACCGAAGTGAAATTCAAGTTTTCGCTGCTGCCAGAGAGGGATGAGTCAGACGTGCAAACGACCTTCTTCCCCCCTGATGAAATCGACGTCGAACTCGCACCGGCAAAGCCCCCTGTCAACTACGGGCGGGGTCATTGAGGTTGCTTCGGGAGCAAACGGTGTCAAGGACAAGCGGCTCCTATCTTGGTGAACGGGGGGAGAAGGGTGTCAGGAGAAGGGTGTCAAGGAGAAGGGTGAAAGGAGAAGGGTGTCAGGTACCCTTTTCTTCACGCAGAGAGCGAAACCTAATGCCGAGTTCCCAGAATATCGTCGCCATCGACCTCGGTAATTCCAGCGGGCGGGTGGTGCTGGGGCAATGGGACGGCGGCAGGGGCGTCCTGCGTGAGATTTACCGGTTTGCGAACGAGCCGAAGGAAGCAGCCGGCCACGTGGTGTGGGACATCGAGCGGATCTGGCGGGAGATCCTGAAGGGCTTGGGAATTGCCGCCGCGGAATCGGGAGGGTGCGTCGAGAGTATCGGGCTGGATTGTTGGGGCGCGGAATACGTGCTGGTGGACGAAGCGGGAGAGCGCGTGGGCCCTGCTTACACTTTGCGCGATCCGCGGCAGGTCCGGGCCATGGAGCGCGCTTTCTCCATCCTGCCGCGCCCAAGAATTTATGAGATTACCGGCATCCAGGTTTTGCCCATCAACGCTCTCTATGGTCTTCTCGCCCATCGGCAGGAGTCACCGGAAGAGTGGGCGAAGGCCAAGGTGTGGCTGGGCACCCCGGAATATTTCCTGTTTCGGATGACGGGAGTCGCGGTCGCCGAGTATACGAATGCCCCCAACTCCCAGCTTGTGGACGCCGCCTCCAAGTCGTGGTCACGCGAGATTTGCGAGGCTTTTGGTTTCTCCCTGGACAAGTTTCCTCCCCTTGTTCCGCCCGGAACCATCCTCGGGAACCTTCGCGCGGAGATCGCCCGCGAGACCGGGCTCTCAAACGTCAAGGTTATTGCTCCGGCGTGTCATGACACGGCGTCCGCCGTCGCTGCCATCCCTCACTCGCATCATGACCTGGCATTTGTCAGCTCGGGAACATGGTCGCTGGTGGGAACGGTGCTCGGCGATCCCGTGATCTCGGAGCAGAGCTATGAGTTCAACATTACCAACGAGGGAGGCGTGGGAAATTCCATTCGCTTCCTCCGCAATGTGATCGGTCTGTGGCTGCTTCAGGAAGCCCTGAAAGAGTGGAATGAACGTGGGCCGGAAGTGAGTGCGGGGGAGTTGGCGGAACAGTGCATGGCTGCGCCGCTGGAAGGAGCTTGGTTCGACGTGAGTGAGGACAAGGTCTTCCTGGCGCCCGGGAATATGCTCGCGCGTATCAATGCCCAGTTGAGAGTCCAGGGCTTTCCCGAAGAGAACCGGCCGGCGGCGCTGGCAGGTATTATTTTTCGAAGCCTGGCCAAGCGTTATGCCGAGGTCATTCGCGCCATCCGCATTTGCACAGGTAAACGAATCGAGCGGCTGTGCGTCATGGGCGGCGGCGTAAGGAATGAAGCGCTCAACCGCCTGGCGGGCACCGCCACGGGCCTGGAAATAGTCAGGGGCCCGAGCGAAGCCACCTTGATCGGGAACGTGGCGGTGCAGATCTCGGCTTTGGAGAACGCCCGCTCGCTGCCGGACATCCAGGGAATTGCCTCGCGCCTGACCTACGCGGAGTGACGGTGGAGTTCAGGCGAATGTGCCGTGGCGAAAAGGCCTGAGAAAGCCCTGAAGCTACGTTGTGGCAAAGAAAGCCCTGACGCTTGACATGGTGCGTGGTGTCTGCTCAAATACCCGCCGCAGCACGGTTACATCACGAGGCTTCCGATGAAGTACGCCATACATCTCACTGCTTTGATTTTCTGGTTAGGATCGGCAACCGCCGCGATCGCATCCTCGGCCGCATTGTGCGTGCAGTGCCACAACAAGGTAACCCCCAACATCGTGAGCGATTGGAATGCGAGCAAACACAGCGAACAGGGCGTTTCCTGCGACGCTTGCCACGGCATCGACCACCGGACCTCGAACGATGCTGCCAAAGCGAAGATTCCTACCCTGGACACCTGCGCCACTTGCCATGCAACTCAGGTTACGCAATTTAAGAAAGGCAAACACTCCATGGGATGGGCGGCCATGGAGGCCATGCCGACCATTCATTGGCAGCCCATGGCCCTGACCGAGGGTGTAAAAGGATGCGGGGCCTGCCACAAGCTGGGGGTGAAGTCCAACGATCAGGTCGCCGAGCTCGAGAGGGAAGGTTCGCGATTTGGAATTGCCTCCTGCGACGATTGCCATACCCGCCACACCTTCTCTGTCGAGGAGGCGCGATCACCCCAAGCGTGCCAAACCTGCCACATGGGTTTCGATCATCCGCAGTGGGAGATGTATTCGTCTTCCAAGCACGGCGTGCGCAACGAACTGCGGCAACTTAGGATTCAGAGCGAAGCTTCCGCCGCTCCCACTTGCCAAACGTGCCACATGCAAGGCGGCAACCATGAGGTGCGCACCGCCTGGGGATTTCTGGGCGTGCGTTTGCCCATGCCCGAAGACAAGCAGTGGGCGGCTGACCGGGCCACCATCCTGCAAGCACTGGGAGTCCTGGATCCCGACGGCAAACCGACCGCCCGGCTGGAGGTGGTTAAGGAGGCCGACGTGGCCCGGCTTGATCAGGCTTCCTGGCAGGCGGAACGCGATAAGATGCTCAAGACTTGCAATCAATGCCACTCCCTGGACTTCGCCCGGCAACAGCTTCAATACGGGGATGACATGATCAGAAACGCTGACCACCTGATGGCGGAAGCGATCCGCACGGTGGCCGCCCTGTACAAAGACGGCCTCGTGCCCAAGCCGAAGAACTATGCGTATCCCTTCCCTGACCTTCTGACCTTCCACGACGCGCCCACGGTGATCGAACAGAAACTTTTCATCATGTTCCTGGAGCACCGTATGCGAACTTTCCAGGGGACGTTCCACTCCAGCCCGGATTACGCTCTTTGGTACGGTTGGAGTGAAATGCAGCGCGACCTGGCGGAGATTAAGGAAATGGCAGCGGAAATTCGCCGCACCGGCCACCCCTCCGCTGCGCTTGCCACCGCTCGGGAGTAGCTAAACCCTGCGACCGGAGTGAATGTGATTCTCACTCCTGAGCTTTTCCCATTACTTGATAGCGGGTGTTCCCTCCACGCGCACCGTGACGATTTGAAATGGCTTCACGGAAAACCTGAACCCATGGGATGAGGATACGAGTGGCCCCTGGTTCCTCTCCAAGGCATCGGTCATCCACGCGGCCTTGACATCCAGCAAGGGGGTTTCAACCGCCACGTCGTTTCCTTTGCCGCCCAGTTCCAGAAACCGCAGAATCGTTCCCTTTCCGTCTTCGGCTTCTTTCCAGGTCACCAGTGCCACGTCGGGTTGATCCACCTTCAGGAAGCTCCCCTGCGCCGAACTCAGCGGCCGGGCAGAATTGACGGCTTTGTCCTGCGAGGTGATTTGGTCAACTTCCAGGGGAGACATCTCCTCGCGCCCCACGCGGCTCAAATGCGCGGGCGAAAGGTTGTTGCCGCTCGTCAGCACATAGCGGAAAGTGAAATCGCCTCCCTGGCTTGCCGCGTAGTTCGTGAAGTAGTAATTGTTCATGACCTGGGAAAAAATCGTGCCGGTGCGATGGCCAAATTCGCGCGGCCAGGCGCCCCGCACGATGTCCCCCAGGGTGACCAGGAACGCGTCCACGGGAACGATCGCCGCCGTCACGCTGCCCTGGTCCGCCGCCACCCAATGCTGCACGGAAAACCATTCTTTCGCCCCTCCCAACATCTGGTCGCGCGCCGGGTTCACAAAACCATTCTGGATTTCATAGCGAAACTGCGGCTGATCCATGGCCAATGGAAACGCAAAGTAGATGCCTTCCTTGGTATAGACCTCCTTCTTGTTCACGCGATTAATGAACTCGATCTTTTTTTGCCCGTTAAAAAGAATTACTTCGGTCTCGATCTTGGGTGTGTTCACTCCCGAGCTTATCAGCCGCGCCGCCACGCCGAAAGGCTCGTGGGTCACGGAGACGATGTGTCCGCCGCCGGCATTGTGAATCGTAAGCTCAGGAATCGGCCAGGTGGCACTGTACTCCAGAAGCCGATTGGGACTCTGGTCGCCACCCGTGACGTAGAGATACTGGTCAAACCGGTAAGGGCTGGAGGTGTTCACCAGTTCTTTGTTCAGTTCCTTATCGAAGATGCTCTTCACCGCTCCGCTTTCCGCGTCCAACACTACGCGGTAGAATTGATTCTCCAGCGTTTCCCCCGCCACCGCCGTGGGAACGGGCGGCGCATCCGGGATGGACTTCAGCGTATACGCTTTGTAACCGACCGAAGGAACATCCTGCGCCAGAAATCGGATATGCCGATAGGAATTGCCGGTGGAGAGAACTTCATAGGAGACGGGTTGATTAGTGGCGAGATCGACCACCTCCCGCCCTTTGTCCAAGTCAATTTCCACGAGGCTGGAACGCTGCCAACTGAGGGGATTGAACACCAGCAGCGTTCCATGGGGATCGTAGATGGAGTCGGCAAGGTCAGCCAGACTTCGACGGAGCACGTAATCCACGTCGCGCTTGGCGTCGGTGGCAAAAGCTTCCTTGACTGCCAACTGGTTGGTGGTCTCCAGGCTCTCCGGGTCGCTCACACTGCGGTCGGCCCCCCAGGTGTGTTCGTCATAAAGAACCATGTTGTTCCAGAGCCTCTTCAGCACTTCCGGCTCCGGCCGGGCCCCCGGGTTGACGATACTGCTGACGGTGGAGAACTCTTCCGCGGCGAGTGCTCGCTGTTCGCTCTCGCGGTCGATGGCGGCGGAGCGGGCCGTCGAGACGATGCCGTATTCCCAGTACGGACCGCCATCGGCGCGCACGACCGGAAGGGAATCTCCGAAACTCGCGGCGATGGTGCGTATCGCATCCGCGAACCCCGAGTATTGCAGGTGGGGGTAGGCATAAGCCTTATTCCAATCCCCCACGATGCTTGCCTGGCGGGGAAATAGATCGGTGTTTTCCCACTGCGAACCGTAAACCAGAACCGAATCCGATTTGTATTCCGGATGCGTGTAGGCCTGGAGAAAAACCGGAATGGCGTCACGTCCGGCGGAAACCTCACCTTGCAGCCCGGCAAACAACACACCTAACTGAGAATAAACCCAGGAGTACCACATCAGGATTCGGCCGCCGTCCGGACCCTCCCACCAGAAGGGAGATTGTTCATTGAGGTGGTTGGCGAGAAGAATCGGTCCATTGTCATTGTCGCAGCCGGAGATGAAATACTTCAAACCCGCCGCCGCCATCACCGACGCGTAGGACCAGGAGTAAGTGGGTACATCCGTGATGTTGGCGTAGTCGGCGTCCCCGCCGTTCTTCTGGTGAAATTGGAAGGCGGGATAGAGCGACCGAATCAGCGTTTCGAGGGACGGGAAGCCGGTGAGGAGGCTTGCTTCCACCGTCGGAATGAAGATCTTTTTTTCCTTGATCATCTGGAAAAGGCGCTGTTGCCGCTCCTCACTGCGCCCCGCCATGAACTGCCGCACGCTCCAGAATCCATCCGGGCTGAAGCGGAAGTCCGGGTGCTCATGGATGAGCTGGATGGCTTCTTCCAGCACCCGCGACTGAATTTCCGCCACCTTTTCCTGATAGTCGGAATACCCCACGTCCACATGAATGTGGGGAACGACCAGAAGATTCCACTTTTTCGCGGGCGTCAGGGTGACGGGGAAACGCTGCGCGTGGCCCCGGATCTTGACCGTCACTGCACCCGTCAAGGGTGTGGTGAATTCGGGAACGGAAAATTCCACTTTCTGCTCGCCAAATTCTTTCGCCGATAGCGGCTGATGAAATTCGTTTCCGCCCACCGCCAGGGTGACCTCGCCGCGCTCCACCGCCGAGTTGTAACGCACAAAGACGTCCACCAACTCGGAGAGAGCTTCCCCTTGGCGCACGTAAAATATGGTGGGCTCGGCCTCCGCAGTAAGAGCATTCACGGAATAGTTTCCTGCGGCATCATGCTCGAGTTCGATCGCGTCGTATGTAACGACGGAATGCGTCTCGTCACTCTCCGTTGCGGATTCGTCAACGGCCGTCAGCGTCAGTTTATTGGTTCCCTTCTGCAATAGTTTTGTGGGGAGGTCGAAGGTGATCGTATCCACGGCCGCGAGAGGAATGGTGACCATTTGCCGGTCGCCGCCCCCGTAGTTAAGCTTCGGGTGTTGATAGAAGAAACCCGCGTGGCCGTTGATCTCCACTTGCATCGTTGCCACGCGCGCCGTTTCCGACAGCAGCCCGATCTTCAGCGTGTAAACACCTTGGGGAACTTGCTCCAATTCAAACTGAATGGTGTAGGGATGAGGGTGGCTTCCCGCCTTGCCAAGCGTTGATCCTTCCTGATAGGCAGGCCAATCGGTCCCAGGAAGGCTCTTCCCTACGATATAAACCAACTCACCCTTTGGATAACGGGAGCCGAAGAGCGGAGCCCCCTTGTTCCCGGTGTTGAATTCACTGGGAGACTGATTGAACGTGCCCATCTGCCACACGGTCTGCGAAGCCGCTGACGCGCTCTGGAAAAAGCCAAGCGTGAAGGTAACGCAGAGTGATAAAAGAATGGTTTGATGAGAGGTCTTCATATTGATCCCCTGACGGCCGGTGAGTTTGCGCAATTCCTGAGGGTACCGCTATTGGGGGTCCCGATTATTGCCACCCTTGAAACCGGGATTTCCATTTTGGCATCCTGAGGCACAGCAGTATACATCCCGCCGGCTCGTTCGCCACCGCAATCTTGCGCTCCCCACACCTGTGTGCCGTCGGGCAGCCGCGTGTGCGCCGTGCAAGGAAACAAAGCAAATTGTTCTCACTGACGGCATCCCGTGGTAGAGTGCCGGGGCCGGCAACCTTGGTAATCGGGACAATGGTTGGGTGGCAAAGCAAGGGGAATGTCCCGTCCCAGATCTTACGGTTCCGCCGGCCATAGGCAGGTCAAGGGTGCGATTGCCGGTCGGGAGGCCCGGAAGAATCATGCACTTCGTCCTGGACGCTTGATGACGTTTCATTGGCGCAACATCGCTCCTTTCGCAGAATGCAGCAACCGGTCCTCAGTCGGGTTTGACGGGAAACGGCATTTCCTCGGCGTGGCGCTCGGCGCCCTCTTGATGATGGCAGGCGTGAGTTTTCTTTGCGCCCAGTCTGACTCCACCGGAGCCTTGAGCGGCACCATCACCTTCCGCAAGAGCCCCGTGCCAGGTGCCAAGGTGGTGCTGACGAACAACGCCACAAATCAGATTCTCAGCATGATCTCGGGGGAAGACGGAAGCTATCGTTTCTCGCTGCTTTCCCCCGGGTCCTACCGTGTCACTTTTTCAGCACGCGGATTCAAAACCTCGCAAGTCCCGTCGATCGCCATCAACGTTTCGGAAGATCCCACCCTGGATGCCAGCCTGGAGCGCGGCAGCCCCCGGGAGAAGGTGGCGTGCAACTGCCGCCTGAGCCTATCGGCCTCATCGTCAGGCACCCTGGTGGATCATAAAACGATTACCGGCGTCCCACTGACCACCCGCAACTTTGCGCAGCTTCTCTCCATGTCTTCGGGTACGGTCGCGGATGTGAACAATGCCGGAACCCTGGGCCGGGGAACCAATACGGTTAACGTGAATGGCAGCACCGCGGCGGGCAACTACACCATCGACGGAGCGTACGCCCCCAGCACCGTGCCCAATCCCGACGCCATCACCGAATTCAAAATCCAGACCTCGCAGTACGACGCGGGCTATGGCGCGATGGTGCCCAGCACCAACGTGATCACCCGGGGCGGGGAGAGTCGGTATCACGGCACCGCCTGGGAATTTGTGCGCAACGACATCTTTAATGCCAATGCGTTCTTTCGGAATGCCACGGGGCAACCCAAACCCAATCTGAAACAAAACCAGTTCGGAGTGACGCTGGGCGGCCCGGTCCTCCGGGATAAGTGGTTCTTTTTCGGCTCCTACCAAGGAACGCGGCAGGTAAACGGTCTGGACCCCACCTCCGTGGCCACAGTCATCCTTCCGCCTCTGACTAACGATCGATCGGCGGCGGCCCTGGCGGCGCAGTTCTGCCCGGGCAATCATCTGCTCGCGAGCGGCCCCGATGCGGGTCAGCCGGATCCGAACTATCTGACCTTTGCCGGAGGCAAGCAACTGGATTGCGCGAACCGGAATACCGCTACGACGGTTCCCATCAATCCGGTGGCACTGAGCATCCTGCAAACCAAGCTGCCCGATGGCACCTATCTGATCCCGGTGCCCCAAACGATCCTCCAGTCAGGCAGCAACGCGGGCATGGGATTCTCCTCCTTCAGTTTTCCCTCCTATTACAACGAGGATCATTTCGTGGCCAACAGCGACTTCGTGGCGTCGCCAGTCAACACCTTATCGTGGCGCGGCTTTTTTTCCAGAATCGACCAACTCCGATCTCTGGGAGCGCCGGGCGGGGCGACGGTGACCCCGGTGATCCCGGGCGCCGGCTCTCCCCAGGCGCTCCGCGCGCATGACATTGCGCTCTCCTTCAAACTTACCTCGGAGCTGACCAGCAAGACCGCGAACGAAGCGCGCTTTGCCTATTCGCGTACCTTCCAGCCGGCCCACGGCGTCGGCACTCCCTCTGCGGATTCCTTCGGCATGACCCCCGTGGACGCCCTGTTTCCCCTGCCTCCCGAGGTCACCATGCTGGGCCCCATGGGAACGTTCCGCTTTTTCGGCAACGGCGCCAACGACTTCTCGACCCACACGAATACGTTGGCGTGGACGGACATCCTCTCTTTGGTTCACGGAAGGCACAGTGCCCGGGTGGGTGGAGTTTTTCTCATCCAGCACAACGACCGACTAGACACCGGCGCCGCACGCGGAAAAGTCACGTTCGAGACGTTCGAGGATCTATTGGTGGGCCTGAGCGCGGCGGATAATCAAAGCCCCGGCGGCCGGAGCAACATCGAGACCGTAAGAGCCAATGAGGGGGTGGGGCCGAACGGCGAGGTTCAGTATCAATACCGGCACTACTACGGGGCGGCCTTCGCCCAGGACGATTTCAAGGTGACGCCGCGCTTCGCGCTCAATGCCGGGCTGCGCTGGGAGTATGTGGGCTCTTCTTTCGACCAGGCAGGTACGATCGGGAATGTCTGGCCGTCTCTGTTAAAGCAAATGCCGATTCCGCCGCCTGCGGGAACCCTTATCGGGGATGTGGTGGCGGCGAACTACAGTCCGGCCCTGGTCAATCCCTACACGGGCGAGCCTTTCGGACCGCCGCCCACGGGTGTATCGATTGGCCCCACACGCAGTTTCTATCAGAACGGCACGCCGCTCGGGAAGTTCGCCCCCCGTTTGGGTTTTGCGTGGCAACCGTTCGGAGTCGCCGGACGAGCCGCGGTGCGCGGCGGGTACGGCTGGTTTTACCAGGCGCCGACTTTCAGCGCCAATGCCGGCAGTGCTCCCCTGTTCACCGCCGCCCCATTTGCGCAGGGATTCACCAATACGGACTCGAGCAATGGCCAGTCGGATCTCCAGAAGATGTTTCCGACCACCACGCTCGGCTTTGTGGCGCGCACGCCGACCTCCCAGCTTTCTGACCGGATCGCCGGTCCGGAATATAAAATCCCCCAGCTCCAGCAATGGAACCTGAGCCTTCAGACCAAACTGCCCGGAGCTTTCACCCTGGACATCGGCTATGTCGGGTCGTACGGCGACCACCTGTTGGTCGGCGTGGGCCTGAACCAGCCTCTGCTCGCCAGTCCCGCGAACCCGGTCAACTGCGGTTACACAGGAGCGCTTGCCGATTGCATCACCACCAATACCGCCGTAAACGCGGGATTGCGTGTTCCGTTCATGGGAGAGACCCCCTCCGCATTGACCGATAGCCAGTTTACCGGCGACTCCCGGTATCACGGTCTTCAAGTGACTCTCCGCAGGCAGATCTCTCACGGGCTGAGTTTTCAATCTGCCTATACCCTCTCGAAGGCCATGAACGACACTTCCATCTATAACGATCTGAACTACCTCGCCAGGAATTGGGCGCGCGCGACCTTTGACCGCACTCATCGAATCGTTACCAACTTCGATTACCAGTTCCCCAGTTCCGTACGTGGTAAGGGCGCAAAACTGTTGAACGGGTGGTCGACAACCGGGCTGGTTATTCTGCAGAGTGGATTGCCGCTGACCCTGACCGATCCAGACGGAGGCAGCGTCTACGGTGAGGCCTCGCCCTCAACGGTGACCTTCTGCCCAGGTACGAAGACGGCTGCCCTGGCCACATCCGGAAATGTGGAAGACAGGCTCGGCGGCTGGATCAATAGTTCGGCATTGTGCTCTCCGCCCGCGATCGGTTCCGATGGTGCAACGGGGTACGGCAACGCCGGCCAAAGCCTCCTCGACGGTCCGCCCCAGTTTAATACCGATTTTTCATTGGGAAAGAGAACCGTGGTGGGAGGCGTCCGGGAAAACGCCGAACTGGCATTCCGCGTCGAATTCTACAACTCCGTCAACCATCCCCAGTTCAGCAATCCAGGCACGACGCTGGGGACGGCAAACTTCGGTGTGGTCACCCAGACCTCGGTCGCCCCTCGCCTGATTCAGTTCGCTTTGAAATACCTCTTCTGAGGGCGGCGCCCCGCAAGTCCGCCAATTTACAGGTCCGCCTGAACCGAAAAGCGGGATGGGGCATTCGCGGCGAGAACTACTTTCCAAAAGAAGACGAAGGGAAGGAAGGATATTTACGATGCCGCCACGATATAGCACATGCCGTAAATCCACCTCTCCCCGATAAAAAACGTTACGCGGTTTCGGACTTCGGCCTTCTGTTCCAGGTTCTGCCCACCTGCGGTGTAAGGGCAGCAAACCGTGACCACATCTCCGACCTCGAGTTTCAATCCCAAACTGACCGCTAACCCGCCTTTGGAAATATTCTCGGTTTTCGAAATCTCTTGCTCCCCTTGTGAATCGCGAACCAGAATGGGCAATTTCAAAGCGAGGCGCTTGTGGGCGCGTTGGCGCTCCCAAGTCCCCGGCGGTACTGGCGGGCTCGTCGCCACCGGCACCGGGGGTGGTTCGGGCGGGCTCACGTGTCCCACGCGATGATTGACGTCGGCGTAGTGCCACGTGGTCGGCCCGCCGCATTTCTCGCAAAACCGCTGCAAAGGACCCGATTCGAGAATCCCGATTTCCCAGTCGCGCAGTGTGCAGAAACTCTGCGCGCCACAATCCCCGCATTTCAGCAAGGCACCGGCGGGGTTTTCGCGGGCTTCCAGAGGCGGGGAAAATTTAATGTCCCAAAGGTCGCGGTCTGTATCCAGACATTCCACGCCCCAATCGGCGAGCCCCGCGGCCACCAGGCGGCTTGGCCCGATGACGCGGAAATCGGCCTCGCGCAAGTTCTCCAGGTTGACAATGCGGATCGTATCGTTCGGCGCCACAGGATGATGGAGCGCAATGCGGGCGCCGCCCCGGTTGATTTCAACCGTATAGGTCTCTTCCGAAAAATCCCCCGCGCTCCCGCCAAACGCCGTAACGCGGATGGGAAACTTAAGGAGAATTCGTTCCGTGTTCCTTTTCTCGTCCATAACCCCCGTATCTTAGACCACAAAAGGAAGGAAAGGGTAGGCCTGAAGGGATAAGGGAGGATCAGGCCAGGCTTACCTTGAAAACCACGGCGTAATCCGAGTCCGGCTTATTGCCGGGCGGTTCGATGCTCAAGCCCTCCGCAGTCTGCTGCCAACGAAGGGTTGCCGGCGAACCCAGCAGTTCGACCCGGGCCACCTTTCCGGGCGGGGGGGAAGATGCCATCCCCATCGCACGGAAAAGCAAAGCCTCGTCCGGCCAGCCGAGGGCGATGGCGTAAACCACGGTGCCCGCAGTGTTGCGGGTGTAGCGGATGTCGCGCGCGCCGAAAGCCGTTGGTTTGCCGTTACCGGGGGCGGCCGTCAGGTTTGGCCCCTCGCCAAAGACCGACCATGGGCGCGTGGAGTAAATGGCTTCGGCGTTGATTTTGAACCACTCCCCAAGGCGTTCGAGAATCAGGCGCTCCTTGGAATCAATGGTGCCATCGGGCTTGCCGGGAATGTTGAGCAGGAACGTGCCGTTCTTGCTTACCGTATCGATCAACCAATGAATAACCTCGCGCGGGGGCATATAACCCCCATATTCGCCCGAAGCGTCGAACAGTGAACGCAGATAATGCCAATCGCCGATACAGGTTTCGGACTGCCACGGGTAGGGCAGAATCGAGTCCGCCCGGCCGCGTTCGTAATCGGCCACCACCGCTTTGGCCAACCTCGGAGGAACGCGCTTGACGTTGATGACACCACCCATTTTGCCGCTGTTCATGCGCAGGCTGTGGTTGTAGTAATAGGCGCCGATATTCATTCCCCCCCAGCCCAGGGGGAACAGGGTGGTATCGAAATACAAGAGGTCAGGATTGTGCTGGTCCACCAGGTCGCGCGTGCGATCGTAAAAGTCTTTGACGTAGGAAACATGGGGCAGAGCGTCGGGGGGATGCTTGGGGCCATAGAGACGCTGCGGATCAAGACCCTCCCACCACTGACCGCGGCCGTCGGCAAAGGTCAGGTGACCGTCGTAAGGGATGCCAGCCAGGGGACCGGTGGGGTCAGCGCCATGGGCATCCTGGAAGAAGTTCCAGTTGAACGCCTGATGAACGGTAGCGCCGAAGGGCAACTGACGCCGGCGCGCTTCCGCCGCCCAAGTTCCAATCACGTCGCGGTGCGGGCCCACGTTGACCGCATTCCAGGGGTGATGCTGGGAGTTCCAAGTGTCAAAACCATCGTGATGATTGGCGGCGGCGACGAAAAAGCGGGCGCCGGCGTGGACGTAGAGATCCATTAATTCCGCAGGCTGCCAGTTCAAAAGCGTCCATTGCGCACAAAGGTCCTTGTAACCGAACCGGGAGGGAGGACCATAGTGGGCGAGGTGAAAGTCGTATTGCTTGCTCCCTTGGAGGTACATGTAGTGCGCGTACCAGTCGCCGTCTTCCGGAACGCACTGTGGGGTCCAGTGATTCCAGATGCCGAACTTGGCGTCGCGATACCATTCCGGGCAATCGTACTGGAGCAACGATTCCCAAGTAGGCTGATAGGGTCCTTCCCCCGCCAGGTTGGGAATGGGAGACTCCATAGGCACACCGTCATGGGAGCCACCCGGGACCGGCAGATCGGGCGGGCGGGGCCAGCTCTTGAGGTCCCAAGCCTGGTCGTTCAGCCGTTCGGAAACAACTTGACCGTTGTGCAGGGCGTAGAAGACGCGCTCGCTCTCGGGGGTGGCGCAAAAGTGGGCGTAGTCTTGGGCGTAATGGTCAAACTCATCCGCAGGAGGCAGAGCGGATGGCAGGGATGCAGCCGCACCTGGCGCAGAGCTGGATAATGGTAAGAAAGCCGAGCCGGCGACAAGGCCGCCGAGAAGGAATTTCCTCCGACGCATGGCGATAGATCCCCTTTCGCGTCGCCCTCATCCTTATAACGAATGTGGCGGCGGTATGGTTGATACTAGAAGCGGGCATTAGCGTGAGTATGGTAGGCCTGGAGGGATTCGAACCCCCGACCCACGGTTTAGGAAACCGTTGCTCTATCCGTCTGAGCTACAGGCCCATGGCTCCCAACAGAGGGCTCTTATAGAGTAGCACACGCGCAGCGCCTTGCTGGTTACGAATTTTGTTCTTGAATCCTGGCGCGGGGGAATCCCTTACCACGCCTTTTTTTTGGGACTTGAAGGGGACCCCCGTCTGCCCTCATAATTCAGGGTGCGACGCGGACCAGGGCGCATTTACAAACGGCTGTTCACACCTCCGGGAGCGTGGGCGAGGTCCGGCCACGGCGTCGCAGTTGGAAGGAATCGGGTTTCTGTCCCATGAAGAAGCGCCACAAAAATCCGGCCAAAGCCCTTACGGCCTTTCACGTCATGGCCAAGCCCGTGGGCCCGATTTGCAACCTCGACTGCCGCTACTGCTTTTATCTGGAAAAGGAAAACCTGTACGGCAAGAAGCGCGACTGGGCCATGCCCGACGCGGTTTTGGAGTCGTACATCTCGCAGTTCATAACCGCGCAGGATTTCCCCACAATTTCATTTGCCTGGCAGGGCGGCGAACCCACCTTGCTGGGTGTGGAATTCTTTCGCAAGGTCGTCGCCATCCAGAACAAGTATGCCAACGGAAAGAAGATCGAGAACGCATTTCAAACCAACGGCGTCCTGCTGGACGATCGCTGGGGCGAGTTTCTGGCCGAGAACCATTTCCTGATCGGGATTTCCATTGACGGCCCCGCCGAACTCCATGACTTCTATCGCGTGGATAAGGGCGGCGCGCCCTCCTTCGACCGTGTTATGCGTGGCCTGCGCTATCTGAAGAAGCACCAGGTGGAATTCAACGCCCTCACCGTGGTGAACCGGCAGAATTCCCAGCACCCCCTGCGCGTGTATCGATTCCTGAAAGGCATCGGCTGCCAATTCATGCAGTTCATCCCCATCGTGGAGCGGGTGGCCAAGGCCGCCAACCCCGATGGCCTGGTGCTGATTTCCCCGCGCGACCCGCACGCCGCCGACGTCTCCGAGTGGTCGGTCGAGCCGCGGCAGTTCGGCGTCTTCCTGTGCACGATTTTCGACGACTGGGTGCAGAAGGACGTGGGAAATTATTTTGTCCAATTGTTTGACGTCGCGCTGGAAAGCTGGCTGGGCATGGTGCCGAGCTTGTGCGTCTTCCGGCCCACCTGCGGCGCCGCCATGGCCCTGGAGCACAATGGCGACCTCTACTCCTGCGACCACTATGTTTACCCGGAGAACAAGCTGGGCAACATTCTGGAGCAACCGCTCCAGGCGCTGGTGAATTCCGATCAGCAACGCCGCTTTGGCCTCGACAAGCGTGACTCACTGCCACGCTATTGCCGTGAATGCGATGTGCGCTTTGCCTGCAACGGCGAGTGCCCCAAGCATCGCTTCATCTCCACGCCCGACGGCGAGCCGGGTTTGAATTACCTCTGCGCCGGCTACAAGCTCTTCTTCCATCACGTCGACCCCTACATGAAATTCATGGCCGACGAACTCCGCCACCAGCGCCCTCCCGCCAACATCATGTCGTGGATTCGCCAACAAGGGCATTCTCCCGCCCTCGCTGCTGGAATTTAGTTCCAACGAGATTTTCCTGAAGGTTATCCGTCATCAGTTTTCAATCGTCAGCAACCCACCCCGCGTGGAGTGGCTCTTGCTGAAAACTGATGACTGACAACTGACGACTTTCCCTGCGTCTTCCTCAGGCGTTGCCGAAGCTGATGACGCCGATGGCGAGAAAGAGGATGGCGATCCCCGCGAGGCAATAGCCCAACGCGGTGCGGCTGGCGCCTTTCCATTCGCCGCCCAGAAATCCCCAGCCGATGCCGGCGATGATATCAACGGTCATGAACACGGGCCAGCCGACGATTTTGCCCAGCGTGCCCAGGGCGGCGGTGCCCATGCCGTATACCACCAGGCCGCTATACCAGAGCACTCCCATGAAGGCGGCGCCCAGCGCATACATGGCGCCCGTGGATTCCTCCCGGAAAACGCCCCAGGTGTGGTTCTTGTTCAACAGGTAGACGCAGTAAGCCACGTTGGGCAGGCAGCCGCAGCTCACCGCCAGCGCCCAGATGACGTTGCCAGACATCGCCGCGGAAGCCCCCGCGTCGTGAGAGAGATCTTGCACTTGTTGGCCGAAAACAAAAGCGAAGGTGAGCATCGAGGAAAAGACGCCGGAAAGAATGCAGATGATCAGCCCGACCCCAAAGCCCGAGGGCGCCGCAGCCGCCGTGGCGGCAGAGGCCTGCTCGCGTTCGCGGCGCTTCCCCGCCATCGCCAGGCAGACCAACCCGAGGGTCATCACCACCGTCCCCGCGATCAGCGCCAGGCCTTGCCGGGTGCCCAGTTGGTCCGGATGGAGGATCGCCAGGGGCACGAGCGATCCGAACGAAGAGGTGATGCCAAGAATCACCGCGAAACCCAGCGCCAGCCCCACGCGCGCGATCCCCTGGCCGAATAAAAGGCCGCCAATGCCCCAGGCGAAGCCGAAGAGGGCGACCTTGGCCAGCGCCCCGGCGGAAGATTGCTGAAGCACGCCCGCCACATGGGGAACCGTGACCCGCGCGATGATCCAGGGAAGAACCAGCAATCCCATGAATGAATAGAGCAGCCAGATGTTCTCCCAGCGCCAGGCGGAGAGCCGTTTCATGGGGGCCGCGAAGCTGCCGTTGAGCATGCCTCCCACAAACACCAGCATCAGGCCCCAGCCAATTTCATGACCCATAATTCCTCCCCGGGATTTCTGCTGCGTGCAGGCCGCGAGTCACTGTGGAGAACCGCTTATATTCTCCGTGGAAAGCGACGACACCCCGCCCCGCCATCTCTCCCTCCGGGCGGGTGGCGAATCAGGATGATCGCCGGCGTGCTCAGGACGCTGATGCGAAGGATTTGACGGCATCCGCGACGCTATCGTAAACGTCAAATACCGTAACTAATTTGGTAATATGAAGCTGTTCGCGAAAGCGCTTGGTAAGGTTGGCCAGCTTCAGGTTGGCGCCCTGGTTCTGCGCCGAGGTGTACCCCGCCACCAGCGTGCCCAAGCCGGCGCTGTCGATGTAGGTTATCTCGGCAAGGTCGAGAACCAATTGCGTCTTGCCCTGGCTCAGGATTTCCTTGAGCTTGGTGCGGAGTTGGTTGCTCTCCTCACCCAGCGTTACGCGGCCGATCAGTTGCAGGACCGTAACTCCGTTCACTTCCTTTTCCACGATGTCCAATGCCATACTCTGCCTCCTGTTATTGCGTTCCGCGCGGTGGTGGCGGGTCAATGGGGATTGCCCCACCTGCCACGGCTGGGGAGTTTGCCACTCCTCCCCACGGGAACGCGCATTCTACAAGGCTCCAGCGGTAATGTAAATGACGCGCTGAATGCGCTGTCTAACCCCAAGGCTAATTGGGAGAGGAACTCTGCCAGTTCGCAGTCAAGTGGTCGCTATCCGCTTCCACGGCGAGGGTGGGAACAAAGCCCCCCGGCGGTGGCATCTTGATGTCTTTGCTCAAGTCCGTCGCCCCATTCTTGGCGAAGACGTGGATAGAAACCTGCGACACACCGGCGGGCACCGTGATGGTATGTGAAAAGCTTCCTTGATAGGAGCCTTTGATCCCCAGGAACTCTCCTTTTTTCTTCTTTCCTTTTAAGGTCTCTTCAAATAGGGTTTGCCCGCCACCGGAAAAGGTAAACGTCGCCTCCTTGAAACCGTAAATGCAGGAGACTTTGACGATCCGCGGAATATTGGCGAATTTGGCGGCCTCGGCCTTGGCAAGCTCTTCGGGACTGGGAGCGGGAGGCGTCGGTTTGGGAGGCGGCGTTACGGCCACGGGCTGGGGTTGGGGCGGAGGTGGCGTCGGCGCGGCAGCAGTCGGGTGGGGCGCGGCCGCCTGCTTCGGCTTGCGCACGACCGGTTTCTTTGCCACCTCGGGAGCAGCACTCACCGGCGGCTTCGGTTGCTCGGTGGTTGCAGCAGGGGGCGGGGCTGGCGACTCAACGGGCGGTGCAACTGGTGGCGAAGTTGCCGGCTGAGTTTGCACCACCGCCGGCGGGGGCGGCGTGGGAACATTGTTCCCCCGGTGAACTCCCCAATACACCAACCCCGCTCCGGCCAACAGTACAACTGCCACGCCGCCCACCATGGCCGGGATCAGTTTCGACTTGGGGGCGGACACCACGGCGCCGGGAGTTGCGGTCGGCTCAGCCGCGCCCGCGGCGATGGGTTGAGGGGGCGGTGGCGTTGTAACCGGTTGTGGTCCGGCCGCCGCTGGTGGCGCCGAAAGGTCCGGTGTCCGCATCGGAAGCGTTCTCTCCATCACGGGAGATTCAGGCGGAGCCGGAGGCACTGGCACCACAGGTGGAGATGACGGCGCTGGCGGCGATACGGTGGAAAGGTCCGGAACCTGCATGGGAAGCGTTCGCTCCATCGGCATCGTCGGCTCATCGGAGACGGATGGCACAGGCGTCGCGGGGGGTGCTGGCGGCGATACGGCGGAAAGGTCCGGAACTCGCATCTCCAAGGTTTGTCCCCCGAGAGGGAGTGCATCCGGGGCCGAGGCCGGCGTGACGGGCGATGGAAAGGCGAGCTTGGCTGGTTGCGCCGGCGCTGGCGGTGGAGCGGGAGGCCCCGTAACCACCCCCGGTGACGGAGCTTGCGACGCCCTTTTCATAAGGCTGGGAATGGGCATGGCGAGCGTCTGGTCCGCAAGGGGAGGTGTAACGGAGCCGGTTGCTTCCTTCGAGGGGGCCGCGGGTTTGGGCGGTTGCGCAGCCACGCGAGCAGGTGGCGGCAATGTCGGTACGGGTGGCGCCGCGGATGGTGATGGTTGCTGGGACGTGGCTTTCAGAAGGTCCGAAATCGACATCGCCACCGTATGGTCCGCAGCAGCAGGCGGAACTGGACCCCCTGATTGCGCCGGGGGTGGCGGCGGCGCGGAAGGCTTAGGCGGCGCAGCCACACGCGGAGGTGGCGCCGAGAGTCGTGCGGGCGGCGCCGCAGGTGATGATGGTTGCTGGGACGCAGCCTTCATAAAATCCCCAATCGACATGGCCACCGTATGGTCCGCTGGGGGAGGCGGAACCGGACCTCCGGCTTGCGCTGGCGGGGGAGGCGGCGCTGCGGGTTTGGGCGGCGCAGCCACACGCGTAGGTGGTGCCGAGGGTGGTGGAGGTGGCGCGGACCGTGGCGCTGGCTGCTGGGACGTGGCCTTCATGAGGTCCGAAATCGACATGGCCACCGTATGGTCCGCTGCCGGAGGCGTAACTGGACCCCCTGCTTGCACCGGGGACGGCGGCGCAGCAGGTTTGGGCGGCGCAGCCACGGGCGGAGGTGGAGCCGATTGTGGTGGTGCCGCGGATCGTGGCGCCGGCTGCTGGGACGCGGCTTTCATGAGACCCGAAATCGGCATGGCCATGGTGCGGTCCGACGGCGGAGCTGGCGGTGAGGCGGCGGCCGCGGAAGTCCCGGCCTGCGAGCGTATGGGGCGGCCGGTCTGAAGGTCATCCAGGTCGGCCAACAAATCGCGCGCGGAGGAGTACCGCTGGTTGCGGTCCTTCGCCAGGCACTTCTTAACCACATAATCGTGTCCCGGCGTCAGGTGGGGATCGAGGCTGCTGGGCGCCGCCGGTTCTTCGTAAACGATCTTGAACATCACCGCAGCCGTATTGCCGGTGAAGGGTTTCCTCCCCGTCAGCATGGTGAAAATAATAATGCCCAACGAGAAGATGTCCGTGCGGGCGTCAAGTTCGCCGCCCTTCACCTGTTCGGGGGACATATAGGAAGGCGTTCCCATGACCCCTACGGTGCGGGCCACACCTTCACGCGCCAGGACTTTGGCGATCCCAAAATCCGTGATTTTGGCGCGCCCATCCTCAGTCACCAGGATGTTGGCGGGTTTCAAATCGCGGTGGATCACCTGGTTCCGATGCGCGTAATCAAGCGCCTCGGCCACCTGCCGCACGATATTAAGGGTTTGGTCGTGGGCCAGGGCGACGCCCGATTCGAGAATTTTCTCCAGGGTCTTACCCGGGACCATTTCCATTACGATGCAACTGGTCTGGCTTTCCTGATCATCGAAGGCGTCGTGAATGGTGACGATGGCGGGGTGCGCCAGGCGGCCGGCCGCCCGGACTTCGCGCATGAACATTTCCTGCGGGCTGTTGCTTCCTTCCTCAGGAGAAGAGCTGAGGGAGATTACCTTCAGGGCCACCTCGCGGCCGATGGTGGGGTCGGAAGCTTTGTAGACCACCCCCATCGCGCCCCGGCCCAGCTCGGAAATGATGTTGTACCGTCCGACTTTCTTCATGGTGCTTCTTTAAGGTGAAGTAGCGGCTTTACCGCGGACACTCAAGTTTGTTCCCCGGGAAGCGCTTCGCCACCTTGCATGATCAAGATACTCCGACCCTGCGCCCTCGCGCCCACCCCTCCGGACCGAAATCTGATTCTTCAGCAACGCCAAGATACCATAACTTAAGTCACGCGGGTAGCGGAGGCGATAGCGGGGTGTTTGGCTTGAAGGTAATTAGCGGACCCTCTTGAGCCAGCCGCCGGGAAACTGTGTAAACCCATACTTCTCGCGACTTCTGTCTTGTATGAAATCGGCGTTATTTCTCAGGAACTCGTCTACCGCCTCCATCGGGCCCGGGCCCCACCGGGGCAAGACCGGATGGCCGTTGATGTCCGTATCCTCAACGACCAGGTAATTGCCTGGTGTCACCAGGCTGCTGTAAAGTTTCAATTCCTTAAGGACATGGTCTTTGTGGTGATCAGAATCAAGAGACACCATTACCTTCTCGCCCGGACGAATCGAGTTCCTAACCTGCTGGAAGATTGCGTCCGAGGTCGACGAACCCAGGAGGTAAGTGATCCTTCCGTTCTGGGGTCTCCCCGGCTGATCCACGATGTCGATGGTCAATACCCGCCCGCGTTTCAAGAGATCAAAGATGGAAGCGAAAAAAAGGGCGCTCCCCCCGTCAGCGGTCCCCGCTTCAACCAGCACATCCGGCTTCGTCTCGTAGATGATTTCCTGATAAACCCAGGTATCGAGAGGACCCTTCTGAATCGGGACGCCCAGCCAAGAGGATTTCCAATTGGCATCCTCGGAGTAGTAGAACCAGGTGTGAAACGAATCGAATAATATGTTGGTCGGGGCAAATCGCGACTGCCAGAACACCCTGAGCCGCCATGGACGTAAATCCCACCAATGGGAATTATGCGGACCTAAATTCAACCTCCAGAACCATCCGAACCCCATCCCCACAAGAAAGAGGAGAACGACCGCGACGGGAGTGAATCGCGAGATTCGCGGCTTTCCTGCGGAGTTTGGGTTTCCACTTTGGTTCTTCAAAAGACCCCCGAATCCCCTGTTTCTGCCTTCAAGCAGGGGGGCCCTCGCGGGAGGAACTTCTGATGAGCATCTCTGCCTGCTTCAAGACGAAAAGTGATCGGGAACTTCAAAGACGGACGCCTGCTCTCAAGTTCGGAGGCAGGAGTCTTGGGAAGAGCCGCCCCGATGCGTCGGGGCGCTACGGCTGACCGAGCATCCTTTTCAACTCCGCCAACTCCTTTTCCAGCCGCTGCTGGCGCCCCTGGATCACCCAGGCATAGAACGTAAAGATGCCCCAAAGGAGTCCGTAGGCAAGAACCAAATAAACGTTAACCATGCAATGCCCCCCTGAGGATTGCCGAATGTCGATTGCCGATTGCCGGGATTCTAGGTTCCAAGATTCGTCCCCCGGAGGCGCCGGAGATTCGCGACCTCGCGCCGGAGCGCCGCGAGGCGCATATACTGCCGCAACAAGTAAGCAAACAAACAAAGAAAAGCGCCCCAAGTTACGAACAACGCCACCCACATGCGGGGATCAAGGCCGGACCCCTCGCCGCCGGCGATGACCGGCTGGGGATGTTGCGTCCGCCACCAGCGAATGGCCATGTAATCAATCGGCACATCGACGAAGCCCATAATACCGACCACCGCCGCCAGCACCGCCGCGCGCCCGGGATTGATGACGTAACTCCTCAGCATCAGATAAGCAACAAAAAGTAGCCATAGTACAAAGGTAAGCGTCAGGCGCGCGTCCCACGTCCACCAGATCCCCCAGACCGGTTTGGCCCACAGCGGGCCCGTCACCAGCACGCACGTGCAGAAGACAAAACCCACTTCCGCCGCACCATGGGCAAAATCATCGGCGGCATCCCGGCGCTTCCACAGATACCCCACACTGCCGAGAAAGATCAGGAAATAAGCCAGCATGGCCGTCCACGCCGACGCCACGTGGATGTAAAAGATGCGCTGCACTTCGCCCATGGTAGCTTCCTGCGGCGCATAGAAAAAGATCAAATAAGTGGCCACCATCAGCCACGCGAGCGTCACGAGGAGGTGCAATGTTGGAGGGAAGATTTTTCTCATACCTTAAGTCTTTGTCCGTGGTCCGTGGTCAGTAGTCCGTTGCCCGTTGTCATTGGTCAGCGGAAACCGATTCTGCCAGTTACTACGGACGACGGACAACTGACAACGGACAACGAACAACGGACTATTCTTCCAAGACATACTCAAACAATAAGTACGACAAAACTATAAAAATGACGCTGAATCCCGCCGCCAGTTTGATCCAGCCCGCATAATCGCTAACCGGGTCACCCTTGAGCGCTCCGGTGGAGGCCTCGACTCCGGCGATGAACACGGGGACGGCCACCGGGAACTGGAGCACCGGGAGCATGACCTCGCGCATGCGCGTGTTGGCGGCGACGGCCCCGAAGGTGGTGCCCACCGCCACGTATCCCAACGTGCAGAAGAAGGTGGTGAGCGTGAACCAGCCCAGCGCCGGGATGAAAGAAAAGTTATACCAGAGGCTCGTGGCGAAAACCACGATGACCTCGGCGATTCCCATAAAGAACAGGTTGGCGAGCATTTTGCCAAGATAGATGGCGCCCGGATCGATTGGCGCCAGGCGCATGCCCTCCAGCCCCGCGTTCTCGCGCTCCGCCGCGAAGGAGCGATTGAATCCCAAAACGCCTGCAAAGGCGAACGCGATCCACAACAGGCCGGGCAGCAGGCGCAACGTTTCCTCCCGCGCCGGCTCGAAGGCAAAGTTGAACAGGAACACCACCAGGAGGCCGAAAATACACATCGAGGCAAGCGTCTCGCGGTGCCGCCACTCGACGCGCAGGTCCTTCACTAAAATCGCCGAGATGATTCGTAGCGTGCGCATGGGCTCAGTCAGCAGTCAGGAAACAGGAGCCAGAATGAAACCGCCGATTCCTGCTTTTGACGGTAAATTGCCCTTCCCAAGTCCCGATTCTCTGCAAAATTCGTGTCATATTGCCGTAAATGTCCGACTTTTCGTCGGACATATTGTCTTTGTTTTGTTTGTTTTCATACACATTCCCACTTCGAACGTCATTTATTAACATCTTTTTTTTGGGCCATCCCCGGATGTGACTTTTTGTTGGTTTATGGTGTGGCGGAATCGCCACGATGGGTGCAGGCCAGAAGCTTCCCGCTGCATGAGCGCGGTCCTTCCTTGCCGGGCGCAGACTTCCTCATCCACTCTACCCATTGACCTAGCCTTTGTCAAGAACTATTTTAGGCTACACCTTGTGGCGCAGAAGTATCCCGCATGCACCACGGATTTCAATGTCCCCTTTTAAGTGAATCATTCTTTTGATACCGATATGTTCTCGAAAAACCCCTTGGATCCTGGAGCCCATAACCCCATATTTTGATCCGGAGGGCCCCGTCCCGTTCCCAACTTAAGACCTCCGGATAAACATGGTCATTGTTGGTAAAGCTGAGTCGATCGGAATCGGCTGCCAATGTTGCCAGAGATTGCACAGTGAGGTCCTTTTCCGTCACTCTGCCTTCCATTGAAAATAAGATGATGCGCGATTCATTGCTCGCATAATTATCCGTAATCGCCAGACGATCACTTTGGGGGCTCCAGAAAACTCTAACGTTCCTCGAATACGAATAGATTGTGGTTTCTTCACCATTTTTGTTGTTCTGTAATAGCAAGGTGTGGTGGGGCTCCGTGTCGTGATCAGAATTGATCAACGTATAGGCACCGCTCGGCGACTTGATTGTGTTAACGGTCCCAGGCCACTTTTGTTGCGCCCAACCCGTAATCGTTAGTAACCCTATCAAGAGGGCGAGAGACTTCCTTGGGCAGGGCAAGCCCAGCCCGTACAAGCTTGTTTGGTTGCTGCCCCGCCGCGCGGCGCTACTCACGTCTGGCTCCTGGCTCCTGACTACGCGCTCACTGGCTACCCGCATCTCACGGTACGTGCTTACCTTCGGGGACGAGTTTAAATTCCAGAATAATGATTGCCCCTAAGAGGACTAGCAGGAGAGGGAAACGGGTGATGAAAAAGAAGAAAAGTTGCCAATCCCAGAGCTTCTCATATCCCTCGGCATCGGGAAGGCAAATGCGCGACGCCACGTAATAGTATCCATAGAAAGCGGTCGCAACGAACCAACCGATTGCTGTAATCGTGATAACACTCAGCCTCATTGAGGGGCACCACTTGGTTCAAACTGGCCTAATTCCTGGATAAAACCAAACTACCGTCTTTTTCTATCTTCTAACTCCTCACTCCTGTTCTCAGTGCCGCGAGGGGAGCAGCCGCCATTGGCCCATCGTAGCGAATCTTCCCGCGTTCCAGCGCCACGAGCCGCTGGGCAATGGCCCTGCCCTGCTCGAAATCGTGGGTGGAAAAAATCAGGGCCTTGCCTTGACCTTGCAGGCGCCGCATCAGGCCTTCGAGGGACTCGGTGGAGGCCGCGTCGAGGCCGGTGAAGGGCTCATCCAACAACAGAAACTTGGGGTCGTGCAAAAACGCCCGCGCCAGCGATACCCGTTGTTGATACCCGCGCGAAAGCTCGCGGACCGGAGTCTCCGCCCGTTCGTGGAGGTGGAAGAGGTCAAGCACGCCGGCCACGCGCTGCGATCTATCGGTCAGGCTGAAAAGCTTCCCTGTGAATTCAAGATTCTCACGAACGGTGAGCTCGCCGTAAAGAAACGTGGTGTGGGAGACGAATCCGATCGCGGCCTTCGCGGCGGCGGGGTGGGCGTGAACGTCCGCGCCGTCATACAGGACCTTGCCTTCACTGGGGCGGGCCAGCGTGGAGAGCGCGCGCAGCAGTGTGGTTTTGCCCGCGCCGTTCGGCCCATAGAGCAGGACGGAATCTCCGGCCTCGACGCGCAGGCACACGGCACTCAAAGCCGCAAAGTCCCCGAATTGTTTGGAAACATCGCGCAGTTCCAGCGCGGGATTAGCGCGAGGTGTGTCGGATGGCATAGGACTCGAGCAGCGCGGGCGGAGCTTTCTTCAGTGTCGCCACCAGGCGCGCTTTCAATTCCAGGCGCTCTTTCCAATAGGGCTTCTCGGCAATCTTGCCGGCCGCGAAGAGCTCGTCCAAATCGGCGATAGAATTAAACAACTTTTCCACTTCGGCTTCCAGCGCCTTCTGAAGCTCGCTGGCGCTCTGCTGGGCCTTCCACTTGGGCCATTCCTTGGCCACGCGTACGCCCAGTCCCCACAACAGAACCAGCAGGAAGCAGGCGAGCAGAGGTCCGCCCATCCGCGACATCGAATTGGGGAGGGCCTTCACTTCCGCGTCCGACTGGCTGGCCGAGGCTCCACCTGCGGCCGTCTCGCTGCCCGCCGCTTCCCCGCTGAGGCTGGCAGCGAGTACGGTGTTGGGCGGTACGCTTTCCGCCAGATATTTCTGGCTTCCCGTCTCCGCATCGGCGCCCGCAGCCTTGAACAGGGGGGAGTCCACGGAAAGGTCGGAGGGCGACACCAGCAACTCCACGCTGTCCATGGGATAAGCAACGGAGTCCGCGAAGTCCAGCTTGTTCGAAGCGTAATCGCTATCGTAAGCCACCATCATCACGGTCAGGCCCGGCTTCAGGGGGTACTGAATATAAAAGTCCCCCGGCCCTTTGCCGGGATTCACCGGTTGGGGCAACGGCATGTTCATTAAACCGGCCACTGCGGCGGTGGGGTCGGCGGTGGTTTTGGCGAGGTGGAACAGGAATGTGCCGTCAACATTCAAGTAACTGCGCGGTGGATCGGCGGCGTTGCGGATGGCGAACATCTCCTGCACGTGAACCTTGTCGCCCTCCGCATGGAAGATGATGCGGGCGGATTGGACCCGCACGGGCGGCGCAGTGCGGGTGGCGTCGTAAACGGTGATATCCACTTGGGCTTGGCCGCGGTCGTCGAATTTAACCGGGGCGTGATAATTCACGTCCTGATAAGTCGCCTGAAGGAGGTAGAAAGAGTCGATGGCAAGGTCGCTGGAGGCGATCGCAAAATGGCCGCTCGAATCCGTCATCGCGGTGGCCACTTGCTGCATCCCGCCGCGCGGCATCAGGAGCTGAAGCTTTTGATTGGCGACAGGGGTGCCGGTGGTGCCGTTCATGACCTGCCCAGAAATTTTTCCTCCGGCGGCGAGCAGGGCGGCGCCTGATCCCAACAGCCAAAGGCATGCTGCCGAAATCATCAGGAATTTGGATGGTTGTAGTTTCACGATCGTTGCAGTCGTAGGGGTACGGCTTGCCGTACCCTCTTCATTTTTATTGTGCGACTTGACCCAGAGGGTACGGCAAGCCGTACCCCTACCTTTTCCCCGGGGCGGCAATCCGCGCGCCACATTCGCCGCAGAATTTTACCGGCAAGGGATTCTCGTACCCGCAGGCGGAGCAAGTGTACTCGACGGGGGGCAGCGTCTTCCGCTGAGCGCGGCGCGCGGCGATTTCACGCTCCACCACCGCATCATCCTGCTTGAGCAGTTCGGCCTCCTGGGTGGCCGCCATCAACCCCGCCGCCTCGCCGAGGTAGTTCGTGCGCAGGGCTTCGTAATCGTTGCGCGCGATCTTGCCGGACTGAAATTCAAACTCCAGGTCTTTCAAATTATCGTAAACCACCAGCCGACGCCGCTTCAAATCGCCGAGCACGGTTACATCCAGGGGCAGAGGTCCACCCGCGGTCTCCGCGCTCAGCAATGGCGCGACAATGTAGACCGCCATCCCCACGGCAATCAGAACTGACATGGTTAGCAGCATGTGTTATCCCAGCCCCGTCGATTTCATTTCTTCTTCCACCGCCGAAAGCACCTTGGGGTCAAGGGACGCGGAAGTGGGAGCCGGCACCGTGGCCGGCTGGCGCTTCCAGCGCCTCACGATGACCACGACTATGCCCAACCCTACTAGCGGGCCTACGCCAGCAAGAACCCAAACGACCAAATTAAAACCATGGGCGGGCGGCGCCGTCAGCACCTGAACGCCGTAACGGAGTGACAAGTCCTGGAGAATGGTCGTTTCATCCTTGCCTTCCGCGATTTCCTTCTTGATGAAGGTCTGCATCTCGGCCTTCTCGGCGCAATCAAGATGCGGACACTGGTTCAGCGGCGCAACACAGCCGCACGTGCATTGCACTTCATTCCCCAGAGCTTCCAGAGTCGGCTTGCGGGCGCTATCTCCGCGCGCCACCGAGGCGGCAAGCAGACAAGCGGCCAACATAATTGTGCGAAGTCCAAGGCCTCGTAGGGGCACCACTCGTGGGTGCCCTTGTGGAGTGCACCCACGGGGGGTGCCCCTACGAGGCCGGACTGCGGATTGTAGATTAGTAGGCATCGCCCGCTTGCACCGCCAATTCCTGCGCCTGGCGCATTTCCGCCATCTCCCGCTCGACGCGGCTGGGAACCAATGCCAGCAACGTGCCCAGGAGCGTCACGAAACCGCCAATCCACACCCACATGACCAATGGATTGATAAACACCTGAATGATCGCCTTGCCGGTATCGGGATCGAGTCCCGCCAGCACCACGTAAACATCTTCTGACATCGTGGGGTGAATGGCCACGTAACTGGTGGGTTGCTGGCTGGCCTTGTAAAAGCGCTTCTCCGGGTGCATGGAGGTGAAAGCTTCGCCATTCTTGGTCACAGTAATGAGCGCGCGCGTGTACTCGTAGTTGGGATTGTCGCCCGTGGTGAGGCCATCACAGCGCAACATGTAATTCTTTACAGTCAATAAGTCGCCTTCCTGCATCAATCCCTTCGCGTCCGTTTTGAAGGCTTGCCCAGCGAAGCCGATGAACAGCAGCACGATACCGATATGCACGACGTACCCGCCATAACGCCTTGTGTTACGCATTGTTAGGTTGTAAAGAGCAAGGGCGAAGTTTTCCTTCGCGGTCCTCATGCGCGTGCGCGCGCCCTTCCAGAATTCTCCCACGATGCAGACGAGGACAAAAACGGAGAGGAAGAGGGTCATCCAAGCGTACAGATGGCGCATGCCCTCGGCGAACATCACCCCACCTGCCACCAATGCCACGATGAGCGGCAGAGTAAAGTTGCCCTTCAGGCTTTGGAAGGAGGTCTTGCGCCACGCCAGCAGCGGTCCGGCGCCGGTCAACAGCAGAAGCAGCAGGCCCATGGGAATTGCCACTTTATTGAAGAACGGCGCGCCCACTGTGACCGTCGCGTTCTCGACGGCCTTCGAAATCACCGGGAACAGCGTTCCCCAGAACACCGCGAACACCAGCGCCAGAAGAATCCAATTATTGAAAAGGAACCCGCTCTCGCGCGAGACCATGGAATCAAGCTTGTTCTCACTTTTCAAATGGTCCAGGCGCAGGAAAAGCAGGGTGACGGAAAAGAACAGAATGATGGCGAGGAAAACGGCAAAGAACGGGCCGATGTTGGATTGCGCGAACGCGTGCACAGAAGAAACAATTCCGCTGCGCGTCAGGAACGTGCCGAAGATGCTGAGGAAAAACGTCAGTATCACCAGCGCGACGTTCCAAACTTTCAGCATGCCGCGCTTTTCCTGGATCATCACCGAGTGCAGGAAGGCCGTCCCCGAGAGCCACGGAAGCAGCGAGGCGTTCTCGACCGGGTCCCATCCCCAATAGCCGCCCCATCCCAGCACGGCATAGGCCCAATTTCCGCCCAACAGGATTCCACAACCGAGCAGCATCCACGGAACCATGGTCCAGCGGCGGGTGATGCGAATCCAGTTATCGCCCAATTGCCGGGTGATGAGCGCCGCCATGGCGAAGGCGAACGGCACCACCATGCCGACGTATCCCAGGTAAAGCATGGGGGGATGAATCACCATGGAGTGGTATTGCAGGAGCGGGTTCAGCCCATTGCCATCCGGCGCGGTAAAAGCCTGGGTGCCCGCGCTCGTTGCCAGGGAGAGTTCCTGGAAAGGATTCGCGACAAAAAATACGAGGAGTGAAAAGAAGGTCCCCACTCCCATCAGCACGGAAACCACGTAGGGCATCAACTGCCGGTTCTTGCGGCGGTTCTGCCACACCACTAGGGCGCTGTAGATCGAAAGCAGCCACGTCCAGAACAGCAGCGACCCTTCCTGTCCAGCCCAGAGCGCCGCGACTTTGTAATACGTGAGCAAATCACGGTTGGAATGTTCGGCCACATAGGCGTTGTGGAAGTCGTTGGTGAGGATCATGTATTCCAGCGCCACCACCGCCAACGTGATCATCAGAAAGAATCCCAAGGCGGCACGCTCAGCGCTGCGGGTGATGCGCGGGCTGCGGAGCTTGCCGCCCACGGCTCCGGCAACAAGCGCGTAGGCCGCGAACGCCAGGGAGGCGATGAGACCGACACTACCGACTTGATTCATAGATACTCCCTGAGGGGCTCTGCTTGCAGAGATGGAAGCCGCGGGCGGCCTGTGGTCTATGCCCGGAAGCTCATTTTGCGCCGCTCAACGCGGCCACCGGGCCCTTCATGCCGGCTCCCCGTGTGCCCGGGGCAGCCTGATACTTGGAAGCACACTTGGCCTGGATCTTTTCGGCGCGGAATTCCCCATTCGCCAGATAATCGCCGTCCACAATTGCCTGCGCGCCGTCCTTGAAGGTGTCAGGCAGCGTGTCGGTTCCCACATAAGTTACGGGAATGGATTTGGTGTCCTGAGCGAGCCGGAAACTGAGTTGCCCGCCGCGGCGCTCCACCGACCCCTGCGCGACGACGCCACCCACGCGCACATGGCGGCGCGCGGTTTGTGCCTGGGTAAGCTCGTTCACCGTCACATAATAGGTTTTGTTTTCCTGAAACCCGGAAACGCCCTCCCAGGCCACGACCGCGAGAATGATGCCGATGCCGATGCCGAACTTCCACTTCTTATTGTGCATAAATGTACCGCGCGCCAAAACTGAGGGGCCTCTGCCTCCGCAATCCTGAATTGTTTTCTCCTGGCAACCCCAATGAAAATTTTGCACCCTCGACGGCCCATAGTCAATGAGAAAGACGCGACGGAAATTGACCGCGCTCAATCCGCGGATCACGCCACACTTTCATCCCATTCCAACCGTGCTGCGGAGTTTGTTGGGGTTCTCCTCTTGGGTGTGCAACAGGAATCGGCTGGTCATAACCGGGAGCAATCGTGATAATCTGGTTGCTGGGCATCTTTCCAAATTTATTTTGCCGGGACCGGCCGCGCCGGAATCCTCGGGAATTTCAGGAGGCCTATGGCTGACCAACCCGCTGTTCACTGCGACCTTGCCGAAACTTGGCACCTCAATAATCGCGTCAACCTGCGCTTGCTCGATGCTCTGACTGACGAGCAACTGGCGGCGACGATCCTTCCGCGCGGTAAGCCCGTGACGAGTTATTTTGTGCACATTCACATGGCGCGATTCTATTGGCTCGAACGCAGGTCAACAGCTTTGGCAAAGTCCCTCAAGAAAATCCCGGCCGGAACGGCCACCCGCGCGGCGTTGCGGCAAGCGCTTATCGATTCGGGCAACGCCATGGGAGAATTGTTCGCCGAAGCGGAGCGCACGGGGAACATCAAAGGCACCAAGATCGGACCGGTGGCTTTTCTTGGTTACGCGCTCGCTCACGAAGGACACCATCGCGGGCAGATCATCCTGCATCTCAAGATCGCCAAGAAGCCTCTCGACCGTGCGACCGGCTACAGCCTTTGGTACTGGAATAAAATTTAAAAAGTTGCGGCAATCGGCAAGAAACGGCTAGAGGCATTCTGGATATTCCGCAAACGCCCGCGTGTGCCCGCAATTGGCCGCATGGGTCTGCAATATCTCCTTTCAGGTGTTATAGATAGCCGCGTTCCGCGTTTCCAGGGGAGAGACCGATCACGGGTAAGCCTTTTAAAATCAACATATTGAAAATAATGACGGCGCGCCGGCTCAGCGGCGTAATGAATGGCCGGAAAGTCTGCCATTGCTCAACAATCGAATCCTTGTCCCGAAGCCATAATGCATCTAATTGAAATTAAATAACTTAACAAGAAGCAGCAAATTTGTCCCTTTTCGCATCCAAGTGACTGTGCCGGTCAAGAGCAAGCGGCTTTAGAAGGCCGGCGGTGGAAGGAGGGCAGCAGCCATGAAGCGTATGTTGAAATATTCAGCGATTGCCCTTTTGGCGTTTGTGACGTTCGTCCCGGCAGCGTCCGCACGCGGATTCTATGGTGGGCGCGGGTTCTACGGCGGCGGGTTCTACGGAGGCATCGGTCTGGGGTTCTACCCCGGGTATTACGGTTATTACGGCCCCTGGTACGGACCGGCCTACTACGTCCCCAACGCGGGCGAAGTGGAGATTCAGACGAAGCACAAGGGTGATCAAATTTTCGTCGATGGCGGATTCGCGGGCCGCACGGGCGAACTGAAGAAATTCCCCTTGCGAGCGGGCACCCACACCATCGAGTTGCGCAATGCCAACGGGCAGACGTTCTATCAGGAGCAGATCAACGTGCTCGCCGGCAAGACGCTCAAGATCAAATCCGATTACGTCGGTTGATCTTCAAATTCCCCCCCAAGCGACGCCACCGCCATTGATCGAGGCCGTGGCGTCCCACCCCTCGCAGAATCACGCCAAGATAGTACGATTGTCCTATGGACGGTCGTTTGGGAATTGCATATAAGAGAGCAGCTTGCGATCAAAAGCCCGCTCCAGTGGAGATCGCTATGGCCCCAAACCCTCCGCGCCGAAAGGTTCTGATCATCGAGGATGAACCCTCGATTCGGAAAGTTCTGTACGTGTTATTGGCGGGGCTCGGTTACGAGGGTGACGCTGCCTCCGACGCTTATGAGGCGCTGTCCATGATTCGCCAAGGTGAATTTGACGCGGTTCTGCTCGACCTTCGTTCCAGCCGGCTTCCCCCTGATCAAATGGTCTGCGCCATCGCGGAACTCCGGCCCAGCCTGGTGGGGCGTGTCCTGGTGATCACCGGCGAAGTCTCTCACCCCAAGACGATCGAGATGCTTGAGCGTTACGCCCTGCCGCACGTTCCGCGCAGCCGTATCACCCCCGACCTCTCCCGCCGCATCGCTCCGATGGATGAGCTTACTTCCTTCATTTTTGCGCTAAGTTAATCAGCGAAGCCATTTCCACGGTCTGCGCCAGATTCGCCCGCCGGATCATTTCCGCCCGAATCTGCCCAGCTTGTTCGGGGCTGAAATTCAACATACCCTTGCCCATGTTGGCCACGTCCCGCTCGTCCCAATCGCCGTGCATAATTCCCTGCGGGCAGTGCTGGAGGTTGAACAAGTGGCCGATTTCATGCGCCATGGCGTGTCCCAAAATCTCGGCCAGGCTGGCGTCGGATTGTTTCTCCGCCAGGTCCGCGGCGACGTGGGCAAACACGTAGGCCTCGGTCCGTTCGTGTTCCTCTCCCGGAGCGAGGCCCATGTTTTTGGTCGGCAGCCCGAGTCTTTTGGCCATCTCACGCGACAAGACCTTGATGGAAAGGTTGAGGCCGCCCGGCGTCGAGCCCTCCAGGTACTTTTCGTCCGGGGCAAGAGGAATAAAAGTGGCATCTATCCCGGCCCTTTGCAGGACACGATGGGCAACCTCTCCGGCCCGCACCAGGGTTTTGCGATCGAGTTTGGCGTAATTCCGAACGTTCACCGTGAAGCGCGCGGGAGCGTCGATTACAGTCGCCGTCGCGGCCTTTCCGATCCCACCCAGCCCACAGGTCAAAATCCACGCTGCGATGACTGCATTTACCAAGGTCTTTTTCATGGCGTCCACCTCCGTTCTCACCGGGGAAGGCGGGAACGGAGGGCGAAAACTCGGACGCCCAAAAAAATTATTTCAGAGGAGATTTATTCGGGCTGGCGCCAAGGGGGGGTGCTATAATCCGCGCCCAGCGTAAGCCACTGGTGCGGTTGGCAAAGGGGGCATATGACGCGGCCCGCAAGTCAGCCCAAAACGCACGATGTCACTCAGCTCCTCCACGCCTGGGGCCAGGGGGAAGACGCGGCCCTGGAGCAGATGGTTCCCATCGTTTACCACGAGCTCAAAAGGATCGCCCACCGCTATATGGCGGGTGAGCGCCAAAGCCACACCTTGCAGACGACAGCGCTGGTGAACGAGGTTTATGTGAAGCTGATCGATTCGCAAAAGGTCAACTGGCAGAGTCGGGCGCACTTTTTTGCCATTTGCGCGCAGTTGATGCGGCGGATTCTGGTGGATTTCGCCCGCTCGCGCGCCTACCAGAAGCGCGGTGGCGGGGTGGAAAAAATTACCCTCGTCGAGGATCTGCTCGGTCCCCGGGAGCGAGGGCGCGACTTGGTGGCGCTGGACGATGCCCTGAAGACCTTGGCCGATCTGGACCCGCGCAAGAGCCAGGTGGTGGAGTTACGCTTTTTTGGAGGACTGAGCGTGGAAGAGACGGCGGAGGTCCTTAAGGTTTGCCCCGACACCGTAATGCGCGACTGGAAGATGGCCAAAATGTGGCTGGGGCGCGAGCTCCGGCACAGCGCCGCAGCTTAGAGGTGGTGTCTGTTCGAAGCTGCGCGAAGCGCTTTGGAGTGCGGTAGCAGCAGCTACCGCTTTGCTTGTTCCGTCTCTTGCGCTCGCGCAGTATGAACCCCGGTCGGAAAGCGGTAGCTGCTGCTACCGCACTCCAAAGCGCCTCCGGCGCAGCCGAGTAAGCCATGAACCCTGATCGTTGGCGCGAAATCGAGCGAGTCTTTCACGCGGCGTTGGAGCGCCCGGAGAATCAGCGCGCCGCCTTTCTGGAAGAGGCCTGCGCCGGGGATAAGTCATTGCGCGCGGAAGTGGAGTCGCTGCTGGCGCAAGGAGAAGGCACGGGGAGTTTTCTGGGAGCGCCAGCCTTGGACGTGGCGGCGCAAACCCTGGCGCGGGATCAGGCGCGGGCGGCAGATCCAGCGACCCCGGACGCCATGCTGGGCCGAACGGTTTCCCATTACCGCATCGTCGAAAGGCTCGGCGGCGGTGGGATGGGCGTGGTTTATAAGGCTCAGGACACGCGCTTGGGCCGCGCCGTGGCGCTGAAGTTCATCCGGAATTCGCAATGGGCTCTTCCACTTTCCCCACCAGGATCGCCCGCCCTCGACCACGCCGCGCTGGAACGCTTCCAGCGCGAAGCGCGCGCGGCTTCCGCTCTCAACCACCCCAACATCTGCACCATCTACGACGTGGGCGAGCAGGACGGCCAGCCTTTCCTTGCCATGGAGTTGCTGGAAGGGCAAACCTTGCGCCAAATGCTGGCGCCGGTTGTAGGGGTCGCCGCGGCGACCGTTCGGCCCGGGGCCAGCGCCGCTGGCCCCGACGATGATGTACGGGCACGCCATGGCGTGCCCCTACCGGTGGGGACGCTGCTGGATTTGGCGATTCCCATTGCCGACGCCCTCGATGCCGCGCATCAGAAGGGAATCATTCATCGTGACATCAAGCCGGCAAACATTTTCATCATCCGGCGCGGAGGGACGCTTCAGCCCAAGATTTTGGATTTCGGCCTGGCGAAGTTGATGCATCCCGGTGCAGAAGTTGAGGGTCAGCGAACCCGTGGCTCGGAGTCGTCGCTCACCCATCCCGGGATGGCGATGGGCACCGTGGATTACATGTCTCCCGAGCAGACGCGGGGTGAGGAGCTCGATGCCCGCACGGACTTGTTCAGCTTCGGCGCGGTGCTTTACGAGATGGCCACCGGCCGCGAAGCGTTTGCGGGAAGTTCCGCGGCGCTGATTTTTGACGCCATCCTGAATCGAACGCCGGTGTCGGCGAGCAGTCTGAATGCCCAATTGCCGCCGGAGTTGGAGCGGATCATCAACAAGGCGCTGGAAAAGGACCGCGACCTGCGTTACCAAAGCGCCGCCGACGTGCGTGCCGACTTGAAGCGCCTCAAGCGGGATACGGATTCGGGACGGGCTGTAGCGGCGATGTCCCCATCGCCGCCGCCGCAAGCGGGGGTCGGGACGATTCGCGACGTAGGGGCGGTTCGCGAACCGCCCCTACACCCGTTGCGGAGGCGCTGGTGATGGTGGCAGCTCCGGTCGGGATACTTGTTCTCTGCGTCCTAGGCTGGCTTGCCTGGCACTTCCTTGCCGCGCCAAAGCAGGTCGCGCCAGTCCTGTCGGGCGGCGTGCTGGATGAGTCGAGCCTGACTCAGGTCACGTCTTCGCCCGGCCTGGATATTTATCCTTCCCTTTCACCGGACGGGAGTTTCATCGCCTATAGCTCCGACCAGAACGGCAACTTTGAAATCTACGTCAAGTCGCGCACGCCGGGCGGGCGGGAAATACAGCTCACCTCGGATGGAGGGGAAAACTTCCAACCGGCGTGGTCGCCGGACGGAAAACTGATCGCCTATTATTCGCAGAAACGCGGCGGCATCTGGTTGATTCCGGCGCTGGGCGGGTCCCCCCGCCTACTCACCGATTTTGGGTCGCACCCCGCTTGGTCGCCCGACGGCTCGGAGATTGCTTTTCAGTCGTATCCGGTTAACGACCTGAGCCAAGGCGCCTTCGACGCCATGCCGCCTTCCACCATCTGGATTGTCCCCACTCAAGGGGGTACCCCGACGCAAGTAACCAAGCCAGGAAATCCTCCCGGTGGACACGGTGCCCCGTCCTGGTCGCCGGATGGAAGCAGGATCGCTTTCAGCGTAACGAGCACATTCCTTGGGGGAATCTGGTCGGTGTCAGCGAACGGCGGTGAGCCTCAGCGCCTCTTGCAAAACAGAGGTTACGACCCGGTCTATGTACCGGCGGGACAAGCTCTTTACTTTTCAGGACCAACGGGAATCGCCTGGGGACTGGGGCGAGTCGCTGCGTCGCCTGCGGGCATAGCCCTCGGCCACACGGAGCTGGTCAAGGATACCGGGCAGGTCTTGTACAAGCACCTGAACTTCTCCGCGGATGGCAGATTCATGGCTTACAGCGCGATATCGGCGGCGAACAACATCTGGTCTGTACGTATCTCCCCCGACAAAGCTGAGGCGACCGGACCTCCCGAGCCGCTGACGCATGATACCAATTTCCGAAAGACGGGCCCCCTGTTTTCGCCCGACGGGAGCAAGATCACCTATGGCGTTTATCAAGTCGGTGCCAATTGGGACGTCTGGCTGATGGACTCAGACGGGAAAAATGCTAAGCCTTTATCCGTCTCCCGAGGTGCCGCCCAGTTTGCGAGTTGGTTTCCCGGCGCAGAAAGGCTGGGCATCGCCCTGCGACAAGAGGGCCATGCATTCCTGGAGTCGCTGGACATTGAATCGGGAAGAAGAATTCGCTTACGAGAGATGAGTAATGATTGGACGTCCCCACGCCTTTCGCCCGATGGAAAACAAATTGCCTTTAACTCCACGCAGGGTGGGACCATCAACGTTTGGACCGCTCCGGTGGAAGGCGGCCCACCCCGACAACTGACCTTTGACAAAGAACTAATGGGTTTCCCCTCGTGGTCGCCGGACGGAAAATTCCTCGCCATCGAAATCAAACGTGGAAATGATTCGAATTTAGGGATCATTCCAAGCGGCGGCGGAACACCCATTCAACTCACCTCCGATCACGGTCAGACCTTTCCGCACGATTGGTCGCCGGACGGAGACAAGATCGTGTTCGCGGGACTCCGCAACGGCATTTGGAACCTGTGGTGGGTTTCGCGGCGGGACAAGACCGAAAAGCAGATTACCAACTATTCCAAGCTCAACACCTACGTTCGCTACCCTGCCTGGTCGCCGCGTGGGGACCAAATCGTGTACGAATACGGGGAGACGACCGGGAACATCTGGGTGATGCGCATGAAATAGGGGCGCGAAAAATGTTGGTCAAAATTGCGAGAATATACACTACGGCATTGCAGGGAGCCGCCGCACTCCAAGGTGCCTTCGGCACGGTAAGCCATGAATCCTGATCGTTGGCGCGAACTCGAGCGAATCGTTCACGCGGCTCTGGAGCGCCCGGAGAATCAGCGCGCCGCTTTCCTCGACCGAGCCTGTGCCGGCGACGCCGCCTTGCGCGACGAGGTGAAATCGCTATTGGCGCAAAGCACGCAAGGGGCGAGCTTCATGGAATCCCCGGCCCTCGAGGTGGCGGCGAAGGCC
>Ga0326728_10003276_pt1 | contig 50860 bp, 49 predicted proteins | sample MB3enrmetagenome_FD_207602 | JGI IMG/M metagenome (GOLD analysis project Ga0326728, IMG submission 207602) | Lab enriched peat soil microbial communities from McLean, Ithaca, NY, United States - MB31MN | ecosystem: Environmental > Terrestrial > Soil > Wetlands > Peat | place: USA: New York... | reverse complement strand
GGCCTCGAGTCTTGCAGGCGACATCGCGAGATATCGCTTGAAGCGTAGACAGAGGGGAGCAGCCGACAAGGCTGCGAATCTTGCGGGGTGAAAGTCCTCGCACCGTCAATTGCCTGTATTCGGACGGTTAGCATATCCGGTGCGTGCGGAGGCAACGAAGCGCGCGGTCGACCCGCAACTTCGAGAATTTCGCAAGCCAGTAATCGGCTCTGGTCATGCGGGGTAGGGCCGGACGGCGTTCGGCCAAGGGCGACCGCGAGCAAGCTCGCGGGGGAAAAGCGGCGGCAAGCCGCCGCACTCCAAAGGACCAGCTTGCTGGCCCCTACTCCCCGCGCCCGCCACCAGAAGGAACGGAAAGCGGCGCGTAGCGGCGCGCGAGGCGTCGTCCAGAGGCTATTCAAGTAGCGTATCATCAACCGGGGAAGCCGCCAAGTGTGCCAAAATGCCACATTTATGCGCTTTTCCGCATATCTCCAGTATTCTTCTAACCCATTGAAAACACAGGGGCCGTGATGTTGCGGGCGCAGAACACCTCAAAAAAATGAGAAGAGTGGCGCAGATGGAAATCCCGTCCGCATCAGATCACAGACTGCGACTTTGCCGCCTCCGCAAATTCCCTTAAACGCTCGGCAACGCTCTTTACGTGCCGGGCCAGCGGCAGCTTTGCTCCCTCTTCGAAAATGGGAATCAGCTTCTCAAGCTCCGGGCCGGAGACTGCACCCGTTAGGGCGACGCGAATGGGATGAAACAAATTTCCTCCCTTTTCTCCAGTCTCTTTTTGCACTTGCTTCGTGATCGCGCGGAATCGCTCATAACTCAGTTCGCCTTCGGGCAGCGCCTTCGGGATAAACGCGTTCAGCACTGCGCGCGCGCTCGCCGTCGCCGAGAGCTGGGGTTCCTGGTTTGCTTTCTTAGCATCGTATTCAAAAATGATTTGCACCGCGTCAGGCAGTTGGGACAACGAGCTGATGTTCTTGAGGACAGCATCCAGCACCCGCGCAAGCCAAGCCAGGACGTCCGAGCTTGGATGCGCGTCCAAGAAGCCCACCTTCTCCAAGAATGGGGCCGCGAGTTCGGCCAGGCGTCGCGGCGGGCATTCTTTCATATAGTGGCGATTCAACCAGTAGAGCTTCTCCATATCGAACACCGCGGGACTCTTGGTGATGTGCTCCAGCGAGAACTGTGCAACCAGTTCCTGCGGGCCCAGAATTTCCGTTTTTCCATCCGCCGGTGACCAGCCGAGCAGCGCAAGGTAATTCCGCAACGCTTCGGGAAGAATCCCCAGCTCGTGGAAACTCTGGAGCGAGGTGGCGCCGTGGCGCTTGGAAAGCCGCGTCCGGTCAGAACCCAGAATGGTCGAGAGGTGCGCGAATTGTGGCGGCTCCCAGCCCAGTGCGTGGTAAACGGCGAGCTGGCGCGGGGTGTTGGAAATGTGATCGTCGCCGCGAATGACGTGGGTAATCTCCATCAGGTGATCGTCAATCACCACCGCATAGTTGTAGCCCGGATTCCCGTCCGAGCGCACCAGGATGGGATCGCCAATGACCTGAGCCGAAAAACTGGTCGGTCCGTGGACGAGGTCGTTCCAGGAAAACGCACTCTCCACGATTTTCAGCCGAATCGCGGCAGGCTCGCCCGCCGCAACCTTGCGCGCCGTCTCCTCGCGCGGACGCTTCCGGCAGCGTCCGGAATAGCGGGGCTGAAGCCCAGCCTTCAAAGCCTCCTGGCGTTCCTGCTCGAGTTGCTCTGCCGTGCAGAAGCAGAAGTAGGCGTGGCCCTGGTCAATGAGTTGTGCGGCAAAGCTGCGATAGGTCTCCCTGCGCTCGGATTGGCGATAGGGCGCAAACGCTCCGCCTTTGTCCGGTCCTTCGTCCCAATCGATTCCGAACCAGCGCAGGTCCTCGAGCAACTGTTGCTCGTACTCTTCCTTGGAGCGCTCGACGTCCGTGTCTTCGATGCGCAAAACGAAAACCCCGCCGTAGTGCCGCGCAAAAAGCCAATTGAAAAGCGCCGTGCGCGCATTCCCCACGTGGACGTAACCTGTGGGGCTGGGTGCAAACCGAACTCGGACCTTGGACATAGTGTGAACGCCTTCCCTGTTCATGCGGACATGGTCGCCGCGGCGACCGACCAAACATCTCGCCCGCGGGGTTGTCCGTAGTGAGTAGTATAGCGCGGCCGTGTGGCCGCAACCAAAAACGAGGCTCACCACCGAGGCGCTGAGACGCGGAGAAGACCTTGGGGGGTCCCGCCCCTTCGGCCCCCGGTGCCGGCGCTCTGTGGTCTCCGTGACCTCTGTGGTAAGAGCTTTTCACCGGCGAGTGGGGGAGGAAGCGTGCCACACGCTGACAACCCGGATCCAATTTGTCATGCGGAGGCGCATGCGGGGGACGCGTGCTTCTTTGGATCACGTGGCACAAGGATTCTTGTTGCTAGCACTCGGAATTATCTGAAAATAAGCAGTTTAGTTTCAAATTGGTTGCGGCTCCGGGCCGCATTTTGGTAAAGGTCTTTGCGCCCACCGAGAAACTCGACACTTTTACTCAGAAGTTGGCTTTGTCAGACCACTAATGTGGGGATGAGGGACGCCTAATTTCTTGAGTGCAGTTCCTGGCAGGTGAGGCAGTACCGAGCCCAGGGGATAGCCTTGAGGCGATGGGGAGAGATTTCCCCGTGACATCCTTCGCACGCGCCATACGTCCCGCGGGCGCAACGACCGAGCGCGTGGTCGACTTCTCTCAATAGCTGGCTTCGCAGACTTGCGGTCACCGCTGTCACATCCTGCTCGACAGTTTTTACTGCAAATTCAACAACATCCGGAGACTGCACACTTGTGGCCAGCGCTTCGGGCGCGCCTTTCGCCGATGCCAATAATTCGCTCCGCTTCCTCAACAATAAGGTTCGATAATTTTTCCTTGGAGACTTTACTGCTGTACGCATTGTCAACCACCCTTCCGGCCTCTGCTCCAGAAGCCTTTTAACCAAATGCCCGCGATAACAGATGATTTAAGTAGCCCTAAGGTTGCACAGTTTTTCGATTATTTTATTTATTGTATCCATGATTTTTCGCTCAGGTTACCGGGCATTTGAGAGCCGTGATACAATCCTTCGGCTTGCGTTCCAGCCACTTGGCCGCAGGAGGTGTTACGATTGGCAAGACGCGAAGAGATAATATACCGGATTCGGAAGGCTTTGGGCCGTCCCTTGGATGGATCCTCTGTGATTGGTGAGGGCACCCTCCCGCCAGCCTCGCCGCTGACCGGGATACTGCCTATCATCCCGCCGGAGGAACTGCTGCCGAAATTCGAGGCAGAACTGACAAAAGTGGCTGGCATTGCCCACCGCGCCGCTAATCGCCAAGGGTTGGAAGAAATTCTGCAGACCATCCTCTCCCATGCCAAGGCCAAAAGCGTGGTCCTTTCCCGCAATCCACTTTTGGCGGAGTTGAACCTCGAGCCCCTGCTCCGCGCCTGGGGCCAAGGCATCTCCGTTTGGCAGACCTCTGAGGGCGGAGATTCTCCTGGAGCCGGGGACGCTTCCCTGCGGACCTTTGCCGAGGCCAGCCTCGCCGCGACTGTGGGGATCACAGGCGTGGAATTTGCGCTGGCGGAAACCGGCAGCTTGGTGGTTACCAGTCTGACGGAAGGCGCCCAACTGGCCTCGCTAGCCCCGCCCGTGCATGTAGCTTTGTACCGGCGGAGTCAGTTGGTGGCCTCGCTCGATGAAGTCCTGGAAAGGCTTCACGCGGCGAGCCATCCTGACCGGGGTCTACCCGGCCGTTCGGTTGTTTTCATCACTGGAACCAGCCGCACGGCCGATATCGAACAGATCCTCATCCGCGGCGTCCATGGCCCGGGCGAACTCCACGCCGTCCTCGTCGAAGAGGCATGCTTACCGTAGGGCGCGAAGCGCGTGATAACTTCTTTTGAATCAGAACTCTTCGCGCAGTGAAATGTGGCCACCTTGGCTAGCTGATAAGTGCGAGGTGTCGTTGTAAGTAATGAGCTGCCAACCATCTTCTCGGGACTGAACAATACTCAGCGCGGCATTTTCCATGACGAGCCTCCTTCTATAGTCGGAGGGAGGCATTCCTAGGACGTGGCATATCGCCAGGCGGCAAACGGTCTTGTGGAACACCGCCGCCACCTGACCCTTGCGGTGCTTGGCCGCCAGAGAGTCCAGGAAGGGTACGATGCGTTGTTGGACCTCAAGGCCGCTTTCGCCGCCAGGAGGCGCGACCCTGCCAGGGTCGGCCTCCCAAGCACGCAGAGTCTTGGGGTCGTTCTTCCTTATTTCCTCCAGCGTTTTCCCTTCCCACTGGCCGTAGTCAAGCTCGACGAGTCTATCGTCCACGACGGGTTCGAGGCCAATTCGCTCAGAGATGAAGCGGGCCGTCTCGATGGCGCGCTGCAGCGGGCTTGAATAGAGCGCCTCAAAGGAGATGGGCTTCAGGCGCTCCGCCAACCTCTTCGCCTGCCGGCGCCCGACCTCCGATAGCGGGACATCGGACCGCCCACAAATCCGGTTCGCAGCATTCCATTCTGTCTCCCCGTGGCGTAGCAAATAGAAAAGTCCCATAGAATTAGTCTGGGCAATCATTCGATCGGCACGAATATCACGCAGACGGGCGAAGGCACCTCAAGCACTTGGCCGGTTGGGGTCAGGCGACCGGTGTTCGGGTCAATGCGGAACTGCACAATGCTGTCGGAGTCCTGGTTGGCCGCGAACAGGTACGAGCCAGTGGGGTCGACCGCAAAGTTGCGCGGCGTCTTTCCGAGCGTGAGAGCGTACCCATTGGGCGTGAGAGTCCCTTTTCGACTGTTGATCGTGAACAGGGCGATGGAGTCGTGCCCGCGGTTGGACCCATACAGGAACTTTCCTGATGGGTGCACTTGCACTTCGGCGGCCGCGCTCTCACCTTCGAAGTCCTTGGGAAGCGTTGAGATAGTCTGCAGCATGTGCAAAGCTCCGCTGGCCGGCTCATACGAAAACACGCTGACGGTGGACTGCAATTCGTTGATCACATATCCAAATTTCCCGCTCGTATGAAAGGCAAAGTGCCGCGGCCCTGCGCCGGGGTTGACTTTGGCGAAGAGGGGATTGTTTGGCGCCAGCGTCCCCTTCTCCGCATCGAATCGATAAACGAGCACCTCATCAAGCCCCAAGTCTGCGCTGATGGCGAGACGGTTGTCAGGTGACGGGTAAATCGAGTGCGCGTGCGGCCCCTCCTGGCGTTGAGGGTTGATGCTGGCGCCGCTGTGCCGCACAAAGGCCGAGGCCTCTCCCAGGCGGCCGTCTTTCAGAATTGGGAACACAGCCAAGCTTCCGCCATCGTAGTTGGCGACCAGCACGTATCTCCCGGTCTTATCCACCGCTATGTGACAGGGCCCTGCGCCGCCTGACGGCACCTCGTTCAAAAGGGTAAGCTTGCCAGTCCCAGGATCAATGGCGAAGGCGCTGACTCCGCCGCTGCTTCGCCCCTCGTACCTCGATATTTCATTCACTGCGTAAAGGAATCGCCGGCTGGGCTCTATCGCTAGAAACGAAGGATTGACGCTCTCGGCTGCCAGTCCCAGCGAGTTCGACTGGCCCGTGACTGGATCGAAGCGGTAAGCATAAATGCCTTTACTCTTCTTTTCGGTGTAAGTGCCGATGTATAGAAGATACTTGCTCTTGGTTGCCGCCGTTTCAGTGCCTTGAGCGTACAGGGCCAGTAGGAACGGCGCCAAGAGCGCCGCAAGAACCAAGCAGAAGCATCGGATGGTTTTCATACAGCTATGAAACCTCACTCGACCCCCAGAGCGCAAGTGCTAAACAGTGTATAATTTGCAGTGGTTAGTGGTCAGTGGCCAGTAGGGTCAGCGGTGGGTGGTCTTAGTGGTTAGCGCTTAGTACGGCCAGCCTAACCACTTGCCACGAACCACCACTGACCGGACCCCTCGACTTCTCGACTCCTCGACCTCTAAGCTTCTGTCTAGCCACCAGCCACTAACCACTAGCGACTGACGACAGGACAAATCACCATGACCACTTTGATGGCAGAGATTGCTCAGCAGCCGGCGGTCCTTTCGGGCTTGCGGAAGTTCTATACAAGCCCCGGAGCGATTCCCTCCAAGGCGTTGCGCGCGTTGGTGAAGCAATGGCCGCCCACCGTCGTGTTCACCGGAATGGGATCGTCCATGTACGCGGCCTACCCCGCCCAGGCCTATCTGACTGCTCATGCTATCCGCGCTTTGGTCTGGGAGACTGGCGAACTGGTGGACCATCATTTGAAGATCCTTGGCCCAGACACCCTCCTGGTGGTGGTCTCACAGTCGGGTGAAACGGGGGAAGTCCTCCGGTTGCTCGACGCCCTGCCGAACAAGGACGGTTTGGTGGCCGTCTGCAACATGGAAACGAGCTCGCTGGCCCGGCGAGCCAACCTTTTGCTCCCCTTGATGGCCGGCCGCCCGGCGCCGGTGGGCACCAAGACTTACACCTGCGCCGTGGCCGTCCTGATGTACCTCGCGGTGGCGATTGCCCGAAAGCCGCTGTATCCTCTCACCCAGGCGTTGATGCACGCCATCGAGGCCCAGGAGAAAATCATCGACCGCCACGACGAGCTGACCCCGCCCACCGTGGAGTTCTTCAACAAACCACACTACATCGCCTTGCTGTCCCGCGGAGCAGATCTCGCCTCGGTTTACCAGGGGGCGCTCTTGTTCAAGGAAGTGGCGAAAATGGGCGCGGAACCGATGAGTGCGGCTCAGTTCCGCCACGGTCCGATGGAGATCGTCGACCCCGCTCATCGCTATATTGTCTTCGCCCGGCAAGGCGAAACCAAGCCGAAGCAGAAAGCCGCCAATGGCCTGCTCAGGCTGGCGGGGGATATCCGCAAGCACGGCGGGCGCGTCCTGCTTTACGCCGACCTGCCTTTTGCCGACCTCACCAACGTGCGCCTCATCCCTGTTGAGTCGGTTCAGATGGGGTTGGGAACCCTGGTTGATTCCGTCCATATCCAGTTGCTGGTGCACGACCTCGCTCTGCGCGCTGGCCTCGAGCCCGGTAGTTTCCGGTTCGCGGGGTAACTCCTGCACAACGCATGCCGCCGGCTTTCCGCGGTTACCGTTCCGCAACCTAATACTCTTGTAGTATTCTGTAGGGAGCGGGGCAGAAATATGCTCTGAGCGTAACCAGGGATGGGCACGCCGTCTGCCAGGTTAGTCGTGTCATGATCGACGAAGCCACAATCAACGAAGCGGTTGAGTTGCTGCGGCAAGCGGCGCCGGGCTCGACTATCATTGTGTTCGGCTCGTGCGCGCGTGGTCAGATCACCGAGGATAGCGACCTCGACGTGCTGGTCATTGAACCCACACTGGATTCGCGGCATGAAGAGATGGTTCGGTTACGGGAAGTGTTACGACCCCTCGGGATTCCAGCCGATGTGCTGGTCGTAAGCAAGAACACCTTTGAATATTGGTCGGATACACCGGGGACGGTTTTCTGCGAGGCCGCACAGGAGGGGTGCGTCTTCCATGCGACACTCGCGTGAGCTTGCCGAACTTCTCCTCCAAAAAGCCGCGCAGGATGAGTTTGCGTAGGACAAGCTCATTCCTGATCCGGACTCACCGGACGAAATCATCGGATTCCATGCCCAGCAGGCAATCGAGAAAATGCTAAAAGCAGTGCTTGCCCTCGCCGCGGTTCGCTATCGATGGAGTCACGACCTTGTCGAGCTTCTCGATCTGCTTCGCAGGAACAGCATCTCCTATCCTGAGGTGTTCGAGGAAATCACGGCTCTTACACCCTTTGCTGCGATCTTGCGTTACGAGGACAGGGTGGTGCAAACGGAGAAGCCCTTCGACCGCTTTTGGGCGCGTGAATGCGTTCGCCGGGTGAGAGCTTGGGCCGAATCTGCCCTCAGTGAAAAAAAAGAAGACCGATAGGCATGACGTGCCGTGGGTTCCATCAGATTCGCCAGTGCGCTTGACGATTGCTTCACTCTGGTGTTTGAGCCTCTCCCAAATAACCCCTCACCCGGCCCGCTCCGGCTGGTGAAAGCGCCGGCAGCAAGCCACCCTCTCCCCTCGGGAGAGGGCTGGCGCCAAGAACACATCGGATAGCGGCCCTCTCCCTCGGGGAGAGGGTGGCGAGCGTAACGAGCCGGGTGAGGGCTCCTTTCTCTTCCCGTGAGGGGGGACTCCCGGCCAACTTACGGATTCGGGATAAATTGCTATTATAGTAGTTTCAGGCCGGTTCGAAAACTCAAGTTACCTCTTGAACGGTTTGGCACTGACGATCGTCCCGCCCTCTTCGATGACGTAAGTTGCATTGGCTTTAAGGTTGCGGAGGGTATCGTGCTGGCCGCTGGGCCAGGTGATTTCCACGCTGTCAGCCTGAATGGCTTTTCCCAAGCCAAAAGTCAAGGTGAGTTCGCTCTGCGAGCAGTAGCTCGAGCCGGAGTGGACGGTCTGCCAGTTGGTGTTGCCGCCCGAGGTGACGCGGACCTGCGCGCCGATGCCGTCGCGATTCGAGCGCGTGCCGACTGTCCTGATTCGGATAGCGTTGTTGCGGCTGCCACCCACGTTGCGCAAGAGGTAAGCAGGCCCGCCGTTACTCGTAATCAGGATATCCGGCGCGCCGTCGTTATCAATATCGGCGTAGGCGGCGCCGCGCGCCACCCAGCGGCGCGTGAACCCGAGTTGCTTGCCGACCTCCTGAAACTTGTCGTGGCCTTCGTTGTGGAAAAGCAGGGGAAGCTGGGCGTAAGTCACCTGCGGCTGGATGCGCCCGATGTCCGGCTCGATGTGGCCGTTAGCGACGAACATGTCTTCGCGGCCGTCCAAATCGTAATCGAAAAAGAAAAGGCCGAAAGAAAGCGAGAGCAGGCTGGCGCGGCCCACCGATGAGGAAGGCGCGATGTCGATGAAGAAGCGGTTGCCTTCGTTGTGGTACAGACCGAGCATCTGGTTGGAGAAGTTGCCGATGGCAAGGCTGGGGTAGCCCGAGTGGTCGAAGTCATCCTCGTCGATCCCCATCGCCCCGCGCGCGACGCCATCCTCGCTGAAGGCAATACCGGCTTGCACGGCCTGTTCGGTGAATGTACCGTCGTGGTTGTTGCGGTAGAGCTTGTTGCGCTCCGTATCGCTCGAGACGGCGAGGTCCGGCCAGCCATCCATGTCGTAATCAATCACCGCCACGCCTAGCGATTTGCTCGTGGGGTCGTAGATGCCTGCCTTTTGGGTCACGTCTTCGAAGCGGCCATTACCGAGGTTATGGAAGAGCCGGGGCGTGTCGCCCTTATAATCTTCCGGCGTGCAATAGGATTTGTGTCGGCCATCGAGTGTGCAATAGAGGTCGTCTTTTTCGGACCACCTCACGTAGTTGGTCACGAATAGATCGAGCTTGCCGTCTTTATCGTAATCCACCCAGGCAGCGCTGGCGCCAAAGCCGATGTTATTCACCCCTGCGGTCTTGGTGACGTCCTTGAATGTTCCGTTGTGCTCGTTGTGAAAAAGGTGCGCTTCGCCGAGGCCGGTGATGTAAATGTCGTCCCAGCCGTCGTTGTCGTAGTCGCCCACCGCCACGCCCATTCCGTAAAGCTCGATGTCCAGGCCCGCCTTGGCCGTTACGTCCGTGAACGTGCCGTCGCCGTTGTTGTGGTAAAGCTTCGGCGTGGCGCGCCGGGTTTTGTGGCCGGGAAAGTCTTTTCCGTTGATCAGTAGGATGTCGGGATAGCCGTCGTTATCGTAGTCAATGAACGCGCAACCTGGTCCCATGGTTTCCGGCAGATATTTCTTGCCGAAGGCGCCGGTGTAATGAATGAAATTGATTCCTGCCTTTTGGGTGATGTCCTCGAAGCGAATCGTCCCGCTGCTGTCAGCGGTCGGCGCCTTTACACTGCCCCCGGAGGTCGCGGCAGGCTTCAAATCCGCCAAGAAACCCACAGTGGCCAAGAGAGTGACGGCAACTGCGATTTTGGATTTTCGATTATGGATTTTGGATTTGCTAGTCATCGTCCGCGGTTCCTACAGCACGACCCCCTCACCCGGCCCGCGCCGGCTGGTAAAAGCGCCGGTCGCGGTCCACCCTCTCCCCCATGGGGGGAGAGGGCCGGAATCTGCACAAAACCGCAAAATCTCACCACCCCCCGGTGTCATTCCGAGCGCAGCGAGGAATCTCGCCCTGGCTCTTCTGCCTTCCGCTTTCTGATTTCTAATTTCTGACTTCTGCTTTCTGCGTATTGCTTACTGCCTGCGGCTTTCCGCCTAAGAACCGCAGGTCCGAAAGGCGGGACCTGCGCTACCTCCTGCCCCAGCGCCACCGACACGTGCTCGTGAATGGGCTGCGATTCGTTGTTGTCCTCGGGATGAGTGAGCTTGTAGGGCCCGGTAATGGCGCGCGAGGATTCGTCCGCCTTGAAGCGCAGGTAGAGCTTCTCTTCCCGCGCGGCCCGCGCGTCGTCTTGCAAGCCGCGATAACAGAGCATCAGGTTGTAATGCGCTTCGAGGTCTTCGGGATCGACCGTCAGGGTTTTATCGAATTCCCCCACCGCTTCCTGGTACTTGCGCTCGAGGAAAAGCATGCGACCCATCTGGTTCCTCACCACGCGGTCGCGCGGATAGAGAGAAGAAGCTTTGGAGAACTCGCCGAAGGCGGCGGGATAGTTGCCGTCAGCCTTGAGCGCAAGCCCGGCGAAGTAATGTGCGCTGCCGAGCCGGGGATTGAGTTCGAGGGCTTTATCAAGCATGGGCTTCGCCGCATCGGTATTGCCTTCCTGAACTCGCGCGCGCGCCACGTTGACCCAGCCGTCGGCGTACTTGGGGTCGAGCTTCGTCACCGTTTCAAAGGCCCGCTCCGCTCCTTTCAAATCACCTTGCAGCAATAGCCCGATGCCGTAATCGTTCCAGCGCTCGCGGTCCCTGGGATCCAGGGTCACAGTCTCGCTGAGGGGCGGAGAGCTCTTGGCGACCACCGGAATAGTCGCGGCGTCTTCCGCGATCACGACCGTGGGCACATCCGGAATCTCCTTGAACTTTGCGGAAACCTTGGAAAGGCTTCCTTGAAACACCCAACGGCCATCGTCGTAATTCTTCGTTACATCGGGATTGGCCTGGGAGGGGTCGCGGATACCGGCGAATGCCCACTGGGTATTCCACCAGGAGAACTTCCGGTAGTTGAGCTTCGCGGTCAGCGTGATCGAATCTACGGCATCCTCGGGAACTCTCATGCGGAAATGGACAGTGTCCGCGGCGCCCGGAGGTATCAAGTGGGCGTACATGGTCGCGCGCGTGGACCAAGCGTTACGCTTGTTGATGGGATTACCGTGAGCATCAAGCTGGAGCGAACGATAAAAGTGCGCGCCGGGCTCGACCGGGCCGTGACCGTTGTCGGCTGCTTCGCCGCTCCAGAAAATGATCTTCCCTTTGCGGTCACGGGCCTGAAGCTCCAGCCAGCAATCAAAGGCATCCACCGTGCCGCCCGGGAAGAAGTGGCCGAGTTTGCGCGTGCGGACCACCACTTCCACGCGGACCGTATCACCGCTCCGCACCTGAGCCGGGGCGCGCCCCAACGGAGCCATCAACTTGACTGGAGCGGCCGCGCTCACTCCCCCTGCCGCCAAGCCTGCTGAGGATTCTTCACCCACTGCAAACGTGCTGGCTAGTTGTGGCGCCTCGCCTGCCCCAGCCATCGTCCCCGCCGGGCCCGCACTTTCAGAAGGCTCTTCCGCCAGAGCAAAGATATCGACGCTGAGGGCGCCCTTCAGGAAGCTCTCGACTTGCTCGACCTGCTCCTGGTCGCCGTAAGAGGTTGGGACCGCCGTGTTGGCCGCTGCAAATCGGTGCGAATGCACGAAGCCATTGAGGTTGCCGAAATCCTTGGAGGGAACAAGCGGCATGTGGCAATCAGCGCACTGCAATGGCTTGGGCGGGTAATAGAACGATCTCGCGCCTTGCCCTGAAACGCCGCTGGCCTGCCAGTTGTCGTAATCGTTGAAGCCGCGAATCCACCGGTAATTATTGACGGGCACATCCAGGTGAACCTTGTGGCAGGAGGAACAGAACTCCGGGACCAGTTGCGGGTCTTTGTGAAAAGGTTTCAGAAAGGCATTGCGATGCGGCTTGGGGTTGAGCTTCACCGCGTAGTTATGCAGGAAATGGAGCACCGGGTTGTGGCTCGAGGCCAGCTTGTCGAGTGGCGGATAATCCATGACGAAACCGCCCTGGCCCATCGTGTCTTTCACACCCGCGATGGAATGGCACGACATGCACCCGAGGCCGTTCTGGCCCTCACGCGTATCCTCGACCTCCCGGATGGGATGCGTCTGCATTTGGTTGGCGAAGACCAACGCGTGGTCGTGGCAACCACCGCACCAGAGCGAGGGCTTAACGCCGGTCGTGTCCTGCATGTACTCGATGGCTTTCCGGTACCACTGGTTATTGAAGGAGGCCATGTGGTGCATGGAACTTTGCCACTGATTGTAAATGTCCGTGTGACAGGGCCGGCAGGATTCGGAATCCATGAAGAACTGCGAGGTGATGGTCTTGCCGTCGCTGGTGGTCGCGGAGCTGGGGAAGAGCAAGCTCGCTGGGCCGCCACCTTCACTCTCCATGCTCAGGGGGGCGGTGGAAGGGTTCTGAATCCTATTTCGCGGATCGGAGTGGACATAGTGATAAGTTGCCACGATGGCGTAGAATGCAACCGAAGCCACAACTACTGCGGCGCTCGCGCGCCACGCGGTTTGGAGGCCTACGGTGTCCCGGCGGGTGCCGCCAGCCCCCTGGAGATTGGTCAATCCAAGTGGGCGGGCGGCGCCCGCCCATACCTGGCCACGCCATCGCAGAAGCAGGAAAAACAGACCCAGGATCGCCAACCCCACATGCGCATAAAGCGCCATGCTGTGGGGCCGAGTCATGCCCACGAAAACCAGGTACACCCCGAAGGCCGCTGCCAGCCCTAATAGCAAGAACGAGCCGGTTGCCCTAAAACCGGCGAAGGCTGCTCGATGTCGGAGGACAAAGGCAACGAAAAGAACGCCGACGCCTATTCCCAGTAGCGGATGCAGCAGCGCATTCGCTACACAAAAGAGTGTGGGATTGCCAAAGGCGGCGAGGTATGCGCTGTTGAAGATGAGGACAGCCGCAGACGCAGGGAGGAACCAGCCTCCCCGCCAGCGGCTAGGGCTTTTGTTTTCCATTCTCTTTAGATCTTGCCCTGATCTTTCCCAAGACCCGACGCAGCCTGCAGGTTAGCGGATGTCACCCGCAGGTTTCAATCGTTCTGCCGTACGGATAGGGCTTTTTTCTGTATTAGCCATCGGCTTTCTTTCCATTAGCGGGAGGAGGCGAGCGTAGAGCTTTCAAGATCCGATGCCCCGGCAAAGACCAAATACCCGGAGGTGCGAGCCAGAGTCCGCTTGGGCGCGGGTTCAGGAACCTGCGCGCAGGCACGAAAATGCGCCGAAATTTGTCGATTTCCAGCCATACTTTTGGGTTTGATTTGCGTTTTTGGTGCTCAAATTTGGGTTCGTTTTTGAGCCTTAAAACGGATAACTCCTTTATTTGCAATACATTCTTCGGTTCGTTCCCTCTAAATAGAATCTTTTTTGCATTTTGAGCCAATTCCCAGTGACAAGCAGGCCGATCCTGAACCCTGCCAACGCACTGTGCCGCCGTGTTGCTCATACGTCAACTCAGATAGCCTATCACGAGCCTAGGCTGCTGGCAAGAGCAAAGTGCAGGATTCAGGCAGGAAACACCAGCGATGATGCCCTCCTGAAGGCAGCCTCTACTCTACGAGGGGTTCTTGGCAAGGATCAAATCGGAATACGATTCCGCGACGATATCCTTCGCGGTGATGCCAAACAGTTTTTGAAACTGGCGCGCCTGGGAGCGTATCTTCTTCAGGTCACCCGCGCGTGAAATGGCTTCAACCTCGAGGAACTTGCCAAGCCGGTGGACGCGGTCCAGGTGAATCTTCACATTCTTGACGAAGTAAATCTCCCGGCGCTTGTCCACCACGGCCAGTATCCCGAGGGAGCGCGCCAGGATCGCCCGGAGGGAGTTCCGCCGCGGAAGAAGCGTCATTTCAACCGCAGCCTGGCGGGCGCGGCGAAGGTTGCTGCGCTGGTAGAAAATCAGGGCGTTCTCGAGGCGGCCTTCCCGAACCTTCAGCCGCCCGGAAGGGACCCGGAAATAGGTGTCGATTTGGTGGTCAGTGCCAATAAAGCGGGCGTCCAATCTCTTGAGCGCCGCCCGAACCTGGTGCTCGTTTTTCAACCGCGCCTTGAATTCGAAGTTGAGGCGTTTCATATTGTGAAGGCCTAATTTGGTTTTGGGCCGATCGCACGAAAAAACAACTACAGAGATCCTTCGCCCCGACTAGTCGGGGCTCAGGATGACAGACGGCTCCAACCTCGGAATTCCAGTTATTCTCATGGCAGCCAGGACCGGAAGTGTAGCACGAAATGTGCGGTGCGGGGCGCGCTCACCATGACGCGGCGGCTGGGCGCATCCCGCAGTAGAATATGGGAATGGCGATGGAACTCCGGCTCGATACCCGTTGGAACCTGACACCCCGCGAAGCGATTCGGCTTCAGGAAAGTTTGCGCGAGCGTGTGGAATTGCAGGACCGGTTTGGAGAGGTCCGCTTCGTGGCGGGTGCGGACATGGCGTTTGATCCCGAGACCGAGGTCGCTTTTGCCGGCGTCATTGTTTATCGCTTTCCGGGTCTCGCGGAAGTAGAGCGCCGGATGGCCCGGCGCAAGCTGCGTTTTCCCTACGTCCCCGGGCTGCTCTCGTTCCGCGAGTGCCCCGTACTGCTGGCAGCCTTTGCCAGGCTGAGGACCGAGCCCGACCTTATCCTGATTGACGGCCACGGACTTGCACACCCGCGCCGGTTCGGCATCGCCTGCCACATTGGCATCTTGTTTGACAAGCCCACCATCGGCTGCGCCAAGTCACGGCTGGTGGGTGAGCACCAGGAGCCCGGCAAGAAGGCTGGCTCGACCACCCCACTGATGCTGGAAGGTGAGCGCATTGGGGTGGTGTTGCGGACGAGGGAAGACGTTAGACCCATTTACGTCACTACCGGACATCGGGTTTCGCTCGATTCCGCCGTCGGGTTGGTGAGGCAGTGCGTGGACGGATTCCGCATTCCCAAGCCCACACGGGAAGCGGATCACTACGTCCGTGGTTTGCGCCGAGCGTATCAAATAAGTCGAGAAGTCGACCCGTCGCCAGAAGGCGGCTTTGGGCCGCAGGGCGAGAGTCGTATGTCGAGGAGTTAAGAACCTCTCGACCCTCGACTCCTCGACTTGGAAGCAGAGTGAGATTCCTCTCCGTCGGCTGACGGATCGGAATGACACCGCTCAGGGAAGGGCAGAATGCTATAATCAGACGCTTTGGAGCCTGCCATGGAAAATGCTGGAAACGTTCAACCCAAGAGTGCGGCGGTTCGCGACAAGGCGCAGTTGATGTCGGCCTCGGAGATTGACCGCACGCTGATGCGCCTGGCGCACGAAATCCTGGAGCGCAACAACGGCCTGGAAGGGGTCGTTCTGGTGGGAATCCGCCGCCGCGGCGTCCCGCTGGCCGAGCGTTTGGCTAAAAAGATGACAGAGATCGAAAAGACCGCGCCCCCCGTCGAAATGCTGGACATCACCCCTCACCGCGATGACCTCTTGCGAAGCGATCAGAAGCCCGTGGTCCAGCAGCCCCTGCGGTTTTCCGTGGAGGGCAAGACGGTGATCCTCGTGGACGACGTTCTCTACACGGGCCGAACCACTCGTGCCGCGCTGGATGCCCTGGTGGATCACGGGCGGGCACGGCGGGTGGAACTGTGCGTCTTGATCGACCGCGGGCACAGAGAGTTGCCCATCCAGGCGAACTATGTGGGCAGGGTTTTGCAAACTTCGGGAACGGAAGTGATTGAAGTCCGTCTCCGCGAAGTGGACAGCCAGGACCGCGTGATGCTCTGCGAGCGCGCTTAGCGAAAGACGCAATCCACAGATTTCACAGATTACACAGATGAAGGACAGGTAGGGAAGAGGAACACTGGCTAGTCATTAGTGGCTGTTGGTCAAGCCGCTTGCCCAATCTATGAAATCTGTGTAATCTGCGGATAAGGTTGTGGCGAGGCAGTGACATGAAATTTCCGGTTGGGCCCCAAGATGTGAAGCTGATTCAAGGGCGCAGCAAGGGACTGCAGGTCGTCTGCGACTGCGGCTGCGTCAACTTCAACTACCTCGATCCGCAGGACCCGGTGTGGCGCTGCCGCAATTGCCAGCGCGTTCTGAGCTACGATTTCCCCCGCCTGATGGAGAAGGTTCTGGCTCGCGAAGAGCAAAAGGTCCCCGCGTAGCATGGGCGATACTGCCCACCCCCAGTTTCGGACCATCAACCCAAAACCCTTCAACTACCCATTGCTCTGAGCCCACAACTTGCTTTATTGTTTTCGCACCTTGTGAAGAATCCGCGAAGGAGTCACAGCATGTCCTACCCAAAACCTTCCCGGCGCTCTTGGGCTGAGCCCTGGAAGATCAAGATGGTCGAGCCCATCCGCATGACAACCCGCCAGGAGCGGGAGAAGTTCATCGTGGAGGCCGGCTACAACACCTTCCTGCTGCGCTCCCAGGACGTTTACATCGACCTGCTCACAGACAGCGGCACCAATGCCATGAGTGACATCCAATGGGCGGGTTTGATGCTCGGCGACGAAGCCTACGCGGGCAGCCGCAACTTTTACCACTTGTGGGAAGCGGTTTGCCAATACTACGGTTATAAATACCTGGTTCCCACGCACCAAGGGCGCGGCGCCGAGCACATCCTTTCGAAGATCATGATCAAGCCGGGTGACCTTATCCCCGGCAACATGTATTTCACCACCACGCGCCTCCACCAGGAGCTGGCGGGTGGAACCTTCGTGGACGTCATCATTGACGAAGCGCACGACCCGGCAAGCGAGCACCCCTTCAAGGGCAACGTGGACCTCGAGAAACTCGAAAAGCTCATCCTCGAGGTGGGAGCGGGGAAGATTCCTTACGTTTCCGTTGCGGGAACAGTGAACATGGCGGGGGGCCAGCCGCAATCCATGGCCAACATGCGCGCCCTGCGAGAACTCTGCGACCGCTACAGCATTCCCATCGTGCTCGATGCCACGCGCGCGGTGGAGAACGCCTACTTCATCCAGCAGCGCGAAGCGGGCTACAGCTCGAAGAAAGTGGCGGAAATCCTGAAGGAATACTGCTCCTACACTCAGAGCTGCACGATGAGCGCCAAGAAAGATGCGCTGGTGAATATCGGCGGCTGGCTGGCCAGCAACGACAGAGGACTTTACGAAGAAGCGCGCAACCTGGTGGTGGTCTACGAGGGCCTGCACACCTACGGGGGGCTGGCCGGGCGCGACATGGAAGCCATGGCGCGCGGCATTGTGGAAAGTGTCGAGGACGACCACATCCGGGCGCGGGTCGGTCAGGTCGAGTATCTGGGCAGACACCTGCTGGACTGGGGCATCCCCCTCGTCAAGCCCATCGGCGGCCACGCCGTTTTCCTGGAGGCAAGGGCCTTCTACCCGCACATCCCTCAGGAGCAATACCCGGCCCAGACCCTGGCGGCCAACATCTACGTCGATTCCGGGGTGCGCACCATGGAGCGCGGCATCGTTTCCGCCGGGCGCGACCCCCAGACGGGCGCGGAGCGCCACCCGCGATTGGAGCTCGTGCGCCTCGCCCTGCCGCGCCGAGTCTATACTCAGGCGCATATGGATGTAGTGGCGGAGTCGATCCTCGAGGTTTACGAGCAGCGCGACCAGGCTCGCGCCTTGAAGATGATCTACGAACCCAAATACCTGCGTTTCTTCCAGGCTCGCTTCGAGCCGGCGGAGAGAGGGAGGCAGTAGGCAGGGAAAGCTGTCTGCTGTCTGTTGTCCGTTGTTCGTTGTCCCTGGCCCGTTGGAGAATGCGTCCGCCGGTCCGCTGTCCCTGGACACCCGCTCCCCTTGCTCGTCACTTTTCACTCGTCACTCGTCACAGCACTTCTGACTTCTGCTGTCTTTGCTCGTCCTGCCACGGCGGGTCATTCGTCACTTTTCCAATCCCTCGAAATGAAACACGAACCGGCAGGAGTACGCCTGGGAGAAGCCGCCACTTTCCCTAATCGCACTGCTTCCCACTGCCGATAGGTAAAGTGTGAACGTAGCAGGGGGTCGATGGGGGAAGCGAGGATGGCTCCTGCTCATCCTCGAACTGAGCCTTATGGAACGGCAATTGCTCGCTGGGGGATTGCAAGCAGAAAATTGGAAGGTGCTTAACGTGTGGGAGAAAGTTGTGCCCAACCTTTGTACTACGCATTTGACAGGGCTGAGCACAGAGGAGGCGAGTCCCTTCGAATGAGCTTGACGCTCAGGGTGGGGCCGGCATGTCTTCCAATTCGCAACCGGCCGCTGGGCGCCAAATTCCTACGCCGACTCTGACCCAAATCCCTGATTGGCGGGCAGTTGCTTCTCCAGGTCAAGCACATGCGGTCAGGCAATCTTTGGAGAGGCGGTGCGGTTACTTGGAGGCTCATCGATGACAAAGCAAATCCCGCTTGGCTTCTACGGATTCGGATCCCCAGGGCTGGCACCCCAATTGTCATGGACGAACGAACTAGCAAGAGCGCTGCCGGAACCCATCGTCCTGAATCTAATGAGAGGACTCTCATCTACATTCCCGTCATCCATACCCAAGCCGACATGGGAGCGCTAAGCGAAGCGATCCAGCGCCTGAAAGTCAGGAAGCTAGGGCGCAAAGGCTGGGAGCGCAACGTGAACCTGGTTAACAAATTGTGGGCCCAGACCGAGTCGGCCATCGAGAGACTGGCGCTTCCCTATGACCGAGTTCGCCTTTATCAGGATGGATTGCCGGTTTGTGGGCGCGAGGTGGAGATTGTTACGGAGCTGGAAAAAGCCGGTAGCCGCAACCACGGGTTGCTTCATCGTTTGCGGGAGAAGGGCGCCACGATCATGGGCACGGAATCTTCCGAGCTTTTGGTGGAGGAATATCAACTCGCCAAGGAGGACTTCGCTTCCGGGAAGGCGGAGCTCGCCACTCGAGAGGAACCGCGCCGGAAAGCCTTGAGAGATTCCTTGCTCAAAAGGCGTGATGAATACATCGCTGGTCGGATCAACGAGACGCTTGGGGCGGGGGAAACGGGCCTGGTCTTCCTCGGGATGTTTCACTCCCTGGGCTCCTGGCTCGATAAAGATATCCGGGTCGTCTATTTGATTCACCAACCCTCAGGTCGTGGAGAGAAAGAGCAATGACAGCCGCTGGCAGTAAGGTTCTTATTGTGGACGGGAATGAGCAAATCGCCTTGCTCTCCACCTTCCTCAAGCAAGAGGTGATAACCCCGGTGGTGGCCCACAGCGGGCAAGCCGCCCTGGAAAAGATCCGCTCCGAACATCCCGATGCTCTGGTCGTGGACATGAAGCTGCCCGATATGGACGGCATGCAGATCATGAAAGGGGCAAAAGCCCTGGACGAGGACCTCCCCGTTATTCTGATCACGGGCTATCCGGAAATCCGGGGCGCGGTGGCAGCGATGCGGGCAGGCGCTCACGACTACTTGGCGAAACCCCTCAAACACCACGAGGTGCTGCGCGTGGTCTTCCGCGCCCTGAACGAACGCGCTCTCAAGCGCAAGCTGCGACGTCTCGCCTGCCAGATCGAGGACGAGTATTCGCTCCGGGAGTCCATGGGGCCCAGCAATCTGGTGAGGCGGTTGATCGCCGATGTAGGCCGGGTAGCCGGAACCAACTTCAGCGTCTTGATTCTGGGAGAAACCGGATCGGGGAAAGAGCTTGTGGCGCGCGCTGTTCACCAGAGCAGCCCTCGCTGCCGGGCTCCCTTTATGGCCGTAGATTGTGGGGCTATCCCCGAGACCCTTTTGGAAAGCGAGCTGTTTGGACATGAGAAGGGAGCTTACACGGGCGCGGACAAACAGAGAAATGGAAAAATCGAAATGGCCCATGGCGGAACACTTTTCCTGGATGAAATCTCCAACATGCCTCTGGGCTCCCAGGCCAAACTTCTGCGCGTGCTTCAAGACAAGACCATCTGCCGCATTGGCGGCACCCAAGCCATCAACACGGACGTCCGGATTCTGGCCGCCAGCAACCGGGACCTGCAACGCTTGGGGGGATCCGGTGCATTTCGCTCCGACGTCTATTTTCGATTGAACGAGTTCACGATCTGGGTTCCACCCTTGCGCGAGCGCCAGGAGGACATCCTGTATCTGGCGAAGCGCTTCGTGGATCTCACCAATCTGGAGTTGCAGAAGAACGTCAAGGGCTTCACGCAGGCTGCGGTCGATGCATTGCTTGCCTGCGACTGGCCCGGAAATGTTCGGCAACTCCGTTCCGTGATCCGCCGCGCGGTTCTTCTGGCAGACGATATAATCACCGAGCAGCACATGAGGATCGATTGTGTATCTCCCAAACTCACCCCTCCGGGCCCAGAATGCAATCACGAAATTCAGGACACGCCGGAGGAAGGCCTTCCCCTCAAAGAAATCATGCAACGCAGGATCGTCGCCATGGAGCGGGAAATCCTTGCTCACGTGCTGCGGGAAACGGGAGGAAATAAGGCAAAAGCCGCTCGCTTGCTGCACATCGATTATAAAACTATACATTCAAAAGTCAGGCAATATGGCATTCCTATAGATTGAAAGGGATAAGGTGCGTTATGGCGGAAATGAAGAAAGAACGAACCTCGAGAGGTGGGATGGAAGGCGGCCTGGGGGGGATTCTCAAGGGCCTGGGGGACTTGGTGGAGAAGCTCGGTGAACTAGCCGAGAGCGGTCGAGAACTCTCCAAAACGGGGGAAATTCACGGGTCCGGAAAAGAGCTCAAGGGGATTTACGGATTCACTGTCAAGGTGGGGCTGGGAGATGAGGGGCCGAGCCTCGAGCCCTTCGGAAATATTCGGCGGGATATCAAATCCGGACGAACCGAAGTTCAGGAGGTCCGAGAACCCATGGTGGACGTTTTTGAGGAGGAGGACCACCTGCTGGTTTTGGCGGAGTTGCCAGGCATCGGCAAGGAGGATGTGGCGATTGAACTCAAGGACGATGTGCTGACGATTTCCGCCGAGAGAGGCGACAAGAAATACCGCAAGGAAGTTCTCCTGCCGCGGAGCGTTTCCAAGGAGAAGATGCAGGTCTCTTGTAATAACGGAGTGCTGGAAATCAAGTGCCCTAAGTAGCCCGCTGGGGAGGAGCCAACATCGAAACCGCGGAGAAGTCACTCAAGCTTAAAGTCAGCGAGGCGCTCAGCAAGGACGTGAGTCGTGGGTACGCCCGCATGGGGCCGGAGGATCTTGCGCTCTTGCAGGTGGACGTGGGAGACATTGTGGAAGTCGTCGGCAAGGGTAGAACCGTGTGCAAGGCGATGCCGGCTTACAAGGAGATGCGCGGCCAGTCCCGGATTCAACTGGACGGAATCACGCGCGAGAATGCCGAGACGGGGCTGGACGAGTTCGTTCAAGTGCGCCGCATAGCTTGCCCACCCGCCGAGCGGGTGGTGCTGGCCCCCACGAACATCACTCCTTCCGAACGCGATTTGGAATACATCGGCGGCCGGCTGGATGGCCTGCCGGTTTTGGCCGCGAGCCGCATCCGGGCCATCCTCTTTGGAGCCCGCTGGGCGGATTTCAAGGTGGAAAGCACAGTGCCCAAAGGTCCCGTGCTCATTAACCCAACGACCCGGCTTGTAATCTCCAAAGGGGCCCAGCCCGAGGAGATGGCCGCCCGCGCGATTTCCTATGAGGACATTGGTGGCCTGAAACCCCAGCTCCAGCGTATCCGCGAAATGATCGAACTGCCCTTGCGTTACCCCGAGGTCTTCGAGCGCCTGGGAATCGACGCACCGAAAGGTGTGCTTCTACACGGGCCTCCTGGATGCGGTAAGACGCTAATTGCCCGCGCCATTGCCCATGAGACCCAGGCGAACTTCTATGCCGTCAGCGGGCCCGAAATCGTCCACAAGTTTTACGGCGAGAGTGAAGCACATTTGCGGAAGATTTTTGAGGAGGGCAGTCGCAAGGCCCCCAGCATCATCTTCCTGGATGAAATCGACGCCATTGCTCCCCGCCGCGAGCAAGTGGTGGGCGAGGTCGAGAAGCGGATCGTGGCCCAGTTGTTGGCATTGATGGACGGGCTCGCCAAGCGGCAGAAGGTCATCGTTATTGCGGCGACCAACTTGCCGAATGTGCTCGATCCGGCCTTGCGGCGGCCAGGGCGGTTTGACCGAGAGATCAGCATCCCCATTCCCGACCGCCACGGACGCAAGGAGATCCTGGAGATCCATAGCCGAGGCATGCCTCTGGCCGAACAAGTAGACCTGAATCGCTTGGCGGAGATCACGCATGGTTTCGTGGGGGCCGACTTGGAAGCCCTTTGCCGGGAAGCTGCGATGATTTGCCTGCGGCGCATCATGCCCGAGGTGGACTTCGGCTTAGCGCGAATTCCTTATGACCAACTGGCCAAGCTCGAGGTGGGAATGGATGATTTCCTGGAGGCCCTCCGGGATATAGAGCCTTCGGCGCTGCGCGAGGTGTTTGTCGAAGTTCCCAACGTGCGCTGGCAGGACGTGGGGGGTCTGGCCGAGATCAAACAGCGCCTCGTGGAAGCCGTCGAGTGGCCCCTCCAGTACCCCGACCTGTTTACCCGAGCGGGGATACGGCCGCCCAAAGGAATCCTGCTCTCAGGTCCCCCAGGCTGCGGAAAAACCCTCCTCGCCAAAGCGGTGGCCAGCGAAACGAAGGTGAATTTCATCTCGGTCAAAGGGCCGGAACTGCTTTCGAAATATGTGGGGGAATCCGAGAGAGGCGTGCGCGAGGTATTTCGCAAAGCGCGCCAAGCTGCGCCCTGCATCGTCTTCTTCGATGAGATTGACGCCTTGGTGCCCAGCCGCAGCGCCGGTGCGTCGGATTCGCACGTGGCGGAGCGCGTCTTGAGCCAGTTCCTCGCGGAGCTGGACGGGGTGGAAGAGCTGAAAGGGGTTTTGGTATTGGGCGCCACCAACCGGTCAGATTTGCTCGATCCCGCCGTTCTCAGGCCTGGGAGGTTTGACGAGATTGTGGAGATTCCACTTCCCGACGAGAGCGAGCGCAGCGAGATTTTCGCGATCCATTTAAAGAATAAACCTCTGGGCGCGGTGATCAGCCTCAAGAACCTGGCCTCACAAACCGGTGGGTTTAGCGGCGCCGATATCATTTCGACGTGCACCCGAGCCGCTCTGCGAGCTGTCCGGCGAGCCGTTCAGGCGGGCGATAAAGCACCGGACGGGCAGGCGCGGGTAGCCATTGAGGCCCGCGACCTGGAGGGCGCACTGCAAGAAATTCGTCAGCAGACTCTCGAAGGATGTGGTGAACAGTAGATGGAGACGGTCCAGAGCGCGCTTTACCTGTTTTGCTTTGCCCGTTCGAACCTCATCGGGGAGCTCGAGGGGACTGGTGTGGATGGCCAGCATCCTCTGTCTGTATTTCGGCCCTTCCCGAATCTGTGTGCCGTCCTAAGCAAGGTGCACTTGGAAGATTTTTGCGGGGAAACGGCCGAACTGCGCATGCAGGATCTGGCTTGGGTAGGGCCGCGCGCCTTGCGGCACGAGGCGGTGGTTGAGGAGGTGATGCGTCATTCTCCCGTGCTGCCCGTCCGTTTCGGAACCCTTTTCTCGTCGCAGGAACGCCTGGCAGAATTTGTGGACAGGCATGGTGCGACGATTTCGCAGTTCCTGGAGCGGGTAGCTGATCAGGAGGAATGGTCAGTCAGGGGCTTGCTCGACAGAAGGCAGGCCGGGCGCGCCCTCACGTCCGCAAGCCTGGCCGCACAGGAAGCGCGACTCGCGGCGCTGCTGCCGGGGAAACGCTACTTCGAGGAAAAGCGAATCCGGGCAGGCGCAGAGAAAGAATTGAGCCTCTGGCTAAAGGAAACCCGCCGCCAGATCGCGAACCACCTGAGGCAGCAGGCTTCGGATTTTTGCGAATGTTCGGAGGTGCCTCGGGAGCCCCCAGAAAGCGGAATCGAGGTTGTGCTGAATTGGGCCTTTTTGCTGCCCAAGAGTGCGACGCCGACATTTCGGGCCCGAATCAATCAGGTGAATGAGAAACATGCCATGGGGGGGCTGGTCCTCGCACTGTCCGGACCCTGGCCCCCCTATCGCTTCGTTCCTCCTCTATCGATAGGAGCAACCCCATGAGTTACCTACTCTACTGCATCTTTCGCGGGCCGTTGACGGCCGACCTCGAAACTACCCACGGGGTCGGGGGCCAACGTGTGTTCACAGTGAGTTACGAGGACCTGGGCGCTGTACTTTCTGAACTGGCAGAGCCCGACTCACCTCGTGATACTTCGGAACTTCTCGTATATGAGACAGTCGTAGAGTCCTTTTATCGCCGCCTGACCGTGATTCCAATGCGATATGGGTGTCAGGTTGAGTCTCCGTGGGAGGCCGTTGGCTTGTTGAGAAAGAACCACGATGCCTATGGCGGGCTTCTCCACGAACTCGAGGACTTGGGGGAAATGGGTGTGCACGTTCTCCTGGACACTTCCGGAGATGGAAGGGAGAGCAAGGAGAGGCCTGTTCACGCAAAATCCTTGCCCCTCGATTGGGATACGGGCGCTGCTTACCTTGCCGCAAAGCGACAGCGTTATCTGGGCCTGGACCAAGCCGGTCTGCAGCAGCGCCGGTTGGTGGAGGAGCTTTGCGATTCGCTGTGCGGCTCCTTCGTTCGCCACAAAATCGAATTGCCTTCTTCCAGCAGAGGGCGCCTTCTGTCCCTCTATTTTCTCGTGCCCCGCGATTCAGTGGAATCTTTTCGCCGAGCCGCTCGTCACCACCATGCGAATGAATCCGTCAGGCTACTCTTGAGCGGCCCTTGGCCACCGTACAACTTTGTTGATTCCCTGCAAGCGTAGGCGCACATGCAAGGAGTTCTGGAAGATCTAGCAGGTCGGGGATTACATGCCGCGCATCTAAGGCTTGCGTTCTATGGAGCGAGTTCCACAATCATCCATTGCAGAGCTACTTATTCTTTGCCGGCCATCCCCTTCCTCTTTTGAATCAAGATGATGGAAAGACCACGTGCAATTTCTCGAGTGCGGTACCCGACCTGCTCAGCTGGCAGCTGGGGCAGGTCACATTAACTTGAGGCTTGCCCCGAGTGAAACTTGGGTAGCTTGTTACCCGGAAGGAGAACTGCCATGGCGAAGGTTGCAAAGTCGACCGACTCCTCGAGCTTGGCGGAAGTAGTCGATCGCATCCTCGACAAGGGGATCGTGATTGACGCCTGGGCGAAGGTGTCGCTAGTCGGGATCGAACTGCTGTCGGTCGAAGCCCGCGTCGTGATTGCCTCGGTCGAGACCTACCTGAAGTATGCCGAGGCTATCGGTCTGACAGCCGCTGCTGCCGCTCCCGCCTAATACCGGTGGGGGACCGACCGCTGTTGAGCGGGGGGCTACTGTGCGGCCCTCCGCTCGGCAGATGGAGGAGACGCCAGAGGCAGGAAAAATCAAAGGAGGACCACGATGGGCAGATTGTTGGAGGATATGACTCGATTATCCGGGGAGATCCAGGCGCTGCGTGGAAGCCGTCGAGCATTCCGAGATGAACTGGTGGAGGGAAACAGGGACCGCCAGAAGGATGTGGCTGAAATGTGTGGCGATTTTTCGGGCACACAAACTCGAATGGCGGAAAGGATGAGAACGGGGCGTCTTGCTTTCCTCAAGAAACTAAAGCAAACCGTCAGCGGGCAGCAACGGGAGATGAGGGCGGATATTGCTGCCGCGCGTCGTGCCTGGGCGGGGAGGCACGCATAGCGGCCCAGCAATCAACAAGCCCTCGGGAGTTAGGATCGAAGCGCAGCCGGTTGGAGCCCTGCGTGGTGCCCGACAGGTAGCCGGGCGAGGGCCTCTCGCCGTGGCAAAGAGAAGAGGCCCAAACTGAAGCCGCCCGCAATGCCACGACCAGCTTAGAAACAAGGAGGAGGAAAACCATGGGTGTGTTAACCGAGCATATGACTCAATTGCGGAATGAGATCCTGGCCTTGCGCAGCGCGCGCCAGGGATTGGCCCGGGCTTTGGAGCGAGAGACCGAGGAGCGGCGTGCCGAAGTCTCCCAGACGCTGGCCAACTTTTCCAAAAGCTTCGCCGCCCGGGCCAGGAGGACGAAAGCCGATCGTTTGGGCTCCCTCTCGGACCTCAAGCGTACGGTCGACGGCCTCCGCACGGAGGTGCATACGGACCTCAGCAGCATTCGGCAAGCATGGCGTGCCTTGGGTACTCCATCGTGCGGGGCGGTGGAGAAATTCACAAGCCATACGATGCAGGAAACCAAGGCCGACCTGGAAGGAAGCCAGAGCGAAACTGGTAGCCATCCACCGTTCGAAGTCGGCGGCGGAGAGAAGTCGGCACGAAGGAAACGGAAACACTAAGCTCGCCGCCGAAATCCGGGTAAAGCTCCACCCGGACCGCAAAGCTCAAGGAGAGGGAAAAGACAGCCATGAATGGCGAGGATGCAAAGTTTGGTTCGGTAGCCTGCGAAATAGTGGAACCCCAAGGACACAGCATTGTTCCGGAGCCTAGCGAAGAATTTGTCTTGACCCCGCATATTCAGGCTTTGACGGACCGGGCGCTGAGCTATCTTAGCGTAGGATACGCAGTCCATTTTGCCGGCCTGGCAGGAACGGGGAAGACGACCCTCGCCTTGCATGTTGCCGCGCAGCTCGACCGCCCGGTCGTCCTCCTCCATGGCGACGACGAGTTTGGCAGCTCCGACCTGATTGGCAAGGATTCCGGCTACCGTAAGTGCAAGCTCATTGATAATTACATCCACTCCGTGGTGAAGACCGAAGAGAGCATGAGCACTCTTTGGGAGGACCACCGGCTTACCACCGCCTGCCTCAATGGATACACGCTGATTTATGACGAATTCAACCGTTCCAGGCCGGAGGCCAACAATGTGCTGCTCGGCATCCTGGAGGGAAGGATTCTCAATCTGCCCAACCTGGGAAGGTCCGGCGAGGGGTGTGTGCGCGTACACGAGGACTTTCGAGCCATCCTGACCTCGAATCCCGAAGAATATGCCGGGGTCCACAAGACTCAAGACGCGCTGATGGATCGGATGATCACCGTTAACCTTGGGCATTTCGATCGCGAAACGGAGATCCAGATCACCCAGGCGAAGTCGAGCCTTCCGCGTGCGGATGCGGAAAGGATCGTGGATATTGTCCGTGAACTCCGGGGGGTCGGCGTCAATAACCACCGCCCCACGATCCGGGCCTGTATCGCCATCGCTAAAATCCTCGCCCACAGCCACAGTCGCGCTCGGCTCGAGGATCCCACCTTTTGGTGGGTGTGCTGCGACGTTCTCAAGACGGACACCGCAAAGGTTACCCACGACGGGAAGTCGCTCATGCTGCAAAAGGTGGAGGAGGCAATGGCAAAAGTCTGCGGCAACCATTCCAAGCGGCGGAAGAATCACCACCGCCTCGCTACCGCGTGAAGGGGGCGCACCTATGCCTATACCTCTAAGGGGCTTGAGAACTATTCGCACGTTGGCCGGTCGAGTGACGCGCCTGGCTACTCCCCACAGGGCACACTTGCAAATCGCATGCTTGGAAATCGAAAAGGCTCGGCGCGCCGCAGAAAGAACAACCGCCAGCCGCCGGGTGGCAGAGCTTGATGCCCGGCTGCGTGAGATCGAGACCGAAGAGACCACCCTGTTGCAGGGCTTGGCCGAACGCAAACTTGCCGGCGTCCCTGGGGTCGAGGCCAAGCCCACCATGCGGAGTAGTGCCGGTGCGCTGAGGATCAGGTACTGAGGCGAAGGAGCGTGTTCTTAGCATTGAATAGACCCGTTGCCTGCAATTATCGAAATCATCGAGGGGGACCAGAAGAGATGACTCTGAAAAGCGAAAAGGAGATCAGACAGGTCGTGCAAATCGGGATAGCGACGGCACTGTATTTGTGGGGGTTTCCTGCACTGGCGATCGTGCTGGTTGTTCTAATCTTGCCATGGACTCCAGTCTATCGGGTAGCCGCCTATCTTGGGTGCGTGGTCCTGGAAGTCAAAGCGAAAAGGACGGTCAAGCGGGCGATGCGGAAGCTGAGCGACGAGCCAGTGCATGCCACGTAGCTAGGTCGGAGCAGTCGGCGGGGGCGGCGCGTGGCCTTCCACCGCGCATCGTCGAGTGAGAACAGGGAGGAGAAGGTATGAGAGTCAATTGTCTGGCCTGCGGGCACAAGGTGGATCTGGACGATGCCTACGACGACTACGAGGGGCCGGTCAAATGCTTCGGGTGCAGGGCGACTCTTGAGATTCGCACCGAACAGGGCAGTATCAAAGCGGTCAAGCAAGTAGATATCGCACGGCGCCCTTCGGCCGAGGAAGCCTTCGAGCCCGTCCTCAAGCCGATGAACGAGGCGCCTATGGAGGCTGCTTAGTTCGGGGGGCGCGCGCGCGCCGGCCTGGGGAGTTGGGCCGCGCTCGGGCGCCGACTGACGCAAAGCGGAGAATGGCTGATGTCTCTCTTCGGAAATCAGATTCAGGAGAGGAACAAGGCGCCGCTGGGCGGAGAAAACCCTGGGGGAGGTGCCGGCGGCGGAAAAGGAGAGCAGCCTGAGCCCATCAACTGCGATCGTGAGTGCGCGTCCCAGGCATCGCTAACCCGGATCATGGAACTGCACGAGGCAGGCCATAGCACGGAGGAAACAGCCATGTGCGTTCTGGCTACCGAACCAGAGAATGTGGTGTTCCGCGCCGCGCTAATGATCGAGATCATCCTCCAATACGCCCACCGCTGTAAGGAAGGGAGGACTCAATGAGTACCGCCGAGACCTCGATTGCGAAATCCACGCCCAAGCATGCACGCAACCAGGCGGGAGTGCGACAGAGGGCATACCTTTACGCGGTTATCGCCGATGCTCAAGGCCGGAGGTACGGAGACTTCGGCATCGACGGAAGTGAGGTGTATTCCATCCCGGGGGGGCAAGTAGCAGCCGTGGTCAGCAATGTAGGTGTCGAGAGGGTGCGGCCAGAACGCTCCCATCTTGCCGCCCATCAGGAAGTCCTCAAGAAGCTGATGGCGGAGACCACACCTCTGCCCATGTCCTTTGGCATCCTCGCAGACAGCCCGCAGGCCGTACGAAACCTGCTTTCTCGCAACCAGCATGCGCTGCTCGAGCAACTGCGGCGCGTGGCGGGCAAGGTCGAGATGGGATTGCGAGTTACCTGGGATGTGCCCAACATCTTTGAATATTTCGTTAATACCCATCCGGAGCTAAGGCGAGCCCGGGACGAATTCCTGGCAGGTCCTCGCGAGCCTACGCAGGAGGACAAGATCGAAGTCGGCAGGATGTTTGACCAACTGCTCAAAGAGGATCGGGAGACCTACACCGACAAAGTGGAAGCGATTCTGGCGCCCCACTGTGCCGAGGTTGAGCCAAGGAAATGCCGTACTGAGCGCGAGGTCATGAATCTGGCTTGTTTAGTCGAGCGTGCGGCGATGCCGCAGTTCGAGAGTCGCGTCTTCGAGGCCGCGCAGCAGTTTGATAACAACTTCGCCTTCGACTACAACGGGCCGTGGGCCCCGCACAACTTTGTCGAGATCGATCTCAAGCTTTGAGACGGGCGAGGCGGGAGGATGCCATGGTGCTTGTGGACGACCTCTTGACGTTTCCGATCCGCAGTTTGTTCTGGATCTTCCGTGAGATTCACAACGCCGCCCAGGAGGAGCTTGCCAACGAGAGCGAATCTATCACCGCGGAGCTGAGTAATCTCTACATGAGGCTGGAAACCGGCAAGATCTCGGAGGAGGAGTTCGCAAGCGAAGAAAAAACCTTGCTCGACCGGCTGGACAGAGTGCAAGAGCGTGGCAGGGGCCTCCAAGAGGAGCACGGTGGAGAGGAAAAGCGAGGCCAACGTGAACAAAGTATGGTGGCGTGACGGATGCCATAGATGCACGGAAAGCATGGCCGCTCCACCGTTTTTGGACCACCGAGGCCTGCAACTGCTGATCTTTGGCGGCAAAGGCGGAGTCGGAAAGACTACCTGCGCCACCGCCGCCGCGCTGCATTTGGCAAAGAACTCACCGCAATCCTCTTTTCTCCTGGTTTCCACAGACCCAGCTCATTCACTCGCCGATAGCCTGGCGGACATGGTCCCACCCGAAAACCTGAAGGTCCGCGAACTTGATAGCCAGGAATACCTGGCGCATTTCAAGCAGAAGCACTATGAGAAACTCCGGGAAATCGCCTGGCGCGGCACCTTCCTCGACAGAGAAGAAATCGACCGCTTTTTGGAGCTCTCCTTGCCGGGCTTGGATGAACTCGTGGCCTTCCTGGAGATCTCCACGTGGGTGGAGAAGGGGAGCTACGATTGCATCATTGTGGACACCGCCCCCAGTGGCCACACCTTGCGCCTGCTGGCCATGCCGGAATTCCTCCGCAGATGGCTCGCCACCCTGGAAACTCTGTTGGCAAAGCACCGCTACATGAAATGGGTCTTTGCCCGTTCCCGAGATCGCGATGAACTCGACGCCTTCCTGGAAGAGCTGACCGCTTCAGTAAAATGCATGGAAGGGGTGCTACAGGATTCGCTCCGTTGCCGTTTTGTTCCGGTGATGCTCGCCGAGATGATGAGCATTCGCGAGACCGCCTCGATCGTAAGGGAAGTGGACCGCCTCATGTTGCCGATGACCGACATCGTCATCAACCGGCTCTATCCCAATAATCCGTGCCCGGTTTGTGAGGACGAGCGTCTCCGCCAGATTCGGCAACTGCGGAACCTTTTCAGTCAAACCTCTTTAGCCAGGTTTGCACTCTGGGGGCTGCCCCTTTATGCAGAGGAGGTTCGGGGGCAGGCAGGGCTGGAGTCATTCTGGGATGGAGTAGGGCAAATCACCGAAGCCCCTGTTGCAACCACCGAACCCTCGGTAACTCCGGCGCTCAGGGTGGAGGCAGGCATCGAGTGGCCTCCACCCCAGGCCACACTTCTGCTCTTTGCAGGCAAGGGTGGCGTGGGAAAGACAACTTTGGCTTGCGCGACTGCTCTGCACCTGGCGCAAGATCGCGCCGGGAAGAAAGTTCTTCTTTTCTCCACTGGGCCTGCCCACTCTTTATCAAGCTGCTTGGGGATACCCATCGGCCCCCGGCCAAAACTCGTGTCCTCCGGCGTGGAAGCCATGGAGATCGATTCGGAGTCGGAATTTCGGGCTTTGAAGAAACAATACGCCGGAGATATTCAGAAATTCCTGGAATCTATCTCGAGTAACTTTGACTTGACCTTCGACCGCGCAGTGCTGGAACGGATTCTCGACCTTTCCCCCCCGGGCCTCGACGAGGTGATGGGCCTGACGGGGGTCATGGCCTCACTCGCCTCGGGCGACTACGACGTCCTCGTGCTCGATTCCGCAGCCACAGGTCACCTGATCCGTTTGCTGGAACTTCCCGGAATCGTCGATGAATGGCTTAAAGTGTTCTTCGACTTGTGTCTCAAATACCCGCAGATCTTCCGGCTCACCAAGTTTTCTCGGGAGCTGGTGTCGATGTCAAAAAACCTCAAGAGGTTCAGACGACTGCTGACTGATCCGGCACGATCCGCCGTCTATGCGGTCAGCATCCCGACCGATATGGCTTTCGAGGAAACACGGGACCTGCTGGCTGCCTGCGTGCGCTTAGGCGTCAGTGTGCCTGGACTTTTTCTCAACCTCGTCACGCCCCCCAGTGACTGCCTTTTGTGTTCTGCTCTGTGTCGCCGGGAATCGCTCGTGCGCCGGAAGTTTCAGCGATGTCTTCAAGGAAGGGAAATGACGGTTGTCTATCGTTGGGGGGAGATTCAGGGCCTTCGCCGGCTGGCAGAGTTGGGACAAGCCCTTTATCAACCCAGTCGCGTGGAATCGAGTGTCTATGCCTGTTGAAAGCAGCATTGCGAACCGGTCGACCCTGCCATCCGAACTCGCCTTAGATGACGCTCGGCAGGTCTCTCTGTGCGAGGTGCTTGACCGGGTGCTGAACAAAGGAGTTGTGGTGGCAGGAGAAGTGACCATTTCAGTCGCGGATATCGACCTCGTTTACCTTGGACTGCAAGCCGTGCTCACGTCCATGGAGACTGCGCGTCAAAGCCTCCGCCGCGCGCCGCTGCGATTGGGCGCCGGCATGGGCATTGGAAAGGAGAAGGCAGATGGACTCAGCCGAGCTGGCGCGGGTCGAGTCTGAGGCCGTGCATGATTTCGCCCAAGTGATGAAAGTGGACGATTTGCTGGCGCCCCCATCGTCCGCCGGCCAGCGCCCGCGAAGCGGCCGGCTCAGCCTGGATGTGAACGATGCCAAAAATGGGCTCGGGCAACTGGTTCTGACCCTGGTTAAGCTCCTGCACGAATTGCTGGAGCGGCAAGCTATCCGTCGGATGGAGGCGGGTTCCTTGAGTGGGCCGCAGATTGAAAGGCTCGGACTGACGCTGATGAGGCAGGCGCAGGAAATTGAACGGTTGCGGGCGGAATTTGGCCTCGAAGAAGAGGATCTGAACTTGGATCTTGGCCCGCTGGGAAAGCTTCTGTAAGAGGAGAGCTTATGGTGCAGCAACGCAGCATGTCTCACGCCGTGGAGAGCTCAACTTTGGCCGACGTGCTGGAGCGTGTTTTGGATAAAGGCATCATCATCGCGGGTGATATCAGAGTGAAACTGGTGGACATCGAACTCCTCTCCATTCAGATCCGCCTTGTCATCTGCTCGGTCGATAAGGCCAAGGAAATGGGCATGGACTGGTGGGTGAACAACCCGATATTTCGCCGCGAGGATGACCATGGAACGTTGGCCAGCTCGCTCGCCAGCATCGAGGAAAGGATGGCAAGGCTGGAGGCCTCGGTTACGAAAGAGGAAATACCAGGCAGGCAGCTCGTCTCCCCTTCGCAGAATCTCCACATGCCATAGGGTTTACGTGGCGTCGTGAAGCAGTTCCTTGGATAGAGGTGCCGCATGATAAGACAAGACGTAGAAATACTCCTGGTTAAAGATAATCTGGACGACGTCGAGCTGACCTTGCACGCCTTGCATCAGGAGAGATTAGCCAATCATATGGAGGTGGCAGGCGACGGCGAAGAGGCTCTGGGTTCTCTCTTTTGCCGCGGCCCTTACGCGCAGCGCAGCTTCGAGCAGGCTCCCCGTGAAGTGTTGCTCGATCTCAAACTGCCCAAAGTGGATGGCATGGAAGTTCTGCGTGGGATCAAGAAGGACCCTCACACCAAAGCCATTCCCGTCGTCATTCTAACCGCGCCCCGAGAAGAGTCGGACATGGTCGATGGGTATCTCCTTGGGGCCAATGGCTATGTTCAGAAGCCCGTAGATTTCGACAATTTTCGCAACCTTGTGAAGCAACAGGGGCTTTACTGGCTGGTAGTAAATCAACCTGGCCCGGCTGTGGCTTTCCAGGCGAAATGAAGGACGGAGGCGATGAGCACTGACACCACTAAACGTCGTCTTGCGGGCGAGGCCGCGGGCCGGACAGGCGTTTACAACCGCAGCCTGATCGAGGCGAGCCTGGATCCGCTCGTCACCATCGCCCCGGACGGGAAGATCACCGACGTGAACAACGCCACTGAGAAGGTGACCGGCCTCTCGCGCCAGCAACTCATGGGGACCGACTTTGCAGATTATTTTACCGATCCCGGGAAGGCCCGAGCGGGATATGAGCAGGTGTTCCGAGAAGGCTTGGTCCAGTACGAGTTGGAGATTCGGCACGGCGACGGACATGTGACGCCGGTGCTTTACAACGCGTGGGTGTATCGGGACGAGGCGGGAGAGGTCGTTGGCGTTTTTGCGGCCGCCCGCGATATTTCCGAGCGCAAGCGGGCTGAGGAGGAAATCCGCAAACTCAATGAAGACCTCCAGCGCCGCGCTGCCAAGTTGCAAGCCAGTAATAGGGAACTGGAAGCCTTCACGTACTCGGTCTCTCACGACCTGCGCAGCCCCCTGCGCCACATCGACGGTTTCTCCAAATTACTTCTTGAAGAGTACAGCGCAGATCTGCCGGAGGAAGCACGTCGCCATCTGTCTCGCATCCGCGAGGGCACGCGGCGCATGGGCATGATGGTGGACGATTTGCTGAACCTCACGCGCGTGGGACGCAAGGAACTGAGCATGCAACTGACGGGGTTGAGTTCTTTGCTCGAAGAAGCCATTCGCGATCTGAAGCCGGAGATGGAGGGCCGGGAGATCGAATGGCGGATCGGAAAATTGCCCCTCGTGGAGTGCGACCCAGGCTTGATGAAGCAGGTTTTCGCCAACCTGCTGTCGAACGCCCTCAAGTTCACCCGGCCGCGGGAACGCGCCGTGGTCGAAGTGGGGGAAACGACGCAGGATGGCCGAGCCGTGATCTTTGTTCGCGATAATGGGGTCGGCTTCAGCATGAAGTACGTGGACAAGCTTTTTGGAGTTTTTCAGCGGCTCCATCGCCCCGAGGACTTCGAGGGGACAGGCATCGGACTGGCTACCGTCCAGCGCATTGTCCACAAACACGGCGGACGCGTCTGGGCGGAGGGAGAGTTGAACAAGGGCGCTACTTTTTTCTTCACTCTGGAGGCTGTCGCGAGCCGTCCTGGGGAAAGCAATTCCTTGCCTGGAGGTGCCGCATGATAAGACAAGACGTAGAAATACTCCTGGTTGAAGATAGTCCGGACGACGTCGAGCTGACCTTGCACGCCTTGCGTCAGGAGAGATTAGCCAATCATATTGAGGTTGCACGTGACGGAGAAGAGGCTCTGGATTTTCTCTTTTGCCGCGGCCCTTACGCGCAGCGCAGCTTCGGGCAGGCTCCCCGCGTAGTGTTGCTCGATCTCAAACTGCCCAAAGTGGATGGCATGGAAGTTCTGCGTGAGATCAAGAAGGACCCTCGCACCAGAGCTATTCCCGTCGTCATTCTAACCGTGTCTCGAGACGAGTCTGACATGGCCAATGTGTATCACCTTGGCGCCAATGGCTGCGTACAGAAGCCCGTAGATTTCGACAAGTTTCGCAACCTTGTGAAGCAACTGGGGCTTTACTGGCTGGTGGTGAATGAACCCCCACCGCCTGCGGCTTTCCAGGCGAAATGAAGGAGAAGACGATGAGCAAAGCTAAAGCAAGTAACCTATTTCCCTCCGGACGAGCCCTTTGGGTGTTAATCGTCGAAGACGATGCAGCGGACGCCGAGCTTGCCGTGAGTGTGCTGAAGCGTGCCGGCTACCCTTTGGCGTTCGATGTGATTTACTCTGCCACTGATTTTGAGGAGCGACTGGCTCACGCCGATTACGATGCCATCCTCTGCGATCACAACCTGGGGACCTGGACGGGTATGGAGGCTTTGGAAATCCTCAAGAAGTCAGGGAGGGATATCCCCTTTTTGGTACTAACTGCTGTCCTGGGTGACGAAGCTGCCGTCGAGTATGTCAAGCGAGGCGCCACCGACTACCTCCTGAAAGATCGCCTGGAGCGACTGCCGGTGGCCTTGAGCCGCGCCCTAAGGGACAAAACTCAGCGGGTGGAAGCCGCCCGGCTTCAGGAGCAGATTGCCTGCGCTAAAAGGGACTGGGAGCTGACGTTTGACTCCGTTCCCGACCCCGTCATGGTGGTGAACGAGGAGTGCGGCATTCAGCGTGCCAATCGTGCCTTGGCTGAGCTCGTGGGCCTGGAGTTGTCTGAAATCATCGGCAAGCATTGCTATGAAGTCCTGCACAGGTCGGACAAACCCCGTGAAGACTGCCCGCACCAGTGCCTGTTGAAAACCGGGACGCAGGCCAGAAGTGATCTGGAGGAACCTTGGCTTGGGAAGATCTTCGACCTCACCGCCAGCCCTCTCCGTGACAGCAGCGGGGCATTGAAGGGTAGCGTCACCGTGCTGCGGGATGTCACAGCGCGCCAGCGGGCGGAGGAAGCGCTCCGCGCCAGCGAAGCACAATTCAGAAGGTTCATCGAAAACTTGCCCCTGGGAGTTTATCGGAGCACGCCGGACGGTCGCGTGCAGATGGCGAATCCCGCGCTGCTCCGAACGTTGGGGTACGACTCGTGGCAGGAATTGGCATTTCAAAATCTTGAGGGTGAAGCCTTGGGGGCCGGCTACCCCCGAAGCGCATTTTGTGAGCAAATCGCGCGGGAAGGCGAAGCCAGGGGCCTTGAGAAGGCTTGGAAAAGACGAGATGGATCGGTGATATTTGTTCGGGAATCAGCCCGAGCGTTCCGTGCCGATGATGGAAGAGTGTTGTATTACGACGGCATCGTTGAAGACGTCACGGAGCGCCGGCGACTCGAGGAGCAGCTTCGCCAGGCACAGAAGATGGAAGCGGTGGGACGCCTTGCGAGTGGGGTAGCTCACGACTTCAACAATCTATTGACGATCATTATTGGATATACCGATCTCCTGTTGGAGAGAGTCTCCGCTCGCGACTGGATGCGCCTCCCCCTGGAGGAGATCAAAAAGGCGGCGGAGCGGGCCGCCTCGCTCACTCGCCAATTGCTCGCTTTCAGCCGCAAGCAAGTGCTGCCACCACACATCCTGGATCTGAACAGCCTGCTGGCGAATGTGGATAAGACGCTGGGGCGAATGACTGGGGAAGACATCGAGCTAGTCACGCACCTGCCCTCCGGACTGGGTCGCGTGAATGCTGACCCGGGACAAATCGAGCAGGTGATCATGAACCTGGCTGTGAACGCGCTGCATGCGATGCCCCAGGGCGGCCGGTTGACGCTCGAAGCGGCCAACGTCGAGCTGGATTCGAGCTATGCGAGCAGCCATCAAAGCGTCTTGCCGGGCCACTATGTGATGATCGCAGTGAGCGATACCGGAACCGGAATGGATGCGGAGACGCAAGCCCGCATCTTCCAGCCTTTCTTTACCGCCAAACAACAGGCTGAGGGGATGGGAGTGGGGCTCGGTACGGTCTACGGGATCGTCAGACACAGCGAGGGCCACATCTGGGTCTACAGCGAACCAGGGAAGGGCACGACATTTAAGGTCTATCTGCCTCGAATCGACCAAGCGGTTGAGCTGATTGCTCCAACCCAAGTGCCTGATGATGAGCTATCCCGAGGCTCCGAAACCATCCTCCTGGCTGAAGACGAGGAAGCAGTGCGTTCATTCGCCAGGGAACTCCTTGAATCGAGGGGCTACGAAGTGTTGGAGGCCAAGGGAGGACATGAGGCGCTGGAGGTTGGCGAGCGGTACAAAAAACGCATTCATTTGCTGCTGTCCGATGTGGTGATGCCCCAGATGAGCGGGCCTGAGCTGGTAAAACATCTGGCGCCACTTCATCCGGAAACGAAAGTTCTCTACATGTCCGGGTATGCGGATCATGCCGTCGTCCAACACGGCCTGCTGGATCCAAGTAACGTTTTCCTCCCGAAGCCTTTCACCGCGGATGTGCTGGCACGCAAGCTTCGCGAGGTGCTGGACAGCGTCGGAGCTCAGAGGACATGACTTTCTCTTCGTGAGGAGTGATTACCCATGCGGATATTCGACCAAATTGACCCCCTAAACCTCAACCGACGTCAGTGGGAGCTGTGCATGTTGGCTCTCACCGTCATTCTCATTTTGGCCGTGGGGATGGCCTTGCTGATGTATCCCGCGGCTCTCTCCAACGACCTCGTCGTGAGCGGCACGACAAAACGCAAGATCTTCTTCGGCTTCTGCGCGCTCTCGGTCCTGCTGGTGGGCTACTTCCTGGACCGGCAGATCGTGATCAGTCACCTTCGCCAGCGGGTCGAGGAAGAGCACCAGCGGTTTGTGGCAATGCGGCACGAAGCGAGCGTGGACTTGCTCTCGACCTTGCCCGGGTTCACCCCCTTTTGCGACCGCCTAACCATGGAGCTTCGCCGCGCCGCCGGTACTCATTTGCCTCTTTCGCTGCTGGTTGTCCAACTGGAGCCTTCGCCGCGACTCCCTGACAAGAACGAAATTGATACAGCGTTCGGTGACGCCGCCAAGACCTTGACCAGAAAACTTCGCGCTGAGGATTCCTTATATCGCTTCCGTCGCGGGGTCTTTGCCATCGTCCTTCCTGGCGTGGGGACAGCGGATGCGTACCGTATCGCGAGTCGGTTCATGGAGGGTCTTCACGATGCCTCGGGGGCGAGCACCCGCTTCTCATTTGATGTGCACGTAATCAATTATCCCGAACACGCCGGCACCGCCCGGGAGATGGAAGAGGCGGCCCGCTCCCTCTTCCCGAGTGAGTGCCTTGCGGCGCAGCAAGTGGAAGTCGTGTGAACAACCCCGAAGGACTCGCCTCGAGGATAGAAGGTCGTACCAAACCATTCCACAAGGACTGCCCCTCCACCATCTCACCTGTGCCTTGCTCGGAATCGGCACTGCACCAGCCTCTCCGCAGGGCCGATCGATCCTCAACGCCGACGTATCCTCAAGGCAGTGGCAACGGAAGCTTGGTCGCTTTCACTGCTTGGGAGATGCTGCCAGCTCTCGCCTCCGCGGATTGCCCTAGGCGTGTCTGTGGTTGCAGCAAGTGGTAAACTGCAGCGCATGCACATAACTCTCAAAGACGAAGTCGCTGTGGTTACGGGTGGGTCCCGCGGAATCGGTGCGGCTACCGTCAAGGTGTTTGTTGCGGCAGGCGCGAAGGTTGTATTCAACTATCATCGAGCAAACCGCGCGGCAAAGAAAGTCATCGAAACCTGTAAGGGCTTGGAGGGCCAGGCCATTGCTGAACGGGCCGATGTCTCAAGCATGGCCGACACCAGGAGGTTGGTTGAGGCTGCGGTTAACCGCTTCGGCAAGCTCGATATACTGGTGGCTAATGCAGGTATTTGGAATTACCACCCCCTGCCCATCCAGAAAGTGGCGGAGAAGCAGTGGGATGAAATGATGGCCATAAACCTCAAAGGTGTCTATTCGCTGGTGCACCACGTCGTTCCCCAAATGATTCGCCAGAAACGCGGCCGCATTATCGTGGTTTCCTCCACCGCCGGGCAACGTGGGGAGGCTTTTCACACCCATTACGCAGCCAGCAAGGGCGGCCTGATTAGCTTTGTCAAAGGGCTCTCCACCGAGCTGGCGCCACACGGCATCTTAGTGAATTGCCTCGCTCCCGGTTGGGTGGAGACGGAAATGAGCAGGCCGGTGTTGAACAACAGGCGCGAATACAAGGCAGCATTATCCCGGATTCCCCTTCGTCGCTTCGCTCGACCGGAGGAAATTGCCCTGCCCATACTCTTCCTGGCCTCGCCCATGGCAACTTTCATCACCGGGGAAATCCTGAACGTAAACGGCGGGAGCGTTTTGTGTGGTTAGCATCCTCTCGAAAGGACCTTCTTATGCCTGAGCGAAGACGTAGGGTAGAACAGATAACCACGGGGGCGGCGGCGCTGGCTTTCTTGCTTGGAGCAGCCAGCGGGGCGAGACTGCGCGCCGAGCAGAATCCCGCCCAGGTTCCTTCGCGCATCGACCCCAAGGCCCAGCAAGTCATTGATCGCGTGATTCGGGCCTTGGGCGGACCTGCCTTCCTGAATATGAAACGACTGACGACCCGAGGCCGCATCTTTTCCATCACGGACGAGTCCACTTCAGGATTCGCCCCTTTCGAGAGTGCCGTCGAATATCCGGACAAGCGCCGGTTTACCTACGGGAAGAGGCCCCCTGTCATTCTCATCAACAATGGCGACCAAGCCTTGGAACTGGACCGGTACGGACAAACCGCTCAGACGGCGGAGCAGGCCCGGCGCTGGAGGATTTCCAATCGCTATTCACTGGAGAATCTTCTCCGTCTCCGCATCCATGAGCCCGGAATTCTCATTCAGCCAGGCGGTGTTGACTTCGTGGATAACGTCGCCACACAAGCTCTGGACATCGTTGATGCGCAAGAAACCCAATTGAAACTGGATTTGAATCGTCAGACGATCCTGCCGGTTAGCATCACCTATCGCGTGCGGGACCCCAAGACAGGGGAGTGGGACGAGTTCGCGGATGTGTACAGCGACTACAAGAATATCGAGGGGATCATGACCCCGATGCACATTGCGAGGTTTTTCAATGAAGAACGAGTTTCCGAGATCTTCCGCAGCTTCGCCCGCTATGACGACGAATATCCCGCCACCTATTTCCAACCCGTCCAGTGACGGCTCCATCTGTTATAATGCCTTAATGGAGCAAGCGTGAAGAATCATCCCAGAATGCGGAGTACGACGATTCTCTGCGTCCGGCGGGACGGACGGCTGGCCATGGGAGGCGATGGCCAGGTAACCATGGGCGAGAATATCGTCAAGCAGAGAGCCCGGAAAATCCGCCGCCTCTTCAATGAGAAAGTCCTGGCGGGATTTGCCGGGAGCACCGCCGACGCCCTCTCCCTTTTCTCCAGGTTTGAACAGAAGCTCGAGGAGTATCACGGAAACCTGAGCCGCGCCGTTGTGGAATTGGCCAAAGACTGGCGCACGGACCGCGCCCTGAGACACCTCGAGGCGTTACTCCTGGTCGCCGACGAAAAGAGCACTTATCTGGTGAGCGGCAACGGAGATGTGATCGAGCCCGATGATGGGATTGTGGCCATCGGCTCCGGCGGGCCTTTCGCACTGGCCGCCGCCCGCGCTTTGGCAAAACACACGGCGATGACCGCCAAGGAGATTGTCGAAGAGGCCATGCGCCTGGCCGGGCAGATCTGCATCTTCACCAACGATCAAGTAACGATCGAAGAACTGTAGGAGCACGCCATGGCGTGCCCCTACGGTCGGGCGCTCTGACCACTGAATCCTATGGTTTTCTATTTGCCTGAAAATCTCGAGACTGCCAGCTCACTGGACGAGCTATCCCCGCGCCAGATCGTGACGGAATTAGATAAGTACGTGATCGGCCAAAGTGAAGCCAAGCGATCTGTCGCCACGGCGCTGCGAAACCGCATGCGGCGGCAAAAGCTGCCACCGGAGCAGGCGGAAGAAATCCTTCCCAAGAATATCATCATGATTGGCCCTACCGGCGTGGGGAAAACGGAAATCGCCAGGCGCCTCGCCCGGCTGACGAATTCTCCTTTCCTCAAGGTCGAAGCCTCGCGCTTCACGGAAGTGGGCTACGTTGGCCGTGATGTGGAGTCCATGGTCCGTGACCTGGTGGAAATCGCCATTGACATGGTCCGGGAGGAACGGGTAGATGAGGTGGCTGAAAAGGCAGAGCAGAACGCCGAAGAGCGCCTGCTGGATCTCCTTCTGCCCCCTCCAGCTTCTTTGAAGCGCCACGAAAAGAGCGGCGGTGACGAAGAAGAGGAACGCGCCGTTGCGGCCCAGGAACAGTTCCGCCGCACCCGGGAGAAATTGCGCGCCCAGTTCCGGGAGGGAAAACTCGACGACCGGCAGGTCGATATTGAAGTGCGGGACCGCAGTTTCCCGGCTTTCGAGGTGATCTCTTCGCAAGGCATCGAGGAGATGGACATCAACATCAAGGACATTCTCCCGGGGCTTTTTGGCTCAAGAACCAAGAAGCGCCGCCTGCGCGTGGCCGAGGCCATGGATTACCTGATCCAGGAGGAGGAAAACAGGCTGATTGACATGGACCAAGTCACCCGCGTGGCCGTGGAGCGCGCGGAGCAGTCCGGCATCATCTTTCTGGATGAAATCGACAAGATCGCAGGCCGGGAACGGGGGCACGGGCCGGACGTCAGCCGCGAAGGTGTCCAACGCGATATCTTGCCCATCGTCGAAGGCACCACGGTCAACACCCGCTACGGAATGATCCGCACCGATCACATTCTTTTCATCGCGGCCGGAGCTTTCCACGTGAGTAAGCCCTCCGACCTGATACCTGAACTCCAAGGGCGATTCCCCATCCGGGTCGAGCTGCATTCCCTCACCACGGAAGACTTCATCCGCATCCTGAAGGAGCCCAAGAGCGCGCTGGTAAAGCAGTATGCGGCGTTGCTGGAAACGGAAGGCATCAAGCTCTCCTTCGCGGACGACGCGCTGGAAGAAATTGCCAAGTTCGCCGCCGCGGTCAACGAGCAGACGGAGAACATCGGCGCGCGGCGCTTGCACACCATTATGGAAAAACTTCTCGACGAAATCTCCTTCGAGGGCCCCGACCTGAAAAAGAAAACGGTCCGCATCGATGCTGCTTACGTTCAGAAGCAATTGGCGGATATCGTCAAGAATCAGGACCTCAGCCGGTATATCCTGTGAATCACCCCTCATGCGCGCGGCGATCGACCGGCGCCTCTCACTCTACTGAAGAAAAGCAATGGAAATTGGGCCATCGCCCTCTCCCCAGGGGAGAGGGTGGACCGCGGCCGGAGTTTTCACCAGCCGGCGCGGGCCGGGTGAGGGGTCACTTGCACGACGCGCAGGGGTCACAGGGCCGCACTTTACCAAGTGACCCCTCATCCGGCTCTCCCGCGCCTGCGGGCTCGCCACCCTCTCCCCAAGGGAGAGGGTCGTTTCTTGGGTCCTGCCCCATCACACCAGTGGTTCCTCTGGCTGTGGCAGTGGGCATCGTCTTCCTGCTTGGGTGCGGTGTGCAGGGGCCACCGCAACCACCACGCCTTGAGGTGCCGGAACGCGTAACCGACCTCAGCGCCTTTCAGGTGGGACGCACGCTCGAGATCCGCTTCGCACTTCCCCAGCAGGCTGTGGATGGAGAACGGTTGACTAAACCTCTGGAGATCGAAGTTCTCCGCGCCCACATCCCCCTGGGCTCGGCACCGCCAAAGTCCCCATCCCTGGCTCTTTGGACGAGCCTCCAACCCGACCAGTGGACGCGTTACGCCAACGACCGCAAAGTCATCTATCCCGCACGCCTTTCCGATGAGGAATTCAAGAACTGGCAGACAGAAGACTCGATCATTGCTATCCGCACTCTCACCCGCGGGTTTCGCGGGCGCCGCGTGCAGAGCGAAATCTCCAATCTCGTGCGACTAAGGCTGCTGGGCGTTTCAGGCCCCATCAACCACATCGAGAGTCGGACTACTGAGAAGGCCATCGAGCTGCGTTGGCCGCCACCTGCCACCACTTTTGGCGGCCAGCAGGCCAAGTCTCTTGCGGGGTACCGCATTTACAGAAGCCGGACTGGAAAACCGGGGTCATTCCAGTTGGTCGGAGAGAGCAAAGAGCCACAATACCTTGACAGTGATTTTGAATTCGGGCGCGCCTACTCTTACGAGGTTCGCGCGTTGTTCAAGGAGGGCGGGACCATAGCCGAAAGCGAAGGCTCGCAACCCTATGAAGTGATCCCCCGCGATATATTTCCGCCGGCGCGCCCCAAAGGGTTAACAGCTTTGTACACCGCGGGCGCGGTGGAATTGGTTTGGACGGCCAACTCGGAGAAGGACTTGGCCGGGTATTATGTTTACCGGCGGGAAAACGGTGGGCAATCCAAGAAGCTAAATAGGGAACTGCTCCGAACCCCTATCCTCCGCGATGTCAGCGTCCAGCCGGGCCACATCTACTTCTATCAGGTGACGGCGGTGGATCTTTCGAACAATGAAAGTCAACCCTGCGAGGAGATCTCAGTCGAGACGACAAACTAGAAAGCAGAAAACAGAAGACAGGACCCCGGTTTCTGGTTTCAAATTTCTGCTTTCTGGTTTTTCCGTGTCCTCCGCAATGAGAAAGCGCTTGGAAAAGCATGCTCGTCGCTCCGGGGCAGAAAATTTCACCAGGTTTGTGGGTTTCGGCCTTCGCGCGATCCTTGGCCTGCTAGTCGCCTTTGTCATCCTTGCGCTTCTTCACTACCCACTGCTTCGCTTGCCCTACTATTGGGACGAGGTTGGGTACTACATACCTGCCGCGATGGACTTCTACCGCTTGGGGCAGCTAGTTCCCAGCAGCACCCTTCCCACGGGACACACTCCGCTGGTCATCATCTATCTGGCTTTGGCATGGCGAGCGTTCGGGTTTTCACCCCTGGTGACACGTGCGGCGATGATCGTTTTTGCCGCATGCACACTCACGGGCGTTTACGCGCTCGGACGCCGCGTCGCCAATCGGGAGATCGGATGCTGGAGCGTACTGCTCCTGGCGCTCTCGCCCCTATTCTTCGCGCAGACTGTGCTGGCTCATCTCGATCTTGCCGCGGGATTGTTCACTTTGCTGGCGCTCTTGACGCTGCTTGACGAACGTCCCTGGAGGTTCGCACTGGCCTCCACGTGTGCCGTCCTGAGCAAAGAAACTGCGGTGGTTCTCCTGCCCGTTGCCTGGATCTTTTTGTGGTGGCAGCACAGAAGAACGGCCAGTTCCCTGCCCCGCGCCTGGTGGGTTGCCTGTTTCGCTCCCCTCGCAGTGCTGGTTGCCTGGGCGGGTTTTTACCACCAAGCCACGGGATTCTGGACGGGCAACCACGAATATCTTCGGTACAACCTCTACTCCACGCTTAACCCGATTCGGATGTTATTGGCTTTGCTGCGTCGTCTTTATGAAACCTTCGTGGGCGGATTCAACTGGCTCCTGACTGCCGCCGCCATAGCGGGAATCCGGTGGGCGCAGAGGACCGAAATTGCCTCACCTCAAGGCAAATCTCACCCTTTCGCGCGTCATTCCGAGCGAAGCGAGGAATCTCGCTCTGCTCAAGTCTCTGACGGCAGGACCACCTTTCCGGCACCGGCCACCGCCTCGCAGGCTTCTGAAGAGTCCGTCCAGAACCAGTCGCGATCGAATATTCTGCGCAGGTTTGTTTTTCTTGGGGGCGGGCTCACTACGGCTTATCTGGTTATGCTCAGCTTGGTTGGTGGCGCTGTCTTACCTCGCTACCTGCTGCCAATCTTCCCGCCGCTTGTTTTGATCGCCGTGATCCTAATATGGCGGCTGCCGCGACCGGTGGCCCGATCTATTATGGCGTTCACTGCCGGCTGCTTTGTCTGGGCATGGTTTCTGAATCCTCCTTACCCATTTCCCTTTGAGGATAACCTTGCTTATGCGGACTTCATTCGCCTTCATGAGGAGGCCGCACAGTTTCTGGAGGCTCAACCGGGCAACAGGCGAATCCTGACCGCCTGGCCTGCCTCCGACGAACTGGCACGGCCGCTTTTGGGCTATGTTCGCCAGCCCCTCAACGTAGTCGCTTTGGAGGGTTTCGGTCGCCACGAATTCCAGAGCGTTTCCCCGGAGTCGTTCGACTGCTTGTACCTTTACTCGCGCCGCTGGGAGCCTTCGAACAACTGGCTGACGCGCTTCCCTTGGCTGCAAAGGCTTCAGCAGCGCTATTTCGAGTACCAACCCCAGATCCCGGAGCAGGAACTCGCTGAAAGGTATCATTTGAGGGTGCTTGCGAGCTTCGAAAGGCGGGGGCAATGGATGAGGATCTACGTCAGAGAGTATTGAGTTCTGGAAGTGGAAGGGAAAATCGTTCCACGAATTGAGAATCTGGAACGGGGAAGCCGATAAGTTAGCGCGTTAGAAGGTAACGGTAAATCCAGTGATGGTGGCCGCAGGTTACAAAATGAGCCTTACGGGCTTCTCCGAGTCGGAAAACAATGCGGTAGTTCCGGTCTACGCGAAAGCTCCAATATTCCTTCTCAAGAGGTTGAAATTTTTCCTTTTTAGGCGATGGATGGAAAGGATTCTCGCGAAAGAGTTTTTCGCGGCGCTCGGCTTTCCTTTGAACGGGGAGTGGGAGCTCGCGGTAGCGCCGAAGGAATTCTTCAGTGTAATAAATTTCGGTCATCGGCGGCGCAGTTCGCGCAGGTCGCGGAGACGCTTGGTTTTGCGGAGCGCAATCTCTCTTTCAGAACGCGAGATGCTGCCCAGCAAGCTTGAACTAAACAACCCCAGGCTCGCGGCCAAGCGCTCCAGCTTGTCGGCATCGATTTCAACTATGATGAGCTTAGATTTCGGTTTTCTCTCAAGCGTGATGGTAGCCACTACTTTTATACTGTCAGTTGGTATAAGAAAGTCAATTTGGTTGGACCCCTGCAGATTCCACGAGCCTTTAACAACTGTGCGTGAAGGTGGGCGAAGCGCTCTGGAGTGCGGCAGCTTGCTGCCGCTTTACCCGAGGCCAGCTTGCTGGCCGCAGCGCGGAGCTTGGGCAGGTGAGGCCGCGAGCAAGCTCGCCGGATCAAAGCGGCAGCAAGCTGCCGCACTCCAGAGCGTCTGTTTTCGTGGCAGCGAGTAATCTGCTTTTGGTTGGGGCCAACATGCGCGCTGTAGCACTTTGCCCATTATGGCACTTGACAAGGAGAACATGATAGGCTAGAATTGTTCGTCGATGCTAGGCAGGAGGTCACGCCCTGCCGGGAACACCATGTGACGATGCTGTTGCCGACCCCAACCCACCTCCGCGAATGTGCCAAGCGGGACGAAAAGCCTGCCGACTGTCTCGCGACACACCAGACAAGAAGTCGACCTTTTCAAGGGAAGCAAAAAATAACTCTTCAAAAATGAACGAACTAAGCGGGGATGTCTTTGAAAACAAAGGGCCACTGTGGAAAACCCAGAGGTTAAGCCGGAATGTCTATAAAAAAACAGGTAGTTAGCCGCTAATAGCGGGAATGTCATTGAAAAGAAAGGTGGTTAATAGGTGGCAGGCGGCAGCTGGTAGCCGGTAGGCACGGAAGAGCACGAACAGCTTCTGACCATTGGCAGTTTGCTGATCCCAAACCCTGGGAGCTGCAAGGGTAGGGTGATCTACGCGCTCAATCACCTCCATTACATCGCCACGATCACCCAGCGCCGTGGACGGAACGGACGCATTAGAGGTAGCGCGGGCGTCTCGCCCGCGCTACAAACTCCTCGCCACCGTCGGCAGGAGAGACCAATGCCTTCAACGTTTATGTGGCGCACCCATAGAGTAGGCGTTGACAGGCGGAAGTCGTGTGCTATACTGAAAAGTGCTAGGGTCGCGAGGGGCTCTAGAGCCTTCCGGTTGGAATCGTGGCTTCCCGTTTGCCGAGTCACTATCGCTGGTTTGAGTGAAGCTCCAAACTCGCCGTCCTAATTTCAACTATTACATCAACCGTTGAGGACTTGTGGAAGCAACCAATTGCAAGAAAGAACTCCTGATTGAAATTCCTCTCGATGTGGTTCGCCGCGAGGTCGATACGGTGACCTCGCAATATGCTCGTAAGGCGCGAATCCCCGGCTTTCGCCCTGGCCACGCTCCTCCCACGCTAGTCCGGCAGCACTTTCGGGATGACGTTCGAAACGAGGTTGTCCAAACGCTCGTTCCCAAGTTCTTTGAGAATGCCGTCAAGGAGCAGAAGTGGTCGGTGGTGGGCCACCCTCGCTTCGAAGATCTCAAATTCGACGAGGGCAATCCTCTGACCTGCAAAGCCACCTTCGAGATTTATCCTGAAATCGAGCTCAAGCCATATAAGGAATTGGAAGTCGGGGAAGAAACGCCCAACGTAACTGAGCTGGACATTAATCAGGCGCTGGAGGAGGTCCGCGATCAGGCCGCCACTTTCGAGGTCGTTTCGGACCGTCCCGCGGCCGATGGCGACTACTTGACGATGAGTTATAAGGGCTATGATGTAAAAGCGCCTGCCAGCCACCCTGTGGAAGCTCGCGACGTGTCGCTCCAGTTGGGTGGCAAGGGGACTGTCACCGCTTTCCGGGAGAATCTACGTGGGTCTCGACCAGGCGAAATACGCGAGTTCGAAGTAACTTATCCGGAGCATTATCCGCAAAAGTCTCTAGCGGGAAAGACTTTTCGTTACCGCATCGAGGTTCAAAGCATCAAACATAAGGTAGTTCCGGCGGCTGACGACGATCTGGCAAAATCCGTGAGCGAGTTCGCCACTCTGGAGGAACTTCGGACCAGGTTGCGCAGCGACCTGATGGAACGCGCCCGGCGCCGGGTGGAAATGGCGGCCAAGGAAAAGCTAGTGCAGCAACTTCTTCAATTACACGAATTCCCCGTCCCGGAAGTAATGGTGGAGGCCCAGCTCGACCGCAGGCTCCAGCGCATGGTGACCCAGCTCGTTTCTCAGGGAATTGATCCCCGCCAGACGCAGGTCGACTGGCGCAAGGTTCGCGAGGATTCCAGGCCGGAGGCTGAGAAGGAGGTTCGGGCCTGGCTGTTGCTGAGCAAGGTCGCCGAGGCCGAGAAGTTGGAGGTTTCTGAAGAAGAAGTCGATGAAATAATTCGAGAGATGGCACAAGAAGCGCACGAGCCTGCCGCCACACTTAAGACTCGCTTGACACGCGAGGGCGAGTTGGATACCATGAAATCTACTCGCCGCAACCAGAAGGCTATAGAATTCATCTACCGCAACGCCAAAATCACTCGGAAAAGTGAGTAGTTTTCAGAAACAGTACGGAATTTCCCCAGGGAAAAGGCGATGACCAGCCAGCCGAACATGACTCTGATTCCCATGGTGGTCGAGCAGACCAACCGTGGAGAACGCGCTTACGATATATACTCCCGCCTGCTCAGGGATAATATTATCTTCATAGGAACCCCTATCGACGACAACGTGGCGAACTTGGTGACCGCCCAACTGCTCTTCCTGGAAGCCGAGGACCCGGAGAAAGACGTTTCCCTTTACATCAACTCGCCGGGTGGGGTGGTAACCGCCGGGATGGCTATTTATGATACCATCCAGTTCATCCGCCCTGACGTTGCCACCATCTGTATTGGCCAGGCGGCCAGCGTGGCGGCGGTGTTGCTGGCGGCGGGAACTCCGGGGAAGCGTTTTGCACTCCCCAATTCGCGCTTGCTTATTCACCAACCTACCATAGGCGGTCTCTCGGGGCAGGCAACGGACATTGACATCCACGCCCGCGAAATCCTGCGTATTCGCGCCAGCCTTAATGAAATAATGGCCAAGCATACGAACCAGCCGATAGAGAAGATTGAGCGCGATATGGAGCGCGATTTTTGGATGAGTGCCCAGCAAGCTCGCGAGTACGGCATCATTGATGAAATCATCTACAAGCATAAGTAATTTGCAGCCATGACCACGAAACGTCCCAATCCGGACGAAGCGCTGCGCTGTTCATTCTGCCGGAAAACGCAGGATGCGGTGGGTAAGCTCATTTCTTCGCCAGGCGATCTTCCCCGCGCCTACATCTGCGACGAGTGCGTGGCTGTCTGCAATTCTATCCTGGAGGAGGAGCGGAGCGAACGCGTTCCCACTTCCCAGCCCAAGCCTCCCAGGCCATCTGAAATCAAGTCTTTTCTCGACCAGTACGTGGTGGGACAGGAAAAAACCAAGAAAAAACTGGCCGTCGCTGTTTATAACCATTACAAGCGCAACATTCTGACCCGGGTACGCAGCGACGTCGAGCTCACCAAGTCCAATATTTTGTTGATCGGTCCCACGGGGACGGGCAAGACCCTTCTGGCTCAGACTCTCGCACGCGTTTTGGAAGTCTCCTTTGCCATTGCGGATGCGACGACGTTGACGGAAGCCGGTTATGTGGGCGAAGACGTCGAGAACGTTATTTTGAAACTCCTGCAGAATGCCGGGGGTGATGTGCAGCGCGCCCAACAGGGCATCATCTATATTGACGAAATCGACAAGATCGCGAAAAAGGATGAGAATCCCTCCATCACTCGCGATGTCTCCGGCGAGGGTGTGCAACAAGCCTTGCTCAAGATCTTGGAAGGGACCGTTGCGAACGTGCCCCCGCAAGGCGGACGCAAGCATCCCCACCAGGAATGCACGCCTGTTGATACCACCAACATCCTATTCATCTGTGGAGGGGCTTTCGTAGGACTGGAGAAAATCATCGAGCACCGTATGGGCAAGAAGACGGTGGGCTTTCATGCAGACACCCCTACTGTTCCCTCACCGGCAGAGCGGAGAAACGTCGAGCTACTTGAGCAAATCCAGCCTACCGACCTGATCCGCTACGGCTTGATTCCTGAATTTGTAGGCCGATTGGCGGTGGTAAGCGTGCTGGGCGATTTGGATGAGCCGGCGCTGATCGAAATCCTTACGCAGCCCAAGAACGCCCTAGTCCGTCAGTACCAGAGACTTTTCGAATTCGAAAATGTTAAGCTGCGCTTTACGGATGGTGCATTGAAAACGATCGCGACTCAGGCTATCGAAAGGAAGGTGGGAGCTCGCGGATTAAGAATGATCCTCGAGGACCTGATGTTGGACCTGATGTACCACCTCCCAAGCCAGCGGAAGCTGCGTGAATTTGTGGTGACCGAGGAGATGGTCAAGAACCACGAAATCAGCTTCAGTTCGACGTTCCTCGAGAAAGCAGGTTAATGGATAACACTATGTTCTCAGGCCGCGAAAAGAGTGAGACTCGTTCCTTGCCGATGATGCCTATCCGCGACGTGGTCATCTTTCCCCACATGATGACTCCTTTCGTAGTGGGACGGGAAGCCTCCATACGAGCACTGGAAGAAGCGCTGGTAGGGGACAAGAAGATCTTTCTGGCCACCCAGCACGACGCCTCGATTGATGACCCTAAGCCCAACGAGATTTACCAGGTAGGGACCGTTGCCAACATCGTGCAGAGCCTGAAATTGCCGGATGGCAACATCAAAGTGCTTGTGGAAGGTTCCGAGCGAGGGAAAATCCTGAAGATTTCGAATGAAGACGGATACTTCCGCGTAACCATCCAGACTAAGATCTTTCGCACGGTGACGACACCCAGCCTGGAACAGCTCGTCCAGAGGGTAACCGGGCTCTTCGAGCAGTACGTAAAGCTTTCGCAAAGCCTCAATTACGAAACCATGATTGCGGCGGTCAAGGTGGATGAAATCGGCAAGTTTACGGACACCATCGCCGCCAACCTGAACGTCAGCATTGAGGAAAAACAGGAACTGTTGGAGATCTTCGATCCCGTGGACCGTCTCACCCGGTTAGCGGATATCCTGGATGTGGAAATTGAAAAGCTCAATGTTGACCGCACCATCCAGGGCCGGGTGAAACGCCAGATGGAACGGGCCCAGCGCGAGTACTACCTCAACGAGAAAATCAAGGCCATCCAAA
>Ga0326728_10003275_pt1 | contig 50876 bp, 36 predicted proteins | sample MB3enrmetagenome_FD_207602 | JGI IMG/M metagenome (GOLD analysis project Ga0326728, IMG submission 207602) | Lab enriched peat soil microbial communities from McLean, Ithaca, NY, United States - MB31MN | ecosystem: Environmental > Terrestrial > Soil > Wetlands > Peat | place: USA: New York... | reverse complement strand
ACCTGAATTTCAGGGGCTATGTGGATCACGATGTCACCCAGCTTGGCAATGCCTTCAGCTATGGCATTCTCACGCTCAAACAGAACACCATCGAGGCCGCTGCAAACTACAGCCAGAACTTCCCCATGGGAACGGGCTTGACCGTCAACTATGAAGGCCAGCGCTTCGCCAACAACGAACCATACGAAGCCATCAATCCCACGCTTTACTCGTATTTCCAGGTTATCGTCACGCAGCAGCTGCTCGCCGGCTTCGGCATCTCAACCAACGAGCGCTTCATGCACATCGCAAGAAAGAACCTGCAGATCACCGACCTGGCCTTTCGCGCGCAGGTGATTGCCACCGTCACGCAGGTTGAGAATATTTATTGGGATCTTGTGAACGCCTATCAGGACGAACAGGTCAAGGCGCGCTCCCTCACCTTTGCGCAGCACACGCTTCAGGACGACCAGAAGCAGCTCGACCTGAAGGCCATTCCGGCCATGCAGGTCATCAAGGACCAGTCGGACGTGGCCACCAGCGAAGGCGACCTCACCGTTTCTCGCGCGACATTGCGCTTGAACGAGTTGCTCATTAAAAATGCAATCACCAAGACCGATAGTCCGACCATCGACGAGATGCCGGTGATCCCTCTCGATCGCGCCGGCCCGGCCGATCCCAACGCGTCCAAGTCGATTGACGAGCTCATCGCCGAGGCCGAAAAGAATCGCCCCGACGTCACCCAGGACGAGATCGCGATGCAGGTGGCGGAGATGAGCCTCAAATCGATCCGGAGCGAGCTGTTGCCCACGTTGAACGTCTATGGCTTCTACGCGGGAGCAGGGATCGCCGGACCGCCGAACTCGAATTGTAGCCTGGGCCCGGCCGAGTGCACTTCCGATCTCCCCACGGGTTTCGGCAGCATGTTTGAAAATACCTTCAATTACTCCTCGCCCGAATATCAGTTCGGAATGAATCTTTCGATCAACCTTCGCAACCGCGTTGCCAAGGCCGATCAGTTTCGAGCCTCGCTGGAATTCAGGCAGCGCCAGATCACCTTCGAGGAGCAGAAGAAGAGCATCCGCTTCGACGTGCGCAACTCGCTGTTCGCGTTGCAGCAGGCGCAGGCCCGCGTCGATGCCGCAACCAAGGCCCGCGACCTGGCACAACATACCTTTGAGGTCACCCAGCAGGAGCAGCAACTGGGAGCCAAATCCAGCAGCGACACGCTGGCCGCGCAGCACGATCTCTCGATTGCCGAGTCTCTTCTTAACGCCGCGCAGGCAGCGTTTGAAAAGGCAAAGGTCGACATCGACCGCGCCACCGGAGAGACGCTGCAGCAAACCGGAGTCTCGATTGACGACGCGAAGATGGGAGTCGTGACTCATGAAATGTAGTCTGCTGCAGGCGCCCAACTCAGGCTACTTGCGACCCATCCCGAGCGGGAGAGCCGCGCCGGCCCTTGAAACGATGAGTATCATGCAGAGAGAACAGCAACCGGAGGCGGACCATCACCAGCAATAGTCAGGACAATCGCGAAAAAATCCGGGTTCTCGTCGGCGACGACCAGCCGTCGATCCTCGAGGCTGTCGAGCTGCTGCTCGGTCCTCAGGGCATCGCGGTGGACCGCGCCCGCTCGCCGCAACTGGTAATGGAGGCGCTGGGTCAGTGCGACTACGACGTCGTACTCATCGACCTGAACTACACGCGCGATACCACCTCCGGCCAGGAAGGTCTCGACCTGCTCGCGCAGATACACGAGTTCGACCCCCGGCTGCCGGTCATCGTGATGACCGCGTGGGGCAACATCGACCTGGCCGTGGAGAGCATCAAGCGCGGCGCGCGCGACTTCATCCAGAAGCCGTGGGAGAACGAGCGGCTGCTTTCGCTTGTCCGCGTGCACGCCGAGCTCTACCGGGCGATTCGCCGCGCCCGCCAGCTTGAACTTGAAAACCGCCTGCTGCGCGCCGAAGGCATGCCCGAATTCATCGCTTCGTCGCAGGCCATGCAGCCGGTCCTGGAACTCATCGCGCAAGTCGGCCCCTCCGACGCCAACGTTCTCATCACCGGCGAGCACGGCACCGGCAAGGAGATTGTGGCCCGCCTACTGCATACCGCTTCGCCGCGCTCGCGCATGCCGCTGGTGGCCGTGAACGCCGGAGGCCTTCCCGAAGGCACCTTTGAAAGCGAGATCTTCGGCCACGTCAAAGGCGCCTTCACCGATGCACGCAGCGACCGCATCGGACGTTTTGAGCTGGCCAACGGCGGCACGCTCTTCCTCGACGAGATCGCCAACGTTCCGCTGCGCCAGCAGGCCAAGCTTCTGCGCGTGCTTGAAACCGGCGAGCTGGAGCGCGTGGGCTCATCGCAAACCCGCCGCGTTGACGTACGCATACTTTCGGCCACCAATGCGCAACTGCACGAAGAGGCCGCGGCCGGCAACTTCCGCGAAGACCTGCTTTTCCGCATCAACACCGTCGAGATTCACCTGCCCGCGCTGCGCGAGCGGCGCGACGACATCCCCCTGCTCGCCCAGCACTTCCTAGCCCGCAACCGGACGCGCTATCGCAAGCAGGTGAGCGGATTCTCTCCGGCGGCCATGCAGCAGATGATGCAGTACCCCTGGCCGGGCAACGTGCGCGAGCTTGAGCATGCGGTTGAGCGCTCGGTCCTGCTCTGCCGCGGCGAAGAGATCGATCCCGCCAACCTTATCATTACTTCGGCCCGCACCGCCGCGCAGTCGTTCGACAACATGAGCATCGACGAGGTTGAAGCCATGCTCATCCGCAAGGTGCTGCGCCGCTGCGATGGCAATATTTCCCAGGCTGCCGAGGCTCTGGGCCTGAGCCGCGCCGCGCTCTACAGGCGCATTGAAAAGTATGGTTTATGACGCACAGCTCCGTCGCGCGCGGCGTTCGGCATTTCGCCGCGTGTGGCTGTTTTCACTGCTGCTGGGACTGCCTGCGCTCATTTTCCTGGCGATTTTCCTGTATCAGCGGCAGATCGGCGCCGGACCGGCGATTCTGATCGCCACTCTGCTGCTCCTCTATCTCGCCATCGTCGCGTCGTCGCTGGTAGAGGGGCTGGCGCGGCCCATCCAGACGCTTTCAAACGTGATTTCGTCGTTGCGCGAAGGCGATTACTCGTTCCGCGCCCGCGGCGCCAGCGCGCCTGACGCGCTCGGCGAACTGGCCGCAGAAATCAACGCTCTCGCCAACCTGATTCAAAAACAGCGCGTGCGCTCGCTGGAGGCAACGGCACTGCTGGCGCGCATTCTCGAGGTGATGCACGCGCCGCTCTTTGCATTCGACCGCGACGGCCTGCTGCAACTGGTAAACAATGCCGGCCTCCAGCTGCTCGAGCTCCCTTATTCCCGCTGCTTTGGCCGCTCCGCGCGCGAACTCGGCCTCGAAGCTTTGCTCGGCTCCCGCGATCAGGCCATCCACGTCTTTCCCGGCAAGCCCACGCGCTGGCTGCTGCGCAAAGCGGCCTTCAGGCAGGAAGGCGTTCCCCACACGCTGCTGCTGCTCACTGACGTAAGCCTGCCCCTGCAGGAAGAAGAGCAGATCGCTTGGAAGCGCCTGGTCCGCGTGCTCGGCCACGAGCTCTCGAACTCTCTGGCGCCCATCAAGTCCATCGCCGGCAGCCTGCTGATGCGGGTTGAATCGCTCTCCGGCGACCAAGCCGCCCTGCACGATTTTCGCCGCGGCCTTGCGGTAGTGGAGAGCCGCGCCGACGCTTTGCACCGCTTTGTGCAGTCCTACCGATTGCTGGCGCAGTTGCCCCCGCCCAAGCTGCGCCCGGTGGCCATTGCGCCGCTGCTCGAGCGCGTGGTTCTACTTGAACAGCGCCTGCACGTTCAACTCGATCCCGGGCCGGCGGCAACTCTCAACGCCGATCCCGACCAGCTCGAGCAGATGTTCATCAACCTGCTGGCCAACGCTGTGGATGCCTCGCTTGCCAACGGCTCAAGACCGGTGCGAGCAACGTGGGATCGCAATGGCTCGAACCTCTCGGTGATCATTGAAGATCGCGGCCTGGGCATCGCCAATACCGAGAATCTGTTTGTGCCCTTCTACACCACCAAGCCCGCCGGCAGCGGCGTTGGCCTGGCCCTGGCTCAGCAAATCGCCCGCGCTCACGGCGGCGAGATCCAGCTCGCCAACCGCGAAGACGGTACCGGCGCCCGCGCCACTGTGCGGCTGCCGGTGATGCAGTAGCGGGGAAGCAAGCCGGCAAGTCAGCGGGTCAGCGAGTCGGCGAAACCGGCACCCCCCATATATACCCCCTTTTCGATGTTAAGTGCTTTGTTTTCAGCAACCTGTACCTTTTACCTTTTCGCGCAAGCCTATGAAAACAAACGGGTTTTGGATCAAAGTCCTCATAAATAAGGAGTTACGGGCGCCGATTTGCACTAACTCTGGTGCAAGAGCGGGCCGTTGGTTTTCTTGCCCGGTATGAATGTAGCGCGAGAGGGGTAAATTGCATGCAAAGGCGGGAGGGGGGAAAGGAGTGAAAGGTTCGGGACAATGGACTCTGGCGTTCCGGGATGTTCACCAGGATATAACTTCCGGTTAGACAACCATTCACCAGGAACCGGCCGACTGCGGGACATGAGATTGTGCACGAGGAGCTACGGCATTTTCTGAGATACTGTGTCCCTTCTTGCCCCGATTCAAGGTCGCTGCTCCCTGTTGGTCGCATCGACTTGGCTGTTACGGCTTCGGGCTACACCTTCTCAGAAAATGCGATAGCCTGACTGCACGGCGAGATCACGGCTCCTTTTCATCGTCGAGTGATTCTCTATCGTCGACTGATTCCCGAAGGCTCGGGCGTAGTCATCGGGGCCACCGGACATCCAATGCGTAAATTTCCGAGCTGCTGCCGATGTCGCGCGTAAAAATCGGAGAGCCATCCGGCGCGACATTGATCTGAGTCGTCCCCAAGTTCACCGCACGACGAAGGTCCTTCAGGCTGGTGATGGCCTCTATCTTGTGGTCGGCGAACCGGTATCGCAGCGCAGTTGGATTTGCGCCTCCCGTCGAGTAATAGAGATACTTGCCATCCGGCGATGGGAAAAAGTGCTCGATGTCTCGGGAGAAGCCCCCTGGCAGGTCAGTCCATTGCTGTGTTTTCAAATTGAAGATCGCGAACTTCGCTCGGTTTGGGTCAAGGACCATCACCGTATCCTGGCTAAGCCAGAAGCCGCCGCCCTTGCCCTGCGAGGAAGGAACCATAGTGCTCTTTCCCGTGCGTACGTCGGTGATTTGTAAGCTATAAGGGGCTGATGCGACGGGATGCAGGAGATAGTTCCCGTCAGGAGACCAACCGGCATAGTAAGCATTGTCGGTGACCTTCTGCGGCTGCCCGCCCTGCATATCGATCACAAATAACTCATTCTTGCCGGTGTGAAATGCAACCTTCGTTCCATCGGGAGAAATTACCGGAAACCTCACATCCATCGGAGGGAAGGTCAGCTGCATGCGTTCAGTTCCATCGCCGCGGCTGCGCCACAGAGTGTGCTCCGGGTAGGAGGCATATGCGACCCATTTCCCGTCCCTCGAAAATGTCGGGTCGGTCGCTGAAATTCCAGAGAGGAACGGCAGGAACTGATGCAACTTGACGTCAAAGCGCACCAGTTGGCCACGGGGCTTTGTACTTGTGCCGACGGCAAAGATCTGCTTTCCATCGCGACTCGCGATCTGCGATGTGTAGGATGCCGGACCATAAGTGAGTCGAATCGGTTCCCCTGGCCTGCCGAAAAGCCCCGTCTGCAAAGGAAGTGCCCAAATATCACGCTGATTGCCATTCCCTACCTGGTACAGGAGGTACTTCCCATCCCCGCTCCAGGTGAAACAACAATTATCTCTGCTTTCCGGCGGGATCTCCCGGAGACCTGTACCGTCGGCCGCCATCACGTGAACCAGGTTCGGACCCGGGCGAAACTCTTCAAAGAGAACTCGCTGGCCATCTGGAGAAACTTCGACGCCGCGAACGTCACGGGGAAGGGAAATCAGCTTGCGGGGGTCTAAGCCGTCTTTATCGGTGATATACCAGTCCGTCCTGCTATCTGTTCCTTTCGCATCTGTTCCCCGAATGAATTTGGAGAAAATGATGCGGCCGTCCGGAAAGATATCCGCACTGTGCGCTTCGATCCCGAGTCGGCGCGGTTCTCCCCCCGGAAGCGGAATCAACCATAAGGACTCTTCGGCGCCAGCTGCATTGGAGCCGACTACAGCTAGTAAAGCCGTACCATCGTGTGGCAATCCGTTGACGTAGGCATTTGTCAAGCTGGATTCAACTGGTACTGTCGGCCCTCCCGTGACGGAGACCTGTGTGATCCTGGGGCTTTCGCGCGCGCCTTCATTGAAGTAAATGCGCGATCCATCGGTCGCTAGACTTCCCTTTCTTTCGCCGTCGTCAGTGAGCTGCGTGACGGCCTCCACTGTTGGAACTGCACGCGGAATGCGCCACCACACGATCAGCGAAGCGATCAGAACTGCGGCCAAGCTCGACGGCGCCACCCAAAACCAGCGGGAACGAGAGCCCTGGGGAAGTGCGGCAACAGGAGCGCTTCCCGAATCCGACAAGGCTTCGAGTGCAAATGCCAGATCCGATGCAGAGTGAAAACGCTGCTCAGGAGTCTTTTCCAGGCAGCGATGAATCACTCGCTGCAACCCCGGAGGAGCGGTTTGAACAATCTGTGAAATGCTGGGTGGCTCTTCGTTCAGGATCGCTGTCATCGTCTCCGCAGAAGTATTGCGGTGAAACGCACGCTTGCCGGCGAGCATCTCGTAGAGAATCGCTCCAAAGGCAAATATGTCGGTGCGGTGGTCGACTGTCTTCCCCCGCACCTGCTCGGGAGACATGTATCCGGCGGTCCCCATCACCATGCCCGGGTCGGTTGCCGCCAGAGTCGCCGCATTGCTCTCTGACTCCGGTTGGTGTTGCGTTAGTTTCGCAAGGCCAAAATCCAGAATCTTAACCCGTCCGTCTTTGGTGACGAAAAGGTTTTCGGGCTTGAGATCGCGATGAACGATGCCTTTTTCGTGCGCTGCCGCTAGTCCATGCGCGATCTGAACGCCGTAATCAACTGCTTTGCGAACCGGAATAGGACCGTTTTGCAGAAGTTGCCGCAGCGTGCTGCCCTCCAGCAGCTCCGACACAAGATAGGATGAGCCTTCAAAGACGCCGAAACGGTGGACGGCAAGAATATTGGGATGGTTCAGAGCCGCAGCCGCCTGCGCCTCCTGCTCAAATCGCCGCAGCCGGTCGGGGTCCTGCGAAACAAACGACGGCAAAACCTTGATCGCGACTTCACGCTTCAGGGCCGAGTCGCGTGCGCGGTATACCTCGCCCATCCCGCCTGCACCCACCAGGCCGAGGACTTCATATCCATCCAATTTCGTGCCTGCGGCTACTGGCATGTCGAAGCTGATTATATCTCGCAGGCCACATTGTCTGACAGAGCCCTTATCTGATAGAGATGGCCATCGAGAGTCTTGGACGGCTCTTCACGAATGACCGCCAATCCGGAAGTTACCTTCTCGTCAAAATGACCGCGCGCCTTTGGCGTGGATGATGGTGCTCATTCCCTCGAACTGCCCATGGCGGGTTTCTTGCGTGCTGGGCGGCAGCATAAGACTGTATTGGTGGCAGTTTAATGTCGTAGAAAGTGGCAGAATTGACTGTATTCAGCGGTCGTGGCCAGAAAAGAAACGGAATCAACAGCGGGTCATATTGAAATTCGTGGTCTCCCACCCTAGCGACAAAAGCAGAGACGTCGCGAGGATGGGGCACCCGCTTTCGTGCTTGGTTGGGACGGGTTGGTCGAGGTCCGTGCTATCCCAGGTCCCCAAATGCGAGGGACCCGGGGCACCCAATATTTCATCTATCGCGGGTCGGATGCGCCGGCGGCGGACTGATACTAAAGAAAAATCGAAAGACAAATGCAGGTCCTTCGACTCGTCGCTGCGGCGACTCGCTCAGGATGACAATCGCAGGAAAGGGATGACGCGGAGAGCCCTTTTGCACATGCGATCTACCGCAGCAAATCCTCGAGCGTGGCGCTCAGGCCGGTCTTCTCGTCGCGGTACTTCACGATTATGGCCGCATAGAGGCTCAGACCCCACTCCTGCCCTTTGCCCCTGTTCACTGCGCGCGAGCCGGGGACAACCACCGCGTTCTCAGGGACGATCAGTGGCGCATCGGCCGAAGCGCGCAACACTTCCCCTCTCACCAGGTCGAAGACCGGCGTGCCGCGGGTCAGAATGGTTCCCGCCGCAAGCACCGCGCCCTTGCGCACGATGGTTCCTTCGTAGACGCCGGTGTTGCCGCCCACCAGCACGTCGTCCTCAATCACCACGGGGGTGGCGTTTACCGGCTCAAGCACGCCGCCAATCTGCGCCGCCGCGCTCAGGTGCACGCGCTTGCCGACCTGCGCGCACGAGCCCACCAAGGCGTGCGAGTCAACCATTGTGCCTTCGTCAACATAGGCCCCGGCGTTGATGTACATGGGCGGCATGCAGACCACGCCGCGCGCCACATAGGCGCCGGCGCGGATCGACGAACCTCCGGGAACGATGCGGACGCCGTCGCCCGAGCTAAACCTGCGAACCGGGTAGGTGTGCTTGTCGACGAACGAGAGGCCTGCCGATGGCATCTCTTCCAATGCGCCTAGCCGGAACCCCAGCAGAATTCCCTGCTTGACCCAGGCATTCACGCGCCAGCCGGTTGGCGCGGCCGGGTCAGGCTCGGCTGCGCGCATTTCGCCGCGCTCGATCGCCGATCGCAGCTCCAAAAACGCGGTCATGGCCTGCGCATCGCCGATGGCGGCCTGCCCTGCGGCAAAATACCGCTCTATCGATTCCTTCAACTCGCTGACTGTCATCGCAATCCGAGTCTATCAACTGAGGCAGCTTTCAGTTCTCAGCTATCAGCTTTCAGCTCGGCCGAGGACAGGTCGACTCCTGAGAAAAGCAGCGGAATCCTGGCGGCAGATTTTGAGCGAGGGCAGGCGGAGTTGCAGGCCGCTGGAGCTCAGGCGGTCAGGTTCAGACGTTCAGGCCGAATTCGGGGGTGACAATCCCGCGCTTGCCCTTTCGGGGTTGAAAGGTCTTGAGCCGGAAGACATTCTTGCCCGAACGAACCATCGCCAGTGCGACTGGCTCCTCACCCGGCTTCCAATGGAAGTTCTTCGATTCGAGCCATGCGCAGAGCCGCGGGTCCGAGATCTCCGAGCGCCCGTTCCAGAATCCGGGATTCAAGCCGCAACGGATCAGCAGATGATCGAGCTCCAGATCGATGCTCTCAGTCTGCTGCGGAAAATACCGCCGCACGTCGTTGTCGCCGACTGAAACGCCGGTGTACGCGCGCCCCTTGCACTGGGTCTTAACTACCATTCTTGCCGTCCATTTAGAGCGGAATGAAGCCAGTCTAAGAAACATCGGAACTAACCGCACTTTTTTTAGGCCTAATCCGCCATACGTTTCCCGGTTTGAGCACTTTAGTTTCAAAGGGTTCAAATCGGGAAACCCCTCGCCTCCATATGCGATACTCGAAACGGCATGTATAAAAGGATTGTCCTCAAGCTTTCGGGAGAGGCGCTGGCCGGCGAGCGCGGCTTTGGCCTCGACAAGGAACGGGTTACCCAGATCACCGAAGAAATTGCTGAAATTCACGCCCTTGGCGTCGAAGTGGGCGTGGTCGTGGGCGGCGGCAACTTCTTCCGCGGCGTTGCCGAACAGGCCAAACAGATGGACCGGGTGAGCGCCGACAACATGGGCATGCTCTCCACCGTCATCAACGCCATTGCCCTGCAGGATGCGCTCGAGCATCGCGGAGTCCAATGCCGCGTGATGAGCGCCGTCTTCATGAACCAGCTCGCCGAGCCCTACATCCGGCGCCGCGCCGTGCGTCACCTCGAAAAGGGCCGCGTTGTCATCTTCGCCGCGGGCATCGGCAACCCATTCTTCTCGTCCGATACGGCTGCCAGCCTGCGCGCCATGGAGATCAAGGCCGACGTCCTGCTGAAGGCCACCAAGGTTGAGGGCGTGTACAACGCCGATCCGGTGCTGGTAAAGGACGCGGTGAAATACGACGAGATAACCTACATGGAGATTCTGCGCCTTGGCCTGAAGGTGATGGACCTGACCGCGGTGAGCCTGTGCAAAGATAACAACCTGCCCATGGTGATCTTCAACTTGAACGAGCCGGGCAACATCCGCCGGGTGGTAATGGGCGAAAAAGTGGGCTCGCTGGTAACGGCGTAAAGACAGCTTCTAGCTCCCAGCTGTTGGCTTCTAGCCTGCTGGTGCAGACGCGCTCTTATGTATTCCCTTCAAACCATGGTGGCTGGTTTGACCTTGCTGCCTGCCCCACCCCAAATCGGGCGAGGCGAAACGGTAGACCGCCGCTCGAATAAGCTAGAAGCTAGTAGCTAGAAGCTAGTAGCTGCCTTCCGGAGTCGTCTAACAGCACGTGGAGATGCGCAAGCCAGCACGGTTGAATGCCCTTACGGGCTTGCGTTGTTTTGCAGCCATCAACATCGTCTTCTTCCACTTCTCCAATCCCAACTGGTTCGGCTTTATGGCGCCGGTGGTGAACGCCGGTTACGCCTCGGTCAGTTTCTTCATTCTTCTTTCCGGCTACGTGATGGCCTATAACTACGCGGCCAAGGCCAGAGCAGGCGAACTTGACACTCTCCGCTTCTACGAGGCGCGCTTCACGCGTCTCTACCCCATTTACCTGCTCAGCCTGCTGCTGGCCTGGCAAATGGTGCCCGTGGAATATGGCGCCCACACCCATGCCATGTTCTGGACCGGCATGGTTCTCTCGCCCCTGCTGATGCAGGGTTGGATCCCACCGATTGCCACGTTTCTGAATACGCCGGCCTGGACCATGTCGGCCGAGTCGTTTTACTACCTCATCTTTCCGTGGCTGGCGAAGTGGAAGCGGCCCGATAACGCGGGAGGGCACCTGAGAAAGATGTTCCTGGTGTGGATGCTGGGCATGGCGCCCGGAACGCTCTACGTCATCTTCAATCCCGATGGAATTCCCCATCCCGACCGCTGGAGCTGGGGCCCTTGGCTGCAGGCGCTCAAATACACGCCGATCCCGCATCTCTTCAGCTTTGTCTTTGGCGTCATGCTGGCCTCGCTGGATGAGCTGATCGGCCGCACCAGCCGCCTGCGCCTTATCCTCGGCGTCTTCGGGTTTGGGGCGACGTTTACCTTGCTCACCTTCGCCGAGCACATACCCTACGCCATGCTTCACGACGGCCTGCTGATGCCCCTCTTCGGCTGCATCATCCTGGGACTGGCGGGCAACAACTGGCTCGCCTACGGCTTTGGCTGGCGGCCGCTGGTTTTTATCGGCGAGTCCAGCTACTGCCTCTACCTGCTCCACTTCAACCTGTGGAACATGATCCACAACTCGAAGATCCTGGAGCGGCTGCACCTGAGCCAATTCGATCCATGGATCAGCTATGTTCTGCTGATTGCCCTGGCGCTCTTGGCGCTGCACTTTGTCGAGAAGCCGGCCCAGCGCCAGTTGCGCAACTTGTTCGGGGTCTGGCGGTAGAACGACAGGGGTCAGGGATCAGGGGTCAGGGATCAAGGAGCGAGTCGGCGAGTCAGCGACTGGCGGCGATGTAGCGTCGCTGGTGCGATTGTCGCGTTGCTGCGCAACGTTAGCGAGGTAGCGTGCGCTTACGCGCACGTTCGCGTGTTGGCGGATTGATAGTTGAGGTATCCCAGGTCCCAGAATCGGGACCTGGGGCACCCGGCATTTAGCGCATCCTAAGGGAGAATTCGGGGCCAATCATGTGACGCAAAATACAACTGCAACAACAACTGCAGATCCCTCGACTACGCTCGGGATGACAGTGGTTGATTAAGCGGCTCGCGAGTGCCTTAGTTCGAAATTTGCACCTGTCTCATTTTTCTTCGGCAAACGCCACAAAGCTGTGCGGCGGCACCTCGATTTGGAAGGTTGTGCGCGGGGTGGTTGGCCGACCGCGCCATTGAGCAACCGCTGACCCATCGACCTCCGCTCCGCTGGCCAGGTTGCGGATGTGAGCGAATGTGCCCGCCGCGTTCACCGTCACCTTCACCGGCTCGTCGCGGTACGACTCCACCACAAACGTGCCATTGTCGTAGGCGAAGAGGCTCACCTTGCCCGGCGCGTCGATCGAGACCGGAAAATCGCCCATCACGTAGCGGCGAATCTGCGCCAGCACCCCCTGCGGCAACCGATAAAGATCGTTAAAGTTCTCAGGGATGGTGAGCACGTAGAAGGTTCCCTTGGAGAAGCGATCCATGAGCACCAGCGGAGCGCCGCGGCCGTTGGCGGTGCCGCGCACCACAGGCCACGCATCGTTGGTCATGAATCCGATCTCGGGAAATTGAACCGCTTCGGTCGTGCCCAGGTTGGCGCCGGCGCCCGCGCCGAACGCTCCCCAGTAGCGATCCACGTTCAGCACATTGCCGGTCGAGCGAATCTCGGCGATCTGCTCGATTCCCCGGCCCTCAAGCGCCTTGAGCAGTCCCGAGGTGATGACCACGTTGCCGCCCTGCTGGAGATGCGCCTTGATCTTTGCGACGATTGTGGGATCGTACCTGGCCGACTCGGTCAGCAACACAGTTTTCGCATTCACCGGGAACGACGGTTCGAGATCGATGGGAATTCCGATCATGCCGAGAAAGTTGTGCAGGAAATCTTCGCCGGTAGACTGGTAAGGCTTGTAGCTGGCGATGCCGATGGGTTTGCCCAGCTTGGGGATGACTGCATTGGCCGCATCGAGAGCGTAGCCGGCCGCGGTTCCCCAGGTGACCGGCTGCGTTGAGCCCGAATCGGCGTGCCACTTGTCCAGGCCGACCTCAGTAAATGTGGTGTCGAGGCTGCTCCAGGGGCGCGTGCCGAGGCGCGCGGACTGCGTAAGGTTGTTCCACTCAAAAAGCATGATCTCTGGCGCCTTGGCCAGCATCGTGTTCCACAACTGCTCGGCGTAGCGGTCGATGTAGCGGGTGTCGAAGGTGTCAACCCATCCGCCGCCGTTGCGGCCCGGCGCCACGTTATCGAAGTAGCGAACGACCTCGTAGCTCTCGTACTGCTGCAGGTGCTGGTCGGTGATCTCGCCGTCGCGCGTCTCGGTTCCGGTGTAGATTCCGTCGAAGATCTTCGGCTCCTGCGCGAGATCGTAGCCGTTGGCCTGGAAGTGCTCGTACCAGTTGGGGAACTTGATGATGACCTTTACCTTGGGATTCACTCGCTTGGCCGCGCCATAGACCAGGTCGCGGGCGACCTCATCCATCAGCTTGAGACGGAAGGCGCTCCAGGTCTGCATGCCCTTGGCGGCGATGTCGGAGTCGCGCTTGGTGTCGTTGAAGAAGAAGTCGTCGAGGATGATCTCGTCGAAGTGCCGCGCGGTCTCTTCAGCCACGTGCTTCACGTATTCGCGCTGTTTGGGGTCGGTGTAGGTAAAGCTGACAAACTGGCCGCCCGCAGCCTCGGGTCCCGCCATGTCGCCGCCGGCAGTAAAGGCGATGCCACCGGCTGTTTCAACGCCGTGGGCCTTGAACCAGGCCTTCACGGTCTCAAGCAGCGCGCCGTCGGCCAGCACGCCGCTGCGATAGCTTTCGATATAGACCTTGTCGACGTGCACCTGGCTGTTGATTACGCCCCAGGCCTTTTCAAGGTAGGCGGGATCCTTCATCCTCTCCACATCTGACACCGCAATGTAGACAGCGACTTTGAATGCGGGGTGGGCTGGAGCCGGGCGAAGCGCGGAGGCGCTGGGCGCCGGCGGCTGCGCGACAGAGAAAACCGAAGCAGCCAGGGCAACGAAAAGCACACCAAGAATGCGACGCAACATGATCTCCTCTTTCCTTTACGGATCGGATTGCCGGCGCAAGTTTATCCCGCCGTAAGCAGAATTGCCGGCTATTTGGAGCGGCCTTCGAGCCGCGCAGACCAGTATATGCGGGAAGGCACGGACCGGGGCCGGCGCCGTGAGAGGCGGCAGCTCGCGGCCGGATCGGTCCTGCGTTGCGAAACAAAAAGCCCGGCTGCGAGAGCCGGGCCTGGTTCCTGATTCATGATTCTTTATGGAGTTGTTGTCTGCAGGGCGTGGTTGCCATGGGGAATTGCGATGACGGCGGTGGGGCCGTTTCCGGTGGGATAGGGCGTGGCAATCGTGGGCTGGATGACGCCGGTACTGGGATTCAGCCGGAATCCTGAAACCGAATCGCCCAGATGATTGGCGGTGTAGACGTAGCGGCCGAGCGCGGGGTCGATCGTAACGGCAACCGGCTGCGTATCCGTCTGGTTGGTTGTTGAGCCGGTGGTGGAAATCGCCGCGGCCGGCGTGCCGGAGGGCAACGAGATACTGTAGGCAGAAACCGTCGAGTCGAGCCCGTTGGTCACGTAGACGAACAGGCCGCGCGGATCGACAACCACCGCGCCCGGCTCGTTGCCGGTCTTGAAGGGGCCGTTCACCATGAAGTCGAGCTCGCCGGAGCTTAGCACGGTATAGCCGATCAACTGGTTCGAGGCAAAGTCAGTGACATAAACAAACCGGTCGGTTGGATCGGTGGCCATGCCGCTGGGCTTGACGCCCGACTCGTAAGGACTGTCGGCAGTTGCCGTGAGGGCTCCGCCCGAACCGACCGCAAATCCGAAGACCCAGCCGGGGTTGGCATTGCTGGTTACGCAGGAAGCGCAGCCGGGACTGTAGGCGGAAGAGTCGTAAACGGCGGCATATACGTCGCTGCTGTTGGGCAGAATCGTGATGGCCGTCGGCACCAGCGTATCGGACGCATAGCCGGGAACGGAAAGCGTTTGAGATGCCGTGGCTGAACCGATGGCACCGCTGCTCAAAGAATACTCAGTGAGGGTGGCCGAGCTTGTTCCGGTAAGAACGTAGAGGTAAGTGCCGGCCTGGTTGACGGCGAGGGCAACCGGCGGCTCCGCCGTGGTCACTGAGTCCTTCTGCGACAAGGTGCCGTCAGGGGCGATGGCGAAATGAACAACGGCGTCGCTGGCCTCATTGGCGACGTAGAGGTCGGAATACTTTGCGTCCACAGCCATGGCTATGGGCGAGTTGCCGCCCGAAGAGACCGCCGGATGGACAACGCGCAGGGCTCCCGTTTCCGCGTCGGCCGCAAAGGTATATATCTGGCCTGTGTTTCCGCCCGAAGAACCTCCTGAGGTCGTCACGTAGGCGTAATCGATGGAGACAACATTGCAGGCAGTCAGATAGGCGGCCAGGATGAGGCCGATTGCAGAGACCAGGAAAAGCTGGCTCGGTTTACTCAACTTCATGCGCTTCCTTCGTCGCGGGCTTACGGTCACTTGAAAAAGCCCTTTGAAAACCGGGTTTCATGTTGCCCACAGGCTATTGTAAAAGCCGCCCGCGGAGATGATCTAGCAATGCCGCCCTCTCGGCGGCGCGGCAAATCCTGTGCCCATCACTTCGCGCTTCCCCCTCCGCTGCTGTTGTGCGGGATGGCCGCCACAGCGGTTGGATTGGTGCTGGCCGAGTAGGGAGAAAACTGCGAGTCGAGAAGTGTTCCGGCCGTTGTGCTCAGCTCAAAGCCTGTGACAGTGCTGTCGAGGAAATTTGCAACAAACAGAAAGTGCTTGGTCGAAGGATCGATTCCGATGGCCACCGGATCGGTGCCGACCGTGTAGTTGCCCAGACTGGTGAGAACGCCGCTGCTCATCGAATAGGCCGTCACGGTGGCGTCGAGCGCATTGGTGACATACACGTACGCGTAAGCGGGATCGACCACGACTGCCGACGGCTGATTGCCAGTGGCAAAGGGGCTGCCGTTTACCTTGGTGAGCGCGCCTGAGGCGCTGACAGCGTAGGCAAATACGCCGTTATGAGCCGAATCGGTGACGTAAAGATAAGTGCTTGAAGAGTCGCTGGCAATACCGGTGGGCTGGCTTCCGGCTGCGAATGGCGAGCCGGGGATTGCCGAGAGCGTGCCGTCCGAACCGATCGAGAATCCGTAGATGTAGCCAACGTGGGGGCTCGCCGTCGAATCGTAGGCGGTGACGAACACGTATGCCCCGGAAGCAACTATATTGACCGCGGTGGGCACCATGATGTCGGAGCTGCCGCTGAGTGCGAGCGGCCAATACTGCGCGCCAATCGCGCTGTTGGTGAGCGGGGTTCCCAGCGTGATTGGATTCGAACTCGAGGCCGCATTGATCGGATACACCGCAATTGAGCCGGAGCAGGGATCGGCATTGGAGCAAAGCGGCAGGGGCTGATAGGTGTCGACCACAAAGAGGTTCGACTTGGTGGTGGCAACCGCCATGGGAAAGATGCCCGGTGTATTTACGGTGCTGTACGGATACAGTTTGCCATCGCTGCCGATCACGAACTGGACGATGTTATTGTCGTCCTCATTGACGACGAACAGATTCTGATTGTCGGATGAAGCCGTTTCGGCCACCGGCAGACGGCCGGCCGAAGGGAACGGCGAGGAGGGAATCTGCCGCATCTTGCCGGACTCGGAGTCGATCTCAAAGACATCGATCAAGCCGTAGTTGTTCGTCCCCGCGGCTTTGGAACTGGTGACGAATACATAATCGACGGTAAGAGTCGAACATGCCGTGAGGAGCGATGCTGCCAGCAGGCTGGCCGCGGCTGCCAGTATTAGAGCGGTTGCGGAGTTCAGGCGCCCCCGCTGGTTCCGTGGAAGGTGGCATCTTCTTAAGAAAAATGCCCATTGGCTCCGCGGTTCCCGGGTGCTGCAACTCTGGAACCGCTCAAGTTGGCTCGTTTTGTTGAACTTCATGGGCATCTTTCGTCAAAGGGCCACAACCGCCGACCCGTCAATATCGGTTTGAAATCGAAACTCGGAATCGATAACTGCCAGCGCCGGCATTCCAAAGAGCCTCGCCCGTTTGCAGGTCTCCGGGAGCCTCAGGCTCCAGGCGAATCATGCGGCCGGAAGCAGAACGTCCGGCCGCGGATTGCTGCAAAGTCGGCGGCGAGGCGCGCTGCATTATCCGGTGCGCCCATCCACGAGGCACCAGGTCGCAGGACCCTTGAGCGCATAGGAGCCGGCGACTCGCATGTCCTTCAGTTCGCCCGAGTTCGGGTCAAGCACCCGGCCCGAAACTGTCGAATCGTAGTAATTCGCCTCGTAAACAAACTGGTTCGACGGGTCTTCCACAATGCACTGCGGTCCCGACCCCGAACCGTACGGTTCGTCCGCCTGAAACTGGAACTGGTAGGTAGGCGTTTGGGTAATGAGGTAGCCGGCGATGCCGCTATTGGGGTTGTTATTCCCCGTGATGTTGTTTCCCTGGTTGGCTACGTAGAGATACTTGTTCTTCGACTCAACCATCAGCCAGGTGGGATTGGAAAGCGTCGGGTCGTCGGGAATGATGCCGCTGGTATCGGACTGCAAAGCGCCATTCGTGCCCAGAGTATAGGGCAGAATCTGGCTGTTCGAAGAGACCGAGTTGCCGTTGAACGTGATGTTGATCGGCTCGTCGTCGAGCACGTAATACACGCTTCCGGAGCCCACAATGGCGGTGGCGTAATTCACCAGCCCGTTCTCCTCAGAGGAATAGGGGTCGGTCAGCGGTTCGGGGCTGTTCTGGCTCAACAGCAGTTGGCCCCCCGAATTCGACCAGGTGTAAGGATAAACCGAGTCGCCGGTCGAGGGGGTTCCGCTCACGGTGAGCATGAATCCCTGGGCCAGGATGAAATCGATGGGATTGGCGGGAACCGGGAAGTAGGAAAGCGGGCAGCTGGTGGACTCGCCCGGGCAGTTGGCCTGCGTTACCTGCGCGTTCAGGATGGTGCTGAGGCGGCCGGTGGTCTGGTTGATCTGGAAGATCGTAATATCGCCGCAGGTGGTAAGCGAACCACCAAGAGCCAGGCCGCAGCTCGGATTAGGATTGGTCGACGAAGCCGGATTGACTCCATCCTGCCCAATCGAATCGTGGTCGAGAGCGAAGATGTAGCTACCGGTAGGATCGGCCAACAAACGGAAGGGGTTGAGCCCCTGCGTATAGAAGGTCTGCTGAGGAGTGAGGACGCCGTTGCCGCCCACCGCGAATTCGGTGATGTTCGCGTTCTGGCAAGGATCGGCGGTGGTGCAGTCGGCATTGCCCGCGGAGTTCACGCCGCGATTGAGGACGTAAATGAACCGGCTTCCAAGGGTGAGGACGGCGCGAACCGGATTCGATCCGCCCGTGGAGACAGGCAGCCCCGCAATCTCTGTCAGCTTGCCGGTGTTGTGATCGATCTTGAAGCCGCTGATGATGCCGTTGTTACCCGACTGGGCCGTCTCCGTACCCGTAACATACAAGTAACCGACCGTATAACTTCTAACGCAAGACGAAACACCGAAAATGATGCCCACCGAAAGGGCGCTCATCAGAAGTGTCTTGCCGAATTTCGTAAACTTCATGCCAATCCTTCATCCTGGTCCGGCGGTGGCCGCCAAGTTTGATCGTTCCCGAGCAGCGCTGGGTTGGGACGGGTCCCTGTTGCATTGTAAAAGCCAAGGGCGGGTTGTGCCTAGTTTCGCACATCAGGCCATGCATTCAGGTAATTCGGAATCCTCATCCCGCCCCAAATGCCGCGGCTGGTCAGTTCGCGCCGCCTGCTACAAGAGTCTCTCTGGGAATCGATCTCAGTTTTGACGGGTCGAATCCGGCAAAGGTCAACGCGCCGGTCAAAAAACGCCGGATCCAGGGGCCTGACGGCCCCTGCACCCTGGTTTGAAGCCGCGTCCCGCAGCTCTCACCACACCCGGCATGAGCTGGCCGGGTACATCGGGGTTCCCTTCCTGCAACCGAAGGCTTTGCCGAATTCATCGAAGTTCTGGACGCTGCCGTTCACGCGCCACCGGCCGGGAGAATGCGGATCGGTGAGCGCCGACTGCCGCGCCGACGCATCGGTCGAGTTCTCGCACCACACCTGCGCAAATCCGATGAAATAGCGTTGCGCTTCGGTGAATCCATCGATCTTCTCGTCGACGGTCTGGCCCTCCTGCTTCAGTGCGTCTTCGAGCGCCATGAAGGCGATGCGCAGGCCGCCGTTGTCGGCAGTGTTCTCGCCCAGGGTCAGGTGGCCGTTCAGGTGCTGCGCGGGGGTGTCGCCTTTTGCCGGAGCAGCTTCGAACCCACTGTATTCACTGGCCACGCACTCGGTTCGCTCGGTGAATGCCTTCCTGTCGCCCGGCGTCTGCCACTCGCGCAGGTTGCCGCTGCCATCGTATTTCGAGCCCTCATCGTCGAATCCGTGGGTCATCTCGTGGCCAATCACCACGCCGATGCCGCCAAAGTTCACGGCCGGATCGGCATTGGGATCGAAGAAAGGCGGCTGCAGAATGCCGGCCGGGAAATTGATGTCGTTGAAACTTGGGCTGTAATTGGCATTCACGGTGGGCGGAGTCATGCCCCACTCCTTCTCATCCACGGGCTTGCCCAGCTTGGCGAAGCGGTAGTTGCGCTCGTAGGCAGCAACGTGTTCCACATTGCCGACCAGATCGGTGCGGCTTACCTTTATGCTCGAGTAGTCGCGCCAATTCTCGGGGTAGCCAATCTTGTTGCGGATCATGGCCAGCTTCTGCTCGGCTGCCCTTTTGGTTTCCTCGCTCATCCAGGGCAGCTGGCCGATGTCTACGCCCAGCTCCTTTTCAAGTTCTGCAACCAGCCTGTCCATGCTGCTTTTGGCCGAGGGGGGAAAGTTCTCCTTCACCCACTCCTGGCCGACGGCCTCACCCAGCGCGCGGTCGGTCATTGAGGAGCATTGCTTCCAGCGCGCCTCAGGCTCCTGCTGGCCGGCCAGCGTACGCCCAAAGAAGGCAAAACTCTCGTCGAAGAAAGACTGCGGCAGGTTCTGGGCAAAGCCATGCATCGAGTGCCAGCGCAAATAGCTCTTCCAACTGCTCAAAGGCTCGCCGGCAATAAGCGTGTTCAATCCGCTGAAGAAAAGGGGCGTGGCCACATTCAGGGTGTCAAAATGGCCGATTCCAACCCCCTGGAAGTAACCGCTCCAATCGAAGAGCGGCGCGAGCTTCTCAAAATCGGCGACCGTGTAGATGTGGTAGCGCTTTTCAGGATTGCGCATGTCGGTGCGGCTGATTTGAGCATTGGCCATGGCCGTCTCGATCTCCATCACCGCGCCGGCTTCCTTTGCCGCCTCATCGGGCGTGTCGCCGGCCAGGGAGAACATCTTTTTCATGTGATCGATGTACAGGGCGCGGATGGTCTGGAAGCGTTTCGAGTCGACAATGTAGTAATCGCGATCGGGCAATGAAATGCCGCCCTGGCCGATCGCCGCAATCTGCTTCGACGAATCCTTTTCGTCCTGCTCCACGCCAAACCGGAAGAATCCGCTCGGCGTTCCCTCGTTGCTGAGCTCTGCCAGCAGCCCAGCCAGTCCCTTCGTATCCTTCAGGCCGTCAATTCGGGCCCAGATGGCCGCGACCGGCGCGAATCCCAGCTTTTCAACCGCGGCCGTATCCATGCACGCCGCATAAAAGTCGCCATATTGCTTCTGGAGCGCATCGGCCGGATTTTTGGCAGCCGCGTCAAGGTCCTTCCACAGCAGGTAACGGTTCCGTTCTCTCAGCACTGAGAACGACCGCGCCCATCGCACCTGATCGCTAGGTACCGGATTGTTCTTCATCCAGTTGCCGCAGGCGTACTGGTAAAAGTCGTTGCAGGGATCGGCGGTCAGGTCCATGGCCGATGCATCGAAGCTCTTGATGGCCGGCGGCTCCTGGGGTTGCGAGGTCGTGTCCTGGTGGCTGGTGGGCGACTGCGCAAGGGCAGTCCCCGCCGTTAGGATAAGCGCTGGAAGGAAGCAATAACTGGTTTTCATGAGGTCCCTCTGAGGTGAATTTCCCGTCTTCCGGGTGGCGCGGCAGCGCGATGGTGAATTCACAGGTAAGTATGTGGAATCAAGCGGCCGCCAATGCGGATCGGCCAGGCTTGATTGACCGAACGTGATCGTCAGGCAACAGGCGATTCACCGCGGCACACAGGCAAGCAAATCACCGGCTTTGTACAGCAGTCCAGCCTACCACAGGGAAATTGGCTTGACGCATTGGGAAATGCGACGGAGGCTAATGTGGCCGGGACTCGATTGCTTATGCGGCGAGACGAGTAATCTTTCTGAACTTGCGCAAAATTCGTTTATAAACGATAATCGTCTGTGCACGAGATTCGGCATTACCTCACTCCGGACGGCAAGGACATTGTGCTGGAGTGGCTCCGGAGTTTGCGCGATACGAAGACCCGAATTGCCATCGATCGCCGTATCAACAGGATGGAGTCAGACAACTTTGGCGACCATAGATTCTGCCGCGACGGGGTCTGGGAGCTGAGGATCGATGTCGGACCTGGGTATCGCGTCTACTACGCGCTCGCAGGGGTCCAAGTGGTTTTGCTGCTCGCCGGTGGAAATAAACGAACGCAGGATCCAGATATCAAGCGAGCTTGCACAAACTGGCAGGATTGGCAACGGAGGCCGGAGCAATGAGAGACCGCACACATGATGAGGCAATGGCGGAACAGTTTCGCGACGACCCGGCTTATGCGGTTGAGATACTCAACAGCATTCTCGAAGACGGTGAGCAGGGCGAGCTCCTGACTGTGCTTCGCCAGATGGCCAAAGCCTTTGGCGGCGTTCAGGAGATTGCCGAGAAGGCCAACCTGAATCCCACACAGCTCTACAGAACTCTGTCTGAAGAGGGGAATCCCGCGCTCAGCAGCCTGACCGCAATCTTGAAAGCCATGGGATTGCGGCTCGCGGTTGAACGCGTACGAGCTGCGTAGCCGCCGCATCACGCAGGAGCACCGTCTGATCTATCGCATCTCTGGCAATCGCGTCGACTTTCTGCAGGCGCGCTACCACTACGAGTAGTGCTGCGTGAAGTACCTTTTGAGTTCTTTACACGCCGCCCCGCCCCCTGCCACACTAAAACGTGGACACCCAGACCGTCGTAATCCTCGATTTCGGGTCGCAGTACACCCAGCTCATCGCCCGCCGCATCCGCGAGCTCAACGTATTCTCCGTCGTACTCCCTTGCACCGCACCCATCGCCGAGATTCTGGCTGTGAAACCCATCGGCATCGTTCTCTCCGGCGGACCTTCGAGTGTCTACGACCATGATGCACCGGTCGCCGACCCCGCCGTTCTCAAGATCGGCGTGCCCATCCTCGGCGTCTGCTACGGCCTGCACTTCATCGTGCATCACCTCGGCGGTAAGGTGCGCTCTGCGTTGAAGCGCGAGTATGGTCACGCCGAGGTCTCAATAGAAGATCGCTCAACGCAGTTGTTCAGCGGCTTGCCCCCAAGCATGCACGTGTGGATGAGCCACGGCGACGAGGCGCTCGAGCTGCCCTCGGGCTTTCATCGCACCGCCGTCACATCGAACGCGTTGGCCGGCATCGCCAACGAGGAGAAGCGCATCTGGGCCGTGCAATTCCACCCCGAGGTGCACCACACGCCGCTCGGCCCTCAGCTCCTCAAGAACTTCGTGCTCGACATCTGCGGCGCGCGCGCCGACTGGACGCCGGCGCACTTCATCGAGAGCACCGTAGCCCAGATTCGCGAAAAGGTGGGCAGCGGGCACGTGATCTGCGGGCTCTCGGGCGGCGTCGATTCCTCAGTGGCGGCGGTGCTGGTGCACAAGGCAATCGGCGACCAGCTCACCTGCATCTTTGTGAACAACGGTGTGCTGCGCAAAAACGAGTTCGAAAGCGTGCAGCGCAACCTGCGCGGCAAGCTCGGCCTTAACATTGTCGCCGTGAACGCTACCGCCCGCTTCCTTGAGAAACTTGCCGGCGTCACCGAACCCGAAATCAAGCGCAAGCGCATCGGTGCAGAATTCATCGCCGTGTTTGAAGACGAAGCCAACCGCATCGCGCGCGAAACCGGCGGGGTCGACTGGCTGGTGCAGGGCACTCTTTATCCAGACGTCATCGAGAGCTCGAGTGTGAAGGGTCCGAGCCAGACCATCAAGAGCCACCACAACGTCGGCGGGCTGCCCGAGCGCATGAAGCTCAAGCTCATCGAGCCGCTGCGCGATCTCTTCAAGGATGAAGTTCGCCGCATTGGCCGCGACCTCGCCATGCCCGAGGAGATCCTGGGCCGGCAGCCGTTCCCTGGTCCCGGACTCGCGGTGCGCATCCTGGGCGAAGTCACTCCCGAACGCGTGGCCCTTTTGCAGGAAGCCGACGAGATCGTCGTCGGCGAGATCAAGGCCGCCGGGCTCTACAACAAGGTGTGGCAAAGCTTTGCCGTGCTGCTGCCAGTGATGAGCGTAGGCGTGATGGGCGACCAGCGCACCTACGCTTATACCGCGGGAGTGCGCGCCGTGCACTCTGAAGACGGAATGACGGCCGATTGGGCCGAGCTCCCCGCCGAACTGCTCAAGCGCATCTCCAACCGCATCGTGAACGAGGTGCGCGGCATTAATCGAGTGGTCTACGACATCACGTCGAAGCCGCCAGGCACGATCGAGTGGGAGTGAGGACTGGCCGTCCAGGCAGCGAGCCTGTAGGCGTTTGGGATCGCGCTAGGAATTCGGCTTGGTCAGCCAGGCTGGGACCGGAGGCGGCACCGGATTCGGTGCCATAAAGGACTCCCCGGGGCTCGAGAGCAGCAGGCGGAATTTTCCGTCGCCGCGGTCATCGATTAAATCAACTACCGCATCACAAGCGTAACTGAGCGGCCAGATGTAGTACCTATAGGCATAGGTAACCCCGCGATACTTCCATCGCAGTAATTGTTCGAGTTCAAAAGTTTGCGGCACCATTTTCTTGCGCGCGCCGTTGTCGTCAAACATGAGTCCGGGAAAACGGAGTTGATAGCCATCCTTGTGGACCAGGACAAACACCGTAATTCCCTCAGGCCAGGCCCTCGGTTTCCCATCGAATTGAAGGCTGTACGGCTCGATCGCCTTCGCATCAGACAATCCTGGCAGCGGCCATCCTTGCTCGCGATACCAGCGGGTAAGCGCGGCCGGCTGGGCGTCAAATCCGCACTGCGCCATACAAGGAATGCAATTGCAGCAGAGAAGCATTAAGAATAACGACCTTTTCGACAGCCTCATCATGGTGGATCCTCGGGATTTGCGGGCCATTTTACCGCGTCCACCTGGCGAGTATAGATTGGCACTGCGCTGGTAATGTGGCACATAGTCAAAAATATGGCATAATTATCTTTAGGTGGCAGATCATGGGTGAAACGGTAATTCTTGGCGAAAGTGGCAGAATCGTCCTTCCTACGGCAATCCGCAAGAAATTTGGCCTCGAACCCGGCGAGCGTCTAACGATTGTTGTGGATAAGGGCGAGATCCGAATCTTCAATCGCAAAATGATTCTTGAAAATGTTCGGGCGCGAATTCTGGAAAAGCGCGGGACCTTGAAGGGAATCCTCGACGAGTTCCTTGAAGAGCGGCACGAAGCAGCAAGACGCGAGGCTGCCGGTGAGTAAGATTGTGCTCGATGCGAGCGCCGTTTTAGCGATGATCCTCAAGGAACCGGGTGGAGAGCGGGTGGAAGCGGCGCTCGATGCGACCGGCCCGGGGATTGGTGGGGAGATTGCAATCAGCTCAGTAAACTGGTGCGAGGCGCTGACCAAACTCCAACGCAGTCCCGCTTCTCTCACCCCGGAGGAACTTGCAGGAATCTTGAGTGGAGTGGAGCTGGTTCCATTTGAGCGATCCAACGCCGAGTTGACCGCACAACTGAGTTTGGCGGCGCCGTTCATCTCCCTTGGCGATCGCGCCTGCCTGGCGCTTGCTTCTCTGCGCGGCGCCACCGCCTGGACCACCGACAAGATTTGGGCGCAAGCCAAAGTCGGCGTTCCGATCAAGGTCCTTCGCTGAGCGAGGATCTTGTCGCGGCCGTTCACTCGCCCGCCGGCTGCGCTCGGAGCGCCGCAAGGTGCGCCTGGAACGCATCCAACCGCGCCAGCAACTCTGCGTGCTGCTTTTCGGCAAGCGTTGGCTAAATACCTTCCAGGTAGAACGTGCCGTTGGGCTCGAGCTCGCAACGGTGCACCTGATGAAAGTCCTCGAATCCCTGCTTGTGAATCACTGAGAGCAGTCCTCCGCGGGTGAGCGACTCCTGCGCCAGGGCGCGGTTGTCGATCTGTCCATTGCGGACCAGGATCGTCGAGCGGCCCTCAAGCGTGCGCGTGGGCCGTTGCGACCGGCCTCTGCTAAAGTGGAGTTTCAGATTGAGGGCTGTCTCTTATTCCCGATCTCTGAATGAACCCGAACCACATTCACGGCGTTCCGAAAACCGAACGGTCCACATCATGGCAGCTCCATCGAATCTTTCAGTCAATCGGCTTGCGCCGTTCCGCATCGATCCGATCATCTCGGAACGCCCGTGGGGCTTCGACGACCTGCGTCCGTGGTTCGATATCGTGGCAGGCGGCACTCCCATCGGCGAAGTCTGGCTGACTGGTGACGACTCAACCGTCGCCACCGGCCCCCACACCGGCAAAACCCTCGGCGCGCTTTTTGCCGAGGCACACGAATTGCTGCTCGGACCCGGCGCGCCTTCGACGGCTTCGCCGCTGCTCATCAAGGTCATTTTTGCGCGCGAGAAGCTCAGCGTCCAGGTGCATCCAGACGACGCGATGGCGCAAAAGTATGGCGAGCCGCGCGGCAAAACCGAGTGCTGGTACGCGCTCTCAGCCGGGGTGGGCGCCGCAGTTGCACTGGGCTTCAAACCCGGAACCACGCTGGAGCAAGTGAGAGAAGAGATCCAGGCCGGCGCGCTCGAATCCAGCCTCAATATTCTCCCCGTCGAAACCGGGGATCTGATCTTTGTGGATGCCGGAACGGTGCACGCCATCTGGCCGGGGGCCATCCTGCTTGAGACGCAGCAGTACTCCGATACCACCTATCGCATGTTCGACTACGGCCGCCCCCGCGAGCTGCACATCGAAAAGTCGCTTGAAGCGCTCAGATTTGAAACGCGTGCCGGAAAGATCAGGCCGAGGGAATGGGTCGATCGCACCATTCTGATCGATGAGGAGTATTTTCGTATGGAGCGGATCCCGGTCTTCGCCATCCGCACCAGTGAGAACCTGCGCTGGACAAGCCAAAGGGAAGGCCTGCAATACCTTTTTGCCGCCGGCGGCTCGGCGCGACTCGTCTCAGAGGAATTCGAGCCGATCGATTTGCCCGCGCGATCCATCGTTTGCGTGCCCGCGGCCTCGCCCGAGTTTGTGCTTGAAGACCTGGGCGATCTCGACTTGATCCGCATCACGCCAAGCTGGCCGGAACTCGCGCAATGACCGCTCCCGATTGGCGAGCATTCGTCAAGGTCGGCCGCGCGCCGATTGGCGGACCCATCGGAACTTTCTCTCCGCGGCCGGGTTTCTACCGATGACGGCTTCCGGCGTTTACCGTCTAATGAATTGAGCCGGAATCAGCTATTTACCGCGGTTCTCCCGCAGTTGCGCGGGCGCACTTGGCGTGCCTTTGCGGCGCGGCCGCAAGAAAAAACACCGAATGGGACCCGGCTGCGCTGCGCAGCATTTGGAGAACGGCCAACGAATTTGAATTCCCGCGATGCAGCTTTTTGGGGGCGGCGGGAATCAAACGAACCGGCAGAGGAGAAATGAAGACAATGATTCGTCCATCGCTGAAGAGAGTTTTCTTCCAGAGTCTGGCGCTGACAGCGGTAGCTGTGTTTTCGGTCGCCGTGGCAATCGCGCAGGAGGGTGGCTCAGCCGCCCCGGCCGCCGGCCAGCGCACCGATGGCCAGATTGAAATGGATGTTGTTCAAGCTCTGGATGCTTCGCAGGCGCTCAAGAACGATCTGATTACAGCCGCGACGATTCAGAGCCAGGTCACGCTTTCAGGTACGGTGTCAAGCCTGGCCGAGAGCGAGCTGGCTGCTTCGATTGCCGGCCACGTGAACGGCGTGAGCAAGGTAAACAACAATCTGAAGATCGGCAACCCGCAGGCGGCGCAGGATGCCACCGCCCCGGCCCCGGATGACGATATACCCGTGACCGGCAACAACCAGGGCGCTCCGGCACAGGGAGGCGATCAAGGTCCGTCAGGGGGCCAGCCAGCCGATCAGGGACAGCCCCCGGTTGGCATCAACCCGACTGCCCCCAATCAGGGTCAAGCCCAGGGCCAAGTCCAGGCCGCTCCGCCTGCGCCGCCGCAATATCCGGCTTATCCGCCTGCTCGCCGGCCCTACTATGCGCAGCAGCCTCCGCCGCCTCCGCCGCCCTCCTATCAATACGCCACCAGTCCCGTCACGCTGCCTGAAGGAACGCTGATCCAGGCGCGTACCGCTGAAGAGGTCGATACCAGGCACGCCACCGATGGAACTCCCGTGCAGTTCACGGTGATCCGAGACATCACATTGGGCGGAGTGCTGGCCATTCCCCGCGGCGCTACGCTGCACGGAGTTGTTACTGAAGTGAAGACGGTTGGCTCGGGCACCCTGGGCGGCAGCTCTGAGCTGGCGCTGACGCTGAACTCACTCGACCTGGGCGGCCAGAATTATCCCATCGCCTCAGATCAGTTCAAGGTGAAGGGTCCGAACAAGGCCGGCAGAACGGCGAGCAGCGCCTTCGGCGGAGCCCTGCTGGGCGCGGTGATCGGCGGCATTGCCGGTCGTGGTGAAGGCGCGGCCATCGGCGCTGGCGCCGGCGCGGCAGCCGGTACGGTAGCCTCGGCGGCAACCCCGGGGCCGAACGTCTGGATTCCGGCCGAGGCGCTGGTTGCCTTCCACCTCAAGGCGCCGGTCACCGTTAATCCCGTCAGCCATCAGGAAGCCATGCGCCTTGCCCAGGGTCTATACCCCGGCGGCCCGACCCTCTATCGCCGCTATCCCTATGGATACGGACCGGCCGGCTATGCCGCTTATCCCTACTACGCTTATCCGCCGGTGTACTATCGCCCCTATTACATGGTGGGCGGGGCCTACTACTGGCATTAAACGGCCGTTGACGGGCCGTCGACGGACCTTTGCAAACATCGATCGGCCGTTCGGCCTTCAACCAACGCGGGGCGCCTCTCGGGGCGCCCTGCTGCTTTTAGCTTTTAGCTTTCAGCTTTCAGCTTTCAGCTCTCAGCTCTCAGCCCTTAGGTCCGAGCCAGTAGCCGGTAGCTTGCATCCCAAATCACCTGCTGGCTATTGGCTGCTGGCTAATGACTACCCCCGGTCCCTGGCAGTGTCTCAGTTTGAATCGATTTCGAAGCCAATTCAGGACGGCGGCTTCTTCTTCCTTCCGGTAATGATCTGCCAGAGGAATATGACCATGAATGCTCCCAACGCAGCTCCCGCCTGAATCACGAACCGCTCATAATGGGAAGAGACGCGACCAAAACAGATGATGAGGAAAGCGACGCCTATGGCTACCACGATTGCCGTAATTTGCTCGATTGTCGAAATTTGCTTGCTGCGACTCACGCCTGCCATGCTAGCAGCCTCTACTGTGCCAGCCCCGCGATTTCCTCATCGCTCCAAATGTGATCTGAAATGCCAGCTTCCATGGCCGGCGCGACGCGAAGCGTCTTGTGGACTCTTCCTGTTCCCTGATCCCTGTTCCCTGATCCCCGTTTCCTGACCCCTCAGTCCCTGCCTGCTCGTCTATAATGGCAGAGCACGCAACGTGCGAGAATTGCGCATCGCAGGCTGTTTTATTCATGAACGCCCTCATCCTGCAGGCGCCAAGAGAGTTGAAGGTTGAAGTCCCGCCCATGATTCGTTTTCTGCAAGCAGACAATCGCATCGTCAAGGCCCTTTTCGTCGTCGTGATCGGCGTGGCCTCGATCTCAATGGTGGTTTACCTCATCCCCGGACTGATGAGCACGGCATCTTCCGCGCCCGATACCTACGCGGTGGTCTATCCGCACTGGTACAGCAAGATTCTCTCCTCGGGCGACGAGATCAGCCTGCAAAAGGTTGAGGAGATGACCCGCCGCCAGCTTATGCAGCGCAACCCCCAGTACGCCGACAACCCGATGATTCTGAAGTTTATGGAGCCCCAAGTGGCCCAGCAGCTGATCCAGCAGCGGGTATTGCTGCAGGAAGCGCGCCACCTCGGCATCACGGCCACCGACGCCGATGTGCTCCACTTCCTGCAGTACGGGCCTTACCACCAGACCTTCTTCCCCGGCGGCAAGTTCATCGGTGAGACCCAGTACACGCAGATCATCAACCAGGCGAATATGTCGGTTCCCCAATTTGAGCAGGACGTCAAAGAGAGCCTGGTGATCCAGCGGCTTGAGGCGCTGATTACGGCCGACGTTACGGTCAGCGACAAGGACGTGCGCCAGGAGTATCTCAAGCAGAACCTGAAGATCAAGTTCGACTACGCAGTTATCTCCAGCGCCGATCTCGAGAAGACGATCAACCCTTCCGACAGCGATCTTGAGGCTTTCTTCAAGAAGAACTCGGCGCGCTACGCCACCGCGGTGCCCGAGGAGCGCAAGATCACCTACTTCGCCTTCACGCCCAACGACGTTCCGGGCGGCCTGCCGCAGCCCAGCCAGCAGCAGATCCAGTCCTACTACAACCAGCACCAGTCCGAGTACCAGTTGCCGGATCAGTCCCGTTCGCGCCACATTCTCATCAAGGTGGCTCCCGGCGCCGACGCCAAATCCGACGCAGCGGCCAAGGCCAAGGCCGAGGATGTACTCAAGCAGCTCCAGGCCGGCGGCGACTGGACCGCGCTGGCAAAAAAGTACTCTGACGACCCGGGCAGCAAAGACAAAGGCGGCGAGCTCGGCTTTGCCCAGCGCAAAACCATGGTGCCCGAGTTCGACAATGCGATCTTTACCCAGAAGATCGGCGACATAAGGATCGTGAAAAGCCAGTTCGGCTACCACGTGGTCCAGGTGGAAGAGAGGCAGGAGGGGCACGCGCAGGCGCTGAACGAAGTGCTGCCGCAGATTCAGGCCACGCTCTTTCGCGATGCAAGCGCGCAGGCGCAGGAGAATTACGCGCGCACGCTGACCTCTGAAGCCAACAAGATCGGACTCGAGAAGACTGCCGCCGCGCACCACCTGCAGGTGGTTACCAGCCCGCCCGTTGGCCGCTCGGGCGTGATTTCGGCGCTGGCTTCGAGCGCGCAGCTCCTGGCCAAGGCATTTGAGTCCAAAGTCGGGGACCCGCCCCAGTACGCGCCCACCGGCGAAGGCTATGCAGTTTTTCAGGTGAGCGGCATCGTGGCCGCGCACGCGCCGGCATTCGCCGACTGGAAGCAGCACGTGCTTGACGACTTCCGCAACGAGCAACTGCCGGCGCTGTTGCACCAAAAGACTCAGGAGCTGGCCGACAAGGCAAAGCAATCGAACGACCTGAACAAGGCGGCAAAGGAACTGGGAGCGACGGTGAAGACCAGCGACCCGGTGAATGAAAGCGGCCAGGTGCCCGACCTTGGCGACGTGGGCCAGGTGGCCCCGCAGCTCTTTGACATGAGCGTGGGCTCGTTCAGCGGCCCCATCGATGCCGGCCGCACAGGCGTTGTGGCGAAGATCGTCGACAAGCAGGGACCCACCCCCGACGAGATCCAGCGAGACTTTGACATCACCCGCGAGCAGCTTCGCGAACAACGCCAGAACCAGGCCTTCAGCGTCTTCATGGGCACGCTGATGGACGAGTACAAGAAGAACAAGCTGATCCGCATGAACGCGAAGAACGCGGAGCCGGGGCTGCCGGGATCGTAAAGGCAGCCAGTAGCCAGTAGCCAATAGTTCACGGATTCGATCTACAGCAAAAAGCCTCCCGCCAGGGAGGCTCTTTTGTCTCCGATCTCTGTTCCCTCAGTCCCTTAGTCTCTCAGTCCCTCAGGCCCTTAGTCCTTTGGTCCCTGCTTCCAAGCACTCTTCGAGCGGAATCGGCACCTGCTCCACAATTTCGAGGCCGAAGCCTTCGAGCGCGGGGACGTGCATGGGCGTGTTCGAAAGCAGCCGGATGCGCTGAATGCCAAGATCGGTGAGAATCTGGCCGCCGAGGCCGTTGGAGCGCAGAATGCGCCCGGTGCGGGCCTGCGAGCCCTCGCGGGCGCGCAGTTCCTGGTGCAACACCAGCCGGCCGCCGCTCGACTCTGCTGCGCCCGAAGGCGGCACGGCCCCGCCCGGCCCGAACTGCTGCCCCGGAGCGCGGTCGATCTCAAATCCCAGCGAGGTGTTGTGCAGGTAAAGCACCACCCCGCAACCCTCCTCGGCGATCATGCGCATCGATTGATCGAGAATCTCGTGGCAGCGGCAATTGGCGCCAAACACATCGCCCGCCGTGCAACGAGTGTGCACGCGAACCAGCACCGGATGGGAGCACGGAGGACGCAATTCGTGTTGATGCGCCTCGCCCGCTTCGCCCGGCAGTCCGCTCACGGCCGGCCCCGCGTGGAAGGACGGGCAGCAGGGGCACAGGTCGCCGCGCACCAGCGCAATGTGGCTTTCGCCGCCGGTCACCTCGCTCTGGTAGGCGATCATGCGGAAGTGGCCGTGACGGGTGTTAATGAGCGATTCGCCGGCGCGCACAATGTAGCGCTCGTTGCGCAGCCGGTAGCGGATGAGCTCGGCCACCGTCAGAATCAGCAGCCCATGCTCTTTGCAGAACGGAATCAGATCGGGGATGCGCGCCATGCTTCCGTCGTCGTTCATGACCTCGCAGATCACGCCCGAGGGGTTGAGTCCCGCCATCCGGGCCAGGTCGACCGAGGCCTCGGTTTGCCCGGCGCGCACCAGCACCCCGCCCTTGCGCGCGCGCAGCGGAAAAACGTGGCCGGGGCGGACCAGATCGGCCGAGGTCGAGCGGGGATCGATCGCCGTCTGGATGGTCTGCGCGCGGTCGGCAGCCGAGATGCCGGTGGTCACTCCCTCGCGGGCTTCGATGGTCTCAGTAAACGCCGTGCCGAAGCGCGAGGAGTTCTGCTGCGTCATGGGAAAGAGCCGCAAGTGGTCGGCCCGCTCCTCGGTGAGCGCGAGGCAGATGAGCCCGCGTCCGTATTTGGCCATGAAGTTGATGGCGTCGGGGGAAACGTGTTCGGCGGCGAGAGTGAGGTCGCCCTCGTTCTCCCGGTCCTCGTCGTCAACGACAACGATCATCCGGCCGGCGCGAATTTCGTTCAGCGCGCCGGGCACGTCAGTAAAGGGTGGCTCGAAGGTGCGGGCTGTGTTGGGCATGACGCTCCCTATTGTCGCTTAAGGCGGGAGCAAACGGCAAAGGCGCCGCGGACTGCTGGGCATAAAGCACGGTTTGGCGGTAATTTGCCCGTACCTCTCGATTCCAGGGAATTCCCCGCCTGCGACGCTGACGCGCTGCCCGGGCAATTTCACGCCAAGTGCGATGTCTAGAGCCTCTTTCGGACGGAAATGCGGTCTTTTCACCGGGATCGCTAAATGCTCTTCGGCTTTCATTGAATCCGGCGATACAAAGCGGATTCTTGTGAGCCTCAGAATCTGTCCCCGACCTCGCAAAATGCGACTTAGGAACCCAAGGGGAGATGTTCCAAAAGGGTGTTGAAGCTCTCCACGCGCTGCGTTCCTTTTGAAGCACCTAAACGTAGCAAAGTTTCTGATTTTTTGTGCCAGCAGGCCTTGTCTGGCTGGATCCCCCAAGCTTCAGAAAACAATGAATATCTGGGGCCAAAGAATGCTGCTCTACAAGTTGGAAACAGTCCGTCATCACGTTCGGTCCCAGGCGAAGTCAGTGCGGTGGTGACCAAGGTCACTGACCGCTTCGGCGCGTTTTAGCAAAAATGGCGGCCTAGGGGAGGATGCCATGATCTTCCGTCCGGAAGTCCTCGTTAAAACTGCAATCCTGACTACGCTCGTTTTGGTTCCATCCTTTGCTCTTGCCGCCGGTCCCGCTTCACCCAATGCGCAATGCATTGAATGCCACAGCAAGACCACTCCCAATATCGTCTCCGACTGGAAGCTGAGCAAGCACAGCCAGTCCGATATAGGGTGCGTTGTGTGCCACGGGGACCAGCACACCTCAGCGGCGGATGTATCCAAAGTCAAGACGCCGACACCGGACACCTGCGCGGATTGTCACGCAGATCAAGTCGCGCAATACAAAAAGGGAAAGCATGCGATGGCCTGGGCCGCAATGTTGGCGATGCCCACGATCCACTGGCAGCCCATGGCGATGGTCGAGGGCGAAAAAGGCTGCGGTGGATGCCACACGATCGGCATGAAGTCCACTACGGAGATCGCCGAACTGCGCCATGGTGGAGCGGCGTTTGGCGCGGCGGCATGTGATTCCTGCCACACGCGTCATACCTTTTCGGTTGAGGAGGCACGCCAGCCGCAGGCTTGTGAAAGCTGCCACATGGGTTTCGATCATCCGCAGTGGGAGATGTACTCTTCATCGAAACACGGCGTCCGCCACGAGCTGAAAGACCTCAAGGTATTGCCGGCGAGCGCTGCGGCGCCGACCTGCCAGACCTGCCACATGCAGGATGGAAATCATGAGGTCCGCACAGCATGGGGATTCCTTGCCGTCCGCCTTCCACTGCCCGAAGACAAGCAGTGGGCCGCTGATCGCGCGACCATCCTGGAGGCTCTGGGGGTACTCGATCCCGACGGCAAACCGACCGCCTTGGTGGACACGGTCAAGGCTGCCGATCTGGCTCGGCTGACCCAGGAGGATTGGCAGCGCGAGCGTGACAAGATGATCAAGACCTGCGATCAGTGCCACGCCGACAATTTCGCCCGCCAGCAACTGCAGCAGGGCGATGACATGATCCGCAATGCCGACCACCTGATGGCGGAGGCAATCCGGATTGTTGCCGGACTCTATCGCGATGGAGTGATCCCGAAGCCGAAGAACTATGCCTACGCCTTTCCTAACCTGCTTACCTTCCATGACGCTCCTACAGTCATTGAGCAAAAGCTGTTCGTGATGTATCTCGAACATCGCATGAGGACCTTTCAGGGCACGTTCCACGCGAGCAACGACTATGCGCTGTGGTATGGCTGGAGCGAGATGCAGCGGGATCTTACCGAGATCACGGAACTTGCTGCCACGATGAGGCAAAATCACTCGAGGGCTGACGCTTCACCGAAATAGGAGCGATCATGTGGAGTCTACGCGAGTTCTGCAAAAGGGCGTCTGCTCTACTGCCCGTTGACCCATTGGCCCCGTTTCCGGATCCACGCCTTTGAAAAAACCGGACCGGGGTATTTCGCCCTTCATTTACCTGCGCCTGTAGCGCGGTCTCTCCCAGGCTTTTTGAAGTAGCGGCCAGCCGAAAACGCCGGAAGAACACAATCCCCTATGCGCTCGGCGAGCCTTTTCTCGAGTTCCGGTTGGTTGGTCGAAATCCGGGAACTGCCCCACCCCTCGCCCCCCGCCCAGCAAAAACGCCGCCCGAAGGCGGCGTCTTTGAGGAAACTGGCGAAAGTGCTACAACGTCGATTCGATTTCGAAGCCCCAGGCCTCGAGGAGAGCCTCAGGAATATACTTGGAGTTCTTGTTCCGGCGGGCCCACTCGCGCAGGCGGGTCGACCGGATATACTGATCCGGCGGCAGCTTGAACTCCTTTACAATCTGCTCGAATGAGGTAACCGTAGGCACAACCGGCCCAATGGGCTCCGGCTTGCCCCAGTTCGGATTTCCACGACGCTTTGCCATTGATTGTTTGTCCTTGAATGAAGGGTAGATTTTTTCGCCGTCCTCGGACGCAGGCTTGGGGAGTGCGGTATGTCCAGAGGCTACATTAACTGCTATTTTAGCGATTTTTTATTCAAAAATCAATAGTAAAATCGAACTTCGAACCAATGATCCGAATCGCACACGCTCCGCCGGAGCTATGTGTAACTAACTAGAATACAGTCAGTTACACAGACCGGCGCCGTTGAGTTCCATGCCGAGGCATCCCGGGAGATGAACGGATTTGTGACTGGCGCCACCGCCAGAGGCAGGGACCACTGTTGTGACAACCTTCCTGCGTTCTGCGGCTGCTTCTGCCTCTGCCCCAAGAGCCGGAAAGCGATCCTGCTGGTTCTTCCGCGATCAAGCCAGAAGCCAGGAGCCAGCGGCTAATAGCTCGCGAAGTTCCCGGCTCTTACCGCTGCCGCCAGCTTTTCAATGTCCCCTGCCAGCACGCGATCCTCAACCAGCGGCGCAACCACGCGGCGCACTGCCTCATAGGCGCGGCCCACCTCGATGCCCGGTTTGAGCGGCTTGCGGCACTCGAGCCCCTGCGCCGCGCACATAAGCTCAATGGCCACCACGCGCTCAACGTTCTCCACGATCTGCCGCAGCTTGAGCGCACCGGTCATGCCCATCGACACGTGATCCTCTTTGCCGCCGCTGGTGGGGATGGTTCCGGTTGACGCCGGATGCGACAGAACCTGGCACTCGTTGATGAGCGCGGCCGAGGCAATCTGCGCAATCATGAATCCCGATTGCAGCCCTGCGCCCGCCGACAGAAACGGCGGCAGCCCCTCGTTGATGTCGGGATTCAGCAGGCGGTCGATGCGCCGCTCCGTGATCCCTGCCAGATCGGTGAGCGCAATCGCCGCGTAGTCGAACGCATAGGCCAGCGGTGCGCCATGAAAATTCCCTCCCTGAAGCGGCGCTGCGCTCACGCGCTCCTGCGTCTTGGACGAGAGATCAGGAAAGATCAATGGATTATCCGTCGCCGAGCCGGACTCTATCTCCAGAATTCCCGCCACGTGATCGAGCACGTCACGCACGGCGCCGTGCACCTGGGGCATGCAGCGCAAACAATACGCGTCCTGCACGCGGCTGTCGTGCTCGCGGTGCGATTCGCGAATCTCACTTCCCGCAAGCAACCCGATCAGGTGCTCGGCCGCGGCAATTTGCCCGACATGGGGCCGCGCGCGATGGATGCGCTCGTCAAAAGCGGCCGGCGTGCCCCGCAGCGCCTCAAGCGACATGGCGCCGGCCACATCGGCCAGCCGCACCAAACGCCTAGCACGCTCCAGCGCCAGCAGTCCCACGGCGTTCATGGCCTGCGTACCGTTTAAGAGCGCCAGTCCTTCCTTGGCCGCCAGCACCTGCGGCTCAAGCCCCGCGCGGCGAAGCGCTTCGCCGCCCGCCAGCCGCTCGCCGTCGAACCATGCTTCGCCCTCGCCGATCGCCACCAACGCAAGGTGCGCCAACGGCGCCAGGTCTCCGCTCGCGCCCACCGAGCCTTTCTCGGGAATCACCGGGGTCACGCCGGCATTCAGCATGGCGGCGAGCAGTTCAACCAGCTCTGCCCGCACGCCGCTGAACCCTTTGGTCAGCACGTTCGCGCGCAGCAGCAGCATGGCCCGCGACTCAGGCACGGTGAGCGGCTGCCCCACGCCGCCCGCGTGGCTGCGCACCAGGTTAACCTGCAGAGCGCCCAGGCTCTCGGGCGGGATATGAACGTCACTGAGCTTGCCGAAGCCGGTGTTGACCCCGTAAACGGTGCGGCCTTCGGCCAGAATCTGCTCAATTGCCGCGCGGCTGGCCGCGATGCGGGTTCTTGCTTCTCGAGCGATCTCAACCTTGCGGCCGGCGATCGCAACCTCTTCAATGTCGGCCGCCTTCATCGGCTGGCCGTCGAGCACCAATGGTTCCACGGTGCAAATACTAAGCCCCGACCTCGCTCTCTGTGAAGGGCCGCGTGCACGTTCGGCCGTCGCGCGGGAACGCGAAACCAGGTAGAGGGTCAGTTGGGAAAGACTCTCCCTCAGGGGCTAAAGCCCGCGAAATTTTTTGCTGGTTTTATGTACGGGCTAAAGCCCGTACCCTTCCAACTGACCCACTGGCCAAAACCGAGTCGCGCTAGTCACCCTGTTAAAATCGACCTTCGGAGACGCTTATGCCAGACGCAACCTGCGATATCGGCCTCATCGGTCTTGCCGTTATGGGACAGAACCTTGTCCTCAACATGAACGATCACGGATTCAAGGTGGCGGTGTTCAACCGCACCGTTTCAAAGGTCGACGACTTTCTGGCCAACGAGGCCAAAGGCACGCAGGTTGTTGGCGGCCATTCGATTGAGGAGTTCATCGCGCTGCTCAAGCGCCCGCGCCGCGTGATGCTGATGGTGAAGGCCGGCGATACCGTCGACCAGATGATCGACCATATTCTGCCGCACCTCGAAGCCGGCGACATCGTCATCGACGGCGGCAACTCGCTCTTTACCGATTCGAACCGCCGTACCAAATCGCTCGCCGAGAGAGGCATCCTGTTCATCGGCACCGGCGTGAGCGGCGGCGAAGAGGGCGCGCGCCGCGGACCCTCCATCATGCCCGGCGGCAATCCTGCTGCATGGCCGTTTGTGAAGCCGATCTTCCAGGCCATTGCCGCCAAAGTTGAAGACGGCACGCCCTGTTGCGACTGGGTGGGCGAAGACGGCGCAGGCCACTACGTGAAGATGGTGCACAACGGCATCGAGTACGGCGACATGCAGCTCATCTGCGAGGCCTACGACCTGCTGAAGCACGGCCTGGGGCTTACTCCCGACGAGCTGCACGAGGTGTTTGCCGAGTGGAACAAGGGCGAGCTCGACAGCTACCTCATCGAAATCTCGTCGCAGATCTTCGCCAAGAAAGACGAAGACGGCTCTCCGCTGGTTGACAAAATTCTTGACACCGCCGGCCAGAAGGGCACCGGCAAGTGGACGGTGATCAGCGCGCTCGACACCGGCCAGCCGGTGACGCTGATTGGCGAGAGCGTGTTCGCGCGCTGCCTGTCGGCGCTGAAAGAAGAGCGCGTTGAGGCATCGAAGATTCTCGAAGGGCCTGCGGCGAAGGCCGATGTCGGCGACCGGGCGGCGTTTATCGAGGATGTGCGCCGGGCCCTCTATTGCTCCAAGATCGTCAGCTACGCGCAGGGCTACATGCTGCTGCGCGCCGCCGCCAAAGAGAATGGCTGGAACCTGAACATGGGCGGCATCGCGCTCATGTGGCGGGGCGGATGCATCATTCGCAGCATCTTCCTGGGCAAGATTAAAGTGGCCTTCGACAACAATCACGCGCTCGACAACCTGCTGCTCGACAGCTTCTTCTCGTCGGCGGTGAACAAGTACCAGGCCTCGTGGCGCTCGGCCCTGAGCCACGCCATTGCGTTGGGCGTGCCCACGCCGGCGTTCTCAACGGCGCTCGCGTTCTTCGACGGCTACCGCACGGCGCGCCTGCCGCAGAACCTGCTCCAGGCGCAGCGCGATTTTTTTGGCGCGCACACCTATGAGCGCATCGACCAGCCCCGCGGCCAGTTCTTCCACACCAACTGGACCGGCCACGGAGGAAGAGTGTCGTCGACGACGTACAACGTGTAGAAGCAGCTTCTAGCGATCAGCTATCAGCTATCAGCTTTTTCGTGCCGCGCAAAAATGGATGCCCCAGTTCCCTCGCACTTGGGGACTTGGGAGCGTATTCGTTCCGCCAAGGGCAGCAACAGGTGTTAAACGGAGGAAGCAGCGGCCTTCAGGCCACTGGAACGCGATCCCCATTTATGTATCTCCGAGTCGGGGCCGCGCAAAGCGCGGCCCCGACTCGGCACTTTTGTTTTAATCCCTCATTCGGGCACACTATTACCACTGGCTCACACCATGCCGAACTTCGACGAGACACGCGCTCTCAAGCTCATTTACTTGGCACGCGAGCGCTTTGACGCAGAACTCTCCGATGCGGAGATAAAGGTCCTTCGTGACTCCGCGACTTCCCAGGATTTGCCGATGCCTGGAAGAAACGATCCGCGACCGGAAGTTCGCGGTGAATTCCTACGCTGGCTTGCCACCGACGCAGAAGCGGCCCCACAAATCGATCTAAAGGGCATCCGTGTTTACTCCTCGACGATCTCCAATTCCCTCGACTTAGAGAATTGCTCCTTGCAGCGCAAGCTAGCTATCTTCTGCTCCGACTGCAAAGACAGAGTCCTCCTCAGGGAAGCCACGACGAAAGGAGTCTTTGTTTACTATTCCTCGCTTCTCGGGGGACTCGATGCTGACGGCACAATATTCCATGGTTCCTTCCGTCTTAATGTGATCGAATCTTCGGACAAAATCAACCTGATGGACGCGAAGATTTACGGAAATCTCGATTGCCGCGGTGCGACCTTGGCCTTTGACGGCGACGCATTGATGGGTGACAGAGCGAGAATCGAGGGCGGAATATTCCTCAACGTCGACCCTATTTCGAAGAAGCGCTTCACGTGCAACGGTACGATTCGCTTCCTCGGCGCGGAAATTAATGGAAATCTGGTCTGCAGCAGCGCGCAACTCAGTTGTACAAGAGAAGCCTTGTGTATCGATGGCGCAAAAATCGGCGGTTACGTTTTTTTTGACCGTGAACCAGAATTCGAAGAAGACTTTGAGTGCGACGGAGAGATTCGCCTCGTGGGCGCAGAAATCGCCGGCGACATCTTCTTTTACGGCGCAAAGGTCAATCAAGTCTCCGCTTGGAACTTACGGGTAAACGGAGACTTATTTTGGCTTGGAGTAAGAAATAGCGAACGAGCCAATTTAATCCTGACCGGATCTAGGGTGAAGAACCTGCACGACGATGTTGAGAGCCTGCCACGGCCTGGTCGGCTGAACCTCAACGACTTTTCATACGAAAACCTTGTCCTTCACGCGCCCCCGGCCAAACACGATTTTGCGAGTGGGAACCGACCCCGAGAACTGGGAACTCCTGTAAAGGATCGAATAGAGTGGTTGACTCTGCAAGACGCCGTTCGCCGCCTCGAGCCTCAGCCATGGATGCAGCTTGCAAAGTTACTCGAATCGAAAGGCGACCGAAAAGGCGCCAAACACGTCATCTATAACTTTCGTTGTCTTCGGGCCGATAAAAAGTCGTATTTCCCGCGCCGCTGGGCTATCTTCTTCGCGTGGCTTGAAGAAGCCCCTCTCCGCATCCTCTGGACCCTCACGGCGACCGTTGCCCTCGGCACGCTTATCTTCGCCGGGGGGACGCGCAGTGGCGCGATGATCGAGACCGTTCGCCTGCAGCCCAACTTTGCCTCTCACAGCCGTATCTCCGCACACTACCCGACCTTTCAGCCGTTCATCTACAGCCTGGAAAACGGCCTGCCCCTCGTCAAACTCGGCATGGACGACCGCTGGATCCCCGATCCAAGGCACGTTCCTCAGCCATGGTTTCCCAAACACCCATGGCTCGACGGTCTCAAATGGTTGAACTCCTATTGGCTTCTGGCAATCAGCCGGTGGCTTCTTATTCTCTCCGGCTGGGTACAGGCAACGATCCTCATCGCCGCCGTATCCGACCGTTTCAAGAAGTAGCCAACGCTGCGACCGTAAAATAGACACTGACTCTGAATCGAATTCTGCATCATTCTCCGGAGAACCCGCGCATGTCTACGATCCTCGAAAATCTTCCCGTCGGCCAGAAGGTCGGCATCGCCTTTTCCGGCGGCCTCGACACCAGCGCCGCGCTGCATTGGATGAAGCTGAAGGGCGCGCGGCCTTATGCGTACACAGCCAATCTCGGCCAGCCCGACGAGACCGACTACGATGCGATCCCGCGCGCAGCGCTGCATTACGGCGCCGAGAACGCGCGCCTCATCGACTGCCGCGCGCAACTGGTGCGCGAGGGGTTGGCCGCGCTGCAGAGCGGAGCCTTCCACATCACTACCGCGGGAGTCGCCTACTTCAACACCACGCCCATCGGCCGCGCCGTTACCGGCACCATGCTGGTGGCCGCAATGAAGGAAGACGACGTGAGCGTGTGGGGCGACGGCTCGACCTTCAAGGGCAACGACATTGAGCGCTTCTACCGTTACGGGCTGCTCGTCAACCCCGATCTCAAGATCTACAAGCCGTGGCTCGACCCAGCATTCATCGACGAGCTGGGCGGACGCGCCGAGATGTCGGCCTTCATGCAGAAGGCGGGCTTCGAGTACAAGATGTCGGCTGAGAAGGCTTACTCAACCGACTCGAACCTGCTGGGCGCAACGCACGAGGCCAAGGACCTCGAACACCTCAAGAGCAGCATGAAGATCGTTGTCCCCATTATGGGCGTAGCCCACTGGCGTAACGACGTGAATGTGCAGCCTGAAGAAGTGACCGTCACCTTCCACGAAGGCTCGCCGGTTGCGCTCAACGGCAAGGACTTTGCCGACGCCGTGGAGCTGCTGCTTGAGGCCAATCGCATCGGCGGGCGGCATGGGCTGGGCATGAGCGACCAGATTGAGAACCGCATTATCGAGGCCAAGAGCCGCGGCATCTACGAGGCGCCCGGCCTGGCGCTGCTCTACATCACTTACGAACGCCTCATCACCGGCATTCACAACGAAGACACCATTGAGCAGTACCGCGAGAACGGGCGCAAACTGGGTCGCCTGCTTTACCAGGGCCGCTGGTTCGATCCGCAGTCCATCATGCTGCGCGAGAGCGCGCAGCGCTGGGTGGCGAGCGCCATCACCGGCACCGTGATGCTGGAGCTGCGCCGCGGCAACGACTACACGATCCTCAACACCGAATCGCCCAACCTGACCTTCAAGCCGGAGCGGCTGACCATGGAAAAGGGCGAGTCGACCTTCTCGCCGCGCGACCGCATCGGCCAGCTCACCATGCGCAACCTCGACATTACCGACACGCGCGACAAGCTGCTGACCTACGCGCAGGCCGGATTGCTGACGCCCGGCGCAGAGGGCTTTGTACCCAAGCTGAAGAGCGGCGACGAGAAGTAGGCGCCAAAGCCGGCCGCCTACTTCCCGATTACCGTGACTGATGCTCCGGTCAGCGCGACTCCCTCGTGTTTGAGCTGGTGCGCCTTCTCATCCCAGATGAGCTTTGTAACTGAACCGCCGCCTTTTTCGTAAGCATAGGTGGTTCCGTCATCCTGGAAGACGGTGAAGCTGGCGTCTGCGCCGGGATACACACGCACCGACCCGATCTTCTGCGTTTTCTCCCAGCCGTTGAACTCCGGCGCCCTGGGCACGATGCTGCCTGCGCGCACAAACAGCGGCAGCGTGTCGATGGGGGCGTTCACCCGAACGGTCTGTCCGCCGTGCAGGCGTTGATTGGTCCAGTAGTTGAACCAGTCGCAGCCGGCGGGCAGATAAACCTCGCGGGTGGTTGCCCCCTGCTCGGTCACCGGCGCCACAAGAAATGCGGGACCGAACATGTATTCGTCACCGATATCGGCAACCTTGGGATCGTGTGGGAAATCCATGAAGAGGGCGCGCATGAATGGAGCGCCGGTCTGGTAAGTGCGATATGCGAGCGAATAGGTGTACGGCAAGAGCGTGTAGCGCAGCCGGAGATACTTCTCAAGGATGGGCTCAGCCTGTTTACCATACGCCCACACCTCGTTGTGTTTCCGCTCGCCGTGGGCGCGCATCACGGGCTGGAACGCGCCCCACTCGAACCAGCGCACGAAGAGCTCGGGATAGTCCTCGTAGTTGGCAATCACGTCGCGCGCGTCGGAGCCGTCGACGAGCGGCTTGTGCTCGGCATGGTAGTCGGCGGGAATCTGCGGCGAGAAGAAGCCGGCAATGTCGGTGTCCCAGTAGGGCATTCCGCTGGCGGTAAAGTTGAGCCCGGCCGGGATCGAGCGCCTCAGCATGTCCCAGGTGGATTGAATATCGCTTGACCAGAAGACAGTACCGTTGCGCTGTGCGCCCAGGTACGCAGCACGGGCCAGTATCATGACGCGGCGGCTGTCGCCGAAGTCGCGACGGGAACCTTCGTAGACCGAGGCCGTGTGAAACAGCGGATACACGTTGTAATAGCGTGTGCCTGAGCCGACATAAAAGACGTCTTTGGCAGGATCGATATCCGGCTCGGTCTCATCGAGCCAGATGTAATCGAAACCGTACGGCTTGATGTAGCGGTCGCGAATACCCGCCCAGAACCAGCGGGCGGCTTCGGGGTTGGTTGTGTCGATGTTGGGGCCGATCGTGTCCTTCGCCCATCCCGGATCGGGCTTGCCGTCGGGGGCGTGAATCAGCCAGCCCTTGCTTTGCAGCATGTCGTAGAACTGGGTGTCTGGGGCGTAGTGGGGCCAAACGCTGAGTAGCGAATCCACGCCCATGTCATGCAGTTCGCGATTCATGGCCGCGGCATCGGGCCAGCGCTTCGGGTCCAGGTCCATTTCGCCCTGCTTGGTCATGTTCAGGAAATCGACCACAATCACGCCCAAGGGCAGGTTCTTCTTGCGATACTCATTGGCCACATCCAGAAGCTGGTCCTGCGTGGGATAGATCGCCTTGCTTTGGATGTAGCTGTAAACAGTTCTCGGCAGCATGGGCGTGGCGCCGGTGAGCAGACGGTAGCCCTCGTAAATCTCGTCGCTGGTGTTGCCGGCAATCACGAAGTACGAGACACGGTCGCCAACCTCAGAGGACCAGACGTTATGTTGATTGAAGCCGAGCTCGATCGTCGTCTTTGAAGGGTTGTCCCACACCAGCCCGTAGCCGCGGCTTGACACCATGAACGGCACGCACACGTCCTCGCCGCCAATGGCGCCGTAATCGTGCCAGCACTTGATCTCGTGATCGCGCAGATCCATCCAGCCCTTCTGTTGCTGGCCCAGCCCGTAGTAGTGCTCGCCGGCCGGCGAGTCGAAGTTCGCCCCGACACGGAAGACCTTGGCATTCGGCTCGGCGGGGTCGGGCTGCGAAGGAAACATGGACCAGGTGCGCATGTGCAACAGCGTCTTGCCTTCGGCCGTCGTCACCAGCACCGCGTCGTTGTGTGGTCCGCCCCAGTCGCCCCCGCCTCCTCCGAAATAGTGCTCGCGCAACTGGTTGTTCAGATCGTCCAGGGGCATGGCCTGCGGCAGCTGGTCTTTGGGTAAACCTGGTGGAGAGATGCGGACCACCATCCGCGCCGACCGGTACACGTCGGAGCCATCCGCGTTGTGCTCATGCGTCCATCCCGCTAGAGAAGGCTGGGCCACAAACCCATAACCCGGCGTGGCCGCCGCCGCGGCTTTGTCGGTGCTCATGGTGATGCGCAGAATGTTCGGCGCATATGGTTCGAGCGAGATCACGCCCCGGCCGCGATCGAGCACCAGCGGGCCCGGCTGGGCTACGGCGGCACAAATGAACAACGCCGACGCGAGCAATGCGGCCAGCGGCAAGGTTTTGCGCACCGAACGGCTCACGATCCACGGATCAAGGCGAATATTGCGCAACGTTTTCATAAGCAATGAAAACCGCATAGATAAAGTCCGCATGACGATTCCACTCCCCCAGGGCTTCTCTTCTCATTTCGGCAGACGCTTGCTTGATCGCGGTCTGGAAACCCAGCGCAATTGTATGAGTCACCCTCTCTTGGTGTCCACGCTGCGTGACCGGGATGCGTCATGACGGCTGTATTGCGGATCAATTTCCACAGCGCATTCAAGATTTGCTTGCAATTCGGAGGAGTTCCTGAGATAACTACGTTATGCGTAGTACGCGTCACGTAGTACGGGCCGGCGATGCCCCGGAAAATGGCCATTATTCCGACCCGCCGCTGCTGGTGCTCGCGAGCCTGGCGGAGGGTCCGAAGCATGGCCACGCAATGATTGAAGATATTGAGCGTCTTTGCGGTTCGCGCCTGGGCCCCGGGACGCTTTACGGCGCGATTGCCCGCCTGGAAGAGCAAGGATGGGTACAGCCCCTCCCGCCCGAAGACCGCCGCAGGCCGTATCGTATTACGCCCGCAGGCCTCGATGTTTTGCGAGCGAAACTCACCACACTCCAGCATTTTGCAAGGGCGGGGTTGAAGCGATTGGAGGTCCTGTGAATCCGAGACTTGCACACTTCTTGGTGAGACTCTACCCGCGCGGCTGGAGGGAACGGTACGGCGAGGAGTTTGAGGAGCTGCTGGCAAGCCGACGCGGCAAACCCCAGGACCCGGTGAACGTGGTTCTGTCAGCGCTGCGCGAGCGCGTGATCGCCGGCTTTGGAAGGCCGGCCGATTTGAGCGCGGTCTCATTTGGCGCCATCGTGCGATTGCCGGGCGCATTCGTTCCCATGGCAATGTCGCTGAGCGCGCTGGCCATCGTATTCGCCCACATCGCCTTCTATGGCATTGCCCCCCAGGCCGATGAAGGCGCCGCAGCTCATCTGTGGCAACTGCTCATGACGTTGCAGCTTCCCATCCTGGTGATTTTCGCGGTCCGATGGCTGCCCAAAGCGCCGCGGCAGACGCTGGGCGTAATTGCATTGCAGGCCGCGGCGTTCTGCGCATCGCTGGCGCCGGTCTTCTTTCTCAAACTGTAGATCGGAACGGTATCGGCGCCACTTATCGCAGACTCTCAACCGGCGCGGGGTCCATGTCGGCGTAGTCCTGGTTTTCACCGCCCATGCCCCAGCAGAAGCTGTAGGCCCGTGTGCCCACCCCGGCGTGGATCGACCACCCAGGCGAGACGACCACGTCCTTGTCGGCAAGCAGCAGGTGGCGGGTTTCGTCCGGCGGACCCATCAGGTGAACCACGCGCGCCTCGGGCGGCAGATTGAAGTACATGTACACCTCGGACCGGCGCATATGCGTGTGAGCGGGCATGGTGTTCCAGTTGGACCCGGGGGCCAGGTGCGTTACGCCCATCACCAACTGGCAACTGCGGGCGCCCTCGAGGTGAATGTACTTGGTGACCGTGCGCTTGTTGCAGGTTTCAAATGAACCGAGCTCGGTGGGCGTGGCCTCGGCCCTGCGCACCAGCGTTACCGGATACCCGGCATGAGCCGGATAGCTGAGCAGGTAGAAGACTGCCGGCGCTGCCGCGGCCTTCGACGCAAAAAGGATCTCGCGATTGCCGCGGCCGATATAAAGCACGTCGAGGTTGTCGAGCTCCCAGGCCTTGCCATCCACGGTGACAGTGCCTGAGCCGCCGATGTTCAGCACTCCCAGCTCGCGGCGCTCGGTAAAGTAGCCGGCGCGCAGTTCGGGATAGGTGGGAAGCGCGATCTGCTCGGCGAGCGGCGCGGCAAATCCAACTACCGCGCGATCGAGATCGATGTAGTTCAATTGAATCGCGCCAGGCGCGCAAAGCTCACTCAGCAAGAATGTCTCGCGCAGCTCGGCGGTGTTCATTCGCTGGTAGCGCACGCTATCGGCCATCAATACGGTCTTCATTGTTCCTCCATTCCCATTACAGCACTTTCAGCGATTGTGCGGCCCGGAAGCGGAATTGGTCGCGGTCCTGCTTACGGCCCGATTTCGGGATCGGGGACGGCGGTTTTCGCGATCAGGGACGGCGTCCGGCGAGCCTTTAGTGCGGCGGTAGAATTAAAGCCATGCTTCTGGACGACGATCGATTGTTTCCTGCCGAAACCACGTCTCGCTACATTGCCAGAGCGCTCTATGAGAGTGTGCGCGATTTGCCCATCGTGAGCCCGCACGGGCACACGCAGGCGGGATGGTTTGCAACCAACGCGCCGTTCCCCGATCCCGCCACGCTGTTGGTGCAGCCCGATCATTACGTTTTTCGCATGCTCTACAGCCAGGGCGTCTCGCTCGACGATCTTGAGATCGGCCAGCCACGGGTGAAGGATCCGCGCAGGGTTTGGCGCATCTTCGCCAGCCACTACTACCTGTTCCGCGGAACTCCCACGCGCATCTGGCTCGACTATGCATTCCAGAATCTCTTCGGACTGACCGAGCGGCTGAGTGAAAAGACGGCCGACATATACTTCGACACGATCCAGGAGAAGCTGAACACCCCCGAATTCCTGCCCCGCGCGCTCTTTGAGCAATTCAGGATTGAGGTGCTGTCGACCACCGATTCGCCGCTCGACGATCTCGCCCACCACAAGACGATTCGCGACTCCGGCTGGGAGGGACGGATCATTCCTGCATTCCGGCCCGATCCGGTAGTCGATCCGGATTTCCCCGGGTTCCATGAGTCGGTGACTAAACTGGGCGAGCAGACCGGCGAAGACACTGCGACCTGGGACGGCTACCTGGCGGCGCTGTTCAAGGCGCGTGCTCGTTTCAAGACGCTCGGCTGCACATCGACCGATCACGGACATCCGACGGCGCGGACCGCAGATCTCGATCGCACCGATGCAGAGATCCTCTTTGACAAGGTTCTGGCCAGGTCGACAACCGAGGCCGACCGCGAGCTCTTCCGCGCGCAGATGCTGACCGAGATGGCGCGGATGAGCGTGGAAGACGGGCTGGTAATGCAGATTCATCCCGGCTCGGTGCGCAACCACAACCCGCAGATCTTTGCGCGCTACGGCCGCGACATGGGAGCCGACATTCCGCAGCCGACCAATTACGTAACGGCGCTGCAGCCGCTACTGGGCCGTTTCGGCAACGAGAAAAATCTTACGATCATTCTTTTCACGCTGGACGAAACCAACTATAGCCGCGAGCTGGCGCCGCTGGCCGGTCACTATCCTTGCCTGCGTCTGGGTCCGCCATGGTGGTTCAACGATAGCCCCGAAGGCATGATGCGATTCCGGCAGCAGGCGACGGAGACGGCGGGCTTCTACAACACGGTTGGATTCAACGACGACACGCGCGCGTTTCTGTCGATTCCATCGCGGCACGATGTGGCGCGCCGGGTTGACTGCGCATTCCTGGGCCGGCTGGTTGCCGAACACCGCCTCGACGAAGACGAAGCCTTTGAAGTGGCGCACGAATTGGCGTACGGGCTGGTGAAGAAGGCGTACCGGCTGTAGCGTCCGCCACTCTCAGCCTTGCATTTCCCGGATTGCCTCGTAAGCATTGGAGCTTCATGGCAACATCAGGCACGACATCACGCTCGTTTTTTCGAACCTTCGGCTCACGGGACGGCACATCGCACCAGCGCTGGGTGATCTGCGCGTTTCTGTTTTTGGCTACCGTGATCGCTTACGTGGATCGCGGCGTCATCGCGTACCTTGAGAAGTTTCTCGAAGGCATCGTTCCTGGACTCAACAGCGTCAAGTACGGGTACATTCTGGCTGCGTTTCAGGCGGCTTACGCCATTGGCATGTTGGTGGCTGGCGGACTGACGGACAAGCTCGGAACGCGCAAGGCATTCGCTATCGCAATCGGCCTTTGGAGCGTGGCTGCGATGCTGCCCGGTGCGGCGTCTACGGTCACTACTTTCGGCATCGCCATGTTCATTCTCGGTCTTGGTGAGGCGGCTAACTTTCCTGCCTGCATCAAGACCGTTGCTGAGTGGTTTCCGAAGCGTGAACGCGCATTGGCCACGGGAATCTTCAACTCTGGAGCCAATATTGGCAACATAGCCGTGCCGCTGTTGGTCCCGGCTCTCGTAGTGCTCGTCGGCTGGCGTGGCGCATTTGTTGCCACCGGCGCCTTCGGGATTGTCTGGCTGATCTGCTGGCTCATTTACTACCGCCGTCCGGAGGAGCATCGCGCGGTTTCAAAAACTGAATTGGCCTTGATTCTCAGCGATCCAGCTGAAAAGCTCAAGACCGTCCCGTGGAGTCGCGTCTTACCGTGCAAAGAAACCTGGGCCTTCGCCATTGGCAAGTTTCTCACCGACCCCATTTGGTGGTTCTATCTTTTCTGGTTGCCTCGTTATCTGCAAACGACCTTCGGGCTCAGCTTGTCTTCAAACCGGCTTCCGCTGATTATCGTGTATAGCGTTTCGACCGTGGGCAGTATCGCTGGCGGATGGATTTCCTCCTCTCTGCTCAATGCGGGCAAGAGCCCTAACGTGTCGCGCAAGACCGCCATGCTGATCTGCGCTCTGTGCGTCATGCCGGTCATCGCTGCTCCATATATTCATCACCTTTGGCTGGTGGTGGCGCTCGTGGGCCTGGCGACCGCCGCGCATCAGGGATGGTCTGCCAATTTGTTCACTCTCCCCTCCGACATGTTTCCCAAGGCGGCTGTAGGCAGTGTCATTGGCATTGGCGGCATGTCGGGGGCAATCGGCGGAGTTTTGATGCAGTTGGCAACGGGATACATTGTGAAAATCACCAACCGCTACGTGCCGCTCTTCGTCGTTGCGTGCGTCGCTTACCTGTTAGCGCTCGTAATCATTCACGGAATTACGCCCAAACTGGCGCCCTCGCGGATCGATTAGCAGAGAAAGGAAACAATCACCGCATGAGCCTCTACTGCTCAGTTGGAAGCCCCGAAACCTCGCTCTCGCAAGATCAACTGCGCGAGCTGCTCACCGACGCGCTCGCCAAGCTGGGACCGCGAAGTGCGGTGCTGGCTGTGCCGCCCGACCAGAGCCGCGAGCACTCGCAGGCCGGCCTGCTGACGCGCTTCGTCTTCGAGCATTATGGCGAGCGGCTCAAAGCCGTGCTGCCGGCAATCGGAACGCACACGCCGATGCGCGCCGACCAGATAGCGCGCATGTATGCGGGCGTGCCGCAGGAACTCTTCCGCGTGCACAACTGGCGCACCGATGTTGAGACGCTGGGCGAGGTGCCGGGTGGGTTCATCCGCGAGCAGTCAGAAGGCAAACTGAATTATCCATGGCCGGCGCAGGTAAACAAGCTCATCTCGCGTGGCGGTTTCGATCTGATTCTTTCCATCGGCCAGGTTGTGCCGCACGAAGTGATCGGCATGGCCAACTACACCAAGAACATCGTGGTGGGCACGGGCGGGCGCGAGGGCATTAATCGCAGCCATTACCTTGGCGCGGTGTATGGCATGGAGCGCATCATGGGCCGGGCCGAGAATCCGGTGCGCAAGGTGTTCGACTACGCGGCGCAACACTTCCTCGGACATCTGCCGATTGTTTACGTGCATACCGTTGTGGGGCGCGGAGAAGATGGCGGGCTGGCAGTGCGCGGGCTCTACGTCGGCGATGACCGCGAGGTTTTTCTGCGCGCGGCCGAACTCAGCCTGAAGGTGAACTTCGAGATCGTGGAGAAGCAGATTGAAAAAGCTGTCGTGTATCTCGATCCCCATGAATTCCATAGCACGTGGATCGGCAACAAGGCTGTATACCGCACGCGCATGGCGCTGGCCGACGGCGCGGAGCTAATCATTCTTGCGCCGGGCGTGCGCGAGTTTGGCGAAGATCAGGGCATCGATGCACTGATTCGCAAATATGGTTATCGCGGCACGCCGCACACGCTCAGGATGGTGGATGAGAACGCCGATCTGGCCGCCGATCTAAGCGCCGCCGCGCACTTGATTCATGGGAGCTCCGAGGGCAGATTCAAGATCACCTGGTGCCCGGGAAATCTTTCGCGCGAGGAGATTGAGGGCGTGGGATATGGCTATGGCGATCTGAAGACGATGCTGGAGCAGTACGATCTGGCGAAGTTGCAGCACGGATGGAACACAGTGGGCGGTGAAGAGATTTTCTTTGTCGCCAACCCCGGACTGGGTTTGTGGGCGCACAAAAGCCGGCTATGAAATGGAAGAGGTAATGACAAACGGAAGACTGAAACTCGGCAGGTACTCGATTGGAACCGGCGATCGGTTTGCGCATCAAGGCAAAGCGCAGTTGCAGGCCTGCATCAAGGCGCTTGAAAACGGCGTCGAAGTTGTTCCGGTGTGGAACAAATCGAATCGCGAACACACCATCATTGGATCGGAGCCGGCATCGACACGGTACGCGGCGGATGCGGCCGTGAAGGCGCTCGATTGGAAGCTGCCTTACTATCTCGATGCCGACCACATCACCACGCAGACTGTGGGAAGATTTCTGGAGCCGTGCGATTTCTTCACGCTCGATGTGGCGGACTTCATCGGGCTGCCTGCCGAGGCGGCCGAGATCGAGGCGTTCGCGGCGAGGCATCCTGAGTTGCGGGGTTCGATCGAGCTGGCCGGCTCCGACGAGCCCGTCGAGATCACGCGCGAGACGCTGATTGGCACAGCGCAAAAGCTCCTGGCTGCGGTGAAGAAGGCCGGGGAAGTTTATCGAATCATTGAGCACGCGAAGGGCGCGGGCAACTTCATTCCCGAGGTTTCGATGGACGAGACCGATCGCGCGCAGAGCCCGGTGGAGCTGCTCATCATTCTGGCTGCGATTGCCGATGAGTGCATTCCGGTGCAGACGATTGCCCCGAAGTTCAGCGGGCGATTCAACAAGGGC